>Ga0075420_100006788_pt1 | contig 10093 bp, 10 predicted proteins | sample SoiMetdeltSBSDD4_FD_75296 | JGI IMG/M metagenome (GOLD analysis project Ga0075420, IMG submission 75296) | Bulk soil microbial communities from a Populus tree surrounding site in Tennessee, USA - Soil MetaG P. deltoides SBSDD4 | ecosystem: Environmental > Terrestrial > Soil > Tree plantation...
TCGGGCTCGAGCGGGTGGGCCGCATCGCCACGGCGGCCGCGGTCCTGTTCGCGGTGGCGATCGGGGCGTTCGTGACCTCAGAGATGATCTTCATCAAGCAGCTCGGGCTCGGCACCGCCCTCGCCGTGCTGATCGACGCGACGATCGTGCGGGCCCTGCTCGTGCCCTCGCTGATGGAGCTGCTCGGCAAGTGGAACTGGTGGGCGCCCAGGCCGCTGCGGCGCATCCACGCCCGGCTTGGCTTCAGCGCGGCGTGACCGGTGGCGGCAGCGCCTCGTCGAACAGCGGACAGTCCTCGAAGCGCTCGCAGCGGCAGCTCGCAGCGCCCTCGAGCCATGCACGGACCTGCGCGGCGCGCTCGATCAGGTCCTCGATCGCGGGCAGCCGGCGCGCCGCCAGCTCGCGCAGGCGCTCCGACATGTCCTCGTCTCCGTGGTCGAGCAGCTCGCGGATCTCGTCCAGGGACAGCCCCGCCCGCTGGGCCACGTCGACGACGGCCAGGCGCCGCAGCACGCTCTCGTCGTACAGGCGCCGGCCGCCGGCGCGGGGAGCCTCCGGCAGCACCCCGACGCTCTCGTAGTAGCGGATTCGCGACTTGCGGACGCCCGCCCGCCGCGCGACCTCGCCGATCTGCATGGTGGAATCCAGCACAGCCCTTGACCTCAAGTCGACTTGAGGAGCAACGCTACCAGGGCCATGGAGCTACCGATCTCATGCACGCTGGGTCCGAGCGACGGCGCGGAGCGCCGGCGGCGCTGGGAGGCGCTGGCCGACGCCGGCGCTGCGAGCGCGCGCCGGAGCGGCCATCGCCTCGAGGTCCGTTACCGCGCGGAGCCGGGCGTCCGGGACGAGCTCGAGGCCCTCGCGGCCGCCGAGCGCGACTGCTGCTCCTTCGTGACCTGGGACGTGAGCCGTGATCGCGACGAGGCCGTGCTGCACGTCCGGGCCGATCCCGGCAGCCCCAGCGACCTCGACGCGATCGCGATCCTGTTCGCAGCCTCCTGATCCCGAGGGTGCGGTTATCCGTACCGCCACTGGTGGGGAAGCCCCCTTGGCTTGGGGCGCCCGCTGCCGCACAGTTCCCTGCCGATGAATTCGGCCTCCCCCCGCGGTCCTTCTGACAGGAGCATGATCCGCACGACGACCGAAAGGACCCCCGCACTATGACTCGTGGTCTCGCGAAGCTCGCCGACCTCGCCTACCGGCGCCGTGGCCGCATGGTGCTCGCCTGGATCGCCGCGGCGGTGGTGATCATCGGGGTTGGATCGTCGCTTGCCGGCGAGTACAACGCCGACTACAACACGCCGGGCTCGGAGTCCAAGGCGGCGAGCGACCTCACCGAGGAGCGCTTCGGCGGCTACTCGGGCCAGGAGATCTACGTTGTTTGGAAGGACGAGGACGGCGCCCGGGGCCCGGCGGCTCGCGAGAACATCGACGCCTTCCTCGCCGAGGCCACCCAGGTCGACCACGTGGAGCGCCAGACGCCGATCCGCGTCTCGGACGACGGCACGATCGCGGCCACCACGCTTCCCCTGACGGTCCCCGGCTGGGACGTGCCCAAGGAGGATGGCGAGAAGCTGATCGCGGCCGCCGAGCGCAACAGCGTCGACGGGCTCGAGATCAAGCTCGGCGGCGACCCGATCTATCAGGCGCAGGAGGCCGCCAGCCCCGAGGGCATCGGCTTCCTCGGCGCCGCGATCGTGCTCCTGATCGCCTTCGGCTCGGTGGTGGCGGCGGGCCTGCCGCTCGTGATAGCGCTCGTGGGCCTCGGCATCTCCTCCGGCGGCCTGATCGTCCTGCTCGCCAACGTCGTGGACGTGCCCGACTGGACCACGGCGGTGTCGGGGCTGATCGGAATCGGCGTGGGAATCGACTACGCCCTGTTGGTGCTGACTCGGTTCCGCGCGGCCATGCACGACGGCAAGGACCGCCACGACGCGATCGTCGAGTCGGTCACGACCGCCGGCCGCAGCGTGATCATCGCCGGCTGTACGGTGGTGATCGCCGTGCTCGGGCTCGCCCTCACCGGCCTGCCCTACATGTATGGCGTGGCCATCTCGGCCTCCTTCGCCGTGCTCGTGGTGATGCTCGCCGCGGTGAGCCTCTTGCCGGCGCTGCTCTCCTACCTGGGTCCGAACGTCGACCGCCTGCGGATCCCCTTCCTGGGCCGGACGTTGAAGGCCGAGACCAACGGCGAGTCCCTCGCGGCGCGCTGGAGCCACGCGGTCCAGCGCCGCCCCTGGACCGCCGCGATCGCGGCCACGGCGCTGCTGCTCGCCCTCGCGGCGCCCGCGCTCGGCATGCGGCTCGGCTTCCCCGACGCGGGGAACGACCCGCCCGACACCATGACCCGCCAGGCCTACGACCTCCAGACGGAGGGGTTCGGGCCCGGCTCGAACGGCCCGCTCGTGATCGCGGCCGAGCTGCCGGACCGCACGGCGGCAGGGGATATCGACTCGCTCGCCCAGCGGCTGCGCGACGAGGACGGTGTGGCCTTCGTCGCCGAACCGACGATCAACCAGGCCGGCGACGCCGCGCTCCTCACGGTGATCCCGTCGACCTCTCCGCAGGCCGCGGAGACGGAGGACCTGGTCGAGCGGCTGCGCACGGACGTGGTGCCCGACGAGCTCGGCGACTCCGGCATCGTGGCCCAGATCGGCGGCGTCACGGCGGCGCTCGACGACCAGAGCGTGTACATCACCGACCGCATGCCGCTGTTCATCGCCGGGGTGGTCGGCCTGTCGTTCCTGCTGCTCCTGGTGGCGTTCCACTCACCGCTGATCTCGCTGAAGGCGGCGGTGATGAACCTGCTGTCGGTCGGCGCCGCCTACGGGGTCATGACCCTGGTGGCGAAGGGGGGCGCAGTCGGCGAGCTGATCGGGATCGACCACGAGGTGCCGATCGCGCCGTTCATGCCGGTGATGATGTTCGCGATCCTGTTCGGGCTCTCGATGGACTACGAGGTGTTCCTGATCTCACGCATCCGCGAGGAGTACCTGAGGCACGGCGACACCAGCCGGGCGGTGGCCGACGGGCTCGCGAAGACCGCGAGAGTGATCACCGCCGCGGCGGCGATCATGGTCGTCGTGTTCCTCGCCTTCCTGGCCGCACCTGACACGTTCCTGAAGCTGTTCGGGATAGGCCTGGCCTCGGCGATCTTCCTCGACGCGACCGTCGTGCGGATGGTCCTGGTGCCCGCCGTGATGCAGCTGCTCGGCAAGCGCAACTGGTGGATCCCGGACTGGCTCGAGCGGCTCCTGCCGCGGCTCGACGTGGAGCGCGTGGCGGTGGGCACGGCGGAGGCACGGCCCTAGGCCGGCCAGACCCCGCCCGCCCCAGGCCTTACAGCCGCTTGTAGCCCGGTTGCAGCCGAGCCGCAACCCGCGGCGTGCATGGTCGACCCCTTGGCGCACATCGAGCGCCGAAGCCACGAGTCGAAGGGGTGTACGAAATGAGAGGAGCAATCATGCGTGCCATCCGCGCACGCCGGGGTCTGCTGGGCGCTGTCGTGGTACTCGTCGTGCTCGCGTCACCGGGGTCCGCCCACGCGGACGCGGTGACGGACTGGAATCAGGTTGCCGCCGCGGCATTGCAGTCTCCTGGCACGGCCACGCCCCCGGGGGCCGGCCAGGGCGCGGCCTCGACCGTGCATCTCGCGATGGTTCACGGCGCCGTCTACGACGCGGTCAATGCGATCGACGGCGGCCATGAGCCGTACGCGTCGTCGCCCGCCGCACTGCCGTGGTACTCGCAGGAGGCCGCGGTCGCGGCCGCCGCACGTGGTGTGCTCGTGAACGGGGGGCTAGGGATCCCCGCCGCCCGCATGCCCGTGATCGAGGCGGCCTACCAGTCCTCGCTGGCCGCGATCCCGGACGGGCCGGCCAAGGCCGGTGGGATCGCCACCGGCCAGGCGGCAGCGATCGACATGCTCGCGGCCCGCGTCGGTGACGGCCGCTTCGGCAGCTTCCTGTTCCCGGTCGGGTCGCTGCCCGGCGAATGGCGACCGACGAGCGGCACCAACGACCCAGGCGCGTGGCTGAAGGACGTCACGCCGTTCGTGCTGCGCGACCCGGACCTGTTCCGCGGCCGCCCGCCCCACGACCTCGGCTCACGAGCCTACGCGGCCGACTTCAACGAGGTGAAGGCGATCGGGTCGGCGCTCGGCTCGACCAGGACTCCCGACCAGACGGCCGCCGCCCAATACTGGGGCCTGACCAACGCGACCGCGACGATGGCGAGCATCATCCGCTCGATCGCCAACGGCCAAGGGGGCACGCTCGCCGACAGGGCCCGGCTGCTCGCGCGGGCGTACACGAACGCCTCGGATGCGCTCATCGTCACCTGGCGCGACAAGGCGCGTCACGGCTTCTGGAGGCCGGTCACCGCGATCCGCGAGGCCGCGGCCGACGGGAATGCTGCGACGGAGGCCGACCCCGCCTGGACGTCGCTGATCGCGGCGCCGCCCTATCCCGATCACCCGTCCGGGCTGGCGACGTTCGGCAGCGCGGTCATGGACACGATGCGGCACTTCTACGGCCGCGACGAGGCAACGTTCAGCGGCACCACGCCCGGTGGCGTGACGCGGCAGTTCACCAGCTTCTCGCAGCTGCGAGACGACATCGTCGAGGCCCGCATCTGGTCCGGCATCCACTTCCGCTTCGCGGACGAGGAGGCGGCAAAGATCGGGCGCAAGGTCGCCCACTGGGGCAACCGGCACGCCTTCCGCTGATCCGGACACGCGCCCTGGCGCCATAGAGCGCCAGGGCGCAGCCGGTCAGCCCTCCGGCCCGCTACTGCGCGTAGCGCAGCGAGCCGGGTGTGGTGAGTGACTCTCCGGTCTCGAGCAGCGTCTTGAGACCGGAGAGGATCATCGGCCAGCCGCCGTAGAGCTCCGGGTTGGCCCCGTCCGGGAGCCGGTCGTGGATCACGGTCAGCTGGCAGGAGTCGCCCACCGGGGTGATCTCCCATGTGACCCGCGACGCGCCGGCCGCCCTCACCTCGTCGCTCCACAGCGCGTAGAAGCTCTGGACGAGCCGCCGCGGCGGGTCGACCTCGAGGTTCTCGCCGGCCGCGATATCCACGACACCGGGCACAGACGCCTCGTAGCTCGAGCCCGGCGTCCAATCCGAGTGGGTCTCGACCCCGAAGCTGTAGCGCGCACGCAGCTCGGGATCGGTGATCGCCTCCCAGAGCCGCTCCGGCGTGGTCTTGATGTAGATCTCGAACACCGCCATCTGGCCTTCCCCGTCGGGCGCCGGGCTGATCGGGATCTTGTGCTGTACGTCGTATGCCTCCATCGGTTCCTCCTCGAGTTCTCGCTTGATGCCGCTGAGCGCCGCCGCCCAGGGCTCCGCGTACTTGCTCACCCAGCGGTCGTGGACGAGCCTGATCGGGACGGGGTTGAGGAAATGGAGCTTCTCGCGCCCCCGTCGCCGGGTGGTCACGAGGCCCGCCTCCTCCAGCACCCGGAGGTGCTTCATCACGCCGAAGCGCGTCATCGGCAGTCGCCCCTCGAGCGCGCCCAGCGTCTGCCCGTCCTCCGCGAAGAGTGCGTCGAGCAGGCTGCGGCGGGTCGGGTCGGCGAGTGCCTTGAAGACCGCGTCCATGCGCTGGAGAATACGTGACTAGATGGTCACATGTCAACCCCGCCCATCTCGGTAGGCTCCGTCAAATGACCCGCGCGCAGGACCTGCCACAGCTCGACGCGCGCTCGCTCGTTGACGGCGAGCGACTCGAAATGGAGGTCAAGGAGATGTACCGCCACGTGGCGCGCGAGGAGGAGGCGGAGCTCCACTTCGAACTGGGCAGGGCGCTCGCCGAGCAGCTCGGATACGACCGCGAGCTTCTGGATGCCATCCCCGCCGAGGCGCTCGCCTCGTTCGCCGGAGTTGGCCATCACCTCGACCTTGCGCGGCTCGAGCCCGGCGAGTCGGTGCTCGACCTCGGCTCGGGGTCGGGCACCGACGTCTTCTGTGCGGCGGTCCTGGTCGGGGAAGCAGGTCGCGTAGCCGGGGTGGACATCACCGACGAGCAACTCGCCAAGGCCACACTGCTGCGCGACCGCGACGGCTTCGGTCAGGTCGAGCTCCTCGAGGCGCACATCGAGGAGTTGCCCTTCGACGACGCGAGCTTCGACGCCGTGATTTCGAACGGGGTCATCAACCTCTCGCCCGTGAAGGGGAGCGTCTTCGCGGAGGCGGCGCGCGTCCTGCGCCCGGGAGGCCGCCTCGCGATCGCCGACATCGTGAGCGGCCAGGCTCTCAAGGAGCGCACGAGGCGGAACGTCGAGCTGTGGGCCGCCTGTATCGCGGGTGCAATTCCGCGGAGCAGCTACCTCCAGGCGATCGAGGCCGAGGGCCTGGAGATCAGGGAGGTGCGGAGGAACGACTACCGCTTCATCTCCGCTCGTGCGCTGGATGCCTGCAGCACGTACGAGGTCGAAAGCATCTCGCTCGTGGCGGCAAAGCCGGACTGAGCATCCGGACCACAAGGCAAACGGAACTTCGGTTCCGTATAGTGGTCCAACATGAACGCCACCTCCGCTTTCCCCCACCGGTGCTCCGATGACTGACACATCCGACTACCTGGAGCGGCGCTGGTGGGCGCTTGCCCTGCTGTGCATGACGCAGTTCATGGTCGTGCTGGACGCGTCGATCGTGAACATCGCCCTGCCCTCGATCGGCGAGGACGTGGGGATCTCGCAGGAGAACCTGTCCTGGGTCGTGAACGGCTACGTGCTCACCTTCGGCGGCTTCCTGCTGCTGGGCGGCCGCATGGCCGACCTGCTGGGCCGCCGCCGAATCTTCATGACCGGTCTCGTGATCGTGGCGGTGGCCTCGCTGTTCGCGGGCTTCGCCCCGAGCGAGGGCGTGCTGATCGCCGCCCGCGCCGCCCAGGGCCTGGGCGCGGCGATCATCGCGCCGAGCGCCCTCTCGATCGTGACCACGATCTTCCGCGACGGCTCGGAGCGCAACAAGGCGCTCGGAGCGTGGGGCGCGGTCGCCGGCTCGGGTGGCGCCGCGGGCGTGCTGCTTGGCGGCGTGCTCACCGACGGCCTCGGCTGGGAGTGGGTCATGTGGGTCAACGTGCCGGTCGCGCTCGTGGTGCTGGCGCTCACCCCGGGACTGATCCCGGAGAGCCGCTCGGAGTCGCAGACGCGGACCTTCGACCTGGGGGGCGCGGTGACCGTGACCGCCGGCCTGTCGCTGCTCGTCTACGCGATCGTGGACGCCGAGAGCGCCGGCTGGGGCTCGACCCAGACGATCGTGCTGATCGCCGCGGCGATCGCGCTGCTCGGTGTCTTCGCCGCGATCGAGCTGCGCTCGCAGGCGCCGCTCGTGCCCTTCTCGATCTTCAGGAAGCGAACCCTCACCGGCGCGAACGTGGTGGGCCTGATGGTCGGCGGCTCGCTGTTCGCGATGTTCTTCTTCATCACGCTCTACATGCAGCAGGTGCTCGACTACAGCCCGATCAAGGCGGGCCTCTCCTATCTGCCCCTCTCGCTCGCGATCATCATGTCGGCCGGAGTGGCGTCACAACTCGTGACGAAGATCGGCTTCAAGCCGGTGCTCGCGGCCGGGATGGCGCTCGTCACGGCAGGGCTCGTGTGGTTCGCCCAGGTTTCCGTGGACGGCGCCTTCGCGTCCGACATCCTCGGCCCCTCCCTGCTTGCGGCCGTCGGGCTCGGCTTCGCCTTCGTGACGACCACGATCGCGGCGGTCTCGGGAATCGAGGATCGCGAGCAGGGGCTGGCGAGCGGCCTGATCAACACCTCCCAGCAGATCGGCGGCGCCCTGGGGCTGGCCATACTCGCGACCGTGGCCAACTCCCGCACCGACGACCTCATCGCCGAGGCCGGCGGCGACCCCGCCGCTCTGCCCAACGCGCTGGTCGAGGGGTTTCAGGCGGCCTTCCTGGGTGCGGCGGTCATCGCCGCGATCGGCCTTGTGCTCACCTTCGTGCTGATCCGGGGCAGCGACAGCCGCGAGCACGTGGCCCTCAGCAAGGAGGGTGCGCAGCCGGTGGCCACCTGAGCGGCCCCCGGGCCGAGCAACGACCGCGGCTGGACCGGCTAGCTCGGCTCGGCCGGCTCGCCCGGCTCGCCCGGTGACGTGCCCGGCTGATCGGGCACCTCGGGCGGCGGCTTCTCGTCAGGCGGTGGCTGCTGTGGCTCTGTCTCTGGGGTATCCATATCGAGTCGGTACCCGATCCCTCTCTTCGAAACCTCCCGCCCACGTACGCTTCGGCGACATGTGGCCCCCCGAAGCACTCGAGTTCCTGCGCGACCTCGAGGCGAACAACGACCGCGACTGGTTCAAGGCCAACCGCGAGCGCTACGACAGCTACCTGGTCGAGCCCGCACGAGAGCTCGCTGCCGGGCTCCGGCACCTCGGCGAGCCGCGCTTCTTCCGCCCCTACAACGACACCCGCTTCCACATGCGCCCGCCGCTCAAGGAGCAGCTCGGGGTCGCGATCGGGTACGGCGGAGCGGGCGGCTACTACGTCGAGCTCTCACTCGACGGCCTGCTGCTGGGAGCGGGCCTCCACCACCCGGCGAGCGACCAGCTGGAGCGCTTCCGCGCTGCGATCGACGACGGGCGCCGCGCAGCGGCGTTCGAACGTGCGGTGAGGAAGGCGGCGACGGGCGACCTCGTGCTGGTCGAGCCCGAGCTCAAGCGCGCGCCGCGCGGCTACCCGCAGGACCATCCCCGCATCGAGCGGCTGCGCCTCAAGAACCTCACGGTCTTCTGCCGCCACGGCCTCGAGCCCTGGCTGCACACCCCGGCCTGTGACGAGCGCGTGCGCAGCCAGCTCGACTCCGCTCGCCCGCTCGTCACATGGATCGGCAAGCACATAGGGCCCTCGCTGCGGGCCCAGGCCTGAGTCTGAGTCAATCCCGCTAGGGCGGTTGTGGCGGCGATCAGCGTGGCGTCGTACTCGTGGCCGCCTCCCGTGTTCCACACCCCCTTGGCGAGGTGCAGCTTCCGGATGTCTCGGACAGGCCCGACGCGAACGCGTGGGGGCGCGGGGGCTTCATCTCGAGGCCGTCCATCATCTCGGTCGTGCCGTCGAGCACGGGCCCGTTCTGGGTTCCGTGGCCGACGAACGCCCGCCGATCACCGTGCGTGCGATGAGTCGTCCTGCATTCATGCCCAACGGCCTCCGGGTCAGGAAACGGGCAAACGCCCCGCCCGGAAGTCGGCGCGGCGGCGCGCCTGGCGCTTCGCCATCTCGCGCGTGGTCAGCGCCGTGGCGCCCATCGCGAGCGCCTGGGCCCGCACCTCCTCGGGGAGGTCGTAGTGGTCGTGCCAGGGGCGGCCCGGCTTGGCCTGAAACCACTGGCGGACGAGCCCGAGGCTGCCGGCGAACTGGTGCAGCTCCGCCGTGTCGTCCGCCGTGAGGTGACACCAGCGCCGGCCGCGCCAGATCCAGATCGCCTCGTCCACGTAGACCGCCACGGCGGCGGTCAGGCCGCAGCGGCGGAGAGCTGGACCTCGATCGGCATCGGGGTCGCGGGGAGCGGGTCGGGCGTGAGCGGCGCGTGGCCGAGCTGGTCGCGGGCGCGTGCGAGCTCCTCGTGCACCTGGCCCGCGGGCAGCCGGCCCGCGAGGAAGCACGCGAGCACTCGCTGCTCAGCTGGGCTGAGGCGATGCGCGACGCAGGTGGGCGTGCTGTCCATCCCCGTGCTCTTCCAGGTCGCCGGACGCTGTCCTGCAAGCACGCAGTACAACTAGGCGGCGATGTCTCAGAGCATTCCCACCAGCGAGATCGACTACACCCCCGCCGCGGGGTTCTTCGACGAGCTCTTCGAGGGACGCGATCGGCCGCGCCCGCCGGCGTCCGCGCTCGTGGACACCCTGCGCGGGCTCGGCCGCGAGCGCCTGCGCTCGGCGGGCGAGCGGCGCGACGCGATCTTCATTCAGCAGGGGATCACCTTCGACGCATCCGGCCCCGACGGGCCGGTCAAGGACCGCCCCTTCCCGCTTGACCTCGTGCCTCGCATCCTGCCGGCGGACGAGTGGCGCACGATCAAGCGCGGTCTCGCGCAGCGCGTGCGCGCGATCAACCTGTTCGTCGACGACGTGTACCACGA
>Ga0075420_100006791_pt1 | contig 10092 bp, 8 predicted proteins | sample SoiMetdeltSBSDD4_FD_75296 | JGI IMG/M metagenome (GOLD analysis project Ga0075420, IMG submission 75296) | Bulk soil microbial communities from a Populus tree surrounding site in Tennessee, USA - Soil MetaG P. deltoides SBSDD4 | ecosystem: Environmental > Terrestrial > Soil > Tree plantation...
CCCTGACCATGCTGACTGGCGCCGCAGCGGGTGCCCCGATCGACCCGGCCGGGCTGGGCCGCTGGGACCGGGCCATCGTCGAGCTGGCCGACCGCAGCCGTGAGGCGTGGCAAGCTCCCGGGGTCATGGACCGCACCTTCGACCTGCCCATCGGCTCATGGCCGGCTCCCCTGACGCTTCGGGCGACCATGCTCGAGTGCGTGGTGCACGGGTGGGACATCGGCCAGGCCACAGGCGAGGGCGCCGACATCCCCGACGCCCTGGCGCTGGCGATCCTCGAGTTCGCCCGCACGCCCGAGGTCGACGACAACCGCGGCGACGCCTTCGCCGCCGACCTCGGCGTCGGCGACACCCTGTCCGACCAGCTCGTGGCCTTCCTGGGGCGCAAGCCGCGGTGACAGCCGAGCCGGCGCCCCTCGACGTGACCCTGCGGGCGCTGGCCGATGCCAACCGGCGCGCCATCCTCTCGGTGGTGCGCGACGAGCCGCGGGCCGTCGGCGAGATCGCCGAGGCGATGGCGATGAGCCAGCAGGCGGTGTCCCATCACCTGCGGGTCCTGCGGGGCGCCGGCCTGGTCAGCGAGACCCGGGAGGGCACCCGCCACCTCTTCGCGGTGCGGTCCGACGGGGTCGACGTCGTGCGGCAGTTCCTCGACGACTTCTGGCCCTCACGGCTGGCGGCCCTGAAGGCGGCGGCGGAGCAGGCGGCTCGTGACCATGCCTGACGTCACCGCCACGGTCGACATCGAGGCGCCCCCGGAGATCGTGTTCGATCACCTCGTGACCCCGAAGGGGATGCTCGCCTGGATGGGCGACCACGCCGAGCTGGACGCCCGCCCCGGCGGCCAGTTCGCCGTGAACATCGAAGGCACCCCGGTGCGCGGCGAGTACCTCGAGGTGGACCCGCCCCGCCTGGTGGTCGTGAGCTGGGGCGTGCTCGGCAACGAGCTCCTGCCGGCCGGCTCGTCCCGCGTCGAGTTCCGCCTGACCCCGATCGCGATCGGGACCCGCGTCGACCTCACGCACATCGGCCTGCCGGACGTCGAGCAGCCGAAGCACGCTGCGGGCTGGGCCCACTTCCTCCCCCAGCTGGCGAGGGCCGCCCTCAGTCGGTGTTGAGGCCGAAGTGGGTGAGGACGAACAGCTCCATCGGGCCGAGGAGCTGGGGGAGCTCGGCGGCGTCGCCCATGGCGATCTTGTTGGTGGCGAGCGAGCTGATGGCGCCGACGAGGGCCTCGAAGTCGAAGGTGGTCAGCTCCCGGACCAGCTCGCCGGACGCGGCCAGGTCCTGGTGCAGCTCCTCCAGGATCGCCATGAAGTCGAGCTGGATCTGCTTGCGGTGCAGCACCGCGGTCGGACCGACGGCGTACATCTCGACCAGGCACACCCGAGCACCCTCGGGGAAAGCGGCCATCTCGCCGAGGTAGGTCTCAAGGACCGAGCGCAGCCGCACCCGGGGCGGCAGGTCACGAGGGTTGCGGCGCCGCAGCATGTCGACGAACCGGTCGACGCACCAGTGGAACGCCGCCACGAAGCAGTCGGTCTTGTCGTCGAACTGCTCGTAGAAGGTGGCTCGTGAGACCCGGGCCCGCTGCACAACGTCGGCGACGGCCACGTTGGTGTAGCCCTTGTCCGCGACGGCAGCGACCATGGCGCTGAGCATGCGCTCGCGCTGCCAGGTGGCCACCTCCTCCGGGGACCGGCGAGGCCGCACGTTGTCCGGGCCGCTGGGCCCTTTGCTCAGGGTTCTGCTCGAGGACTCCCCCGCCATGATTCGAACCTTACACATGTAAACATGCCCGTACACAACCAACCCGGGGATGGGGGCTGACTACGGTGTGCGCATCAGCTGGGATGGTGTGCGGAGGATCGCGGTTGTCGGGGGCGGCGTGGCGGGCGCCGGGCTCTGTGGCGCGGCCTGGTGGCTGACCGGGACGGTCGCGACCGCGTCGGCGGACGTGTCGCCTGGAGCGGGCACAGCGACCCACTACCACTCGACCGACGGCGGCAACTGCTCGTTCGTCGGCCCGCCGGCTGACCACCTCGACGTCGCTCTCTCCGAGACCGAGTACGGCACCGCGGACGCCTGCGGCGGCTACCTCGACGTGAAGGGCCCCAACGGCACGGTGCGGGTCGAGGTCACCAACCGGTGCCCCGAGTGCCCGGTCCACCACCTCGACCTGTCGGAGACGGCGTTCGCCCGCATCGCCCCACTGGCGGCCGGGCAGGTCGACGTGACCTACTCGCTCGTCCGCAACCCGCCGCTCGCCGACCCCATCGCCCTCCGGGTCAAGAGCGGCTCGTCCCGCTGGTGGCTGCAGATCCAGGCCAGCAACACCGGCAACCCGCTCGAACGGTTCGAGCTGCGCACCGCCTCGGGGTGGCGGCAGCTGGTGCACACCCAGGACAACTTCTGGATGGCCGAGAACCCGGGACCGGGCGACGGCCCGTTCACCGTGCGGATCACCGACATCTTCGGCCAGAGCGCCACGATCGACGGCGTCGCCCTGGCCCCCGACCAGGTGCAACGCACCAGTGCCCGCCTCTACGGCCCGGGCGCAGGCTCCGGGGCTGCCGCTCCCCCGCCGGCATCGCCCGCGACGTCGACACCGTCGACCACTGCGGCCGCACCGACGTCGACGGCGCCCGCCACCACGTCCTCGATCGTCGCCACGACCCGGGTGGAGCCGGCGACAACGACGGCGCGGCACATCGCGGCGTCCAAGCCCACGGTCGAGGCGTCGGAGGGCGACACGGGCCCGGGGGTGGCGTCGACCCTGCTCGGCGTCGTCACGTTCGCGGTGCTGGGGCTCACCGCGCTGGCGCTGCGGCGGCGGGACTCGGGCGAGCTTCCGGCTACGCCCGAAGCCGCCGACACGGCTCCCGCCAGCGACCCGGTCGACGTGATCGTCCGGGCGATCCGGGACGGTGCCCCACGCTGACGACGCCATTGAGTACGGTGCGTGCAGCCACATCGCCCGGCGGGAGGTAGCGATGGTCGAGTTCAACTTCGAGCGGCAGTTGCGGCCCCCGGCGGCCCACCGGCTCTTCTCGATCACGGACGGCGACACGCCGACGATCCTGCAGCCGGTGCGGATGGTGTCGGCCGACACGCCGGAGAAGTCGCACTACGCCGGCAAGCCGCAGGTCGCCCAGCCCAAGCTCGACACCTGCCGTCAGGTGCTGCTCGACGGCGTCTATCCGGCGATCCCCGACGGGATGCGGAAGTACCTGGTCGACCGGCTCGACGCCGACGCCGCGGCCCGGCACATCGACGCCGCCGAGATGGCGTCGGCCCAGTTCGACCTGCTGCTGCAGCAGCGGTTGACCAAGCCGGACGGGTCGCAGCGCCGGGTCGCCACCATCCCGACCGGCGAGATCATCGACCGCTACGGCCGGATGCTCGCCTACCTGGCGCCGTGGTTCGCCGGTGGTCGAGGCGACCCGCTGCCGCCCCGCGACGACCCCCAACGCCGCACGTTCAACCTCGAGATGGTGGCCGGCGGCTGGGCGGCGTCCTTCGTGATCTACCCGTCGCTGCCGAAGAACGACGACCTCAACCTGCTCCTCGACGAGGCCCGGGCGGCGTGGAAGCTGCGGCGGGGCGCCTGGAAGAAGCACGGCCGCAAGCTGCTGCTCGGCTACGAGTACCGGCTGGCCATCAAGCTCGGCACCGAGCACCCGCCGGCCAAGGCCATGGCCAACGCGTTCCAGCGGGTGTGCGTCGACCTGCGGACCCTGAAGTCCGTCGGGCTCTACGGCTGGTGGAAGGTGCCGCCGCCGGAGCGGCTCTGGTTCTGGGCCACCGACGCCGACCAGGCGACGGTCGACCTGGGGCTGGCGCCGGCCTAGGCGCCCGGCTGCGAAGCGCTAGCTGCCGCTGCCGTCGAGGCCGCGCCGCTTGAGCAGCGGCTCGATGTGGGGCGGGCGGCCTCGGAAGGTCTCGAAGGCGCCCATGGGGTCGACGCTGCCGCCCCGGGACAGCAGGGTGCGGCGGAAGTGGTCGCCGTTGGCCCGCTGGAGGCCGCCGTTCTCCTCGAACCAGTCGACGCTGTCGGCGTCGAGGACCTCGGCCCAGATGTACGAGTAGTACCCGGCCGCGTAGCCGCCGGCGAAGATGTGGGCGAAGTAGCTGGTGCGGTAGCGGGGGCTGACCAGCGGGAACGCGACGCCGGCGGCCTCCAGCGCCGCGGCCTCGAAGGCGTCGGCGTCCTCGACGGTGTCGGCGGGCGTCACCTTGTGCCAGGCCCAGTCGAGCAGGCTCGCCGCCAGGTACTCGAGGGTGGCGAAGCCCTGGTTGAACTTCTCGGCGGCCTGCATCTTCTCGACGAGGTCGGCGGGCATCGGTTCGCCGGTCTCGTGGTGGCGGGCGTAGTTGGCGAGGATCTCGGGCCAGGTCGCCCACATCTCGTTGACCTGCGACGGGTACTCGACGAAGTCCCGGGGCACCTTGGTGCCGGACACCCGGGGGAAGCGGACGTCGGAGAGCAGGCCGTGGAGGGCGTGGCCGAACTCGTGGAAGGCGGTGCGGACCTCGTCCCAGGTCAGCAGCGTCGGGCCGTCGACGGGCTTGGTGACGTTGAGGTTGTTCATCACCACCGGCTGCTCGTCGAGCAGTCGCGACTGGCCGACCAGGCTGTTCATCCAGGCGCCGCCCCGCTTGGTCGGCCGGGCGTAGGGGTCGAGGAGGAAGAGGCCGAGCGCCGCATCGTCGGCGTCGCTGACCTCGTAGACCCGGACGTCGGGGTGGTAGCCCTGCAGGTCGGGCCGGTCGGTGAAGTTGATGCCGTAGAGCTGGCTGGCGGCGAAGAACACGCCGTCGCGCACCACCCGGTCGAGCTCGAAGTAGGGCCTCATGGCGTTGCTGTCGAGGTCGTAGCGGACTTTGCGGACCTTCTCGGCGTAGAAGGACCAGTCCCAGGGCTCGATGGGGTGACCGGCCTCGGCGGCGAGGGCCTCGGCCTCCCGCTCGGCGTTGGCGACGGTCGGCGGGACGAGGCGGCCGAGCATCTCCTCGACGGCCTCGACGGTCTTGGCGGTCTGATCGGCGACTGCGTAGGCGGCGTGGGTGTCGAAGCCCAGGAGGGCCGCTCGCTCGGCCCGGAGGGTGGCCATCCGGATGGCGAGGGCCTTGTTCTGGGCGGCCCGGTTGATCGACAGCTCGTAGAGCTCCTGGCGGGTGGCCCGGTCCGTGAGCTCGGCGAGGGCGGGCTGGTTGGTGTAGTTGAGCAGCGGGAGGCGGTAGCTGCCGTCGTCCTGCTCGATGGCGTCGATGGCGGCCTGGTCGAGGCCGGCGAGCTTCGTGGTTGCGTCCGCGGCCGTCGCGACCAGCGCCTCGGCCGTGGAGGCGTCGACCAGGTTCTGCTGGAAGGTGGTCGACAGCTTGGAGAGCTCCTGGTTGATGGCCTTGAGCCGCTCCTGCTGGTCGGCGTCGAGCTCGGCGCCGGCCCGGACGAAGTCCTCGCGGTACTTCTCGAGGAGCCAGGACTCCTCCTCGTCGGCGCCCTCGACCTGGCGGATGCGGTCGTAGAGGGCCCGGTTGAGGTGGATGGCGTCGCGGTGCTGCGCCAGCTTCGGCGCGACCTCGGTCTCGACGGCCCGGATGGCGTCGTTGGCGTCGCTGGCGGCGAGGGCGTAGAAGGCCAGCGACGTGCGCTTCAGGAGCTGGCCCGACCGCTCGAGCGCGGCGACCGTGTTGTCGAAGGTGGGCGCCTCGGCGTCGGCGACGATGGCGTCGATCTCGGCGAGCTGCTCCGCCATCCCCCGCTCGAACGCCGGTAGGTAGTGGACATCGTCGATGTCCCCGAACGCCGGCAGCTGGTACGGCAGGTTGCTGCGCTCGAACAACGGATTCTCAGCCACGGTGCCTCCCGGATCTCTGTCGCGATCGCCGCCGAGCCTAAGACGTCTCGGCCAACCTGCTCGTCACCTGCCGCCCGAGCCCGTCCCTCAACCGAACCGTCGCCAGCGCTACGGCAACGAGCGCCCCCGGCAGGGTGACCACCAGGGCCCCGGTGGTCAGGAGGTCGGACCAACCATCGATGCGGGGCCGGGCGGCGTGGACCACCGCGAAGGCCGCGGCCGCTGCGGCCGACACCACCGCCCAGTCAACGGCCCGCCGCCATGACCGCCGCAGTGCCTCGTCACAGCCCCGCTCGTCGCACCACTGCCCCAGCGCCAAGCTGTACAGCGCCATCCCGACCGCGACCGGCGCCCAGACGCCCGCTGTGCTCACGCCGGCCTGGCCGGCGAGCGACATCCCTGCCGCCGCCACCCCGATGCCGGCCGCCAGCCAGAGGCGAGCGGCCACCTCCCCGCTCGCCAGCAGGGCGAGCCGGACGAGGCCGGCGAGCACCCAGGCGCCGAGCACGGCCGACAGCGGCGACCAGACGGCCCCGAGGACGAACCACCAGAACCAGGCCCGGGACAGGCGCTCGACGGCCCGTCGCAGCGCCTGGTCGTCGGTCCGCATGCCCGCCTCCGTCGCCATCTGCCCAGCATGCCGCAGGAGTGGGGCCGGTGGGGTTCGAACCCACGACCGAGGCATTATGAGTGCCCTGCTCTAACCACTGAGCTACAGCCCCTCGCTCCGAGGGGCGATCCTAGGAGGTCGGCTCGGTGGGCCGGCACCTCGCAAGGCTCGGCGGGCTGCGCTAGCCGGCGGCGAGACGGCGGGCCGCGTCCCGGCGGCTCGAGGCGCCCAGCTTGGCGAGGATGCTCGACACGTGGTGGTCGACGGTCTTCGTCGAGATGAACAACCGCGCCGCGATCTCGGCGTTGGTCAACTGCTCGCCGAGGAGGGCGGCGACCTCCGCCTCCCGACGGGTCAGGCCATGGGGATGGGCCCGGGTGGTAGCGGCCGATCCTCGCGGCACCCGCCGCCCCACTGCCCGCAACCGTGCGGCGGCGTAGGCCGCGGCCGGTCGGGCACCGAGGGCGACAAGGGCTGCGTGCCCGGCTTCGACTTCCTCGGGGGCGGCGCTGTCCGCCCTGGCCAACGCCGCCTCGTAGCTGCACCCCAGCTCCGCCCACCACCCTGCCGCACCCGGATCACCCGCCACCAGCGCCCCGAACGGCGTCGAGGGCCCGACTGCGTTGCGACCCTGGCGGGGCAGGGCCTCAGCGGTCGGGGTGGTCGCTCGTAGACGCCACCAGGTCAGCTCGTCGACAGCCCAGGGGTAGGCGAGGTCGGTGGCCAGGGCGAGAGCTTCGTCGAGCACCGGGAGCTCGTCGGCCGGCCGTCCCTCCAGCCATGCCGCCTCGGCCCGGGCGGCTGCGGCCGGCCAGAGCCGCTGGAGGTGGCCGCTGGCGCGGGCGATCGCGAGCGCCTCGTCGAGCACTGGCCACACCTCCGGGTCGCCGCGCCGGGCACGCAGCTTCCCGAGCACCGTCAGGGCGGTGATCCGGGTGACGCCGCGGGTGGCCCGGCTGAACACCAGCTCGCCTGCGAGGGCATCGGCCTCGTTCCATCGCCCGAGCTCCAGGTCGCAGCGGGCCTGCCACGCCTGGCAGTAGCGGAGGTAGGCCAGCAGCTCGTGGTCGTCGCAGAACGCGATCGCCTCCCGAAGCGCCGGTACAGCCAGGTCGTAGCGCCGCACCTCGCCCGCACCCGAGCCGATCTGCAGGAGGCCCAGGCCGACCCGGTGGTCCCAGCCCTCGGCGCGGGCGATGGCGATGCCCCGACGGATCCGGGCGAGCCCGGCGTCGTCGCCCGCCATCAGCACCCCGATCCCGCTCTGGATCAGCACGTAGCAGAGGTGGTCGCGCCGTCCGATCTGCTCACAGAGCGCGATCGAGCGTTGGGCCACGACCTCGGCCTCGGCCAGCTCGCGCGCCAGCATGTGCTGCGACGCGGCTGAGCCGTATGCGACCGCCAGCTCGGCCGACGGTCCGAGGTCCTCCAGCAGCTCGATGGCCGTGAAGACGGCAGCGCGGCTGTCCGCCTGCCGGCCGAGCTCGCCGTAGGGCCCGGCCAGCGCGGCCAGCAGCTCGCCTTCCCGGGCCCGGTCGCCCAGCCGCCGGTAGCCGTCGATCGCTTGCCGGTAGGCGTCGATCGCCATCTCGGGCTGGCCGAGGTAGTGGGCCTCGGCCCCCAGCCGGGCCCACAGGGCGGCACGGTCGCGTGCGGGCAGGCGGTCGGCGAAGCGCAACGCCTGCCCGAGCAGCGCGGCGGCCTCGCGGTGCCCGCCGACGGCGACCGCCTGCGCCGCCGCCTCGGGGGCATGTTCCAGGACGGCGGCGACGTCGCCCGCCTCACCCGCGTGGTAGGCCAGGCGGGCTGCCGGCACGGGAGGAGAGGCAGCCAGGAGCGTGGCCAGGACCTCCTGGTGAAGGGCCCGACGCCGCGCCGGCCCCAACGCCCCGTCGATCGCCAACCGGGCCAGCTCGTGGCGAAACGCGACCTGGCCGGCGCCGGCGACGAGGATGCCGCGGGCGGTGACCTCGTCCAGCGCATCGCCGGTGTCGCCGAGCAGCTCCAGGTCCGCGGCGCCCGGGACCACCGCCACGACGTCCAGGAGCCGCCGGGCCGGCGGCGACAGGCGAGCCGCCCGGGCCAGCACCGCCTCCCGCACGGTTGACGGCACCGCAGTGCTACCGGCAGCCAGGCACTCGGTCACATAGAACGGATTGCCCCCGGTCACGCGATGGAGCGCGGCCGCGTCGACGTCCGGCGCGGCGTGCTGGCCCGCCAGCGTGACCACCGCGTCCAGGGACAGCGGGCACACCGCGATCCGGGCTCGGACATGGCCGGCGACGTCGGCCAGCAGCGGCCACAGCGGATGCTCGGGGTCCAGCTCGTCGTCGCGGTAGGTGATGACCAGCAGCCCACGGGTCCGGTCGATGCGCCGACCCAGCATCGTGAGCAGGTCGAGGGTCGCGGCGTCGGCCCAGTGCACGTCCTCGACCACGACCACCGCGGCCTTCGGCACCGCCTGCAGGTGCTCGTAGATCCCGGCGAACAGGGCGTCACGGGCGCTGGTCGTGACCCCGATCGAACGGGCGATGTCGACCAGCGGGCCGAGGGGGCGGGGGGCGCGAAGGCTGTCACACGCGCCCCAGAGCACCTCGCCGGGAGCCCCGGTCCGGGTGAAGTGGCCCACGAGCGACGACTTCCCCACACCGGCTTCACCGGTGACCACGGCCAGCTCGCCCTGACCGCCCGTCGTCACTCGGTCGACAGCAGCTTCCAGTTCCGCCAGCGCTGCATCCCGCTCGAGCAGCACCCCGCCGACGCTAGCGGGCAGCGGCAGCAAGCAATGGCTCCGGGGGTGGGGCTCGAACCCACGACAAACGGATTAACAGTCCGTCGCTCTGCCAGCTGAGCTACCCCGGAAGGCAGTCGTAGGACTGTAGCAGCGCCCGGCTTTGGGGCGAGAACCGCTTACTCGCCGTCGAGGTAGTCCCGGAGGCGCTGGGCGTGGTTGGGGTGCCGCAGCTTGGCCAGGGTCTTCGACTCGATCTGACGGATCCGCTCCCGGGTGACCCCGAACTCCTTGCCCACCTCCTCGAGGGTGCGGGCCTCGGTGTTGTCGCCCAGGCCGAAGCGCATGCGGACGACCTCGCGCTCCCGGTCGTTCAGCTCGCCGAGCACCTCGTTGACCGCCTCCTGCAGCATCTGCCGGGTGGCGATGTCGAGCGGCTCGTCGGCGTCGTCGTCCTTGATGAAGTCGCCGAGGAAGCTGTCGTCCTCCTCGCCGATGGGCGAGTCGAGCGACAACGGGTCGAGCGATATCCGCTGGATCTCCCGGACCCGCTCGGGGGTGAGACCGACCCGTTCGGCCAGCTCCTCGACGGTGGGCTCCCGCTCCAGCTCCTGCACGATCTGGCGCTGGACCCGGTGGACCTTGTTGATCGACTCGACCATGTGCACCGGGATGCGGATGGTGCGGGCCTGGTCGGCGATCGACCGGGTGATGGCCTGACGGATCCACCACGTGGCATAGGTCGAGAACTTGAAGCCCTTGGTGTGGTCGAACTTCTCGACCGCCCGCATCAGGCCCATGTTGCCTTCCTGCACCAGGTCGAGCAGCTGCATGCCCCGCCCGACGTAGCGCTTGGCGATCGACACGACCAGCCGCAGGTTGGCCTGGAT
>Ga0075420_100006792_pt1 | contig 10091 bp, 9 predicted proteins | sample SoiMetdeltSBSDD4_FD_75296 | JGI IMG/M metagenome (GOLD analysis project Ga0075420, IMG submission 75296) | Bulk soil microbial communities from a Populus tree surrounding site in Tennessee, USA - Soil MetaG P. deltoides SBSDD4 | ecosystem: Environmental > Terrestrial > Soil > Tree plantation...
CGACTGGAGCGAATGGGGCGGCTACGACAAGGCGGTCGAGATGTGCAACAACAACGGCCATTGCCGCAAGTTCGACGCCGGCACCATGTGCCCGTCGTACCGCGCGACGCTCGATGAGCGTCACCTCACCCGCGGCCGGGCGAATACCTTGCGCCTCGCGCTTTCGAACCAGCTCGGCGACGAGGGCGAGGAAGCGGTGAAGGACGCGCTCGACCTCTGCGTTTCCTGCAAGGGCTGCAAGCGCGAGTGCCCGACCGGCGTCGATATGGCGCGCATGAAGATCGAGTTCCAGTCGCACTACCGGGCGAAGCACGGGCTCTCGGCGCGCGCGCGCGCGATCGGTTACCTGCCGCGCTATGCCCCGTGGGCAGCGCGCATAGCGCCGGTATCCAACCTTTTCTCTTCCTTGTTCAAGGGGTCACTCGGATTCACTGCCAAGCGCGAGCTGCCGAAGTGGCGCACCGATTTTTTCTCGGATACGGGGAAGGAAGAAGCGGACGTGGTGCTCTTCGTCGACACGTTCAACCGCTACTTCGAGCCGGAGAATGCGCGCGCGGCGTTCAAGGTGCTCGAAGCCGCCGGACACCGTGTCCATGCGCCGCGCGGGTTGTGCTGTGGACGCACTTTCCTCTCCGCCGGGCTGGTGGACGAAGCCAAGCGCGAAGCGCGCAGGATGGTGAACGCGCTTTCGCCCTATGTCGCGAAAGGCGTGCCGATCATCGGGCTCGAGCCTTCGTGCCTGTTCTCCTTGCGCGATGAATTCGGCGTGCTGCTGCCCGACGGCAACAAGCTGCAAGGCGCACTGCTGTTCGAGGAGTACCTCGCGCGCGAGCCGCGCAAGCTAAGGCTCAAGGAAACGAAGCGGCGGGTCCTGTTGCATGGCCACTGCCACCAAAAGGCGTTCGACGTGATGCCGGCGGTGGAGAAAGTGCTGCGCATGGTGCCGGGCCTTGAAGTCCAGACCGTGCAAACAAGCTGCTGCGGGATGGCCGGGAGCTTCGGGTACGAGGCGGAGCATTACGACGTCTCGATGAAGATGGCCGAGCTCTCGCTTCTTCCGGCGATCCGGAATTCCCCGCCCGAAACCTTGCTGGTGGCCGACGGCACGAGCTGCCGCCATCAGATCGCCGACGGCGCAGGACGCCAGGCGGTGCACGTCGCGCGCGTGCTCGAGCAGGCACTCGCCTAGCCCAGGATTGCCATGACCAGCGAAACGGTGAGCAGTGAGGCTGCGGTGGAGACCACCGCACCGGTCGAGGTCTCGGCTTCGAGCAACTGGTAGCGCTGCGCGAGCACGAACGCGGTAGCGCCGAGCGGCAGTGATGCGCAGACCACGGCGATCTTGGCCCAGAAGGCATCCACAGGCAGTACCCAGAAGACGAGCACTGCCATCAGGAGCGGGTGCAGGACGAGCTTGAGCGCCGTGGTTGGCCAGCTCGCCGCAGCGCCGGCACGGATCGAAAGCTGCGAGACGAAAAGCCCGATGGCGAAGAGCGCGCACGGCCCCGCGGCCGCGGCCAGCAGTGAAGCGAAGCGCTCGGCCGGCAACGGAATTTTCCAGCCCAGTACAACGAGGATAATCGCCAGCGCGATCGGCCAGATCAGGGGGCTGATGACGACGCCGCGCAGCGCGCGGCGCACGCCGCCCGGGCGCGGGTTGACGAAGAGCTCGAGGCAGACGATCGCGAGCGCGAAGGAGACGAAATTGGTCGCGACCGTAGCAAGCGCGGCCGGCAGCGCGGCGCGCTCGCCGTACGCCACGGTCACGAGCGGAATGCCAAGATAGCCGGTATTAGCGAACGATGCGTTCAGCGCGCGCATCGTGCTCTCGGCCGGGGTCGCTCGTTGGAAATGAGAAAGGAGGAAGCCGACGAACGCGGTGCCCACCGTCGCGGCGATCACGGCCAGCAGAAAGTAGCCGCTCAGGATTTCGTCGAGCGAGCCGCGATACACCGCGATGAAAAGCATGGCGGGCAGCGCGAACGCGTACACGAACTGGTTGAGCGCGGCGCTGGAAGCCTGCGTCACCAGCCCGAAGCGCCCGGCGAGATAGCCGGAGGCGACCAGCCCAAAGACCGGAAGCACCGCGCCGAGGACCGGGTCTAGCGTCGACTCCATGCGAGGAGCGCGGCGCCGCCGGCGATCATCGCCAGGCAAAGCCATTGCCCCATCGTCAAGCCGAGCGCGAGGTAGCCGATGTAGGAATCCGGCTCGCGGCCGAATTCGGCGACGAAACGCAGCACGCCGTAGCCGAGAAGGAACATGGCCGATACCTCGCCGCGCGGGCGCGGCTTGGACGAGAACCACCAGAGAAAGATGAAGAGCAGCATGCCTTCGAGCGCGAACTGGTAGAGCTGCGAGGGGTGGCGCGGCGCGTCGCCCGCGCCCGGCATCACCATGCCCCACGGCAGGTCGGTCACGCGCCCGGGCAGCTCGGCGTTGATGAAGTTGCCGAGGCGGCCGGCGGCGATTCCCGGCGGAATCAGCGGGGCGACGAAATCCGTCAGCCGCAGCCAGTCGACGTTGTGGCGGCGCGCCGCGAACACCAAGGCCAACAGCACGCCGAGCAGGCCGCCGTGGAACGACATGCCGCCCTGCCAGATGGCGAAGATCTCGAGCGGGTGCGAGGCGTAGTAGCCCGGCTTGTAGAACAACACGTAGCCCAGGCGGCCGCCGAGGATCACGCCCAGCACGACGAGGAACAGCAGGTCATCGAGCTGCGCGCGCGTGATCGGCGAAAGCCCTTGCGAAATCCTTCTCAGCCCGAGCCACCAGCCGATGACGAAGCCGGCGAGGTACATGAGGCCGTACCAGCGCACCGCGAGCGGCCCGATGGAGAACGCGATCGGATCGATGCTCGGATAAGTCAGCACGCTAGGGCCTGGTCAGGCGCCGCGCCTGGGCGATGAACTCCGCGGCGGCGCCGGCCGTCGAGCCCGCTCGCCAGGCGAGCCAGAGCTCGAGCGTCGGATGCCGATCGGCGAGCTTGCGGTAGACCACGCCGCGGCGGCCGAGGTTGGCGACCGAGCTCGGCACGACCGCCGCGCCCAAGCCGCTGGAGACGAGGCTCACCACGGTTTGCATCTGTATCGCTTCCTGTGCGACGTTGAGGGAAAAGCCCGCGCGCGCCGCGAGCCCGCTGACGATATCGTACAGGCCCGGCGCGATCTCCCGCGGCACCATCACCAGGCTCTCGCCCGCGAGCTCGCTCATCGCGAGCGGACCGCGCGCCCCGGCCAGCCGATGCCGCGCGGGCAGCGCGGCGACGAAGCGCTCGCGCTGAACCACGAGGTGCTCGAGCGGCTCCGCGCTCGACACCGGCGGCAGCAGCAAGCCGAAGTCGAGCTCGCCGGCGGCGAGCGCCATCGCCTGTTCCGGGGACAGCATCTCGCGCAATGCGAGCTGCACGCCCGGGCGCGCGGCCTTGTACGCTTTCAGCAAGCCCGGAAGTACGCCGTAGTCGGCCAGCGAGACGAAGCCGATGCGCAGGCGGCCGCTCTCGCCCGCGGCCACGCCGCGCAGCTCGAGCACCGCGCGCTCGAGCTGGGTCACGGTGCGGCGCGCCTCTTCCAGCAGGCGCTCGCCCGAGGGGGTGAGCTCGACCCGCCGACGGTTGCGGGCGAAGAGCGTCACGCCGAGGCGCTCTTCCAGCGCGCGGATCGCGCGCGACAGCGGCGGCTGCGAGATGTGCAGGGCGGCGGCGGCACGGCCGAAATGCAGGTGCTCGGCGACCGCCATGAAATACCGCAACTGCCACAAATCGGGCAAATCCATACCCATAGAGTATTACAGCCGCCTCGCAACGGCATTGGAGCCGGACCCGGGCCGGGCGCAGAATCGGCCTCCCAAGGAGGCTGCCATGACGACCTACAACCGCCGCTCCCGCCTGATCACCCACGGCGTCGCGCGCTCGCCGAACCGCGCCATGCTGCGCGCGGTGGGCTTCGGCGACGGCGACTTCGAAAAGCCGATCGTCGGCGTAGCGAACGGGCATTCGACGATGAACCCGTGCAACGCCGGCATCCAGCCGCTGATCGACCGCGCGATGTCGGCGCTCGAGCAGGCGGGCGCGAAGCCGCAGGTCTTCGGGGTGCCGACGGTCACCGACGGCATCGGCATGGGCACCGAGGCGATGAAGTACTCGCTCGTATCGCGCGAAGTCATCGCCGACGCGATCGAGACCTCGGTCAACGGCCAGGCGATGGACGGGGTGCTGGTCGTCGGCGGCTGCGACAAGAACATGCCCGGCGGCATGATGGCGATCGCGCGGATGAATGTGCCGGCGATCTATGTTTACGGCGGCACGATCAAGCCCGGCAAGTGGAAGGGCCAGGACCTCACCATCGTGTCGGCGTTCGAGGCGGTGGGCTCGTTCGCGGCGGGCAGGATGAGCGAGGAGGACTTCCAGGGCATCGAGAAGAACGCCTGCCCGAGCGTCGGCGCCTGCGGCGGCATGTACACCGCCAACACCATGAGCTCGTCGTTCGAGGCGCTTGGAATGAGCCTGCTCGGCTCCTCGCAGCTCGCGGCGCCGGACGGCGAGAAGGCCGACTCCTCGGCCGAATCGGCGCGCGTGCTGGTGGAGGCGATCAAGAACGACCTGAAGCCGCGCGACATCATCACGCGCAAGTCGATCGAGAACGCCGTCGCGCTCGTCATGGCGACGGGCGGCTCGACCAACGCGGTGCTGCATTACCTCGCCATCGCCGCGGCCGCGGGCGTCAAATGGGGCATCGACGACTTCGAGCGCATGCGCAGGCGCGTGCCGGTGCTTTGCGACCTCAAGCCCTCCGGGCGCTTCGTCGCGGTCGACTTCCACCGCGCGGGCGGCGTGCCGCAGGTGCTCAAGATCCTGCTCGAGAACGGCGTGCTGAACGGCGACTGCATGACCATCCACGGACGAACGATGGCGCAGATGCTGAAGGATGTGCCCGCGCAGCCGCGCACCGACCAGGCGGTGATCCGTCCGTGGTCGAAGCCGATGTACAAGGAGGGCCACCTCGCCATTCTCAAGGGCAACCTCGCGCCGGAGGGCTGCGTTGCGAAAATCACCGGGCTCAAGAATCCCGTCATTACCGGGCGCGCGCGCGTGTTCGACTCGGAGAACGCGTGCATGAAGGCGATCATGGCCAAGAAGATCAAGCCGGGCGACGTCATCGTGATCCGCTACGAAGGCCCCAAGGGCGGGCCCGGGATGCAGGAGATGCTCGCGCCGACCTCGGCGCTGATCGGCCAGGGGCTCGGTGAATCGGTCGGTCTGCTCACCGACGGCCGCTTCTCGGGCGGTACGTGGGGAATGGTGGTCGGCCACGTAGCGCCAGAGGCCTACGTCGGCGGCGCGATCGCGCTGGTCAAGGAAGGCGACTCGATCACCATCGACGCGAAGAAGCGCCTGTTACAGCTCAACGTTCCGGCCAAGGAGCTCGCGGCGCGGCGCAAGAAGTGGAAGGCGCCCAAGCCGCGCTACACGCAGGGCCTGCTCGCGAAGTACATGAAGCTGGTCTCGACCGCTTCGCGCGGCGCCATTACGGACGGCTAGAAGCCGCCTTAACGGCGCCGACGGCGCCTAGAAGCTCGAGCCGGGCTGCTTCAGAAACTCGAGCTCCTCGGGCGTGCTCGGGCGGCCGAGCGCCGCGTTCCGGTGCGGAAAACGCCCGAAGCGCGCAATGATGTCACGATGCGCGGCGGCGTAGCGATCGGTACCCGCCGTCTCTGGAAACGCTTTCAAGGGTTGATACAAGGCGATCGCGCGAGTCTGCTCCTCGAGCGATTCGCTGTGCTGGAACGGCAGGTAGGCAAACATGCGCTCCACCGGCAGCATGTCCCGGTCCCAGCCCTGGCCGATCAGACGCGTGGCCGCATCGAGCGCGAGCGGGTCGCTCGAGAATGCCTCGGCCGAGCCGCGATAAATGTGCCGCGGGAACTGGTCGAGGACGATGATGCGCGCGAGGCACGCGTGCGGCGTCTGCAGCCAGTCGCGGTGGGCGCCGTCCAGCATTTCCCGGTGCAGCTTCTGGTAGCGTTTCGCCACCAGGGCGTCGAAGGTCGGATCCTTCTCGAACCAGCGCTTGTGGACCTTGCCATAGTCCGCACCGTCGCCGAGCCAGAAGCGCAAGACTTCCGGTGCTAAGCTTTTCATCAACCAACACCAACCAGAAAGGAGCAGCCCATGTTTCGACGCTGGATCGCGAGTTTGCTGATCTTATCGCTTGCCCTGCCGGTGCCCGTCCACGCGGGAATGGTGAGCACCGAGAGCCTGCTTGAGCGCGAGCGCATCGCGACCCTGGTCGAGCGCGCCGATGTCCAGGCGCAGCTTCGGGCGTTTGGCGTGAGCCCCAGCGAGGTGAAGGCACGGGTGGCGGCGCTCACCGACGCGGAGGCTGCCGAGCTCGCGGCGCGTATCGAAGAACTACCGGCGGGTGGCGCCAGCATCCTGGGCGTGATCCTCATCGTCTTCCTCGTGCTTCTGCTCACGGACATTCTCGGCTACACCAAGGTATTTCCGTTCACAAAACCCATGAAGTGAACCGGCTAGCGCAGGAAACCTCGCCCTACCTCCAGCAGCACGCCGCGAACCCGGTCGACTGGTACCCGTGGGGAGCGGCTGCGCTGGAGCGCGCACGCGCCGAAGACAAGCCGATCCTGCTGTCGGTCGGCTATTCGGCGTGCCACTGGTGCCACGTCATGGCACACGAGAGCTTCGAGGACCCCGCGGTCGCGGCGGTGATGAACCGCCTGTTCGTCAACGTGAAGGTCGACCGCGAGGAGCGCCCAGATCTCGACCAGATCTACCAAGCCGCGCACCAGATGCTCGCGCAGCGCACCGGGGGCTGGCCGCTGACCATGTTTCTTGCGCCCGACGGCACGCCGTTCTTCGGCGGCACCTACTTCCCGAAGGAAGCGCGCTACGGATTGCCGGGCTTCCCGGACCTGTGCGAGCGGGTCGCCGCGCTGTGGCGTGAAAAGCGCGCCGAGATCGGCGCGCAGAATGCGGAAGTGCTCAAGGCTTTGGGCCGGACGCTGCCGCGGCCAGCCGCGGAACCGCGAGCGCTCGACGCGGGCCCGGTGCACGCACTGCTCGACCTCCTGAGAACCAACTTCGACGCGGTTTTCGGCGGCTTCGGCGCGGCGCCCAAGTTTCCGCATCCGACCGACCTCGAGCTTTGCCTGCGCAAGGGCGAGAGCGCGATGGTGCTGACCACGCTCAGACGCATGTGCGAGGGCGGCATCTACGACCAGCTCGGCGGCGGCTTCTGCCGCTACAGCGTCGATGCGCGATGGGTGATCCCGCATTTCGAGAAGATGCTTTATGACAATGGGCCGCTGCTCGGCCTGCTCGCCGACGCTTGGCTGGTAAGCGGCGAGGCGCTATACGCGAACTGCGTCGAACAGACGGCCGGCTGGATCATGCGCGAGATGCAGTCGCCGGAAGGCGGCTACTACTCCTCGCTCGATGCCGACAGCGAGCACGAGGAGGGAAAGTTCTACGTCTGGCAGCGCGACGAAGCGCAACGGCTCCTCACCGCCGAGGAGTACGCCGCCGCCGCGCCGCATTTCGGGCTCGATCAGCCGCCCAACTTCGAGAACCGCCACTGGCACTTGGTTGTTTCAAACGCCAGGGAGCGGAATCCAGCGCTGATCGAAGCCGCGCGCCAAAAGCTCTTCGCCGCGCGCGCGAAACGCGTGCGGCCGGGGCGCGACGAAAAGGTGCTGATATCGTGGAACGCGCTCGCGATCCGCGGCATGGCGCATGCCGGCCGCGTGCTAGGCAATGCCGGCTGGACCGCCTCGGCGCGCCGAGCGCTGCAATTCATCCGGGGCGCGATGTGGCGCGACGGAAGGCTGTTTGCGACTTACAAGGACGGGCGGGCACATCTCAATGCCTATCTCGACGACTACGCGCTGCTGGTCGCGGCGCTACTCGAGCTGCTGCAGGAAACGTTTTCAACACAAGACCTGACCTTCGCCACGCAGCTCGCGGACGTGCTGCTGGATCAATTCGAGGACGGCGCGGAAGGCGGCTTCTACTTCACCGCGCGCGACCACGAGGAGCTGATCCATCGCCCGAAGCCGGGGCACGACCATGCCACGCCCTCCGGCAATGCGGTCGCGGCGTGGGTGCTCGGCCGCCTCGCGGCGCTGACCGGGGAGCAGCGCTACGCCCGCGCGGCGGAGCGCGCGCTCCAGCTCTTTCACCCCGCGATGAGCGAGTTCCCCGGCGGCTTCGCGATGATGGCGATCGCGCTCGACGAGCACCTTGCGCAGCCCAAGACGCTCATCCTGCGCGGACATCGGGAGGCGGTCGACGCCTGGCGGCGCGAGCTCGCGCGCGAATTCCTGCCCGATACGGAATTGCTCGGCATTCCGGACGCCACGAGCGACCTGCCGCAGCTCCTGGACAAGCCGCGCCGCCCCCAGCCGGTCAACGCGTGGCTTTGCCGCGGCGTTACCTGCCTCGAGCCGATAACCGATCTAGTACACTTGAAAGCAACCCTGAAGGAGAACGCATGAAGCTTGTGGTGACCGGTATTGCCGTTATCGTTATAGCGGCGATGACGCTGCCCGCCGTGGCGAGCGACGAGTTGGCGAAAAAGCACGCCTGCTTCGCCTGCCACACGGTCGACAAGAAGATGGTCGGGCCGTCCTACAAGGACGTCGCGGCGAAGTACCGAGCCGACAAGGAAGCGCCCGCCAAGCTCGCGGCCAAGGTCAAGAACGGCAGCCAGGGCGTCTGGGGCAACGTGCCGATGCCGCCGAACTCGGCGGTGCCCGATGCCGACGCGAATGCCCTGGTGAAGTGGATCCTTTCCCAAAAGTAGGCTAGCCGCCGCGGGGACGATTCTTCTTGGTTTCTGGTCCTGCGGCCGCGGTAAAATATCGCCCCTCTGCACGAACAGCCCCTGGGAGACCCCATGAAGAACCTTCAAATTGGCATTACCGCCATTGCCGCTGGTATCGCGCTCGTTGGGTGCGGCCAGCAAAGCGGCGGCGGCGGCGGCACTGAAGTCAAGATCGGCCATGTCGGCCCGCTCACCGGCGGCATCGCCCACCTCGGCAAGGACAACGAGAACGGCGCGCGCCTGGCGGTGGAAGAGGCGAACGCCGCAAAGGTCAAGCTCGACGGCAAAGACGTGAAGTTCGTATTCGTCGCCGAGGACGACCAGGCGGACCCGAAAGTCGGCGCCACCGTGGCGCAGAAGCTGGTCGACGCCAAGGTCGCCGGCGTGGTCGGACACCTCAACTCCGGCACGTCGATTCCGGCCTCGCCAATCTACAGCCAGGCCGGGATCCCGGTGATCTCCGGCTCGGCCACCAACCCGAAGCTGACCGAGCAGGGATTCAAGACCCAGTTCCGCGTCGTCGGCCGCGACGATCAGCAGGGACCGGCAATCGCGAGCTACCTCGCCGCCAATAACAAGCCGAAGACCGTGGCGGTGATCGACGACGCTACCGCCTACGGCGAAGGCATTGCCAACGAAGTCGAGAAGACCCTGAAGGCAGCCAAGATCACCGTGCTACCGCGTGAGAAGGGCACCGACAAGACCACCGACTGGAAAGCGATCCTCACCAAGCTGCGCGGCCGCAATCCCGACGCCGTGTTCTACGGCGGGATGGACGCGACCGGCGGGCCGCTGCTCAAGCAGGGCCGCGAGCTCGGCATCAAGGCGGTGTTCGCCTTCGGTGACGGCGCGTGCACCGACGAGATGGCGAAGCTCGCCGGCGAGGCGGCGGAAGGGCTGCTGTGCTCGCAAGCCGGCATCCCGGTCCAGGCCGCGGATAAGAAGTTCCTCGACGCCTACAAGAAGAAGTTCAACGCCGACCCGATCCTCTATTCGCCCTTCACCTACGACGCCGCCAACATGCTGATCCAGGCGATGCAGAAGGCGAACTCGGCCGATCCGAAGAAGTACCTGCCGGAGCTGGCGAAGCTCGAGTTCCAGGGCGTCACGGGCAAGATCGCGTTCGACAACAAGGGCGACCGCAAGGACGCCGAGATGACGATCTTCACCATGAAGGGCAGCAAGATCGAGCCGGTCGCGGTGATCCAGGGCGGCAAGACCGTTCCATTCGCCGAGTTCGGCAAGAAGTAG
>Ga0075420_100006796_pt1 | contig 10089 bp, 7 predicted proteins | sample SoiMetdeltSBSDD4_FD_75296 | JGI IMG/M metagenome (GOLD analysis project Ga0075420, IMG submission 75296) | Bulk soil microbial communities from a Populus tree surrounding site in Tennessee, USA - Soil MetaG P. deltoides SBSDD4 | ecosystem: Environmental > Terrestrial > Soil > Tree plantation...
GCGATGCGGATGCGATATTCCGGGCTGCTGCCGCTGAATGTGCTGTTGGTTTGATTCACCTCGAACGCCTGGAATGGAACCCCGAGCGTGGCGATGTAGGCATCCATGGCGGCTTCGAGATCGGGGACGACGATACCGATCTGATCCACACGCCTTCCCAGCAGGCCGTCCGGCACTTTCATGGGGGACATTATGGCATCCGGCTGCCGGTGCGATGACGTTTCAAAGGGCAAAAATAAAGCTCCACTGGGATCTCCCAGCCCGCGTATAGGTGAGATGCTTTCCAGGCCGCTGTACACTGAGGAAGGATCACACTACGGACGCCCTAGCGGAAAAGCTGGACACCAAATTACGCACGTGGCGGCCCGAGACCGCAGCTCAGGTTCGGGAGCGAGTTGCCGAGGTGATCGATCTTGCCGACCAAGATGTCCTCGATGTGATGCGCTCACGCGCCCGCGAACAAGAGGTCTTGGATCTGCTGGATGAACCCTCAACCCGGTGAGGTGTGGCTCGCGGATCTCGGTTTGGCAGCTAAGACCAGGCCAGTGGTTATCGCATCTCGCTTCTATCCGGAGTCTGCGCGTGCCCTCGCTCTGTACGTCCCCTGACCACGCAGAACCGGATGAGCAGATACGAAGTGTCTTTGCCGAAATTGCCCTTCCTTGATCGAGATTCCGTGGCCAATGTGCAGGGACTCGGCTCGATCCCGACTGTGCGGCTGGAGCGGAGGCTCGGCCGTTCGCCCTCGAACTCGAGTGAACCCCAAAGTAAAAGCCCCGCTGGAAGATTCCCAGCGGGGCTTGGTGGCAGGCAAACTGGTTCTGGACAGTTGCCCTGGGCGCGGGCCCAATATCGAATGCGCTTAGTCGCCCATGGCGCCGACTTCTTCGTCGGCGGTATGCTTCTTCGGCGCGGCGGAGGCCATGAGGTTCTCGATGCCGACGAAGCCTTCCTTGGGCTGTTCCTTTAGGACAACCTCGCGGTAGAGCTTCGCCATCTTGGCGTTTTCGGCGTCCTGCTGCATCTTGAGCTTGATGTCGCGGGCGCGGATCTTTTCTTCGCGGGCGTTCTTGGCGATGCCGAGCATGTCGAGGTCGGTCTGCTTCTTGAAGTTGACGTGCTCTTCGTTCAACTCGAGCGAGTGACGGACTTCTTTGAGGCCGACGTTCTTGTTGCCGGCGAAGATTTCGTGGCGGCCATTCTGCTCGTACCACTTGGTCAAGGTGGCCGTCATGTGCATCTTCTCGATGATGTTGCGCCAGCCGATGCCCGTGTTATAGGCGCAAAAGCTGATTTCGCCTTCCTGCGTGGCGTAGGGGATGATGCACTGTTCGGTGCGGCGGAAGTCGTAGTTGAACAGATCCTGGAACCACATGCCGGCGATGAAGAGGAAGTTCCAGCGGTCGGCGCGGCGCTTTTCGATGTCCTGCAGGCGCGTAGCACCATGGACCTGGCCGTAGTTCTTGCCAGTGGCGCCGAAACTCTTATCGAACTTCTTCAGGAGGTCGGTCAGCTTAAAGTGCGTCGGCGACTGGAAGGGGTCGTAGTTGCGCATGAGCGAGAGCGCCATGCCGAGCATGGAGAGCTTCTTGCCGCGGCCGGCGTCGTTGACGCGCATGAGGTCGCGCGAGAGCTGGTCGGCGTTCAGGAACGAGGTGACGGCCTTGGCTTCCCTCGTTTCCTTGTCAACCATGACGGCCATTCCAACGCCGCAATTGGGGTGGCAGCCGCAGCTCATCTGGCCGAAGTTCTTCTCCGGTCCGTGAACGATGTCGGCCCAGTCGGCGAACGTGGAGACGAAGGAGATGGGGAACCAGTCGCGGGTTGGCTCACCAAGTCCGGTCTGCCGTTTCACGTCGTGGGCGAGGTGCGACAGCGTGTAGCGCTGCGCCATGCGGCGTTCGGGGGTAATTTCCTCGTCGCGGCCCGTAAAGCTGACGGGCTGGAAGCTGAGGAAGGGGATTTTCTTCGGATTGTCGAGAGCGAACTGGACGATGTGGCCGACCTGCTCGTTGTTGATGCCGTTGACGATGGTGGTCACGGGGATAATGGTGACGCCGGCTTCGTGCAGGTTTTCGATGGCCTGAATCTTCACGTCGAACAGGTTGCCGACGAGGCGGTGAGAGTTGGCTTCGTTGCCGATACCGTCAAATTGCAGGTAGGCGTAGCGGAGCCCGGCTTCGGCGGCCTGGCGCGAGAAGGTCTTGCTCTTGGCGAATTCGATTCCGTTGGTGGCGGCCTGGACGCTGGTGTAGCCGACCTTGCGGGCGTAGCGGACGGCGTCGATGAAGTAGGGTGACAGCGTTGGCTCGCCGCCGGAGAACTGAACCGACATCTGGCGGCGCGGCTTGATGGAGATGGCGTTGTCGAGCAGCGTCTTCACGTCGTCCCACGACAGTTCGTGCACGAAGCCGACCTGATTTGCGTCCATGAAGCAGGGATCGCACATCATGTTGCAGCGGTTGGTGAGGTCGATGGTGAGGACCGAGCCGCGGCCGTGGGTGATGGTGGAAGAGCCGTGATTGTGCAGCTTCTCGTCGTTGTGGGCGCGAATGTCGCGGCCGGGGAACGATTCTTCGAGGTGCTTGAACATGGCCGGATCGATGGACATGAGATCTTCGAAGTGGCCGTGCTTCGGGCAATCCTTGACCATCCAAATCTTGCCGTCCCGCTCGATAATTTGCGCCTTAATTTCGCCCACCTTCTCGTTGATGAGAATGGTGTAATCCTGCTTGCCGTCGACAATTGCCTGGCGCGCCTCGCGCACACAGGTGGGGCAAAGAGAATCCGTGGTGCGGGGCCAGCCGAGCGGGGGTTTGGTTTTCTGCCAGCTCTTGAGGAGGGGTTTGTCGCTCCACTTCGGAGTGAAGGAGGGTCTTTGATTGAATTGGTTTAACGCGTCAAAGATAGTCCAGGCGCCATTGGCGGCCACAGTGACGACCTTTTCGGCGTATTTGATGGGCTTGTGCATTGTCTCGAATCTCCTCGTCGGATTCTCGCTAGAACCTGCTTGGGCGGAGTCCACGCTGGGCAGACGCTCTACACCCTATACATTTCCGTAGTGTAGGCAAGCAGACGCGCCACGACCATCACAAAGTATTCAAGGGTGAGATATCGTCGTTGTATGGCGAAATCCAGGCCTGAACGGAGCGGGCTTATTTGAGCAAATAAGCCCTTATTCTTCATCATGATGCGGCGTGGTCAGCTAAGCGTGTGGGCGGCGGAGGCGGGCTTCTTGCGGGCGGGGGTGGTACCGGCTGTTCCGTTGGCCGAATTTCCGGCCTATACCGACTGGTTGCAGCGGGGGTTGGCGGGGTCGATGAACTACTTGGCCGGCCATCGGGCGGAGGTAAGGGCCGATCCGCGGCGGTTGTTGGAGCCGGCGCGATCGATCGTGTGCCTGGCGCAGAGCTACCACGGGCCACAGGCGTATTCGACTGAGTTCACTGACGGTGAGTGTGCGTGGATTTCCCGCTACGCCTGGGGCGAGGATTATCACGGCGTGATGCGTGAGCGCTTGGAGAAATTGGCCGAACGCATGACGGTGGGTTGGGGACCGCATGAATGGCGCGCGTGCGTGGATACGGCTCCGCTGCTGGAGCGAAGCTATGCGCGACTGGCGGGGCTGGGTTGGATTGGAAGGAACCAGTGTTTGATCGATGAGGAGGCAGGGTCGTGGTTCTTCGTTGGGTTCCTGCTAACGAGCCATGAATTGGAGCCGGATATACCGCCGCCGGATCGTTGCGGCACGTGCATGCGCTGCATTGACGCCTGCCCGACGCAGGCGCTTGTGCCAAACGCGGATTCGCCTGGGGGTTGGGAAATGGATGCGCGATTGTGCATCAGTTACCTCACTATCGAATTGCGGGGGGCGATTCCCGTGGCGCTGCGAGAGGGCATGGGGCGGCATGTGTTCGGATGCGACATTTGCCAGGATGTGTGCCCGTGGAATGAGCGCCTGCTGAGATATCCGCCGCCGGCAGGCGAGGAGAAGTTTGCGCCGCGTGAGGGGTTGGTGGCGCCGCGGCTGGACCGCCTGGCTGCACTGACGCCGCAGGAATTTCAAGCGATGTTTCGCGGTACGCCGGTGACGCGGGCGCGATACCATGGCTTTCTGCGAAACGTTGCCGTGGCGATGGGCAACAGCGGGCTGGCTTCGATGAAAGAGCCCCTGGAACACCTGGCGCGGCATGAGAACGAGATGGTGGCGGAGCACGCACATTGGGCATTAGCGCAATTGGGGGAGTGAGGTGGCTGGCGGCGCTTGCGTGGGGAGTGGCGCTGTGGGGGGCACAGCCCGCCTTGGTGGAACGGGGATTTGACCACTTCTATAACCTCGAGTTCGACGAGGCGATCGCGAATTTTGAATTGGCGATTGAAGGGCAGCCGGCCGTGCCGGACCTGTACAATCACATGGCGCAGTCGATCCTGTACCGCGAAATGTTGAAAGCGGGCGCGCTCGAAAGCGAGTTAGTGAGCGGGGGCAACGCGTTTCTCCGTAGGGAGAAGATGAATCCTACCGCCGAGGACCAGAAGCGGTTCGACGCAGCCATTGCCAAAGCGATGCTACTTGCGCAAGAAGAGTTGCAGAGTAAACCTGACGATACCGCCGCACTTTATGCGATGGGAATATCCTACGGGTTGCGCGCAAATTACAATTTCTTAGTAAGAAAGGCTTGGTTGGATTCGTTGCGCGACGCCACGCAGGGGCGGAAACTGCACAACAGAATCACGGACCTTGAGCCTTCCTACGTCGATGCGCGGCTAGTGCAGGGGGTGCATGACTATATCGTGGGGAGTCTGCCTTGGCATTACAAGCTGATGGGATTTCTCGTGGGGTTCCGTGGCGACCGCGACGAGGGAGTCCGGACGCTGGAACAGGTAGCGGCGCGTGGCAATCGGACGCGCGACGATGCGGCCGTCCTGCTCGCCGTCGTCTACAGGAGAGAGCGAAAGTTTGGTCCGGCGATTGCCCTGTTGGAGCGGCTAATTCCCAAGTATCCGAGGAATTACCTGCTGCGGCTGGAGTTGGCGCAGATGCATTCTGACAATGGGGACGGTGTCGCGGCGCTAAAAGCCATTGCCGAAGTGGAGAAGTTGAAAAAGGCGGCGACACCGGGTTTTGCGCGGCTGCCGGTGGAGAAGATCCTTTACTATCGCGCTACGGTGGAGTTCTGGTATCGGGACTACCCGGCGGCGATCGCCAACTTTCAAAAAGTGATAGCGAGGGCGGAAGAGCTGGATCTGAATACCGGTGTGACCGCATGGATGCGGCTGGGGCAAGCGCACGATCTTCGTGGCGAGCGGGAACTGGCGCTGCGTTGTTACCGTAGCGCGGTCGAGTACGCTCCATCTTCGGGTGCGGCAAAGGAATGTCAGGGATATCTGCGCCGGCCTTTCAAGCGCACAGACGAGTAAGCCGGAGCTAAGTATCGAAACGATATAGGTCCTGCGTGGACACCGGAACGTCCAGCACTTTCAGGTAAGTGAATAACTGGTACTTGTGGTTCGTGAAATGGACGAGGTTGGTGAGCAACATCGTCATTGCGGGCTTGCCGGCGGCGGTAAAGACACTGGGCAAGGTGCGCGTGAGATCGGAATCGGGAATGTTCTGAAATCTCTCGCGGAGAAATACGAGGAGATCCGTAAGAAGGGCCATGGAATCCCCGATTGTTCCCGCGGATGCCGCCTCAACGCGCAGGCGGAGCGACGCCGCGGCTGGCGGCGGTTCGGGTTCGAGCTTGACCAGCACGGCGCAGAAACCTGAGAGCGACTCGCACAAGTGCGCGCACAGCTTGCGGACGGTAAACGGCGGGCGTTCCACCGAGGGCCAGTCAGGCCGCCATTCGCTGGCTTCCGCCGGCACGCGTTCCATCAGGCGGAGCGTGAGCGTTGCCTCCTCCTCAATGCGGGAGAAGAGAGCCGCGGCGAGATGGCTCGAACCTAACACGGTGCGAAGGTGAATACGACGATTCCGATTACGAACCAGATCACAGCATAAACGAGGCCATAGCCGAAGAATGTGCGGAAGTCCATGCGGAGCATTCCCGCCGTAATGACATACCAGAACGGCGAGATGAGGTTGCCCATGTGATCGCCCACCTGCATCGAGAGCAGGCCGCGTTCCACGGACACGCCTACCGCCTGGGAGGCATTGACGGTGACCAGTCCCTGTAGCGCCCACTGGCCGCCAGAGGAAGGAATGAAGAACGCGAAAACGGTTCCGATGACGGCGGAAAGTGCCGGGAAGGTCGTTGGGCTCGATGCGGCGGACAAGAACGAGGTGATGGTGACGCCGATTCGCGTGAACTCGATCATTCCGGAGAGTGCGGCATACAACGGGTAGAGGATGAGGATTGGCCACGCGGAGACGCTTGCGTTCTCGAGAGCTTTCGTCACGGCGCGGATGTTGCCATGAAACATGAGCGTGAGTAGAAAGAGAATGATGTTCATCGAGTTGATGTTCGCGCCCGACGCCCTTTCGGCAAAGTGATACCAGAGCCAGACAGCAAGGGCCGCCGACAGGATCAGGACGGTATACGGTCTCACTTCCAGCCTCTCCGAGTAAGTCCTTGGTTCCGCCGGCGGCAAGGTGACGGGCTGGGCCAATTGCAGTGCGCCGGGATAGTCCGACAGAGGCCTGTTGGATTTCGGCATCAGGAGGCACCCCGCGGTAACGGTCGCGGCAGTGTAGAGCGCGATGTCCAGAAGCGCCGCCGGAGACCAGATGGTGCGCGCGAGCGGAATTACTCCGATGATCTTCTCCAGAAAATGTCCTTCGGTTGCCACAAGCAACGGCGCCGACGAAGAAAGCCCGAATTGCCAGACGGCGATCGAAGCGTAAATGGTGCCGAGGAAGAAGGGGAAGTGAAGCGGCATGCCCTTACGCTCGGCTTCTTTGGCGAAAAGCACCGCGACCAGCGGACCGAGGGCGTAGCCGAGGCTCCAGAAACAGTAGGAAAAGCTGGCGGTCAGGATGACGGCGAGCGCGACCAGTTGATTCCGCGAACGAGGGAGACGAGCCGACCATCCGATCCATCTTTGAAACCACGGAGAGGTTCCGAGCGCCGCGCCGAGAACGATGGTCAATGTCATCTGGCTCGTAAAGGGCAGCAACGACCAGAAGCCCCGGTAATATGCGCCGGCCAACTCGATCGGTGAGTTGCCTAGCAGCAGCGCGAAGGCACCCAGGAGAAGTAGCAGGATGATGCTCGCCGTGATGGCGTCGGGTACGAACTGGGCGATGAATTCAGCGAAACGGTCGAGGGGCGAGCGCTGCTGAACGGGACTTGGAGCGATGGGCAAGGTCCAGCGAGTCTATCACTGACTCGCGTGGCAGGAGTCGCAGCCGTTGGGGGCGCCGCGTTCGGCGTGGCAGTCCATGCAGTCTTTCATGTTGAGGAGGCGCGCCTTGGACGTGACGCTCATCGAGGCCATGTCGCCATGGCAGGCGGCGCATTCGATCTTGGCTTCGTCTATGTGCGAGCCGTGATTGAACCAAACGATCGGCATCAGACGGTAGACTCGGGCCCACTCGACCGGCTTCTTATCGGAGGCCGCTTTGGCGAGCTTGACAATCTCGGGTGAGTCCTTCTTGACAGTGGAGTGGCAACCCATGCAGAAGGCTTCCTTGGGAAAGCCCATGGCGAAACCCTCTCCGGCCTCGGTCGCCTTCATTGCATGGCAGCCCGCGCATTTGAGGCCAAGCGCCAAATGTGTTTTATGGGAATAAGCGATTGGCTGTTTGGGCGTATAGCCGACGGGGTCGGTATGCAGGACCTCATCGGCCATCAGGAGCAGCAGCGGCAGGGCTGCGGCGAGCATGATCGTAAACGCACGCCTCATCTACTTATAGGGTAAAGGCAATGAACTCGTCTGAGGCGGGCGACCCTTCCTTGCCTCCGCACGCGGCGACCACGAGGTACTGCTTGCCGTTGGCCTCGTAGGTGCACGGAGTAGCGAAGCCGGCGGATTCGAGCCGATGCTCCCACGCAACCTTGCCGGAGTCGCTTTCGTAGGCGCGGAAGACGCGGTCGAACGTGCCGCTCATGAACACGAGGCCGCCCGCGGTGCAGATATTACCGCCGTGCGACGGCGTGCCGGTTTTGGGAATGCCCTTCGCCTTGAGCGCGGGAAACTCTCCGTTCAATACACGCCACGCGAATTCGCCTTTGTCGCAATCGATGGCCGTCATGTAGCCCCATGGCGGTTTGATACCCGGATAGCCGTTCTGGTCGCGAAGATCGTTGCGTTTGGTGAGTCCATACCGGTAGGGCTGGCCGGGCTTGGCGTCCCCGAAGGCGACGATATTCGTCGTTTCGTCGGAGCTGACGAAGACGCGATTGCGTATGGGGTCGAACGAGCAACCGCCCCACAATGGACCACCGCGGAAACCGGGATGAACGACATAACCGTTCTTTGCGTTCGGCGTGTATAGCGGGCCGGTCTTTATGCCCTGAAGGATGTCCTTCACGTAAGCGTGGGACTCAGGCGAGATGTCGGTGACGTAGTCGTCTTTCCACCCTTGGCGCGAAACAGCGGGCGGCTTCGACGGGAAGGGCTGAGTGGGATGCAACCGTTCGCCTTCAAGATCCGACGGCGGCATGGCACGCTCTTCGGCGGGCCAGATGGGCTGGCCGGTTTCGCGATTGAAATACCACAACCACCCTTGTTTGGTGCATTGCACGACGGCGTCAATCATCTTGCCGCCCTGCTTCATGGTGATGAGCGCGGGCTGCGCGGGCATGTCCATGTCCCACACGTCGTGGTGGACGATTTGATAGTGCCACTTGCGCTGACCGGTGAGCGCGTCGAGGGCGAGCACGCAATTGCCGAACAAATTCGCCCCCTTGCGGTTGCCGCCATAGAAATCGAAGGCTGGCGAACCGATACCGGCGACGACGAGCCCACGTTTGAGATCGACGCTCATGCCCGCCCAGTTGTTGGTTCCACCCGTGTGGACCCAGGAATCGCTTTCCCAGGTGTCATTGCCGAACTCGCCGGGGCGGGGAACGGTGTGAAAAATCCAGCGGCGCTTTCCGGTCTTGGCGTCATAGCCGCGGATGTGGCCTGGGGCCTCGGGGTACGGTCCTTCGCCGCCACCGCCGCCGGTGATGATGACGTCCTTAAACACGACGACGGGCGTGGTGTGCTTGAACGACAGATTGCGCATGTCGTGGTCGAGCTCCTCTTTGAAATCGAGCACACCCTTGTTGGCGAAGGTCTCGATGAGCTGCCCGGTTTTGGCATTCAGGGCGATGAGGGTGTCCTGATAGCAGGAGAAGATGCGCTTGTCCTCGCCTTCTTCCCAATAGCAAACCCCGCGGCTGTTGCCTGGTGAACGGCGGGCAGGGCGACCCTGCGCGGGATCGAACGACCAAATGAGTTCGCCGGTGGCGGCATTGACGGCTTGCACTTTCACGCGGGGCGTAGTGATGTACATCACGCCGTCGACGACGATGGGCGTGCACTCGCTCGAGGTTGCCGGACGCAGGTTGGCATCGCCGGTTTTATGGACCCAGGCGACCTTCAGGTTCTTCACGTTCGAAGGCGTAATTTGCTCCACGGGCGAATAGCGCGTGCCATAGGCATCGCCGCCATACCAGTTCCATTCGCGTTCGCGCGGAGTGGCGGCCAATGCACGCGGTCCGGGGATCAGGGCAGCGGCTGCTGCCGATTGAATGAGAAAATCGCGGCGTTGCATAAAGGGGAGACTGTATCAATGAGACGATCCCGCTTGCAACGGAGTTACCCACGGGGAGAAGATGGCGTGGTCATGTACACCAGACGCGAACTTGCGGGATTGGCGGCCGGAGCAGCCGCCGGAGCTGCCAGCGCCCAGAGCCGGGCGGCGAAACCCAACATCGTATTCATCTTTTCCGACGACCATCACTACCAGTGCCTGGGCGCCGCGGGAAATCCGCACATCCAGACGCCGAATCTGGACAAGCTGGCCGCGCGGGGCGTGCATTTCACGCACGCGATGATCAGCACGCCGCAGTGTTGCCCTTCGCGAGGCATCATGCTGTCCGGCTTGGAGACGTATCAGAGCGGGCTGCAGTCGAACGGATACACGGCCTTCAAGCCGGG
>Ga0075420_100006797_pt1 | contig 10088 bp, 8 predicted proteins | sample SoiMetdeltSBSDD4_FD_75296 | JGI IMG/M metagenome (GOLD analysis project Ga0075420, IMG submission 75296) | Bulk soil microbial communities from a Populus tree surrounding site in Tennessee, USA - Soil MetaG P. deltoides SBSDD4 | ecosystem: Environmental > Terrestrial > Soil > Tree plantation...
GCAGCTCGCGTTCGAGATCGAGCCCGTGACGAAGCGCGCCATTGTCGAGTGCGCCGCGACGCTGGCGACGATCAGCCGCGAGCGGGTGGCGCAGGAGATGGCGAAGATCCTGACCAGTCGGCTGCCGGGGCTGGGGATCCGGCTGCTCAGCGACCTCGGGCTGATGCAGCAGATCATCCCCGAGGTGCTGGCGATGCGCGGGATGCACCAGGACGCCAGCTACCATCACAAGGACGTATTCGAGCACACCGTCCAGGTGGTTGACCAGACGCCAGCGCGGCTGGTGGCGCGCTGGGCGGCGCTGCTGCACGACATCGCCAAGCCGCGCACCCGCACCGTCGACGACGGCGTCGTGCACTTCTACGGCCACGACTACCTCGGGGATCAGATGTCGCGGAAGATCCTGCAGGGGCTGCGGCTGGACCGCGACACGGTCGAGCAGGTGGGCAAGCTGGTGGCGATGCACCAGCGCGCCAACTCGTACGAGGACGACTGGACGGACGGCGCGGTGCGGCGGTTCATCCGCGAGGCCGGCGACGTCCTCGAAGACCTGCTCGACCTGTCGGCCGCCGACGTCACGAGCAAGCGCCAGGAGCGGCGGCGCGCGGCCGACGAGCGGGTCACGGCGTTGCGGGAGCGGATCGAGCGGATCCGGGCCGAGGAAGAGGTCGAGAAGCTCGACAGTCCGCTGGACGGCAACGAGCTGATGGCGTTGTTCGGGCGGGGGCCGGGGCCGTGGATCAAGCCGGTCAAAGAGCGGCTGCTGGCGGCCGTCCTGGACGGCGAGCTCGCCCCGGACGACAAGGAGGGCGCGACGCGCCTCGCGCTCGAGGTGATGGGGGAGCCGGTCGACGCGTAGGTAGGAGTTCGGGGCGCCCGAAGGACTGGCTCCGCTGCTACAAGGTTTGCATCGTCACCGCACGGTCAGTGATGCGATGAACGCCGACTACGGCGCCCGTCCAACGGCCTCGCCGTGCTGTGTCGAATACAGGGCGTCAGGCCGTTCGCCCCAGGCGAGCCAGGCGGCGGCGATCCGATCGAGCGTCTCCTGGTCGGCAAAGCCGTTGGCGACTACCCTGCCTCCCCAGATCTCCTCCCGCATGAAGCGGACGACGCCATCAGCGAACCCGCGCGTGCTCTCAGGATCGCCTCGGAACTCCGTCGACGTCGATCCGATCACGTCCTGGAAGCCAGCCTCCAGAAGGGTCGCTCGCAAGAAGCGCCCCATCAGCGGATTCCCGCCGTAACTCTCGCGGTTCTGCCGGTGGAGGGCCACCCAGCGTTCGAGCAGTGGGTCGATGGGGGCGATGATGGTGCCGCCGTAGTCGGGAGAACAGACCCCGACGACACCCCCTGGCCTGAGCACCCGGCGTACCTCGCGCATCGCGGCGACCGGGTCAGGCAGGTGCTCGAGGACTCGGCTCACAACCGCGGCATCGAAGCTCCCGTCGTCGAACGGGAGGCGATGGATATCCGCGTGCTCGAAGCGGGTGTTGGTGAGCCCTCGGTCCCGGGCTTTCGCGCCTGCCTGCTCCAGCAACTGGTCGCTGGTGTCGATGCCGACAAGCTCACCGGGTGCGATGGCCTCGGCCAGGTCGACGGAGATGGTCCCAGGGCCACATCCGCAGTCGAGCAAGCGCATCCCTGTCGTCAGGTAGGGCAGAAAGAAGCGAAAGTCCTTGAGCGCCGTGCGCTGGGCGAAATGTGCGGCGACCACTGGCCTGGAGAACATGTCCGGGGTGCGAGTCGTCGGCAGGTTCTGACCATCACTCGGGCGTCCCGCCTCGCCAGGTCCTGTGCTGGGTGTCATGTTCTGGCCGCTCCAACGTCGGAAGCCACCGGTCGCCCTGCGCCACGACTCAGACGCCGAACCATCTCGTTAATCGGATCATACTGACGACGGCGCGGGGTTGCAATCGTCTCGATCGGGTCGTCGGGCGTCAGGGCCGGAGGCTGGGCAGGATGACGTCGTTCAGGACGGTCGCGGGCGTCGTCGACCCCGCGGGGGAGTTGTAGTTGCCGGCGGTGATGGCGACGATGAGCGCTCGTTCCGGCACGACGATGAGACGCTGGCCGCCGTTGCCCATCGCGCCAACCCACTGGAGTGGAGCGGCGCTCTCGCCGGCCGGCGACGGCAACGCGCCCAGGTACCACTGGTAGCCGTACTCCAGACCATTGTCCATCTGCACGTGAGGCCGTAGCGCCTCGTCGAGCCAGGCAGCGGGGACGACCTCGCGGCCTGACCAGCGCCCGCGGTCGAGGACTGTCTGGCCGATCCGGGCGAGGTCACGCGGAGCCAGCCGCAACCCTGACGCCGCCGCCGCGACGCCGTCGCGGCCGGCCAGCCACCCGAGCCTTCTGATGCCGAGCGGCTCGAAGAGGGCGTTCCGCGCGAACTCCTGGAGGGGCTGGCCAGTGCCCCTGGCGATCAGTCGCCCGAGCAGGGCCGACGCACCGCCGGAGTAGCGCCAGCGGGTGCCGGGCGCCTCGACGATCGGCCGTTCGAGGATGAAGCGGAAGCGGTCCGGGGCCGTCTCCATCGCGATCTCGCTGTTCGCCGTGCTGGTGTAGGGGGCGCTCTCGTCCCATTCGAGGCCGAGCGTCATCGTGAGCGCGTGCTCGACGGTGATCTCCGCACGTCGGGAATCGGCGGCGAGGTCGGGGTACTCGGGGAAGTGCCGGTACAGCGGCTCGTCCGGTCCGGGGACCCGGCCGGCGGCGAGCGCGATCCCGTACAGCAGGCCGACCACGCTCTTCGTGACCGAGCGGAGATCGTGCAGCGTGTCCGGCCCGAACGTCACCCAGCCGAGCGACTCGTTCCACGAGAAGTCCTCGCCCGCGCCGTACCGTTCCAGGACGAGCCGGCCGTGTCGGATGACGACGACGCCATGGAGGCCCGGGGGCCGGCCGGCGCTCCAGGCATCGGCGAGTCGGTCGGCCAGATCCGGCGCGAAGCCGGCTTCGGCGGCGTCGATCGACTGCCAGTCAGCAGCGTACGTCACGCGGAACCCCCTCAGTAGAAGATCGTGCGGGTGCGGTGGTACGGGCGGTCGATGGTGCGGCCCTGGGCGTCGCTCCAGAGGAGCCAGTCGACCTCGAAGGCGCGGAGCGGCGGGCCGGAGCGGCGGCGTTCGAGGGCCTGGCGCAGCAGCTCGCAGCCCCAGACCGTGCCGGCCCGGATCTCGACCTCGCGGGGGTCGCCGGGGGGGATGAGCGTCTGGCTGTCGATGGTCTCGGCCAGGGACGGGGAGTAGGCGAGGATGCCGGCCTCGCGGAGCACCTGGGGGATCTTGTAGTCGGCGAAGGCGGTCAGGCGGTCGAGATCGTCGAAGGCGCCCAGGCCCTGACCCGAGTAGATGCCGTGCAGGTCGCTGACGAGGATCTGGGCGCGCTTGTAGAGGCGGACTTCGGCGCCTTCGTAGGTGGCGACGTCGTCGAAGGAGGGGAAGCGGCGGACGACCTCGGCGACGAGGGCCTCGCCGCTGCCGCCGGCCTGCCTGACGATCGCGGCGAACGAGCCGCCGGCCTGGATGAGGCCCCGGCCGACCTCGCGGAGGTTGGCGACGCGCGCATCGAGCAGCGGGATCTCGGCCTGGCCGGCGAACAGGGCGCGGGCAGCAGGCTCGTCGAAGGCGGCCAGGTAGGCGGGATCGAGGAGCGGGACACCGGCCTCCAGCGCGCGACGCAGACAGGCCGCGAGCGCCCAGTAGCCGTCGAGGACGCGGCCCTCATACTCGACGCGCCAGCGGGGCTCGCCCCAGAAGCAGAAGTTGAGGGCGTCGAGGACCAGGACGTAGTCGGCGGCGTGGTCGGAGTCGTCCCACCAGTGCGGCCAGACGCGCCACTCGGGGGCCTCGACGTCACGGTCGGCGAGGCGAGCGGCGAGACGGTCGACGGCCTGCTGGTCGATGGTCACGTCACGCGCGGCGTCCATGACCCGGCGCGTCGACTCCAGGACGCCGAGCATGCTGGGGTCAGGCCGCGCTGGCGGCGGCGCGGTCGCGCTCCCAGAGCAGCCAGCCGAGCGGCAGGAGGGCCAGCCAGGGGGCGCGCTGGAGGAGGAGCCAGGCCAGCGCCAGCGGCTCGGCGGTCTCGGGGCGGCCGACGACCAGATCGGAGACGGCCACGAGCTGGTTCATCAGCACGGGCAGCCAGCCGGTCCCGCCGACGAGGCCCTGGAACCACGAGACGGCTGCCACGTACGCCACCAGGACGGCGGCGAGGAGGAGGTACGCGGCGAGGGGGATCGGGCGAGCTGCCGGAACCGGAGTCGCCGCGATGGGCGTCCGAACCGGCGCGGCGGCCTGCAAGACGGCCGCGAGGATCGCCTGCTGGACGTCGGCGGGCGGGTCCATCACCAGAGATGGACGGACCAGGGCGTCGAGGTCGCGCTCCCAGGCTGGCCGATCGTTCGGCTCCCAGAGCTGCCGATGGTCCATCAGCAGGCCCCCGGCACGGCGCGGCCGAGTTGAGGGCGCAACAGGACGGCCAGGCGCTCCTTGCCGCGTCTGATGTGGCTCTTGACCGTGTTGAGCGGCACGCCCATGATCGCGGCGATGTCCTCGTACCGTTGATCCTCGAAGTAGTGTAACGTGAGCGCCAGCCGCTGCGCGTCGGGCAGCTTCGAGACGGCGGCACGCACGATCCGGGCCTCCTCGGCGCGCTCGACGTCATCGTCGACCGAGTCGTCGCTGGCGACGTCGACGTCCGTGCCCTCGTCGTCGAGGCGAATCGGCGGGACGCCGCGCCTGCGCATCCGGTCGATCCCAAGGTTGACGACGAGGCGGTAGAGCCAGGTCGAGAGCCTGGTTTCGCCTCGGTACGACCCGATGGCCCGGATGAAGCGGATCAGGGCGTCCTGGGTGAGGTCGGCGGCGTCGGCGGGGTCTTTCGTGATGGTCATGGCGATGCTGTAGACGTAACGCTGCTGCTCGGCGACGAGGGCGGCGATGGCAGCCTGGTCACCCGCCTGGGCGCGTCGAACGGTCTCCGATAGGGGCTCCGGCATGAGAGGGGTCGCGTCCGCTCCTGACAGTGAGACGCCGGCCGGCCATTGATTGTTGCACGGGGTTCGAGCGGTGGCACCGATCGGCACCGGGGGTGTTCTCGATGGCGCACACATGGCACACGGCGGTACGGCGCAGGCGGCGACTCGAAGAAGCCTGGGGTCGAACGCTCGAAAACGTCCTTCTTCGGGTGATCATCGTCCACCCTGGGTCGATGGGCATGGCGATCTCAGGAGGAAGTACCCGTGAGATGGCCGGCGAGGTGCGCCAGCCGTCGGCCAGGAGCGGACGGCCGCAGCGACCGACCCACCCGAAAGGGAGCCTCCGGCCCTTCCTCTGATGCCAGATGGAACCGCTCGACCGCCCAGCGCTGATGGGCCAGGCGGAGCTGCGCGTCAAGGGGTCGGGCGTCCAGGGCCCAGGCGACGTATCACCTGGCCTCGCCGGCCTCCCCGGGTAGCGGGCGCTCCCCGATGGGCCAGCCGAGCGGGCCGGTCGTGTCGCCATGGGCCCGGTGGACGCGCCGACGGCACGCTTGCCGTCGGCTGCCCTGGTGCTGGGGATCGAGGACGGTGACCGTGGCCCACCGCTCCTCGGGCACGGCTGCCGTCAGGCCCTCAGCCGGGTGCAGCGGCGCTACCTGGGTGGGGTGGGGTGGACGCGCGGGCGTCCCGGCCGGCGCGTCGGGGCACGGGGCGCGCCGCGGCCTCGGCGACCTCCGCCGAGGGCCGCACCCCGCGGGTCTTGGAGGCCTGGACGACGTACGGCCCGCGGCGTTCTTCCAGGCCGGCCAGGAACGACGGCACGTCGCCGTACCCCGAGTCCGCCGTGACCACGACCTGTCCGACCTCACCGACGCGGGCGCGGTCGAGCAGCCCGAGCGCCAGCTTCCGGCTTGGTCGCGAACGCCACCGCCTCCGGCACCCGCGCGATCTTCCGCCGCTCCGCATCGGCGGCCCACTCGCGGGGCAGGTACCGCCGGGTGCCGAGCGGCCAGTGGCTAGGCCGATCGGTGGAGTGCGCCGTCACCACTGCCTGGCGGTTCGCCAGCTTGCCCAGCTTGCCGCAGTACCGGGGCTTGACGCCGACCGAGGACTTGCCCTGCTTCGGCAGCTCGGTGTCGTCCACGCACAGCACCTCGTGTCGCCAGCTGCGCCTGCTCCCATCATCCGGTACCGGACCGCTGGCCCGGGCTCTCTTGCGCCTGGATCGTCGTCGCCCGGCTGCTCGCGGCAGCTGGGCACGTCTATACTCCGCCGGCGACCAGGCCACGATGCGGCGAGGAACGGCGGGCGATGAGCTGTCCGGCCTGCGGTGCGGACAATCCTCCGGGGTCGAGGTTCTGCAACGGCTGCGGAGCACCCCTGGCCGCCGTCTGTCCCGCCTGCAATCAGACGAACCCGCCCACCAGCCGATTCTGTAACGCGTGCGGCAGACCGCTCGCCGAGGCCGGGCCTGAGGCCGCCGCCATCACTGCCCCACCTCCCACGAGCTACACCCCGCGCCACCTCGCCGAGAAGATCCTGGCCGGCAGGGATGCCCTGGCCGGCGAGCGCAAGCAGGTTACGGTGCTGTTCGCGGACGTCGTCGGGTCCACCGAGTTGATCCGCGACCGCGACCCTGAAGACGCCCAGCGCCTGCTGGACGGCGCCGTCGAGCGGATGATGGCCGCCGTCCACCGCTACGAGGGGACGGTCAGTCGGTTGATGGGCGACGGCCTGATGGCGATGTTCGGCGCCCCCGTCGCGCACGAGGACCACGCCGTGCGGACCTGCTTCGCCGCGCTCGCCATGCTGGAGGCCGCCCGCGCCTACGCCGACGAGGTGCGCCGGGTGCACCGGGCGAGCATCCAGATCCGGGTGGGGCTGAACAGCGGCGAGGTCGTGGTCCGGCTGATCTCGGACGACCTGCACATGGACTACACCGCGATGGGCCAGACGGTCCACCTGGCCTCTCGCATGGAAGGGCTGGCGAGCGCCGGCACGTGCCTGCTGAGCCCGTCCACCCTGGCGCTGGCCGAGGGATTCGTCGAGGTGCGTCCGCTCGGCCCCAGGTCGGTCCGAGGGCTCGACGACCCGACCGAGGTGTACGAGCTGACCGGCGTGGGCGCGGCTCGGACGCGGCTCCAGGTGTCCGCTGCCCGGGGGCTGACGCCGTTCGTCGGGCGGGATGCCGAGTGGGCGGCGATCGACGGAGCGCTGGCGAGGGCTCGGGCCGGCCAGGGGCAGGTCGTGGCGCTGGTGGCCGAGCCCGGCGTCGGCAAGTCGCGGCTGGTCTGGGAAGCGGCCCGCTCCGATCGGGCTGCCGGCTCGACGGTGCTCCACACCGGCGCCGTGTCGTACGGGCAGGCGACGGCCTGGCTGGCGGTGATCGACCTGCTCAGGAGCTATTTCCAGATCGAGAGCCGTGACGATCACGCGGCGATGCGCGAGAAGGTGACGACGGGCGTGAGCGCCCTCGATCCGGCGCTGGCGCCCGGCGTGCCGGCGCTGCTGGCGCTGCTCGACGTGCCGGTCGAGGATGCGGCCTGGGTATCGCTCGATCCGGCCCAGCGGCGCCGCGCCACCCTCGACGCGGTCCGGCAACTGCTGCTGCGCGAGAGTCAGAAGCGACCGTTGCTGCTGGTCTTCGAGGATCTGCACTGGATCGACTCGGAGACCCAGGCGCTGCTCGACAGCCTGGTCGAGGCGCTCCCGACCTCGCGTATCCTGCTGCTCGTCAACTTCAGACCCGAGTACACCCACAGCTGGGGCAATCGAAGCTACTACACCCAGATCCGGATCGAGCCGCTGGGCGAGCAGAGCGCCGAGGCGCTGCTCGACGCGCTCCTCGGCCCGGACCGAAGCCTCCAGCCGCTGACCGCCCTGCTGATCCGGCGCACGGAAGGCACGCCGCTGTTCCTGGAGGAGAGCGTCAGGGCACTGGTCGAGACCGGCGCCCTGGTCGGCGAGCGCGGCGCCTACCGCCTGACCCGGCCAGTCGAGGAGATCCGGGTGCCGGCGACCGTCCAGGCCGTGCTGGCGGCGCGCATCGATCGCCTGCCGCCTGAGGAGAAGCGCCTGCTCCAGACGGCCGCCGTGATCGGCAAGGACGTGGCCCACCCGCTGCTCCAGGCCATCGCCGAGATGCCGGCCGACGCGCTCCAGGCGGCGCTCTCCAGGCTTCAGGCTGCCGAGCTGCTCTACGCCGTCAGCCTCTTCCCCGAGCCGGAGTACACGTTCAAGCACGCCCTGACGCATGACGTCGCGTACGGCAGCCTGCTCCAGGAGCGGCGGCGGGCGCTCCACGCCCAGATCGTCGCGGTGACGGAGGCGATGCATGCCGGGCGGCTGGCGGAGCACGTCGAGCGGCTGGCGTATCACGCCGTCCAGGCCCAGCTCTGGCCCCAGGCCGAGGCGTACTGCGCGCAGGCCGGCGCCAGGGCGATGGCACGGTACGCCTACCGCGAAGCGGCGACCTGGCAGGAGCAGGCGCTCCAGGCGTTGAGCCATCTGCCCGAAGACCGGGCGGTGCTCGAGCGGAGCATCGACCTGCGGGTGGCGCTCCGCAACTCGCTCCAGCCGATCGGCGAGATCCACCGCGTCCTTCAGCATCTCACCGCTGCCGAGGTGCTGGCGGAGCGGCTAGGCGACCAGGGCCGGCTCGGCGCGATCTGGACGTCGATGACGAACGTCTACTGGGTTCTGGGCGAGCACGATCGGTCGGTCGAACGGGGAGAGCAAGCGGTCGCCGTCACCGAGGCGCAGGGCGACGTGCTCGTGCAGATCGGGGCGCGCTTCGTCCTCTCCAATTCGTACTGGGGTCGCGGCGAGTATCGGCGCGCCCTGGCCTGTACGATGGAGAACCTCGCCGTGATCGAGTCCAGGGCGTTGCGGGACGACGACCTTGCCTCAATTCCCGGCACGAGCACCCATCCAGCCGTCGGGAATCGCGCCAACTCGGCCTGGTACCTGGCCGAGTTGGGCGAATTCGATCGTGCCGTCGTCCTCGGCGAGGCGGGCGTTCGCGTGGCCGAAGACCTCAGGCACGCCTACAGCCTGACCCTCGCCCTGTTCCACCTGGGCAGCGTGTATCTCCGACGAGGCGACGTCGTTCGGGCGATCCGCTCGCTTGAGCGTGCCGTCGAGCTGGCCAGGGTCCGCGAGTTCCGGTTCTACGTGCCGTTCGCTGTGTTCCGTCTCGGGGCGGCGTACACGCTGGCCGGACGGGCTGCTGACGGCCTGCCGCTCCTGGAGGAAGGGCTCGAGGATGCGAAACGCAGCTCGAGCCTCGCGGATCTCCCGCGCTGCGTCGTCTGGCTGGCCGAGGCCTACCTGGCCCTGGGACAGGTTACAGAAGCGAGCGCGGTTGCCCAGCGGGCCGTCGACATGGCTACGGCACAGGGTGAGCGCGCCAACCTGGCCTGGGCGTACCGCGTGCTCGGCGAGATCGCCGCTCGCCGTGACCCGCCCGACAGCACGTCGGTCGAGGCGCAGTATCGTCAGGCGCTGGCGCTCGCCGAGGAGCTGGAGATGCGCCCGCTCCAGGCCCGCTGCCACCTCGGACTTGGCACGCTGTACCGTCGCCTCGGCCGGGCCGATGTGGCCCGTGTGGAGCTATCGCCAGCCGCTACCATGCTCCGCGAGATGGGCATGACGTTCTGGCTGCCGGAGGCCGAAGCCGAGCTGGAAGCGGCCCGGACAGCTCCTGTCGACTGAGTGAGAGGGTGAGGGCATGCAGAAGGTCTCGCGGGACGGCGTGGCGCTGGCGTACGAGGAGCGGGGGCAGGGCAGCCCGCCACTTCTCTTTGTTCATGGCTGGTCGTGCGACTACCGGTATTTCGCGCCCCAGGTCGAGCACTTCAGCCGGGATCATCGCACCATCGCCGTCGACCTGAGGGGCCACGGCGCCAGCGACGCGCCCCACCAGGAGTACACCATGTCGGCGTTCGCCGACGACCTCGCTTGGCTCTGCAACCAGCTTGGCGTCGAGAAGCCGGTCGTCGTCGGGCACAGCATGGGCGCCGTCGTTGCCCTCCAGCTCGCCGCCGAGCACCCGGACGTCCCGAGCGCCATCGTCATGATCGACGGCGGCACCCGCACC
>Ga0075420_100006798_pt1 | contig 10088 bp, 8 predicted proteins | sample SoiMetdeltSBSDD4_FD_75296 | JGI IMG/M metagenome (GOLD analysis project Ga0075420, IMG submission 75296) | Bulk soil microbial communities from a Populus tree surrounding site in Tennessee, USA - Soil MetaG P. deltoides SBSDD4 | ecosystem: Environmental > Terrestrial > Soil > Tree plantation...
ACGGGCACATGCAACAGCCAGCGCTGGAGAAAGTCCGCGACGGGCAAGGTCATCTGCTGGAGCCCAGGACGTGCACCGTCAGCTTTCTCATGACGGGCGCGACAGGTGAAGGTGACACGCGCGCCATCCCAGGCCACAAGGCGCGCGTTCTTGAGGGGACCGCCCCGCAGGTAGCGAGCCAGATACGTCACCACCCCCACACCGTGCGCATAGCGCTCCATGGCCCAAAATGAGCGAAGCTGTCATGAGCGGAAAACTTCGCCCGCAACTCATTTTATTTTAGGTCATTATGCAGCCATCAACGGCATTCGTTTATGCATGTCCAACTCAAACGTGCCGTATGGGTTGATATGGGCGTAAATCAGGGGCGTCAGGGCTCGTAAGTCATCGGGCGTCATGCGCTCCCACCAGCTGTCGTCGGCGAGGACCTGCTGAATCATCAGCGTGTTGATGTAGACCATCGAGATTTGCAGCAGATGGAGCGATAACATCGCCAGTTCTTGGTCCTCCATCCGGTTACTCGACATTTCCCCGCCTTTGCCGAAGAAGATGAAATCGTTCGCGCTGTTCCAGTTCTCGACGACTTGTAACCCATCGTTTATTTCCCGTCTGAGCGCTTCGTCATGAAGATACTGGCACAGGAAAATCGTCTTGATGGCCCGGCCCAACTCGACGATGGCGCTGTATGTTGGATGCTGGAATTGGCTGCGCGTGAACCGTTTGAGAATGGTCTCGACATCGGCGGTACCGATGCGAAGTGCCGTGGCATACTTGATCATCTGGTCGTACTGTTGACGAATGAGCTGCCAACGGATGGGTCGTTGTAGGATGGCCTGCAAGTTCGGATAGGCATCGGGCTCACCGGTGACAGGCCGATAGAGCTTTTGGCGGTGAATACCTTTGAGGCGAGGCATGAGATGGAAGCCTAACAGGTGGCAAAAGGCAAAGGCCACATGGCTTTGCCCGTGTGTATCGACGTAGTTTTTCTCGACCTCCATCTCCGTTTCGTGAGGGAGGAGCCCTTCGAGCATGGCAGCGACCTCCGAAGATGAACAGGTTTTGAGTTTGGAGTAGATGCAGGTCGCATGCTTCTCTACATGCCAGTAAATCATCACCCCTCTGCCGCCGTACCGCATATGCCACTCAGTCAGAAGATTCTGGTCCCACGCTCCAAACTGCTTGGAATCTGAGGCACAGGCGGTCGTCCCTTCACCCCAGATATGCGCAGAGCGGATACGGAAAATGGCATTAGCAACATGGGCAATCGCGTTGCGTAGGGCATCAGGATGCAAGTATCGCCGACGGATGTAGAGGAGGTCTTGATAGGACTCGCCATCGGTCGTGGTGCAGACGCGTTTGAATCCGGCATTGGTTCCCAATCCAAAGAGTGCCAAGAGAAGCCGACGCTGCAACGTTTCTCGTTCCATGACCGTGCGAGTACCAGTCCCGGCGAAAAAATCGGTAAAGCCCACACGCAAATCCGTCTCTTTGATCACGTCCAAGAGGCCTGTCATCGGCCACAGCCGTGCAATCTCACCTTTGACTTTGGCCAGGTTGGGCGGATCGTCCTGACGCCCCAGACGTGAGACGCGAATCCAACCTTGTGGGCGCTGTAGGATAGAGACGCCGGTATTGTGTGGCATACCGCTATCCAAGGTCTCCAACCCTTGGCGCATCTGCTGTTGTAAGTCCTCAATGAACGTATCCGGATCAAGGGGCTGATTCAGGGCGTGGTAATAGGCGGTGCGATGCGTCGTAAAATCAGTCGGTAGATCATCGTCGGGGTTACGGTAACGCTGTGCCCCGGCAATCCATATTTCTTTGCAGCGTAGCCGTTCCCGTAGGGCATGCAATGTCTGCATTTCGTAGTTGATGCGGTTGACACGCGGCTCGCCATTGGCGTCGGCATCCAGTACGGTGTCTTGCTGATCCTGAGGAACGACCCCATCAAGAGGTACCGTGTCATCGCTGCCGTAGTAACGCCGCTTGCTTCCCGCATGCTTTCGCATGAGGTCCAGGGCCAGCACCACGGGCCGGTGTTGCTCGTTATTGGAGCGAAAGTTCAACACCGCAAGGAGTTGCGGTGCCATGTGGCGGTAGTGATGGCTATAGGAGCCACGCATCACGGTGTGGACTTTCTCCTTATACGAACGACCGGTGGCGCGATATTCTTTGACTAGATCGCGCAGCCGTTGTTCGCCGACAACGGGATAAATGACTTCTTTGACTTGATCCTCAGGGTAGTCGAGAGAGGCCTCGGCGACGCGGAACAACAGACCTGTTTTCCCTGCGACCCGCTTGAAATCACTCAAGAGTTCCTTGTCCACGCGTTTTTCAGCATTCACGCCCATCTTATGGATAAGACGCATGAGGAGTTCGGTGAGGCGATCCGTGATTTCCTGGGTGAGGACATAGCAAAACAGGGTGACCAGGGCATAGCGAATGGGGTCGGGATGACGGCGTAGCTCATGCAGCGTCTCAGCCGATACCCGCAGTTTCATACGCCGCAGAAAACGGCTAGAAAGAGGCGTCAGGATGTCACCCGGCAAAGTAAGACTTTTCAGCTGACGTAACTTCTCCATTTCCGTTCCCAGGCTGTTGAGCGTTCGACGTCCAGAGTCCGCTTTGAGTGCCGTCAGCGAAAGCGTATTCGGTGAGTCGGTCAGCATGGCGTCGATCATATACCGGGTCTCAAGCGTCAAGGCCTGTGACAGCCTGCTGAAAAACTGTCCTTCAATCGTCTGCACAGCGGAATGCACCAAGCGGTCGAGTCGCAACGGTGTGGGCAACTCAATCTTCAGCTCCTGGTATCGCTCGGTGATCTGAGATGTCAGATGCGAAGCCGTTGCCTCCTCTACGCGGGTATTGGCACATACCCACGCGGTGATGTGCTCTGCATCATCAGTGGTTCCCAGTCGAAAGCCTGCCCACTGACGGATTTGATCTTTGTGATAGCGGGCCAGTCTGCCATCCAGATCGTACTGCCGATGGCGCTCGAAAGGGATGCCAACAATCTGCGCCAGGTGGTGAATAGCGTCACGGGGGACCTCTTGCCAAGTAACTGGAAAGCGGCCTTCCCATTGCAAACACTTTAACAGGATCGCACACCCCAGCCGATTGCCTCCGGTCTTCTGGCCGAGTATGGCGGCGTCTTCTGGCAGAGGGGTGAAATGGTCTGCAAGCTCCTGGGACGTGAGATGCTGCCGCATGCGTCTCTCCTTGGAGAAAAGGGGTGCCACAAACGGTCGTTTGCGGCATAGAGAAGGAAAAGCTTGAAAAGAGCCTTGAATGTGGACTTTTATTGTGCCACATTCAGTGCCACTATCAATATGCCATTTTCTCTACTACGAATGGTATTTTGGCAGCTCAATAGGTAAGTCGTCAGCAAGTCCTGCGTCTCGTGTTGCAACGCAAGTCGGATGGCACACAACTGTGACGCATGCAAAGGAAAGCATCTCATGCCAAAGTTTGACTCGCTCAACGACGAACATCAGCATTTTATCGAGCGTCAGCACATCTTTTTTGTCGCCACTGCGGCGCGAGAAGGGAAGGTCAATCTCGCCCCGAAGGGCATGGATTCATTGCGCGTGATCGATGCCAATCGCATTATCTGGCTCAATCTGACCGGTGCTGAAAACGAGACGGCAGCCCACCTCGCGGATAGTCCACGCATGACTCTGATGTGGTGTTCCTTTGACCGCATTCCCTATATTTTACGTGCCTACGGTGACGCCGTAGCAATCCATCAGCGCGATGCCGCCTGGGATGAACTCAGTTCGCTGTTCCCGCCGCTTCCTGGGGCTAGGCAAATCCTTGATCTCCAGATCAATCTGGTGTTGAAGTCGTGTGGTTTCGGAGTCCCCCTGTTTGACTTCGTCGGGCAACGTGACACGCTGATGCAATGGGCGGAAAGGAAAGGGGAAGAGGGCCTAATGACGCACTGGAAGGAACGCAATCAGTGGAGTTTGGATGACCAACCCACAGGGCTCTTGTCTGCATGAGGGTTGAACAATCGGGAAACCCAAAGCGAATTCGCTTTGTCCGTAAACTTTCGAGGAGACGTTATGCACGGGCAATCGCTGGGGCGTTATCCGGTGAAATCGATGCAGGGCGAGCAGGTGGAGCAGGTCGAGGTTGATGCGCTCGGCATTGCAGGCGATCGTCGTCGGGCGGTGGTAGACGCCGCAACCGGTGTCTCGCTCAGCGCCAAGCGGTATGCTGCCCTGCTGCTTTGCAGCGCGTGGACAATCGATGGACAGGTGATGATCAAATTACCGGATGGTACGGAGTTTCCCGCAGATTCAACGTCTGCAGCGGAGGCACTCTCTAGCCTTTTGAACCGGCAAGTGGTTATACGAATGGCCCATCGCGACCATGAAGTACGACACGAATTCCCCACACAGTTGCCGACGGGTGAAGGAGAACCGTTTATTTGGGAACCTGGCCTTGAGGGGTTCTTTGACCGCGCTCCTCTGCATTTGATTACCACTGCGACCCTCGGCGAGTTCTCTCGACTCCAGCCCAACTCTTCGTTTGATTCCGTTCGTTTCCGTCCGAACATTCTCGTTGAAACCGACGAAACAGGATTCGTCGAAAATGACTGGGTTGGCCGGGATGTGCGTATTGGAACGGTGGCGTGTCACGTGCTCGACACCAAGCCTCGCTGCGTCATGACCACGCGCCCCCAAGGTGACCTCCCTAGAGACAGCGAGGTCATGAAGACCATCATGCAAAGCAATGAGGGATGTGGAGGCATCGAACTTCGTGCTCTGGGTTCGGGGAACCTGCACAATGGCGCCCCGGTGGTCCTAAGCGCATAGACCCAAACGAGCTGCATGGTAGTGAGGTTGCAAAGGAGATGCGATGGCAACCGACCGAAAGAATGAAGGGCTGGAGTGGCAAAGAGGCGTGTGGAACCGGATTGCGGATATTTACCAACGTGAGATCGACGCACGGTTTGTGCCCGTGGTCGAAAACGTCATCGCTCGCGGGGCTTTGAAACCCGGTCAGAGCGTTCTCGATTTGGGCACGGGTACGGGTGCCGTCGCAGCGCAGGCAGCGTCTCTCGTCGGTATGCAAGGACACGTGGTTGCGGTAGACCTCAGTCCTGCTATGTTGGCGGCGGCTCAACAGCGCTTCATGGCACAAAACCTGAGTCAGATCACCGTGCGTGAAGGTCGAGCAGAAGACATCCCAGCTGAAGATCATGCCTTTGACGTCGTCCTTGCTTCACTCAGCTTTATGTATTTACTTGACCGAGCAGCGGCGGCGCGTGAGCTCGCACGTGTGCTCCGTCCTGGCGGACGTTTAGTTGCTGCCGTCTGGGCAGGGGCCGATGAGTGCGACATTGTGCTCTTTCAACAAACAGCTGGCCAGTTCGCGGGTACCCCGCCAGTGCCGGGCGTGGGACCCGGCTCGTTGGCTGATCCAAGCCCCTTCTTAACCCTCCTCGCAGACCATGGTATTACCGCGTATGTGGAGCGAGAAACACTCGGGTTCGAGTTTGCCGATTTTACGTCAGCCTGGGATGCGCTAGCCGGTGTCACGACAGCCCATCTAGCCTCCGAGCGGCAGCAGGAAGCCAAAAATGCGGTGAAGGCCGTGATGTATCCCGATGGGGAGGGGCCGCGACGCTTTCGGAATGTCACGCAATTTATTATGGGCTTACGTGACCGATAGCAACCGAACCATAGAGGTAAGGGCAATGCGTGTCGGATATGTACGTGTGTCGACACCTGACCAAAGCTTTGCCCTCCAGCGTGATGCTTTGGAGCAAAGTGGTTGCACGAAAATCTTCGAAGAAGTCGCCAGTGGCGCGAAGACCGCCCGACCTGTTCTTACAGCCGTTCTCGACTATTTGCGGCCTGGTGATACGTTAGTTGTCTGGCGGCTTGACCGCTTAGGCCGGTCGCTCAGGCAACTGATGGGACTCATGAACACCTTGCATGAGCAAGAAATTAGTTTCCATAGTCTTGTTGAGGCCATTGATACGACTACACCCATGGGGCAATTCTATTTTCAGATAACCGGCGCATTTGCGGAGCTCGAACGGAACTTGGTACGTGAACGCACGAAAGCCGGGCTAGCAAGTGCACGGCGGCGTGGACGTAAAGGCGGACGTCGCAAAGCGATCGATTGCCAGACGTTTTCCATGGCACTCCAGCTCTATGAGGCGCAGACGCGTTCAGTCCAAAGTATCTGCGATCATTTTGGTATGGCGAAACGCACGTTTTATCGCTACCTGGCTTCACATCGAAGCAAACAAAAGAAAGATGCATAACATATTGAAATATAGTGCTTTAAAGAAAACCTTTTCCGCTGGTGACAGCTTCGCTCATTTTGGGCCAAGTAGCGATAACCTTTAGTTATCGCTACCAGCCCAGGTGGCGCGCGCCTATTGACGCGGGGGAGTTGGTAGCGGATAATGGAAGAATAAGTGATTATCGCTACTAATTATTCTGTCAGTTTTGGGTATTTGCAGGGGGGAGGAGACGGAGTAAAGTAGACGTACTAGGGGTTCCCGCAGTTTTGGAGCAATAATGACAATCCTTTCATTATTGCTCTTATAGAAATCTTATTGTTATGCAAAGTATGCGTGGATCGGAGCCGATGCCAACAGGCTCATCGACCCCGATCGCTTGTCATTACGTTTGGCCTCGTAGAATCGCAATCAATCGATCCGGCACGGTGAATTGGCCACGGCGTAACGATGGGGGAATCACACTTTCGATCGCCTCAAGCTTTTCGCTCGGATCGGCTCGGAGATACATCTCGGTGGTTTGCATATGGGCATGGCCCAACCACAGCGAGACTTTACGCAGATCTCCAGTTGCTTGGAACAGGATCAACGCACAGGTATGGCGCAAAACATGAGGTGAGACGGATTTACCAACTAACGAGGGACAATTTTGTGCTGCCCGTTGTACGTGCTTGGTCAGCACGTAGGCAAAGCCCACACGGGTCATGGGGCGACCTTGTGAGCTGACAAAGAGAGCCGGTGTTGAGACTTGACCTCGGACGGCCAGCCACGCCTGGAGATCGTCAGCGGTTTGTTTCCACAAGGGCAGCACCCGATGCCGCCGGCCTTTGCCCTCAATATGGATAGACGGCGTGGGTTGCCAGGTTACGGCGGTCAGCGGTGACGTCACCAACTCTGACACCCGTAGCCCGGCACAGAAACAGAGATGGAGCATGGCCCGGTCGCGGATGCCAGAGCGAGTATGAGTATCGGAAACCTCAAGGATGGCTTGCATCTCGGCCATGGACAAATGCTGAATCAGGGGCTGGTCGGTTTTCTTGGTCGGGATCGCCAAGATACGGCGGCTCTGTTCCAGAAGGGCCGGGACTCGATATTCGACAAAGTGCATGAAGGACTTGATGGCGGCGAGTCGAACATTGCGTGTACTGGGGCTATTGCCCCGCCCGGCTTCCAGATGAGCCAAGAAATCCATCACCAGCGCGGCATCGATCTGTTCCAGAGAAAGCTCGGACGGAGCCACGCCGAAGCGTTGACTGGCAAACTCAAACAGCAGTATGAAACTACAGGCATAGCTATCACAAGTATGCGCACTGGCGCCTCGCTGCATCGGGAGACGCTCGCGCAAAAACGCGCTGATATGCGGGGCGATTGGGGTCATTGTCCACCTCCATAGACGAATGCCGCAGCACACTGGGCAATATCAGCCATCAGCTCGGGTGTACTTTCCAAGTACCAGAACGTACTCTCAACCTTCGCATGGCCCATATAAGTGGTCAGGGCGAGGATATGACGACCGACGTGGTCGCGGCCTTCAGGGCAAGTCTCCAGGGCTCGTACTGCAAAGGTATGGCGTAAGTCCATCAGACGAGGCCGCGGGCGGCCGGGCGTCTCAGGGATACCCAAGGCCTTGAGCACTTGATGAAAGGTCTCCGCCACCGCGGTGCGGGAAAGCTTGCCGCCTCGGAGGGAAACGAACAGGTGGGGATCAGCTCCCGCCTGGCGGCAGCGCTGTTTGAGGTAGTGTGCAAGCATGTCACGAGTCGTGTCATGGAGCGGGACCATCCGGCTTTTCTTGAACTTACTTTCCCGGATCATAAGTCCGTCCGGGGTTACGTCGGGCAGGTGCAAGGCTCGGGCCTCTGAGGCTCGCATCCCGGTCGCGGCGAGTAGGCCAAACAAGGTGCTGTAGGTAGCCGGGCGCAGAGAGCCAGAGGGACCCAGTTGGCGAGCTCGCGCGACAATGCACTGAATTTCCTCCTCAGGAAAGATATAGGGAGTGGGGCGCTCGCGCCGTCCACAGAAGACATTGTTGGGTGGGAGTTCATGGCGTCGGTCTTCCGCGTGCATAAAGCGGACAAAGCGTATCAACGTCATCAGCCGATTATGCCGCTGGGCTTCGGACGTGCCTTGGGTCGCCCAGGCAATCGCGGTTTGGGCTACCACATGGGTATCCCCGCGTGCCATGGCAAAGCGGGTAAAGTCACGCAAATAGTATTCGGCGCTTTGCAACTGAAAGCCGGCGGCGCGCCGCACGTCCAAATAGGTGTTGACAGCTCGTTTTAACATTACGCCTCCTCGGGCCAAGGGCGAGCCACTTGGTGGAGCAGGTGGAAATCCACTTTGGCGTAGCCCGTGGTCGTCTCGATTGAGGTGTGACGCAGGACCGCCCCGATTGCGGGTAAGGAGAGCCCTTGGCCGAGCATCGCCGTCGCCGCCGAGTGGCGCAGGACATGGGCGCCCTGACTTGAGGCTTTGACCCCGGCGCGTTGGATGGCTCTCGTGGTGATGGCTCCAATCGATGGGGACGCCAAGGCCTTGATCGGCGCCATGGTGGTGATAAAGACCTGGAGACACGTCACCTGGGGGCGCTGCTCCAGATAGCACAAAATGGCGTCGCCCACGTCCTGAGGAAGAGGTAACCGGTGGCCCCTGCGATTTTTGCCCGCAACCTTTAAGGTGGCCTCGTCCCAGTTGATATCGGTGAGCTTTAAGTGAGCGACATCACCTGAGCGTAGCCCTAAGCGGCTGAGCAGGAGTAACACCGCCCGGTCGCGCATCCCGATCGGCGTGCTCAGATCACAGCTAGCAATGACGCGTTCGACCTCCTCAGCAGAGAGATACTTGGGCAGGGAGGCCAGACGCCAGCGCGCGATGGTGGGAATCGCTTGGTCTAGGTCTGAGGCACAGCGCCCCACGGCGATGAGATAGCGTACAAACATGCGGACGGCCGTGACGTCGTTTTTAGCTTGCGCAATGCTATGACGATGAGTCCGGTCGAGGAGAAAGGTACGAAGGGCTTGGGGGGTAAATCGCTCCGGTTGCTCACCCAAGGCCCGGAGCAACTCAAGAAGGGTCAGGCGATAGTTTCTCAGCGTGGTTTCCGTGGTGCCGCGATGGGTACGCATCCAACCGTGAAATTTCACCAAGAGCTCAGGGTCAGCCGATGTGGGTTCGAGCGGTGCAGCCGGGGGGAGGTGGCTAGTCACTCTGAGAAAGGCAATCAGATCACGGGCGCCCCTCGAGAGCTGAAGGGCATAGGCACCCGGAGATTTCAAGCCGTCATGAGCATAGAGATGGGCCTGAAACGCCTCCAGCGCCTGTTCATTGAGTTCAGAGAGGGGAACCCCGGTCTTCTCGACCCACATCGATAGGCGATGGGCTCCACGCAGCCGGCGGCGTATACAACACCGCTGATACCCGCGCTGTTCGAGCCATCTGCTGAACTCATCGAGATACGGTCCGGCAATTCCGCAGCCGTAATGCCTTTGTGTTTTGGGCTCTTTGAGATAGTGGGTCAGCATGCTGCTCTCCTCCAGAGAGTGCCCTGAAGGACGGCAGCGTTATGGAAGGTGAATTCAGGGCAGGATTCGCAAAAAAATCATATCTCTCAAATACTTGCTGCCGCCCTAGAACAGCATACTTTGCATAACAATAAGATTTCTATAAGAGCAATAATGACAATCCTTTCATTATTGCTCCAAAACTGCGGGAACCCCGAGAGGGAGAAGGGGGCGTTAGAATCCAGGGTGACCTTGCAGTCGATACAGGCGAGACAAGAGTATGTTCGTTTTGTCCAATGTTGTGGTAGGCAGAAAGCCCGCAACGCCAG
>Ga0075420_100006799_pt1 | contig 10087 bp, 7 predicted proteins | sample SoiMetdeltSBSDD4_FD_75296 | JGI IMG/M metagenome (GOLD analysis project Ga0075420, IMG submission 75296) | Bulk soil microbial communities from a Populus tree surrounding site in Tennessee, USA - Soil MetaG P. deltoides SBSDD4 | ecosystem: Environmental > Terrestrial > Soil > Tree plantation...
TGTCGCCGTTCTTCGTCGGGATGGTGGCCGACCGGTTCTTCGCCAGCGAGAAGCTGCTCGCGGTGCTGCACATCCTCGGTGGCGTGTTGCTGTACCTCGTGTCGACGCAGACGACATTCGGGACGTTCTACCCGCTGCTCATTGCGTACGCGCTCTGCTACATGCCGACGCTGAGCCTCACGAACTCCATCTCGTTCCACCACATCAAGGATCCGGCGCGAGAGTTCCCGGCCATCCGCGTGCTCGGGACGATCGGGTGGATTGTGGCTGGCATCATCATCGGACGGGTGCTCAGGGCCGATGCGCTCGCGCTGCCGATGCGGGTCGCGGCGATGGGGTCGGTCGCCCTTGGACTGTTCTCGCTCGTGCTGCCGCACACGCCGCCGAAGGGCGCCGGGACGAAGTTCAGCGCTCGCGATGCGCTCGGGCTCGACGCGCTGCAGCTGCTCCGGGGCCGTGACTTCCTGATCTTCGTGCTCGGCTCGTTCCTGCTGTGCATCCCGCTGCAGTTCTACTACACGTTCGCCAATCCGTTTCTGAACGAGATCGGCGCGCCGAACCCCGCCTTCATTCAGACGTTCGGTCAGATGTCGGAGATCGGGTTCATGATCCTGCTCCCGTTCGTGCTCAGGCGAGCCGGGATCAAGGTGATCATGCTGGTGGGGATGCTCGCGTGGAGCCTGCGCTACCTCGCGTTCAGCCAGGGGAATGCGGGAAGCGGCATGTGGCTCATCTACCTCGGGATCCTGCTCCATGGCGTCTGCTATGACTTCTTCTTCGTCGCCGGCCAGATCTACACTGACGAGAAGGCGGGTCCTCGCATCCGCGCGGCGGCGCAGGGGTTCATCAACTTCGTAACCAACGGCGTCGGTTACTTCATCGGCGCTTTCGTGTCGGGCGCGGTCGTGAATCGGTATTCGACCGTGAACCAGGCGTGCGATGCGGCGGCGGCTGCGGCGCGCACGTGTGTGCCGGTCGCGCATGACTGGCGATCGATCTGGCTCGTGCCGTCGGTAGGGGCGCTCGTGGTTCTGATCATCTTCGCGGTGTTGTTCCGGCCGACGGCGCAGTCGGCACCGAATGCTGCTCCCGTGCGCGCGTAATCAGACCAGGTCTTGGTGAGGGAGTTCCGAGGTCGGCGCGTTGCGTTTGTGGGGCGCGATCGGACGTCGTTTCCGCGTCATGGTATTGCGGTGGTGTTGCATCGCACCGCCCGGACTGTGGCGGGTCGCTCACACCTGATCGATCTCTCACCGGTTGTCATTTCCGTGCTTCTCGTTGTTCCATAACGAGTTGCTTCGATGCAGCCGGCGCGTGGATTGGTGGCCTTTAACTTGATCCAACCGCGGCATCGTGACACGTGTCACAGCGAGCGTGTGATATGAGAATCACCCGCTTGTGATGGCGGCTCGAACCTGACCAGCTCTGACGGGGGGTGGTCGTGGGACTCGGGCGTGCGACGCTGGGTGGTACTCTCGATCCCCTCAATCCCCCATCAGGAGGGCCCCACATGCTTCAAACCAAGCGCGGTCAGGCGGGAGCCTTGATCGCCGCGGCGTTCGCGTTGTCGGCTTGCGCGGATTCGCCGGTGGCACCGACGTCAACGAGCGCGGTGAAGTTGCCGACGTCGGTCAACGCGGTGGTGGCCACCGCTGAAGTTTGCGAGGACATCAATTTCAACAATCTCTCGCACGGCGCGCTGGTGGGTGCGGGCACGATCTCCGTTTTGGGAAGCCCCCTCACTTTCTCCGCGGAGCGGAGCGTGGGTGATGGTTCCTTTGTCGCTGGCGAGTTGAGAATTCTGGATCCGTTCTCGCCGCTCGGGCCTGACGACGACTTGAGGCACACGTCGGTTGGCAGCGGCGATTGCGCGCTCTGCACGAGCAACATGCTCGTGATCAACGACCCCGTTGATGGTACCGCGGCGGCGCCGTCTGACGCACAGTGGGGCGGACGCATCAACATCACCGGCTTCCCGGCCGGCTCGTACATCACACAGTTCCAGCTCGCCGACCACGAGAATCCCGGCGAGTCCGACGCGCAGCTGAGAGTCAACGGCGGCGCCAACGTCGCGGCGACGAACCAGCCCAACGGTGCCAACTCCATTATCACCGTCGGCACGACGTCGCAGCCGATCATCACGACCGGCGTGCAGTTCATCCTCGGCAACGCGCCGTCGCAGCAGGGCTCCGAGGCGATCGACAACATCAGGGTTTGCATCAACCTGCCGGACGACGTGTGCGACTTCTATACGTTCGGCGGGTTTGTCCTCACGCCGAACAATGTCTCCTACGGCGGGAATGCTGGCTTTGCCACAAGTGGTTTCGCGTTCGGCAGCCTCAATTTCGTGAACCACACCACCGGCGATCATATCCATGTCTGGAACGTCACCGACTACGGGCATCCGGAAGACGGTCCGCTGAGCCAGTACGAAGACGCTCGCCTTGCATTTGGATTGGCGTCCGTGAACGGTGGCCCGGTGAATGTCCCGGTCGAGTGGCGCTTCGTCGACCTCGGCGAGCCGGCCAAGAAGAATGGCGACGCGGTCTATCTCAAGGTTGGCGACACCGTGCTGATCCCCGAGCAAGTCGTGATCGGCGGTAATATCCAGATGCACGCCAAGTGCAAGAAGGCGCCGAAGGCTGAGAAGCACTAGGCAGTCCGAGAACGCGCCGACAGTTGGGGTGCGGCGCAATGCCGCACCCCTTTCCGTTTCATCTCGGCGCGCCACCGGGTGCAGCGCCCGCGCGTGCCTGATGAACGGCTACGCCAGAAGCGTGTTGGATTTTATCGAGGTGTGGTTGTGGGGTCTGATCGGACAGCATGTCCGGCCACGCTTTCATCGTGCTGTAGCATCGCACCGTCGGACTGTGGCGCGATGCGCACATCTAACCGATCGCTAACCGCTTGTCATTTCTGTGTTTCTCATTGCTCCATAACGAGTTGCTTTGACGCAGCAATTGTGTAGATTGGTGGCCCTTAACTTGATCAACCGGCGGACCCGTGACACGAGTCACAGCAGGTGCGTGACGTGAACTCACGCGCCTGTAGAAGCGCCTCGAACCTGACCAGCTCTGACGGGGGCGGTCGTGGGACCCGGGCGTGCGACGAATGCTGGTGCTCTCGATCCCTCAATCCCATCCCTTAGGAGGACTCATGCTTCAAACCAAGCGCGGTCAGGCCGCAGCCTTGATCGCCGCGGCCTTCGCGTTGTCGGCCTGCGCCGATTCGCCGACGGCTCCCAGCTCGGAAAGCGCGGTGCGGCTCCCGACGACCGTTGCCCGGGCCGAGAATGTCGGTGACGCGTGCCAGACGATCTCGTTCGATGGTGCTGGTTTCGTGCACGGCACGGCCGTCACCAACCAGATCTCGGTGTTTGGTTCCGTGCTCACGTTCACCGGCCAGGTGAGCGACGCCAACGGTAACCTCTCGGCGAACACCCTGCGTATCTACGCTGGTGGTACGCACCAGGGCGGCCCCGACTTCGACCTCCAGTCGACGGGCGCGGGCGCGCTCTGCGGCGCTTGCACGAGCAACCTGCTCGTCATCAACGATCCGGTCGACGGCTCGGCCGCGCTTCCGTCTGATGCGCAGTGGGGTGGCCGCATCACGATCACCGGCTTCCCGGCCAACACGTACATCTCGTCCTACCAGCTCGCCGACCACGAAGTTGCGGCTCCGCCGATTGGCGAGCCCGACTCGCGTCTGATCGTCGACGGCGTGAACATCGCCCCAGCCGGCCAGCCGCAGGGTCAGAACACGATCATCACGATCAACACGACGCAGGTCCGGACCATCACCGGCGCTGGCGTCACGTTCATTCTCGGCAATGCGCCGACGCAGCAGGGTTCCGAGGCGATCGACAACATCCGCGTCTGTCAGCTCGCCCCGCCGGATATCTGCACGTACACGAAGGGCTGGTACCAGAACAAGAACGGTTCGCCGACGGTTACCGACATGGACGGCCGCCTGAAGGCAGCCAACCAGGCGATTTTCGCCGCGACTCCTGGCAAGCCTGGCGACGTGACGTGGGGCCGAAACGGCGCGACCGACAACAAGCCCAATAACCTGCTCAACCTGTATCAGCAGCTGTTGGCTGCCCTCCATAACCTCGGTGGCAACCCAACCGCTGGCCCGAACGACGTTGATGACGCGATCGCCGACGCGCTGGCTGGCACGAACGAAGACGGCAAGGGCGACTACCACATCAACACGACGCTGTCGGACACGGAGATCAGCGACCTGATCGAGACGCTCAGCGCGTTCAACGAAGGCAAGTTCGCCGGCTTCCCGCATTGCACGGACGAAGTGTTGAACTAAGGATTCGCAGATCGTAGCCAAGGCAAGCACTTTTGGAACGCGGGGCGGCCGGATCCGGCCGCCCCGCGTTGTTTTTTCGGTTCCCGACCGTGCACCCGATGCTCACTGGTTGCGCCTAACGAGCGAGGCAGCGCGGTCAAAGTTCTGATGCCATCCTGCTGACGCACGCGGCGTCAGAAAGATGGCGTCAGGCCTTGACCCCATCGTGGGCGAGCGAGATTCAAGGGGTCAGGTTTCTTGAACGCCGTTCAAGAAACCTGACCCCTTGAATCGACTCGCCACCGATCGGTCGTTCCTTCCGCGTTTCCAACTGGCTCGTGTCCTCGTCGCTTTCGTGTCACGACGCGCGATCTCAGCGCGCCGCGATTCGATCCCACGACCCGCGTCACGTGCCAGAAAAGATCTACGTCACGTATAACTACTCCCCCGCCCAGCGCGGTCGCGTCCAGCAGATGTTCCTGGAGGCGGGGCTGCTCGACGTCGTCGTCGATCCGGCCCTCCTGACGGGACACCACAAGCTCCCCATCCCGAACGAGGAGACCGTCGCGAAGCTCGGAATGGCCGCCCGGGTCCACGCGCTTTCCGCCCCGACCGTCCAGCGCGTCCTCGAGCCCACCGCTCGCGAGCTTGGCGCAGCCCGGCTGCTCCACATGTTCGTGTGGATCCATCACAGTCACGAAGGACACCCGCGCCAGGGCGTGACGTACGACGAGTCCTCGGCGTGCACATCCTGCGGGGACGGACTGAAGCAGCTCTCGCCCCTCGTCCTCGCGAACAAGGAAATCCCGAGAAGCGGGATGCTGGGCTCGGTGGACGACGAGGTGCTCGTCCACGACTCGCTCGCGGCCGAGATGGAAGCCGCCTCCCTCACTGGAATCCGGTTTGTGGAGGTGCTGGATCAGCAGGGCTGCATTCTCCCCTGGAAGCAGCTCGTGATGGAGAGCGCGATGCCTCCGATGATCGCGGCGGCGCGGGGGCTCGTTCGGGGACGCAGCGCCGGTGAAGCGCCATGTCCGCGCTGCGGCTGCGACGGCTGGTTCGACTCGGTCGCAGAGCCGTTTCTGCCCGCGTACGTCGGAGAAAGCCTGCTCCACGTCCCCGACTTCGCCCGCACCGCCGAGCGGTTCGGTACGGGGAACTGGTCGAAACCTGTTCACGGCAAGCGCTCGCTCGCGAGTCGCCGCCTGATCGTGCGTCCCGTCGTCTACGCGTTCTTCCGCGCCAGGAAGATCCGTGGCGTACGCTTCACGCCGGTGACCGTGATCTAGCGTTGGGGTCAGAGTCCAAGTTCAAGGGGTCAGGTTTCTTGAAACGCGTTTCAAGAAACCTGACCCCTTGAACTTGGACTCTGACCCCAACAGTCGGCGGCGTCGGTCTTGCCCTTCCGGGTCGCACATGCAGGCGACCCTCTGGTTCATCATCGTTGGCGTGCTCCTCGTCGTGATGGCGGTGAGCAGCTCGACAGTCAAGCGACTCCCGCTCACGACATCGCTCCTGTATCTCGTGGCCGGGGTGGCGCTCGGACCGCGCGGCCTGGATCTCGTGCGGCTCGACCCGCGCGGCGACGCGGCCCTGCTCGAGCGACTGACCGAGATCGCCGTGTTGATCTCGCTCTTCACGGCGGGCCTCAAGCTTCGAAATCCGTGGAACGACCGTCGCTGGCGGCTGCCGCTCCTGCTCGCTACGTCGTCGATGGTGCTCACGATCGCGCTGGTGGCGATTGCGGGCGTGACACTGCTCGCGCTCTCTCTCGGCGCAGCCATTCTGCTCGGCGCCATTCTCGCGCCGACGGATCCGGTGCTCGCGTCGGACGTTCAGGTCGAGAACGTCGGCGATCGCGATCGGCTTCGGTTCGCGCTCACGGGAGAAGCCGGCTTGAACGACGGCACCGCTTTCCCGTTCGTGATGCTCGGCCTGGGTCTCCTCGGTGTCCACGAGCTCGGTGAGGCGGGGGCGCGATGGCTGGCGATCGACCTCGGATGGGCCGTGGTCGCGGGTGCCGGCGTCGGGTGGCTCATTGGAACGCTGGTCGGTCGGCTCGTGCTGTATCTGCGACGAACGCATCGCGAGGCGGTCGGACTCGATGACCTCCTCGCGCTCGGTCTGATCGCACTCGCGTACGGCGTCGCGCTCGCCGTCGCGGGGTACGGGTTTCTCGCTGTGTTCACCGCTGGGTTGGCGGTGCGTCGCATCGAGCGACGCGAGACGTCCCTCAGGAGCCGAGCCGAGGCCCCGGTCGACGTGCGTGCCGTTGCCACCGGGGCGATCGTTTCTGACCCGGCGCGCGATCGAGACAGCGTCGTCGATCGGGAGCAACTGGCCACCGAGGCGGCGACGGCTCCGGCGTACATGGCCGACGCGGCGCTCGGGTTCAGTGAACAGCTCGAGCGCATCGCGGAGCTCGCCGTCGTCGTCCTGCTCGGCAGCATGCTGGGCCCTCGCACGCTCGCGTGGGAGGGGGTGTGGTTCGCGGCGCTGCTGTTCGTCGTCATTCGACCGCTGGCGGTGTTCGTTGGAGCGCCGATGCGCGGGGCACCGCGGGGCCAGCGCTGGCTCGCGGCGTGGTTCGGCATTCGCGGGATCGGGTCGTTGTATTATCTGCTCTTCGCCATCGCTCACGCGGTGCCGCCGGCGTTAGGCGAACGGGTCACGGCGATCGTCATCACGGTCATCGTCACCTCGATCGTGGTTCACGGCGTCTCGGTAACGCCGCTCATGGCTCGATACCAGCGGCGCACCAACCTGGCGCGCCACGGCGTACCAGCCGCGAACTGACGCTCGTGTGGCCGACTCGTGGCACTCCCGCTCGGGCGCGTGTACCATCGGGTGTAGAATCCGACGTCCGATGGAGATACCATGCATACGTTCAGTCGTTCGACGCTCGCTCGAACCGCCGCCACGGTCGCCCTGCTCGCCATCGCCTCGACCACTGTGACCGCACGAGCCGTTAGTCAAAGTCCACCGCCGCCGGCCATCTCGGTCACCGCGGTCGGCGAGTCCCGGGTGAGCCCCGACCGCGCGATGCTGCATGTCGCGGTGGAGTCGCAGGGCGGATCGGCGGCCGCCGCAGCTTCCGCGAACGCCGCCAGGCAGACGAAGGTCATCGATGCCGTGAAGGCAGCAGGGGTGGCGGCGGCGCAGATTCGCACGTCCGGCTACAACGTCTTCCCGGAGTACGCGCAGGGCGCCGGCCGGGCGCCACGCATTACGGGGTATCGAGCGACCAATACGGTGCAAGTGGAGGTTCGCGCGATTGCCGACATCGGGCAGGTCATCGATGCCGCGCTGGCAGCCGGCGCGAACAACATCGGCTCGGTGCAGCTCTACGCGTCGAACACCGACGCGGCCCGACGTGAGGCGCTTCAGCGGGCGGTCGCGAAGGCACGGGCAGAAGCCGAGGCCGGCGCGGCGGCGGCTGGAGGGTCGTTAGGCACGCTGCTCGAGCTGATGATCGAACCGACCGAGCCGCCGAGGGTATTCATGCGGGACATGGCCATGACGCAGGCCGCGGTCGGCAACGTCGCCACGCCCATTGAGACGGGCGAATCGGTGGTCGTTTCGGTGGTTCGCGTCCGCTGGCAGTTCGTGCCTGGTCAGCGGTGAGGGCTGGACGAACGGGAACGGCACGTGGTGCCGGCGGGGACTCGGTGCTGGTCGAGGCCTGTGTCGACTCGGTCGAGTCGGCGCGCGCCGCCGAGCGCGGTGGGGCAGGGCGGCTCGAGCTGTGTGACGCCTTGTTCGACGGCGGTACGACGCCGAGTGCCGGAATGATTGCCGCGTGTCGCGAGGGCGTATCGATCCCGCTGTTCGTGATCATCCGTCCCCGTGGCGGCGGGTTCGTGTACAGCGAGCCGGAGCTCGACGTGATGCGGCGTGACGTCGTTGCCGCGCGTGCGCTCGGCGCGGACGGCGTCGTGATCGGCGCGCTCCGCCCCGATGGTACCGTGCACGACGAGGCGACGCGGTCGCTCGTGGACGCGGCCGGTGACATGTCGGTCTCGTTTCATCGGGCGTTCGATTTCGCCCCCGACCTCGGTGCGGCGCTGGAGACGCTGGTCGCGTGCGGCGTATCTCGCGTACTCAGCTCCGGAGGCGCGGCGACGGCGATGACTGGCGTGTCGACGCTGGCGTCGCTCGTGCGTCAGGCGGCTGGGCGGATCGTCGTGATGGCTGGCGGCAGCGTGCGCGAGGAGAACGTGCGGGAGATCGTGGACAAGGCCGGTGTGCGCGAGGTGCACGTGCGGCTCACGCGCCTAACGCGCGGCGCCGGCCCGCCCGCGCCGGCAGGCGTGAAGGTCAGGAAGGCGTTGCCTGACGACGAGGCGGCGTGGGAGGAGACGGACGAGGCCCGGGTGCGGAGCTTCGTTCGCGTCCTCACGTCTGGTCGCTCTCCCCGGACGGTTGCCGGCCAGCCCTGACGTCGGCTTCGATCACTCGTGACTGATCACTCGCCAAGACCGGCCCGAATACGTGGCCGGTCTTGGCGAGTTACGAGTTCCACGTCGGCAGCACCCGGTATTCGGTCATCAGTATCAACTACGCGGAACGGCGGAAGGTTCAACTGGAGCGCCATCAGCCGCCGGCGCATCGGGCTTGCCTCGTGACGCCAGCAGCGACGCAATGATCGACCCCGCGATCAGCGTCGCGACCACCGCGAGCGACGCGACGGTCGGGACCTTGTACACGTCCACCAGCATCATCTTCGCTCCAACGAACACCAGGACGGCCGCAAGCCCGTACTTGAGGTACACGAACCGGTGTACCACGCCCGCGAGCAGGAAGTACATCGACCGGAGTCCGAGAATCGCGAAGACGTTCGCCGTGTACACGAGGAACGGCTCGTCCGTCACCGCGAAGATCGCCGGGATCGAGTCGATCGCGAACACGAGATCCGTCGCCTCGACCAGAAGCAGCACGAGGAAGAGCGGCGTCGCGACCCAACGCGTTCCCTCCTTCACCCAGAAACGTTCGCCGTGGTACCGCGGTGTGAGCGGGAGGAGCCGCTTCGCGAGGCGGAGGACGGGGTTATCCGCCGGGTCGTACACCTCGGAGCGGAGCGCGAGCTTCACGCCGGTCACGAGGAGTATCGCGCCGAAGACGTAGATCACCCAGTGGAACTGCTGTAACAGGTACGAGCCCGCGGCGATGAACGCGCCGCGCATGACGAGCGCGCCGAGGATACCCCAGAAGAGCACCCGATGCTGGTACTTCGTGGGCACGGCGAAGTACGAGAACAGCATCACGAACACGAAGATGTTGTCGACCGAGAGGGACTTCTCGATCACGTAGCCGGTCAGAAACTCCAGGCCGCGCGCGGGGCCCCACCAGGTGTAGACGCCGGCGGCGAACGCGAGCGCGAGCGCCACCCATACGACGCTCCACACGGTCGCCTCGCGCAGCGAGACGTCGTGCGCCTTGCGGTGGAAGACGCCGAGGTCGAGCGCCAGCATGAGCAGCACGAAGGCGTTGAACGCCACCCAGAACCAGATCGAAAGCTCCACGTGTATACCTCAATGGCGCGAGGCGCCGTGTGTGTGCGGTGAGTGAGATGGTCGAGGTGCTCGGGTCGCCGTCACGCGCCCATCCGGGCACCGCGACGGCGGCCAGGCGTCAGGCAACGCGCAGCCGGGATCAGGCTGGGCGTGCGGCGCGATCGCCACGACGGGCATCGGCAGCCCCGCGTGCTGGCGCAGCCCGTCGACCATCGCGTACAGCTCGGGCGCCTCGCGCTGCGACCCGGCGCGCGCCGTACATGCGCAGCACGAGC
>Ga0075420_100006802_pt1 | contig 10086 bp, 9 predicted proteins | sample SoiMetdeltSBSDD4_FD_75296 | JGI IMG/M metagenome (GOLD analysis project Ga0075420, IMG submission 75296) | Bulk soil microbial communities from a Populus tree surrounding site in Tennessee, USA - Soil MetaG P. deltoides SBSDD4 | ecosystem: Environmental > Terrestrial > Soil > Tree plantation...
CCCCCGAGGCCGCCGTGATGACGGCGACGCCGGCCCGCGCCATCCGCTCCAACACCGGCCCGACCTCCGAGGCCGGCCGGTCCCCGAGCGCGAAGGCGTGACTGACCGCGACCTTGCCCGCATAGCCGGTCCGCTCGGTCCAGGCGCAGAACCGGTTGATCTCGAACAGGCCGAGCGTGCCGCCGTCGTGCAGGTGGATGTCGACGTCGGCGCCGAACCGGGGCGCCAGGGTGAACAGCAGCCGGAGCTGCGCCTCGACGTCCTGGTCGTAGCCGGCCGGGTCGAGCCCGCCGAGGACGGCGCACCCCATCCGCAGCGCCTCCTCGAGCAGCTCGGCCACCCCGGGCGTGATCGCGCCGTCCTGCGGGAATGCCACCAGCTGGACGTCCACCTGTCCGGCGAACCGCTCCCGTACGGCCAGCAGCGCCTCCACCGAGCGCAGGCCGAGGCCAAGCGTGACGTCGGCGTGGGATCGCAGCGCGAGCGTCCCGAACCCTCGCGCCGACTCCACCAGCGCCGTCGCCCGCACCTCCACGCTCCGCGTGGTCCGGGTCGCCAGCAGGTGCTCGGCGGCGGCGACCCGCTCGGCCAGGGTCCATGTCTCGGGTAGCCCGATCCACGGCTCGCCCATCAGCGTCTTGTCGAGGTGCATGTGAGCGTCGACGAGGCGGGGCAGCACGACCCGCCCGCCCCCGTCGACCGTCCTCACGCCGGGCAGGGGATCGGCCCGCGACCCCACCGACGCGATCCGGCCGCCCCGCACCTCGATCGAGTCCGGCCCGCTGCCGTCCGGCAGCCGCACGTTGGTCAGGAGCAGGTCGACAGCATCGGACATGAACCCTCCAGCACCCGCGTGAACGGTATCGCCTGGAGGGGAGGATCGGCCATGCCGCGCCGTCGAGGTCGGCACCGCTCTTGCCCATGGTTAGTGGCCTGTTCTGACGGAATCCGCCGATGCGGTGGACCGCGCAGCGGCCGTTCAGGACAAGGTTCTACGAGGACGGAGGACACGATGCGCACCACGGATGGAGTGCGGATGTTCGGGTACAGCGTCTCGCTGGCGCTCTTCCTGGCCCTCGCGGCCCCCGAGGCCCCGAGGGGAATCGACGGCGGTATCGCCTACGCGCAGGACTCCGGTCAACCAGGATCGGGCCAGACACCGGCAGCTGGGTCCGGCCAACAGCCCGGCATCCTCGTGCCGGTCTCGGCCGGCTTCGTGCCCGGTCTGGGCGGGACGGAGGAGGGCTTCGGGGCGATCATCGTCGACGAAGGCGGCGATATCAGCGAGGGTCTGTCCAACCAGCGCATCGACCCGGACGACTGACGGCCGGTCGCGCGGACGGTGCGGACGCGCTCGGGGAGCGCCGGCCGCCGGCGCTCCCCGAGCGCTCACCATCACTTCCTGGAGCCGACGACCTCGTTCAGGATCTCCAGCGCCGTCAGCCCACCGGGGAACCCCACGTACGCGATCAGGTGGACGATCGCCTCGGTCAGCTCCTCCGGCGTGATCCCCTGGTTGAGCGCCCCGCCGAGGTGCCCCCGTAGCTGGCGCTCCTTGCCCTGCGAGACCAGCGCCGCGATCGTCAGGAGGCGTCGCGTCTTCAGGTCGACGTGCGAGCCCTCGCGGCCCCAGGTGTCCCCGAAGCAGAACTCGGTCAGCTTGCGCTGCACGTCGTCGGCCTGCTCCGGGGGCAGGTTCGGGAAGCGGTTCCGGCCCGGCCCCGGCGCCGGGTTCCCGATCGCCTTCATCGTCGCCGCGCCACGCTCCCAGCGCGCGCCCTGTTCGCCGTCAGCCATCGTGTGGTCCTCCCAGCAGGTGCTCGGCGCGAGCGTCACGGCCGGCGCCGAGTCTCTCCATGATAGACGGCCATGGGCCTTCGCCGGGCCGGCGGCACCGTCGCGAACGCTCCGAGGTGTTCTGTCGCGACATCATCCCCTCATGATCCATGCGAGAATACTCCGTGCGCCGGGCAGTCGATGCCCCCAGGCCACGGGAGGACCGCGATGGAGTTCGAGCTGTCGGACGAACAGCGCGCGTTCCAGCAGGCGGCGCGCGAGTTCGCCGCCAACGAGCTTGCACCGTACGCGGCCGAGTGGGACGCCCGGGCTCACTTCCCGCGCGAGACCGTCGAACACGCGGGCGCGCTCGGCTTCTGCGGCCTCTACACGAGCGAGACGTGCGGCGGCCTGGGCCTGCCGCGCCTCGACGCGACCCTGGTCTTCGAGGAGCTGGCCGCCGCCTGTCCCTCCACCACGGCCTACATCACGATCCACAACATGGTGACCTGGATGGTCACCACCTTCGCGCGGCAAGGCGTGGCCGAGCGCTGGGGACCGCTGCTCTCCAGCGGGCGCACGCTCGGCTCCTACTGCCTGACCGAGCCGGGATCCGGCTCCGATGCCGCGTCGCTCCAGACCCGCGCCCGACGCGACGGCGACGACTACGTACTCAGCGGCAGCAAGGCGTTCATCTCCGGGGCCGGCGCCACCGACGCCCTGGTGGTCATGGCCCGCACCGGCGGACCTGGCCCGGCCGGCATCTCCTCGTTCCTGGTGGAAGCCGACAGTCCGGGGATCCGCTACGGCAAGAACGAGCACAAGATGGGCTGGAACAGCCAGCCGACCCGCGCGGTGTTCTTCGACGACGTCCGGGTTCCGGCCGCGCACCGGCTCGGCGAGGAGGGGGAGGGCTTCAAGATCGCGATGCGCGGGCTCGACGGCGGGCGCATCAACATCGCCGCCTGCTCCGTCGGCGCGGCGCAAGGCGCCCTCGGCGCGGCGCAGCGCCACTTGCACGAGCGGCGGCAGTTCGGCCGCCCCCTGGCCGACTTCCAGGCGCTCCAGTTCAAGCTCGCCGACATGGCGACCGAGCTCGTCGCGGCGCGCCAGATGGTGCGCCTGGCCGCCTCGAAGCTCGACAGCGGCCACGCCGACGCGACCGTCTACTGTGCGATGGCCAAGCGCTTCGCCACCGACGTCGGCTTCGAGGTCTGTAACCAGGCGCTCCAGATCCATGGCGGCTACGGCTACCTCCACGACTACCCGCTGGAGCGCTACCTCCGCGACGTACGCGTCCACCAGATCCTCGAAGGCACCAACGAGATCATGCGCGTGATCGTTGCGCGGCGCATGCTGCAGGATCACGCCACGGAGATCATCCGATGAGCACACCGGCCTACCCCGGCCTCGCGCTCGAACGGCAGGGCCACACGGCCATCGTCACGCTGAGCAACCCACCGGCCCACACCTGGACCGGCGAGAGCCTGTCCGGCCTGACGCAGCTCGTGCGCGACCTGGAAGCGGACCGCGAGGTCTACGCCCTGGTGATCACCGGCGATGGCGAGCGCTTCTTCAGCGCCGGCGCCGACTTGAACCTGTTCGCCGACGGCGACAAGGGGATCGCCGTGACGATGGCGCGCCGCTTCGGCGAGGCGTTCGAGACGCTGGCCGCGTTCCCCGCCGTCAGCATCGCCGCGATCAACGGCTACGCGATGGGCGGTGGCCTCGAATGCGCGCTGGCCTGCGACCTGAGGGTCGCCGAGGAGCATGCGGTGATGGGCCTGCCGGAGGCCTCGGTCGGCCTGCTGCCCTGCGGCGGCGGCACCCAGTGGCTGGCCTGGACGGTCGGCGAGTCGTGGGCCAAGCGGATGGTGCTGCTCGGCGAGCGCATCGACGCCGAGACGGGCCGGCGGATCGGCCTGGTCGACGAGGTCGTGCCGCGTGGGCAGGGGCTGGCTCGCGCACTCGCGATGGCCGGGGCCGTTGAGAAGCAGAGCCCGAGCGCCGTGCGGGCGTGCAAGCGCCTGATCCAGGGCGCGCGCACGACGAGCCCGCGGCAAGGCCTTCTGGCCGAGCGCGAGGCGTTCCTAGAGCTGTTCGACACCGAGGACCAGCGCGAGGGTGTGGCCGCGTTCCTGGGCAAGCGCGCCCCGCAGTGGCGCAACCACTAATGCACGACGAGGACACGCTCGGGGTACGGCGAGCAGGCGCCCAAAGACAAGATCCAGGTGAGATGATGGAGGACGCTGTCCTGTTCGGCACGCAGCGCACGGCCTCTGGCCACGCGTTCGGCCGCGCGACCCTCAACGCACCGGCCGTCCTGAACGCCCTCTCGCTGGCGATGATCGACCGCCTCGATCCCCAGCTCATGGCCTGGGCCGAGGACCCCGAGATCGCCGGCGTCGTGCTGGACGCGACGGGCGACCGGGCGTTCTGCGCCGGCGGCGACGTCGTCCGCGTCTACCGCGCCATCCGCGCGGCCGACCCCGGCCAGGTGCCGCCGGAGGCTTCGGACTTCTTCGAGCGCGAGTACCGGTTGGACTACCGCATCCACACCTATCCGAAGCCGATCCTCTGTTGGGGCCACGGCATCGTGATGGGCGGCGGCATCGGGCTGATGGCGGGCGCGTCGCATCGCGTCGCGACGCCGAGGACGCGCCTGGCGATGCCGGAGATCAGCATCGGCCACTTTCCAGACGTGGGCGGGAGCTGGCTCCTGCCGCGCCTGCCGGGGCGCTCCGGCCTGTTCCTGGCGCTAAGCGGCGCGCCGCTCGACGCGTCGGATGCCCGCTACGCCGGCCTCGCGGACGCCGTGCTGCCGCACGAGAGCCTCTCCGCCGTGCTGGAGGCCGTGTCGGCCGAACGGTGGCAGGGCCAGCGCGAGGCCGACGCGGCGCGATTGCGCCATCTCCTCGCCCGCTTCGCGACCGACGATCTGCCGGCCTCGAACCTGGCGACCCACCAGGCCCGGATCGACGCGATCGTCGGGGAGGACGGCCTGGAGGCGATCGCCCCGCGCCTGGCCGCGCTCGCCAACGACGCCGACCCGTGGCTGGCCCAGGCCGGCGCCACGTTCGCACGGGGCTCCCCGACCTCGGCGGCGCTCTCGTTCGAGCTCCAGCGCCGGGCGCGCGGCCTCTCGCTCGCCGACACCTTCCGGCTGGAGCACCAGGCCGCGGTCGGCTGCTCGGTCCACCACGATTTCGCCGAGGGCGTGCGCGCGTTGCTGGTCGACAAAGACCGGAGCCCGCGCTGGCAGCCGCCGACCCTCGACGAGGTCGGTCAGGATCTGATCGACGACCACCTGCGACCGCGCTTCGCCGGGCCGCATCCCCTGAGCGACCTGCGCTGAGCGATCTGCCGCAGGGGAGCAGCAGGAGAACGGTCCTGACGTTCGACCGGACGGGCTTCCCGCCCGGGTGCCGTAGCCAGCACGGCGTGCGTTCGGGAAGCTGAGGCTACTGCTCGCTGCCGGAGTCGGCCGGCTTCCCCCGCAGGTCGAAGTGCTGAGCGACCTCGGCGCGCTTCACCTTCAGCGTGGGCGTGCGCGGAAAGTCCGGCTCAGGCCAGACCGTCGCCCGGCGAATGTGCTGATGGGGGGCGAGCTGGCGGTTTGCCTCCCTGACGATAACCGCCGGGTCGATCTGCTCCTGGAGCACGAAGACGGCCTGCACCTCGTCGTCGGAGTCGCCGCGCGGCACCCCGACGACGACCGCGTCGCGAACGGCCGGGTTTCGCAGGAGGACGGCCTCGACGTCTTCCGGGTAGACGTTCATCCCATTCCCCAGGACGATCAGGTTCTTCTTTCGGCCCTTCAAACGGAGGTAGCCGCCCCGGTCGAGGAACCCGAAATCGCCGGTACGATACCAACCGTCCTCGAAGGCGTCGGCGGTGGCGGACGGATCCTGCCAGTACCCGGCGGTGACGTTGGCGCCCCGAACCAGGATCTCGCCGTCGTCTGCCAGACGAATCTCGCAGCAGGCGAGCGGCTTACCGACGGCGCCGGCCGGCCGATGGGTGAGACTCGTCGCGGCCACGACCGGCGAGCACTCGGTGAGCCCGTACCCCTGCACGACGGCGACGCCCATGTTCTCCCAGCGCTGAGCGAGCTCGGGCTGGAGCCCGGCCCCACCCGAGACAAAGAAGCTGAAGGCACCGCCGAGCCGTCGGTGAACCGACCGGAACAGGTATCGACGCAGGCCGAACGGCAGCGACGGCGCGATGCGATGGAGGAATCTCCAGCCCTTCTCGCGCCCGCTGCGCTGTACCTCGCGTTCGATCGCGCGGTAGAAGAGTGCGAGGACCTGGGGCACGGCCAGCATGCCGGTGACCTGCTCCTCCGCCAGCGCCTCGAAGATGGCAGACGCCTGAATCGAGCGGGGGTATACGACGCGTGCGCCGTTGAAGAGGACGTACCAGAACCCCACCGTCTGCTCGAAGAGGTGGCTGAGCGGCAACACCGACAGCATGTGGTAACTCGGGTCGCCGCGGAGGTGCGCCGGCAGCGCGTTGATGTTCGCCAGGAGATTCCGGTGGCTGATCATGACGCCGCGTGGGTGGCCCGTCGTGCCCGAGGTGTAGACGATCTCGACCAGGTCCTCCGGCTCGATGGTCGGCGATGCCGCCGTCTCGGCCGGCGCGCTTGCCGCCAGCTCCGGGAGGTCGTCTATCGAGACAGCCGGCAGGGTGATCTCGCCGAGTGCGCGAAGCTGATCGGCTCCGGCGACGATCAGGCGAGCCTGCATCAATTCGGCGACCTGGCGGGCGAACTCGGAGCTCCCGTTGACGTCGAGCGGCACCACGACAACGCCCGCGAGCAGGCAGCCGAGGAGCGTCGCGCCCCACCACGGCCCGTTTGGCGCCCAGATGACGATCCGGTCGCCTTTCCCGATCGCCCGGCTCCGCAACAGGTTGGCGACGGCATCCGCGTTGCGGCCGAGGTCGGCGTAGCTCCACACGACGCGACCAGACCGGTCCCGAAACACCATCGCCGGCCGCTCGGCGTGTGCGACGCGGAGCCGCTGGAACATCTCGACGAGCGTGCGGTCTGCACCCGGCTGGCTGACCATGCTTCGATCTCCCGGCTCGGACGCAAGCAGGGCCGGACCGCCAGGAGGACTCCCACGACGGTGATCCCGGGTGCGCTCTCGCGCATCACGCTGTGCGACTGCCATCGGGGGCCTCCCCATCGAGCACGCGGGCCGTAGCCCGTCCTTCATATCGTGGCACGATCGGCGCGGCGCATCTGTCCGCTCGGTGTCAGTGTCGGCGTCATCGGGGGGACACCCCGAGGAGGCCCCGACACGCGAGGCGTCGGGCCGACGGACCTGGGACCCGCGGGCAGATCAATACTCGGTCAAGCCCCCGTGGCCCGGTGAGACGAGCAGGCTGCTCAGCGTCGCGCCGAGCGTCGCCCCGAGGACGATGCCAAGTGCCGTGAGATCGACGAGGGCGGGGTCGCCCAGCATGGCGGTGCCGATCGCGCCAAACGCAGGACCGGCCATCGCGCCCAACATGACACTCAGAACCCGGCCATCGAGCTTGATCACGGTGCTCCTCCGCTGCGTGCTGTAAGAACAGTTTGGATCGGGGAGGGCCCCTCTCGCTGTCAAACAGCCACCAAAGCCGGGGTTCGCTGGGGAACAGGTCGACTCCACGGCGGAGAAGCCGGTCCCCCGATCGGGGGACCGGGGCGCCGTGGTCCCCGGGATACGCGTGCCGGGCCGCGCCGGAGGAGGAAGCGTCACCATGGGAACATGCTCGGTGACTGCTGGCCGGCAGATCCACCGCCGTTTCTGTTGCACAGTGAGGGGACAGGAAACCGGCGGAAGAGGGACACGACGATGGCAACAGGACAGAGATTGCCCCAGCGGGCCAGGCAGGGAGCGCGTCGTTCGAGACACGCCGTCGGCTGGACGCTGCAGGGCCTGGCAACGATCCTCCTCGGCCTCTTTGTCGCCGTGCTCTTCCTGGTCCCATCAGTTGCCAGCGAGCTGCCCTTGATCCCCGGATTGCTGACCGTGGCCGGCTTCATCGGCGTGACAGGGACGGTGCTCCTCGGCCGTTGAGCTGCTACCACCGCCCGGCGCCTGGGGCAGAGAGAGCCTGAGCGGCGTTCAGGCCATCGCCGCCGACGTCACAGTCGGATGGCTCCGCATGAACTCCACGAGGCGGCCGAGGTACGCCCCGAACGGCGGCGCGGCGATGCCGGTACCCGCGAGGTCCTCCTGGGTGTTGGCGGAGGTGTAGTGCGTCGGCAGGTCGAAGTAGTCCAGCGCGCTCGAAGGGATGCGCAGGCACCGGTACACGCCGGGCACCCGTTCGATCGCGGCCCTGGCCAGCCGGCGCGGAAGCGGCAGTCGCAGGATCGTGCGTCGCGTCACGTGTCCCATCGTCCGCAGCATCTCGTCCGCCGTGAGCGGGGCCGGATCCGCGAGCTGGTAGACCTTCCCCAACGATCGCGGCAGTCCGCTGAGATGGGCGATGGCATCAGTCACGAAGTCTGACGGCACGACGTTGACGCGTGTCCGCCGCGGATTCCCGATGATGGGCATGACGGCGAGCCCGGGCTGGCGTAGGAGCAGCTGGAGCACGAAGTACGGGCCGTCGAACTTCTGGGTCGCGCCGGTCCGGCTGTCGCCGACCACGATCGCCGGGCGGTAGACCGTCGCCGGGAGCCCGGCCGCCATCCGCTCGCGGACGTGGCGCTCGGCGAGGAACTTGGTCTCTTCGTAGTAGTTGTTGAAGCGTTGGCCCGTCTCGAGATCCTCCTCGGAGTAGGTGCCGACGTGCCTGCCGCTCACGTAGCAGGTGCTGACGTAGTGGAGCCGCGCGAGCCGCGGGGCCATCTCGGCGAAGTCGACGACGTGGCGGGTGCCGTCGACGTTCACCCGCAGGCCGGCCTCGCGCGTGACGCTGAGATCGTAGATCGCCGCGAGGTGGTAGACCTCGCGCAGGTCGGCACTCAGCGCCGACCGGTCCGCCAGCCCTAGATCCGGCCGCGTAAGGTCGCCCTCGACGAGTCGGATCCGGCCGCGCACCGACGGGGACCGGGCCTCGAGCGTCTCGACGCGGGCACGGGCGACGTCGGCGAACCGCGCTTGCACCAGGCAGACGGCGACGTCGCCGGCAGACCTATCGAGGACGCGCGGGAGGAGTGCCGATCCCAGGAACCCCGGGAAGCCGGTGACGAAGATCGTGGCCACGGGCGCCCCCCTCCTTTTTCAGCGTAACCCGGGAATCCGACGCATTGCCCGGAGCAGGTCGGCCAAGATCCTGCTCGTGCGCTCGCCGGAGAGGCCGCGCGGTATCGCCAACGGCAGCCCGTGCTGGATGGCGATGGTCTGGCTCTCGGTGTACTTCAGGATGCCCTCGGCGCCGTGCCGTCGACCGAGCCCCGACTCCTTGAAGCCGCCCATCGGTGCATCGACGGAGGCCCAGGCCGGCGCGTATGCGTCGTTCACGTTGACTGTGCCGGTCTGGATCCGCGACGCGATGGCCCGTCCACGCCGCGTATCCCGCGTCCAGACGCTCGCGTTCAGGCCGTAGCGGCTGCGGTTCGCTCGCTCGACCACGTCGCCCACCGAGTCGAAGGGGTAGACGGCGACCACCGGTCCAAACGTCTCCTCGGCGAAGAGTGTCATGCCCTCGCCGACGTCCGTCAGGATCGTGGGCTCGTAAAACCACGGGCCGACGTCTGGCCGGGGCCGGCCTCCGGCCAGCACCCGCGCGCCCTTCGCGATCGCATCCTGAACCTGCGCGTCGACCGTGGCCAGGTGCTGCTCGGAGATGAGCGAGCCGACGTCTGCATCGTAATCCAGACCGGTGCCGAGCTTCAGCGCTCGGGTCCGCTCGACCAGCGCGCCGACGAACGGGTCATGCAGTCCCGCCTGCACGAAGAGGCGCTCGAACGAGAGGCACAACTGGCCCGCGTTAGCGAAGCAGCCGCGGAGGGCGCCGTCGACCGCCGCGTCGAGGTCGGCATCGTCCAGGACGATCATCGGGTTCTTGCCGCCCAGCTCGAGCGAACACCCGATCATTCGCGCGGCGGCCTGGCCGGCGACGAGCCGGCCGACGGCGAGGCTTCCCGTGAACGCGACGTAGTCGACGCTCTCGACGAGCGCCGGCCCGAGCTCGGCCCCGTAGCCGGTCACCACCTGGAAGAGATCGCGAGGCAGGCCGGCCTCGCCGAGCAGGCTCGCACCCCAGAGCGCCGTGAACGGCGTCTTCGCATCAGGCATCAGGACGACGCCGTTGCCGGCCATCAGGGCCGGGAGGGCGTCGGTGATGGCCAGCGTCAGCGGGTAG
>Ga0075420_100006805_pt1 | contig 10083 bp, 6 predicted proteins | sample SoiMetdeltSBSDD4_FD_75296 | JGI IMG/M metagenome (GOLD analysis project Ga0075420, IMG submission 75296) | Bulk soil microbial communities from a Populus tree surrounding site in Tennessee, USA - Soil MetaG P. deltoides SBSDD4 | ecosystem: Environmental > Terrestrial > Soil > Tree plantation...
GCGAGCACCGTGCCGCTCCAGGTGCGGAAGTCCTTGGCGCTGAAGTCGCCGCCGGTGGCCTCCTTGAGGTAGGAGTTGATATCGGCGGACTTCACGTCCGCCCAGCGCTGTCCGTCCTTGTAGGCGAGCAGCTCCTCGCCGCCACCGCGCCGGCGCTTCATCGCCCGGGCGACCTCCGCCACCTCGGGATCGCCGATCACCTGCACGCGGCGCTGTCCGCCCTTCGCCTCGTAGTCGAACGTGACCTGATCCTGCGACACCTCCACGTGGTCCTTGCGCATCGTGGCGATGCCGTAGGTGTCGTTCTCCTCCGCGTAATTCTCCGAGCCGATCCGGAAGAAGCCGCGATCCAGCAGCCGCATCGCGCAGGCGAGCACCTTCTCGCGCGGCATGCCATCGCGCCGGAGGTCCTTCGCGACGCGCTCGCGCAACCGCGGCAGCGCCCGCGCGAAGTCGATCATCTCCTCGAACTTCTCCGCGTCGCGGCGCTCGCGCCAGAGGTCGTGGTAGCGGTACTGCTTGCGCCCGGCGGCGTCCGTGCCGGTGGCCTGGATGTGACCCATCGGGTAGGGGCAGATCCAGACGTCCTCCCAGGCGGGCGGGATGGCGAGCTCACGGATCCGCTCGATCACGCTGGGCTCGGTGACCCGACGACCGTCGTCGTCCAGGTACTCGAACCCCTTGCCACGCCGCCGGCGGCGGATGCCGGGGCCGGAGCAGTCGACTTTCTTCAGACGGGCCATGCGGAACTCATCCATTGCCCGCAGCCACCGACACCCAATCTCGGTTGCGTCGCGGTGCCACCGTGGGCGATGCTGCGTTCCGGTGGCGGTGGACCCGATCGCGCGGCAGCTGCTCGAAGCCGCGGCCTGAGGGGTTGGGCGCTTTCCATTGCGAGATGGAAAGGGAAAGCGCCCAACCTTCCCGACGGACACCGCACTTAAGCGAACGTCGCGCGCAGGTGCTCCAGCAGCGCCTCGTCGCGGGCCGCCAGGACGGGGGAGCGCATCTCCAGGGAGAGCTCGTCCGCGGCCGGGAAGGCCACCGCGCCGCCGGCCTCCTTCACGAGCAGCTGCGCCGCGGCCGCGTCCACCGAGCGGATCGGGCGCAGGCTCAGCATCCCGTCGAGCTGCCCCGCGGCAACCAGGCACAGGGTCATCGCCACCGAGCCGAGGGCGCGTATGCGGCGCGCCTCCACGCGCTCGATGGCCGGCGCCGCGGCGGCCACCAGCTCCGGGCGAGCGGTCTCGAGCCCGAGCACCTCGAGCGGCCCCGGCCGCAGCGGCGGCAGCGGCTCGCCGTCGCGGTAGGCGCCTTCCCCCTTCACCGCCCACCAGTCGCGCCCGGGGCGGGGCTCGTCGCCGACCGAGATGCGCGGATCGAGCTCCGCCACCCAGCCCACCTCGACGTCGCCCATGCGCGGGCCCGACGCGACCGCTATCGAGACGCACGCAAACGGAAGCCCGCGCTTCGCGTTGAGCGAGCCGTCGACCGGGTCGACCACGATGCGCAGCTCGCCGCCACCGGCGATCTCGAGCTCGCCGCGCTCCTCCGACACAGCAGTGAGCGGCACGCCGAGGCGGTCGATCTCGGCAAAGATCGCGTCCTCGGCGGCGCGGTCGATCACGTAGGCGGTGTCGCCGCCCTCGCCGCGCCCGGTTTCGACGCCCCGCTCCGCCGTGTTCGCATACGCGTGGACGGCGTCCCGCGCGGCTCCCGCCGCGCGGCGGCAGAAGCCAAGCCAGTCGGTGCTGTCGGGGAGCGGCACGCTGCGGCGTATCCTAGGCCGCGATGCCCGTAGCCCTCGACGGCCTGAACCGCGCGCAGGAGGCGGCCGTCACCCATTCCGACGGCCCGCTGGTCGTCGCGGCGGGCGCCGGCACCGGAAAGACGCACACAGTCGTGAGCCGCTTCGTCTGGCTCGTGGACCAGGGCGTCCCGGCCGAGCGAATCCTCGCGCTCACCTTCTCCGCGCCCGCGGCCGCGGAGATGCGGGAGCGCCTGGAGGCCGCGCTCGAGGCTCCCTACGAGGAGCTGCACGTGGAGACCTTCCGCTCCTTCTGCCTGCGCCTGCTCCAGGACGAGGCGCTCGAGGCCTGCGTGGATCCCTTCCTGTCGCCGGTCACGCCGGCCGACCGCCTCGCGCTGCTGCTCGAGCGCCTGGACGAGCTGTCGCTGCGCGAGCACGAGATCCGCGGCAACCCGGCGCCGCTGCTCGCCAGCTTCGTCGCGCGCATCGACCGCCTGAAGGACGAGATGGTCTCGGCCGGTGACTACCGCGCCCACGCCGAGCGCATGCTGGAGAAGGCGGACGGCGACGCCGCACGCGCGAGCGCCGCGCGCGAACTCGAGTTCGCTCGCCTGTACGCGGACCACGACCGCCTGCTGGCGGAGCGCGGCGCGCTCGACTTCGGCGACCTCGTCCTGCGCGCCTTCCAGCTGCTCCACGAGCATCCGCACGTGCGCGAGCGGGTGGCGGGCCGCTTCCAGCACGTGCTGGTGGACGAGTACGACGACACCAACTTCGCCCAGGGCATGCTCCTGCGCCTGCTGGTCGAGGAGAACCGCCAGGTGACCCTGGTGGGCGCGGACGACCGCTTCAGCGAGGAGCTGCCGGAGGCGAAGGTGGTCCGGCTCGAGCGCAGCTGCCGCTCGGGCCGCCGCATCCTCGACGCGGCCGCCGCGGTGGCACCCGGCCGGAAGCTCACCGGCGTGAGCGGCGGGCGCGTGCGCTTCTGGCGCTGTCGCTCGGAGCGCGCCCAGGCCCAGGCCGTCGCCGCCGAGGCCGAGCAGCTGATCGCCTCCGGCGTCCCGCCCGAGGAGATCTGCGTACTCGTGCGCTCGGTGAAGAGCGAGGGCGCGGTGATCGCGTCCGCCCTCGAGGAGCGCGCCGTGCCGGCCCGCATCTGCGGCTCGGCCGCGTACTTTCAGCGTGCCGAGGTGCGCGACGTGCTGGCGTGGCTGCGCGCGCTCGCCGACCCGAACGACTCCGGCGCTGTCGTGAGGGCCTTGAGCAGGCCGCCCGTGGAGCTGCGCTCGGTGGACGTGGCCCGCCTGACCCAGCTCGCGCGGCGGCGCAAGCTCGACATGCCGGCGGCTGTGGCCGCCGCGCTCGAGGGCCCGCAGCTCTCCGAGGAGGGCCGCGATCGCGCGCGCGTGTTCCTGCGCCTGTACCGCTCGGCCTCGAACGCGTTCGAGGACCGCCGCCCCGACGCCTTCGTCCTGCGGCTGATCGAGCGCATCGGCCTGCGCCGCCAGCAGGTGTTCGCCACCCACGCCGACACGGTCGAACGGCTCCGCAACATCGCGAAGCTGTCCGAGCTCGCGACCGCCTACATGCGCCGGGAGCCGCAGGCCACCGCGCGCGACTTCACCCGCTACCTGGCCGCCGTGGCGGAGTCGGGCCTGCGCGAGGAGGAGGCCGCCGGCACGCCGAGCGCGCCGGCGGTCCAGGTGATGAGCATGGCCTCCGCGAGGGGGCTCGAGTTCGACCACGTGTTCGTGCTCGGCCTGTCCGCAGCGCGGATGCCGGGCCCGTTCCGTCCCGAGGCCGACGGCGTCCCACCGGAGCTGCTGAAGGGGCGCCGCACACCGCGCGACGGCCGCGAGGCCCACGAGGCCGAGATGCGGCGGCTGTTGCACCTCGCCATGACGCGTGCCCGCAAGGGCCTCGTGCTGGCATGGGCCGAGAGCGCCGCGCCCGGCTCGACGCCGCGCCCCTCGCCCTTCTACGAGGAGGCGATGGCGGCCGTGGACGTGGACGAGGAGGTCTTCGAGGAGGAGCTGTTCGGACCCGCCGAGGGGCTCCACTCGACCTTCAGGATCATGCGCGACGAGCTGCTCGACACGGTGGCGCGCATGGGTGGGCGCCTGGGCGAGATGCGGCTCGACACCTACCTGGACGTGGACCAGGCGGTGTCCCGCTATCTGGAGCTGATCAAGGTGGCTGCCCTGATCGAGCGGGCGAAGGAGGGCCAGTCCCTCGACGCGGCGCTCCCGGCGGTGAACGAGATCCTGGTCCAGTGCGCCACGCCGGAGCAGCGCGAGATCCTCGAGCAGTCGGCGCTCGACAGCTGGCTGCGCGACACCGAGCGCGATCCCGCCGAGCGCCCGGCCAGCGCAGGCAACGGCGCGGAGCCGTCGCTCGACCCGTTCATCCCGCGGCGCGGGCGCGGCCTCATGCTGTCGGCCTCGGACATCGACACGTACCGGATCTGCCCGCTGAAGTACAAGTTCGCGCGCGTCTTCCGGATCCCGCAGGAGCCCACGATCCACCAGCGCTTCGGGATCGTGGTGCACCAGGTGCTGGAGCGCTTCCACGCTCAGGGCGGCGGCTCGCTCGGCACGCTGATGGAGCTCTTCCAGGCCTCCTGGCGCCGCTCCGGCTTCGGCGACAGCGACGACGAGCAGCAGTTCCGCGAGCGCGCGGTGGCCGCACTCGAGAGCTACTGGCAGCGCGACCGCGACTCGGACTCCGAGGCAGTCTGGTTCGAGCGCTCGTTCGCCTTCCGGATCGGCCCGCACCTGCTGCGCGGCCGTGTCGATCGCGTGGACCGCCATCCCGACGGCTCATACGAGCTGATCGACTACAAGACCGGCCGTGCCAAGACCGAGGACGAGCTGCGCGAGGACGTGCAGCTGTCCGTCTACCAGATGGGCGCCCGCGAGTCCTGGGGCCTCGAGACCTCGGCGCAGAGCTACCTCTACGTGCTGACCGGCGAGCGTGTGCCGGTGGAGCACTCCGACGAGGAGCTCGAGCGCGTGCGGGCGACCGTCGCCGAGATTGCCGACGGCATCCTGAAGCAGCGCTTCGAGCCGACCCCCTCGCCGGAGATCTGCCGCTTCTGCGACTACCGGATCATCTGCCCGGCGGCCGAGAAGTAGGGGATCAGGTTCAGGGGTTCTCCCGACGCGGGCACAGGGCCCGCGCCGCATCATGGCGCCATGAAGACGATCAAGCTGGCAGCGACACTCGCGATCGCCCTCACGGCCGTCGTCCTCGCGGCTGACGCGGCCAGCGCATCCTCCATCGTCTTCGCGAAGGGCGGCAATGTCTGGCGCTCTGCCCCTGACGGGGGCCACCAGAAGCGCCTGACCAGGGACGGCGGCTACTCCTCCCCCTCACAGGACGATCGCGGCCGCGTCTACGCCATCCGGCGCGGCCGCTTCGTCCGCCTCTCCCGCACCGGGCGCAGGATCGGCAGTCCCTTCAACGCAGCGGTCGGCCGCAGCGGCAACGTGACCGCCTACGGCCCCTGGGAGGCGCAGGTGTCGCCGGACGGACGCCGGATCGCCTACTGGCGCGGCATCCAGCAGCTCGGCGCACCGGTGGGCGGAATGACGCCCTACGACCTCGAGGACCAGGTCGTCGTGTCACGCAGCGACCGCTTCACGCCCGACTCGACCTTCGGCTACCAGCGCGACTATCGCGACCCGTCCTGGATCGGCACCCGCGAGCTGCTGCTCTTCAACTACGGCCTCGGGGTGGAGCAGGCGGCTTTCTTCGCGCCCAAGCCCGCCGGCGGCCCGAGCTTCGGCCAGTGGTTCAGCGACCCCGACGTGGCGCAGATCGGCGACGGCGAGCTCTCCCGTGACGCCAGGACCCTCGTGGTTGGCGCCGGCGGCGGGCTCGACCTGAACAACATCGCCCTGTACCGGCTCTCGGCCAATACGCCGCCGGAGGCGCCGGAGCGCGTCTGCACCTACCACTCGGCAGACGGCTCCACGGCCTACGCCGACCCGAGCTTCTCGCCGCGCGGCAACGCGATCGCGTTCGCCCAGGACGCGCCCGGTAGGCGCGCGGACGGCGTCTACGTCTGGTCGTTTAGCAACTGCTCCGGCAAGGCGAAGCTGATCGCCCGCGGGGCGAAGGATCCCGACTGGGGTCCGCGCTAGCGGACGACCGGACGGTCGTCGACCACGCGGTCGTCGTACGCGACGGGGCGTCGGCGGTCCTGTGTCAGCAGGAAGAGCCCGATCACGAGCCCAACCACCCCGGCGATCATGAGAATCAGACCGATGGTCTGGATCTCGATCCCGGAAACCGTGACGTCCACTGCGTACCTCAGGATCGCGCCAAGCGCGATCAGGAATATCGATGCTCCAATCGTCATGGGGAGCTTTGTGCCCGCCGCAGCGGGGTAGCAAACTACGACCCTCGTCCAGGCCCCTCTGGCCCGCGCTGGCGCAAAAACCGCTGGAAATCGCTTGCAATTGTGTCTGCAGAGGGCAATTGGCCCTCGTCGGGCGGGTTTTCGGCCTGCGCGTCGTCCATCGCGTTCTCGAGCCGCTCGACGAAGGCCTTAACCTCAGGATCGCTCGCGACCGCCGCGGTCACCTGGCGCTCGTAGTCCTCGGCCGCGCTCTCCAGCTCGCCGCCGTCCACGGCGAGCCCCGCGGTGCCCTCGAAGGCACGCACGAGCGCGAGCGCCACCTTCGGGTTCGGCGAGGCCGCCACGTAGTGGGGCACCGACGCCCACAGGCTCACGGCGGGCAGCCCCGCCTCGGCGCACACCTGCTGGAGCACGCCGACGATCCCGGTGGGGCCCTCGTAGCTGGGCGGCTCGAAGCCGAGCCGCTCGACAAGTGCCTTGTCCGACGTGATGCCGGTGATCGCCACGGGCCGACTGTGCGGCACGTCTGCGAGCAGGGCGCCGAGTGTGATCACCATGCGCACGCCGAGGTCGCGCGCGGTCGTGACGACGTCGTCGGTAAAGCGCCGCCAGCGCAGCGACGGCTCCACGCCCTGGAGCATCACGAGGTCGCCCTCCGCGCCGGGAACCGGGGCCACCGAGAACGAGTTCTCCGGCCACTCGATCTCGCGCATGCTGCCCTCGGTGAGCTTCACGCTGGGGCGTACCGCCGTGAAGTCGTAGAAGTCCTCGGGATCGATCTCGGCAACCTCGCGCGCCTCGAAGGAGCCGCGGATGTAGGAGAGCGCCGCGGTGGCCGCCTCCCCGGCGTCGTTCCAGCCTCTGAAGGCGCACACCATCACCGGTGCACGCAGCTCGGGCCGCTCCCGCCAGATCACATCGCTCATCAACCTCACGGTACCCGACGTCCGATCCTGCGATCACGATTGAAGCCGTGACCATCGCTGAGCTCAGAGCCGGCGGCGAGGTCGAGGGCGTGTTCGCCTGCACGCGCAAGGACCGTCTCACGGCCAGGAACGGATCGCCGTACCTCGCGGTCGAGCTGCGCGACCGCACGGGCGCCATCCCGGGCCGCGCATTCCGCGACGCAGATTTCCTGGCGGCGCAGTTCGAGCGCGGCGACCTGGTGAGCGTCAGCGGACGGGTGGAGCGCTTCCGCGACGAGCTCCAGGTGGAGCTGAAGACGATCAGGCGCGCGCAGGCGGATGCGAGCGACCCGGCCGAGTTCCTGCCCGTGGCGTACCGCGACATGGAGGAGCTGGACGGCTTCCTCGAGCACCTCTCGCGCGAGGTGTACGACGCGGACTACCGCCGTTTGCTCGACGCCTTCCTCGGAGACGACGCGTTCCGCGCCGAGTTCCGGGGCGCGCCCTGTACTCGCTCGGGTCATCACGCCTACCTCGGCGGCCTGATCGAGCACACGGTCGCCGTCGGGACGCTGGCGTTCGAGACCTGCGCGCTTCACCCACGGCTGAACTCCGACCTGCTCCTGAGCGCCGCACTCCTACACGACGTCGGCAAGACGCTCGAGTTCGACCTCGGAGCCGAGATTGCGCTCAGCGAGGCGGGCGCGCTCGTGGGCCATCTGACGCTCGGCCAGCAGCTCGTGTCCGAGCGGGCACGCCGCCTCGAGGACTTCCCGGAGGCGAAGCTGCACGCTCTCTCACACTGCATCCTGGCCCACCACGGTGCCGACGCCCTGCCGGGGCGGCGCTTCCGCTCGGCGGAGGCGCTTGCGCTGTACCGCCTGAACGCTCTGGATGCGGGCGTAAAGGGCGCTCTCGAGCACGGAATCGGCCTGGACGAATAGACCACAGGTCTCCATTCAGGCCTTGTGTCGGCCCGCGCGCGCGCCGACAGGGTCTGGGAGGTGTCCGAGAACGAGTCGAGTCCCGCGACCGCCCAGGCGGAGGCCGTTGAGGAGCTGCTGCGCCAGCTCGTCGATGCCCGCTTCGTGCTCACGGACCGGGACGGCGCCGTCACGCGCTGGAGCCGCCCCGCCGAGGAGCTCTTCGGCTGGCCCGCCGCGCGCATGCTCGGCCGCCCGCTCGTCGAGACGCTCGCCGTGGCGGGGGACCTGCCCCAGTACGGCGGCGTTGTGCAGACGGTTGCCCGGCGTAAGGACGGCACCGAGCTCGAGCTGACGCTCACGTTCATCCCCGTGGGGATGAGCCAGAGCCTCGAGTTCAACGGCTTCCTGGAGGCGCTCGAGATCGCCGCGCCGCGCGGGAACGCGCTGCGCCAGCTCCAGCGCAGCCATCGCACGGTCGTGGACTGGATCAACGGCGCGATGCGCGGCGACGCGCATCTCGAGGACGAGGACCTGGCCGCCGGGACGATCGTGGCCTTCCGTCCGCTGATCGAGCCGCCGGAACCGGTGACGACCGCGGAGGACGAGGAGGACGACGCGAACCGTGCGGCCACGGCCGCCGCCGCGGGTCAGATCGCGGACGCGGTGGAGGCGGCGCTGGGACGCTCGGAGGACCTCGAGCGCGCGCTGGAGGGGACGACCGCGGAGCTCGAGGAGGCGCGCGAGCAGGCCGAGGCGGCACGCGGCCGGCTGGCCGAGGCGTCGGAGCGCATCGTCGAGCTCGGCGCCGGCTTGGCCGACACGCGGCGCGCGCTCGACGAGCTGCGGGGTCAGGCCGACGAGGCGCGTGAGGAGCGCGAGCGCTCGCGCACCGCCCTCGAGGAGACGCGCGAGCTGGTGGAGCGCCTCGAGCGCGAACTCGCGGGCACGCCGCAGGCCCAGGAGCACCTGCGCGCCCAGCTCGAGGAGACGCGCGCGACGGTGACCGAGCTGCGCGCGACGCGCGAGAAGGTGGAGGCGCTCGAGGCCGAGCTGCGCAAGGAGCGCGGGGCGGGCGACGAGCGGCGCCGGCTCGAATCCGAGCTGCGCGACACCCGCACGCGCGTGGAGCAGCTGGAGACCACACTTGGCAAGGCGAGCACGCGCGCCGACGAGGACGCCAGCCTCCAAACCGCCCTCACCGACATGCGCGAGCGTGTCGAGGCGCTCGCACGCGAGCTGGCGCGCAGCGCCGACTCCGGGCTCCAGGGCGAGCTGGAGGAGATGCGCGAGCGCGTCGCAGCGCTCGAGGGTGCCGAGGCCGGGGAGCCGCCCGCGGAGCTGCGCGAGCAGCTGGAGGCCACCCAGAGCAGGCTCGAAGGGCTCGAGCAGGCGCTCGCCACGTCGAGCGGCGCGGCGGATCTGAGCGGCATGCTGGAGCAGACACAGGCGCGCATCGACGAGCTCGCGAGCGCGCTCGCCGAGGCCGCGGCCGAGCGCGACGAGAAGCTGCGCGAGGTCTCGCGGCGCGACGATCACCTTGCCGCCGAGCTGGCCGAGGCGCGCGCGCAGGCCGAGCAGCAGCGGGAGCTCCGTGCCGAGCTCGACGCCGTGCGCGCGAAGCTCGAGTCGCTCGCGGGCGAGCGCATCGAGGAGCAGCGCGTGCGCTCGGGCGACCTCGCGGACACCCACGCGAAGCTGGAGGCGCTCCAGCGCGCCGTCGCGGACGAGCACGAGCGTGCCGACGAGGCGCGCACGCTGGTCGGTGAGCTGCGCCAGGAGCTGGCTCAGCTTCGGGCCGGCGGCGCCACGGTGGCGCCCGGGCAGGGTGACGGCGCCGCCCTCTCCCCGGACGCGGTCGCGGCGGTCGAGCGGCTTACAGCCCTCGCCGAGCAGGCCGCCGACGCCGCGCGCAGCCACTCCACGCGCGCCTCGGACGCGTCCAGCGAGGCGGAGGCGCGCGCAAGCCGCGCCGAGGACGCCGCCAGCGCGGCCGAGGCTCAGGCGGTGCGCGCGGCCGAGACCATCACCGATGTCGAGCAGCGCGCCGCCCGCGCCGAGGAGGCGCTCGCCGGCATCGAGGGCGAGCTCAGCAGCGCTCGCCAGACCGCGGAGGCGATGAACGCCCGCGCCGCGCAGGCC
>Ga0075420_100006811_pt1 | contig 10079 bp, 7 predicted proteins | sample SoiMetdeltSBSDD4_FD_75296 | JGI IMG/M metagenome (GOLD analysis project Ga0075420, IMG submission 75296) | Bulk soil microbial communities from a Populus tree surrounding site in Tennessee, USA - Soil MetaG P. deltoides SBSDD4 | ecosystem: Environmental > Terrestrial > Soil > Tree plantation...
CCTCATGCAGCCGCAGCAGCCCGGCATGCGCGCTCGGCTCGACCAACAGAGCGCGATGACGCTCACGAACAACACGCGCGCGGGTGGCGGGTCCCGCACACCACCGGAACGTCAGCAGAAAGACGTGACGATTCTCGACATGGGAGCTCAAGCCCCGGCCGCAGCAGCCTTGACGGCTAGTCCGATCGCAACGCGATCATCGGATGAACCCGGGTCGCACGCGCGGCCGGGACGATGGCCGCGGCGAGGACCGCGACCCCGAGCACCACCCCACAAACGACGTACGTCATGGGGTCGGCAGCGGTGACGCCGTAGAGCATGCTCCGCATCGCCCGCCCCGCGAACAGCGCCCCCACCGCGCCAATGATCCCGCCCGCGGCAGCGATGCTCAGCGCCTGAGCGAGAATCATCGTCAGCACGCCGCGCTGCTCCGCGCCTAACGCCATGCGGATGCCCAGCTCACGACGTCGCTGCGCAACTGCGAGCGAGAGCACGCCATAGATCCCGACCGCCGCGAGCAGGAGCGCGGTGATCGCGAAGACGCTCAGCACGCGGGTCGCGAAGCGGTTCCGGGCCGTCGCGTCGAACATCCGCTGCCGCAGCGTCAGCGTCTCGGATACCGTATGGTTCCGATCGATCGCGCGGATCTCCCGGCGAATGGCGCCCGCAAGCGCCGCCGGGTCGCCCGTCGTTCGGACGAACAGCATCGCTCGCGTGCGATTCCACTGCGCGACCGGGAAGAACACCGCCGGCTTCGGCTCCGCCTCGATGTCCTCGTACCGCACATCGCCCGCCACACCGACGACGTGGATCGTCTGGTCACCGCGCGGAACCGGCGTCGTGAGAGGGTCGTCCGTGCCCCAGATCGTTCGCGCCGCCGTCGCGTTGATCACCATCACCGGTTGGCTCTCGCGGTGATCGACGCTCGAGAACTCCCGTCCCCGCACGAGCGGAATGCCGAGGGTCGCGAAATAGTCGGGCGTGACGACGTGGAAGGAGACGTGCGCATCTTCCGACCGGCCGGCGACGCGGATGTCCGTGCCTTCGCAATGATCGCCCACCGGAGAGCAGCTGCCGACAGCCGCGCTCGTGACGCCGGGAATGGCCGAGACGCGGCGGATGACCTCGTCCCACATCGGCCCGATGGGCTGGTTCGGGGCGCGGTTGGACGTCAGGGCAACCCGCGCCGTCAACACGCCCTCGGGACGGTACCCCACCTGCGCGTCGAAGAGACGACCCAGGCTCCTCACCATGAGGCCGGACGTCACGAGCAGCACCACGGCCAGCGCGATCTCCGCCATCACGAGCACACCCCGACCCGTTAGGCGGCGCAGGCCGGAAAACGCGGGCGTGGCCACGGCGCCCTGGCGCATCACATCGGCCACCGGCACATGAATCGCCGAAAACGCCCGAACGACTCCCGCGATGAGTCCCGTGAAGAGCGCGACGACTGCCGCGGCGATCAGTGCGCGACCGTCCAGCACGATGCCGCCGAGTGAGATCGCGGTGAGCGTGCCGCGTACGCTGGAGAGGTTCGCTGCCGCGAGCGGCGCCGACGCCGCAAGCGCCCTGACCGCGAGCGCCGCGAGCCCGAGACCGGCAACAACGCCGAGCCCCGAGAGAATCACACTCTCCGTGAGGAGCTGCCTCACGAGTCGCCCGCGCCCCGCGCCGATCGCGAGACGCACGGCGATCTCCCGGCGGCGAGCGGCCGACCGGGCGAGCAAGAGGTTCGCCACGTTGACGCATGCGATGAGCAGCAGCAGCGTCACGGCGCTGGCGAGCAGCTTCACCGATTGCCCGACCATCGGGTCGATGCGCAGCTCCTCGAGCCTGTACGCGATCGCTCGCCACGCCGGCTCGCCGTCAGGTGGATAGGTGGCGTTGATGATCCGCCCGATGTCCACGAGCTCCGCCTTCGCGGCCGCGGGGGTCGCGCCGGGTGCGAGCCGCGCCACGACCTCGAACTGGTGCGTCGTCACCGCCTGCGCGATCCCGGGACCGCGGATCGCCGTATACAACGGCCAGATGCGCGCGTTGCCGCTCATTCCGGCGAACCCGGGCTGTGCGACACCAATGATCCTGAAGCGCCGGCCGTTGAGGTCGATCGAACTGCCGACGGCCGACTCGGACGCGCCGAAGCGATCGCGCCAATACGCATCGCTGATGACGACGTCGAGCGCCGCGCCCGCGACCTGGTCGTCGGTGTCGGTGAAGAAGCGACCACGCTGCGGCTGCACGCCGAGCATCGGGAAGTAGCGAGCGCTCACCGATTCGCCGAGCACGCGGTCGGCGCCATCGTCGCCGGCGATCGTGAACGCCTCGGCGACGTGAATGGCTGACTCGCTGATCGTGCCCGTGTTGTCGAGGTAGACCTGGTACTTCGGGTACGACCAGACCATGTCGATCTCGCCGGAACCGTACTGCACCGGCATCCGGAGGAATACGGACATGAGCCGGTCGGGGTCGCGGAACGGCAGCGGCCGGAGCAGCGTCGCGTTCACGACACTGAAGATCGCGGTCGTCGCGCCGATGCCGATGGCGAGAATGAGGATCGCGATTGCGGCGAACGCAGGGTTCGCGCGCAGCATGCGCAGGGTGTATCGAACGTCGTGGCGAACGTCCTCGAGAACCGCCGTCGTCATCGGAGCCTCTCGCGTCCCGGACCGAAGGTTCGACAGCGAGGTGCGATGCGAGGTTTGAGGCTGGGACTAACCGCGTTGTCCATGATCCTACGCGATAGGCAGTTCCCCCATTCTCTTCTTGCTCCCGCGCCGAGTTACCGTCCCCGATCGAGAACGATCCGTTTCATCCGCCCTATCCGCTCGATCCGCATAACCTCTCCCCAAATCGGACCGATCGCGAAGTCGACCGGAGTCGATGACGCTGAACGCGGCGACACTCGCGCCGATCGCGATACACCGATTTCGCAGAAGCTCCCTGCGCGGTCAGAACTCCTCACTCATCGACAGGCTCACTGATCACTGAGCACTGAATCCCTGGCAACCGATGACTGCTCGACTGAGAACTGACGAGAGGCAACTGAAGCCTCCTGAAAGACGCGGTCCGGGCGTTGCCGCTCAGCGTGTGTGCGCCGATTCGCCAAGCCGACCGGCAGCGATCATCTTGAAGCTCGAACGACTCCAATAACGAGGCTACGAGATGGGCATGTCCGGAAAGGGCAAGCGGACCGGCGCGAAGACATCAGCCGGTCCGAAGAAAGGCACGGCCAAGGCTGCCACGAAGACAGCAGCCGCGAAGAAGACCACGAAGCCGAACGCGGCGAAGAAGCCGGCGAAGCCCGCGGGCGACAAGACGTCGCCGTGGGCATACGTGTTCACTCCGCGCGCCCCGGGCGAGCGTCGCTACTGGCTCGTGAAGTCCGAGCCCGACACGTTCTCGTTCGACGACCTCCTCGCCGCGAAGGATCGCACGACGCACTGGGATGGGGTTCGCAACTTCGCGGCGCGGAATTTCATGCGCGACGGCATGAAAGCCGGCGACCAGGTCTTCTACTACCACTCGAGCACGAACCCGCAGGCCATCGTCGGAATCGCCGAAGTCGCGCGTGAGGCGTACCCGGACCACACCGCGTTCGACACATCGCATCACGGCTACGACGAAGACTCGAAGCCCGACGATCCCACGTGGTACATGGTCGATCTTCGCGCCGTCGAGCCGCTGGTGCGTCCGGTGACGCTCACCGACATCAAGGCGCGCCGCGAGCTCGCCGGAATGGTGCTCCTGCGCATCGGCCGACTCTCCGTCACACCCGTCACCGCGCAGGAGTGGGAGACGATCCGCTCGATGGGGAGCTGACGGTGGGGTCGGAGTCGGACGTCCACCGTTCTACCGGACGTACACTGGACTGTCGACGTCCGACTCCGACCCCTTGGCGCTGTTAGCTGGAACTGGTTGCTGCAGGATAACGGCGTCGGGATGCTACTACGAGCGCGTTCGTGTCAGGCCAACTCCGACAACCGTCGCTCGAGAAACCGCCGTCCTGGTTCCTGACGAGTGAGACTCAACGCGCGCTCGTATGCCGCCGCCGCGTCCGCCGTGCGGCCGAGCCGGCGGCAGAGGTCCGCGCGGGCGGAGTGGGCGAGGGAGTACTCCACGAGCTCACCGCGGGCGAGGATCGCGTCGATGCGCGCGAGCCCTTCCGCCGGACCGGACACCATCGCGATCGCGACCGCGTGATTGAGCTCGACGATCGGCGACGGGTCGAGCCGTCGCAGCACCTCGTACAGCCCGACGATCTGTCGCCAGTCCGTCGCCGCCGCGTTAGGCGACTCGGCGTGCACGGCCGCGATGGCCGCCTGCAGCGTGTACGGGCCGAACCGCCGTGTCCCGAGCGCACGCTCGACCAGGGCCGCGCCCTCGGCGATCTGGTCGCGGTTCCAGAGCGAGCGATCCTGCTCGTCGAGCAGCAGGACGTCGCCCTCGCTCGACGAGCGCGCCTCGCGCCTCGCATCGTGCAGGAGCATCAGCGCGAGGAGCCCCATCGCCTCCGGCTCCGGCAGCAGCTCGACGAGCAGTCGGCCGAGTCGGATCGCTTCCGCGGAGAGGTCGCGGCGCGTGAGCGAGCTGCCTGACGATGCGGAGTAGCCCTCGTTGAACACGAGGTAGATGACGTGCAGCACCGTGTCGAGCCGCTCCGTGAGCTCGGCGCGCTCCGGGATCTGATACGGGATCTTCGCGTCGCGGATCTTCGCCTTCGCGCGCACGATGCGCTGCGCGAGCGTCGGCGCGGGGGTCAGGAACGCGCGGGCGATCTCTTCCGTCGTCAGGCCGCACACCTCGCGTAACGTGAGCGCGATCTGCGCGTCGGGTGCGAGCGCCGGGTGACAGCAGGTGAAGATGAGCCGCAGCCGGTCGTCCTCGACGCTCTCGTCGTCGACGTCGGGCGCGGGTGCGACCGTGCCCGCGAGTCGTTCCGCCACCGCAACGAGGTGCTGATTGAACTTCGCGCGCCGGCGGATGCGATCGATGGACTTGAACCGCCCCGTCGAGATGAGCCACGACCGTGGGTTCGACGGAACACCATCGACCGGCCAGCGCTCGACTGCCGCGGCGAACGCGTCGTGCAGGGCCTCCTCGGCGAGGTCGAAGTCGCCGAGGAGGCGGATGAGCGTGGCGAGGACGCGCCTGGATTGCGTGCGGTACGTGGACTCGATCGTGTCCGCAACGTTCGTCGGCGGCGTCGTCATCCCATCTCCCGCTTCGCCAGGTCTCCGTCAGTGCTGGTCGAACACCATGATCGGCCGGACCTCGACCGCGCCGTGACGGGCGCCCGGGATGCGCGACGCGACCTGGATCGCGTCGTTCAAGTCCTTCGCTTCCACGAGGTAATAGCCGCCGAGCTGCTCTTTCGTCTCGGCGAACGGCCCGTCGGTGCTGGACACCTTCCCGTTGCGCACGCGCACGGTCGTCGCGGTCTGCGTCGGTTGAAGCGCTTCACCGCCAAGGTAATGGCCACTCTTGCGGATGTCGTCGGTGAACTGGAAGTACTCACCCATGAGGCTCTCGGCCTGCTCCTTCGAGTATGACTCCCAGTCCCGCTCGTTCTCATAGATGAGGCACAGGTACTTCATGGCGTCCCTCCACGGGGTTGGATAACGTAAGCCTGCCACAATGGTCGCTATTGGTCGTTCCGGCGGAGGCGAAATCGACAGGGGGCGACAATGAAACGCGCGACGAAACGCGCGACGAAACGCGCGACGACGGGCACGCGCCGTTTTTCCGGGCTGGTGGCTGCCGCCATCGCGAAGGACAAGATACTGGGCATTCGCGCCGGTTCCGGCGACCACCGGTTCATCGGGATCTGGTCGGTCGTGGTGGATGGACGGGTGTTCGTCCGCTCATGGGATGTGAAGCCTGCGGGATGGTATCACGCGTTCCGCGAGGAACCGCGCGGCGCGATTCAGGCGGCGGGGCGGGAGATTCGTGTGCGTGCCGTCCCGATCCGCAGTGAGCGAACGAAGGCGGCGGTGGATGAGGCCTACTTCGCGAAGTACAACACGCCGGGGGCTCTCAAGTACTCGCGCGGCTTCAAGCGGTCGAAGAAGCGACGCGACACGACCACCGAGCTCGTGCCTGCATGACGATACCGACCGACCTCGAGATCAAGCTGTTCAGGAACGCCGACGCATTCGAGCGGTGGCTCTCGGCGAACAACGCGAAGGCGCCCGGCGTGTGGATGCGCTTTGCGAAGAAGGGTCGCGGCCTGACGTCCATCACGTACGCCGAGGCGGTCGACGTCGCGCTGTGCTGGGGGTGGATCGACGGCCAGGCACGAAGCTACGACGATGAGAGCTGGCTTCAGCGCTTCACGCCGCGCCGATCGCGCAGCCCGTGGTCGAAGATCAACACGAGGAAAGCGGAAGCATTGATCGCGAGCGGCCGCATGCAGCCGCCGGGACTCGCCGCCATCGAAGCGGCGAAGGCGGACGGACGGTGGGCCGCTGCGTACGATCCGGCGAGCACGGCGGCGCTGCCGCCCGAGCTCCAGGCGGCGCTCGACGCGAACCCGAAAGCGAAGGCGTTCTTCGAGACGCTGCGCGGCATGAATCGCTACTCGATCATCTACCGCGTGAACGACGCGAAGAAGCCCGAGACGCGCGCGGCGCGCATCGCCGACCTCGTGGCGTCGCTCGCTCGACACGAGACGGTGCGTGATCGGCTGGTAAAGAAGCAGGCCGCTGCGAAGAAATCGACGCCAGCGGCAAAGAAGAAACCGTCGACATCGCGTGTCGAGAAACGGCCTGCCAAGGGTCCGGCGAGGAAGCGCCGTTAGGCATGCCGTTGCGGGCGGCGATGGCTCCCGCGACCGCGCTGGGGTGCGCCGATACCGCAGAACGCGGAAGACGCGGCCCGCGCCTGGCGGCGCGGACGCAGAGCACGCGGCACTACCGGATGATCCGTCGCGCCACGGCTGGCTTCGCGCGCCGGCCGACGCCTCGTTTGTGAGGGGAACTGCCCACGGGACGCAAGTTTCCCGGAAGGCCGTTCCCCTCAAACACGTACGCGGCCTCGGGGCGGATACTGCCGGTGCGCGAGAAATCCTCCGGTTGTGCCGCGTGCAGTGCCCGCGTCGCGCCGTCAGGCGCGGCCGCGTCTTCCGCGTCCCGATCGTTCGGCGCACCGCCAGCCTGGTAGCGTTGGCGCACCACGAGCACGGTCCGGCGGGTCGGCGATCAGATCAACGCACCGTCACCTGCACGGCCGTGCCTTCGGCGCCTGCGTAGGTCGCTATGACCCTCGCGGTACCGGCGCGCTTGCCGGTGATGCGTCCGGTCTCTGCGTCGAGGCTGATGATGTTCGCGTCGGCCGCTTGACTCAGGCTCCAGTTCGGGTCCAGGTCGTCGTAGTGACCGCTCCGACACCAGCGCGCGCGTGGCGTGGCCGACTGGCCGACGGCGACGATGACGGTGGAGGGACTCACGAGGATCGTCGTGCCGCCGCTGCTGCACGACGGGTCGACGATGACGCACCCCGAAGCCGAAGCGAGCACGAGGGCGAGCGAGGCGACGAGAGGCCGGCGCATGAGATACCTGTCGGAATGGGGGCAGTTCGAACGCCAGAGTGAAGCCCGCTAAAGCGAACGTGGTGCCATGGCGCCGAACGGTCGCGGCTGCTCGGAACTGCTGCCGCCGCCACGACTTGTGAAACGGCCGGGCCGATGTCGCCTGTGATGTGTCGCCTTTTTTCAACGCCCGCCGTGCCGAAAAGACACAGCGGCGGGAAGCCGATAATCGGTGATTCCGCCGTCATTACCGCGCCGGGAGACCGTCCTCATAGAGGCGTTCTGCGGAATCGGCGTCATCGGCCAAATCGGCGTTAGGTCGTCTTCAACTCTGCGTGGCTGGACGCATACGAAGGCAACGTGGAGGAGACCGAACGCCGATCAAGCCGATTTCACCGATTCCGCAGAAGCTCCGTGCCCGGACGTGGCTCCTCGCGCGCGCACGACATGACCGATCACTGAGCACCGACCAACCGAGCACTGATGACTGCTCGACTGACGACTGAAGTCCCTGGGAGAGGGCTTTCCTATTCGTATCGCAACGCCTGCATCGGATGGATCTTCGATGCCCGTCGCGCCGGGAGATAGCCCGCCCCGAACGCAACCAGGGCCAGCACGACGACCGCTACCGCGACGACGACCGGATCATGACCCTCGAGGCCATAGAGCAGCGAGCGCGCGGTCTGCTCGAGTGCCAGCGCTCCGACGATGCCGATCGCACCGCCGACCACCGCCATGCGACTCACCTGCTTGAGCACCATCAACCGCACCCGGCTCGCGTCGGCGCCTAACGCCATCCGGACGCCGATCTCGCGCGTGCGCTGCGCCACCGTGTACGCGAGCACGCCGTACAACCCCACCGCGGCCAGCAGCGTCGCGAGCGCCGCAAAGGCCGCCGACAGCGTGCTGATCATCCGGTCGAGATAGACGTTCTCCTGCACCTGCTGCGGCAACGACTTCAGGTTCTCGACCGGCAGCTGCGGATCGAGCTGCGCCATCGTCGTCGTGATCGTGCGCATGAGCTGGTTCGGGTCGAGCGACGTGCGCACGTAGAAGTTGAGCTGGCCCGTCGTGCTGTCCTGCGCCCACGGCGTGAAATACACCGGCGGGACATCGGCCTTCACCTCGCTGTACTTCGCGTCCTTCACGAGCCCGACGATCTCCCAGTCCAGCGTCTTCGCACCCGACTGGTCCATCCGCTTGCCCACCGCATCGCGCCCGAGCTTGAACTTCTTCGCGAACGCTTCGTTCACGATCACCACCTCCGGCGCGCCGAGCCGATCCTGCGCCGTGAACTCACGCCCCGCCACGACGGGGACCCCGAGCGTCTTGAAGTAGCCCGCGCCGATCTGGTTCATGCGGGAGTTGCTGTCGATGTCGGGGCCCGACTTCCACCCCTCGACCTCGACGTCGTTGCCCCAGCTGTTCCCCTGGAGCAGGCCGACGAGCGACGTCGTCACCCCGGTCACCCCTGGAATCGTGCCTAACGCCTCCTCGGCGCGACGGAAGAACTCACGCGAGCGCTCGCGGGTGTAGCCGTTCCGCTGCGGCGATACCTCGAACGTGAGCACGTTCTCGATGCGCACACCGAGGTCGACACGCGCGACGTTGATCAGGCTCCGCACGAAGAGGCCCGCGCCGATCAGCAGCGCCATCGACAGCGCGATCTGCGCCGTCACGAGCGAGCTCCGGAAACGCGTCGCCGCGCGCGTGCCGGAGTGCTTCCCCGAGTTCGCCCTGAGCGTCCCGACGAGATCGGGGCGCGTGCTGTGAATCGCCGGATACATCCCGAACAGCAGTCCCGTCACGATCGAGAGGGCCGCGGCGACGCCGACGACGGTCGGATCGACAGCAAACCGGAACGTCGTCGCCAGCTCCGAGGGCAGCAGCGTCGCGAGTCCCGACAGCGTCCACCGCGCGACGAGAATGCTCGCAATCCCCCCGAGCGCCGCGAGGACGAGGGATTCCGTGAGCAGCTGCGACAGCAGCTGCCGGCGGCTCGCGCCTAACGAGAGCCGCACCGCCATCTCCATCGACCGGTTCGCCGCCCGCGCCAGCAGCAGGTTCGCGATGTTCGCGCACGCGATGAGGAGCACGATGCCCGTGACGCCGATGAGCAGGTAGAGCGGCGTGCGGACGCGTTGGTGCAGCGAGCTCTGGCCACGCGCGCCGTCGCTCACGATGACTTCCTTCGCGCGGAAGCGCTGCATCGTCGCGTCGCTCATCCCCTGCTGCAGCTTCGCCTCGACGTCGTTGATGATCGGCTTGTACAGGCCGTTGATCGACCGCGCGGCCTGCTCGTCGGTGACACCGTCCTTGAGTCGCGCGAACAGGTACATCCAGTAGTTCGTCCGGCGCTCGTACCCGCTGAACGTCGGCGCCAACGCCGTGCGCATCGTGATGGGTACGAAGATCTGCGCCCGGTAGCCGCTCGTGGTCCCGTCGAAGCCTGCCGGCGCTACCCCGAGAACGGTGAACGGCTGCCCGTTCACGATCATCGTCTGCCCGACGACCGACGGGTCGGACGCGAGCCGCGTCTGCCAGAAGCTGTGCG
>Ga0075420_100006812_pt1 | contig 10076 bp, 8 predicted proteins | sample SoiMetdeltSBSDD4_FD_75296 | JGI IMG/M metagenome (GOLD analysis project Ga0075420, IMG submission 75296) | Bulk soil microbial communities from a Populus tree surrounding site in Tennessee, USA - Soil MetaG P. deltoides SBSDD4 | ecosystem: Environmental > Terrestrial > Soil > Tree plantation...
CGTCGGATAGCCCATCGAGCAGGTGAGCCCGTACTCCCGAACGATCTCCCAGTCGGCCGGCTGGAGGAGATCGATGCCGGCGAGCCCGATCCGCTTCGCGGCCTGCGCGAAATCGCGGAGCGGGATGCTCTGGTAGCACCAGCGGGCGGCGGACTGTTTGAGACGGTTCGCTGGTTGCGTCGACAGGGAACCGGGAGCAGGGAACGGGGAACCGGTGGGCTCGATCGCGTGCCGAAGCTTCTCACCGGCTGGCTGCGCCAGCGGGATGCTCGCAATGGCCGCCAGACTCGCGCTGACGAAATCGCGTCGTGATCCGGTGGCTCCGTTCCCCGTTCCCTGTTCCCTGTTCCCCGCGTCCCCGGCGCGATCTGTCATAATCCGAGTCTCGCCATATACCGATAGCTCACCGTGATGTCCTCGATCGGCGTCTTCGGATTGTCGTGCTCCACGAAGAAATGCTCGATGCCGGCCTCGCGACGCTTCGCGAAGATGCGCATCCAGTCGATGTGTCCCTGGCCGACGTTCGTCATCGTGCCATTCCCTGCCATGTCCTTCACATGGACCGATGGGAAACGGCCGGGCCATTTCGCGAAATACGTCAACGGGTCGCGGCCGGCTTTCGTGATCCAGAACAGATCGAGCTCCATCCTCACGAGCCTGGGATCCGAATCGGCGAGGAGAATGTCGTAGCCGATCTCGCCGCTCGGGAGCGGCTGAAACTCGAAGTCGTGGTTGTGATACGCGAAGCGCAGCCCGACCCGATTCAGCGACTCGGCAATGCGATTGAAGTCCGAAGCGACCCGGCGCCACCCGTCGGCGTCGCGGCGGGCGGCCGCGTCGATCCACGGGCACACGATGTATTGGGTCCCCAGCGCCTGCGCCTCGTCGACGACGCCCTTGAGATTCGACTTGAGCCTGTCGAGTCCGATGTGACTCGCCGGTGCGGTGAGCGAGTACTTCTTGAGCCACCGACTGAGCTTGGTGAGATCGGTGTCGAACAGTCCGGCGAACTCCACTTCGCGATACCCGATCTCGGAGGCCAGGCGAAGCGCGTACTCGAAGTTGCCTCGCGCGATGTCGCGAACCGTGTAGAGCTGAAGCCCGATCGGCTGCGGTGCCTCGGACACCGGGAGCGCGCCCGCGAGCGTTCGTGGCATCACCCCGGCGGCCGCCGACGCGGCTGCGGCGTAGAGAAAGGAGCGCCGGGTGACACGAGCGCTGCCTAACGTATCGCCGGCCTCGGGGGTCGTGCGCTTCCGGTCGTCATCCATGCGTTCCCTGCGTCTCGTCGGGAAGAGTGGTGCGCGGCCCGCTGGCCGCACCGGCTAAGACGTACGAGGGGAACGTAGCGGCGTCAACCAGAGCCGACCGGGACCGTGATACGGACGGGCTCGCGTGCCGCGGCTCAGGGAACTGCCTGGTGGCAAGGAATTCGCATAGAGGGGCTGTAGCGCCATTCGGCGACGCCCGCGGCTGCGCGGGTGCGCGATAAACGTGTGGCGTTAGGCGATCGGTCATTTCGCCATCCTTCCTGGCGGCGTCAGGCAGTCCCCATGTTCTCGAGTGCGAGAACGGGGGCTGCTTCTCGACGTGTCCGATCTTCGCGGAGCCGGCGGCACGCCGAATGCTTTCTACGTGTGCGGTGCAGCGGCCGACTGGGTGGCCGCTCGGGGCGCCGCCAGAAGCAGATTCGGGATGCGAGAGCAGCCCGGTCGACACGGAGGATGCCCCGCCCGCCAATCGCCCACGGGGCCTTATGTCAGTGGCGACAGTGTGGGGGAGGATCGTATGAAAGTTCGGTTTACGTTAGCGGGCGCGGTCGCGGTAGCGCTCGTTGTGGGAGCGACCTCGGCATCAGCACAGGCCGACACGACGCGCCGCACGACGACATCGCAGCAGCGAGTCCGCGTGACCAAGGAGTCGACGGGCGAAGTCGTCCGTCGCGATTCGGCGTTCATCCGCGACTCGATCGCCCGCGCAGATTCCATCGCGCGCATGGAGACGATGCGGCGTGACTCGATCGCCCGAGCCGATTCGCTCGCGGCGCTCGAGCGTGCACGACGCGACTCGATTGCTCGTGATTCTGTGGCCCGCGCCGATTCCATCGCACGCGCCACGGCCGTCGTAACGACGACGGACACCATTCGGAACCCGACGATGCCGACGATGAGCTCGGACTCGTATGGTATGCGACGTGGTGGGTTCTACTTTGGACTTGGTGGTGGTCCCAACATTCCGACCGGCACGGTCGAGGATGTCTACAAGACCGGCTTCAACGTGACGGTTCCGATCGGTTGGCAGCCCATTGGCAGCCCATTCGGTCTTCGACTCGACCTCGGCTACGCGCGCCTGAACGGCCGTTCGCCGAGCGAGACCGGACTCAGCGCGCAGCCCGACGACCCGAACATCTGGTCGGCGACGGCGAACGCGACGCTCGATCTCATTCGTTGGGGTGAGAGCCGCCGTGGCGCGCTCTACCTCGTTGGTGGTGGTGGTCTCTTCCGCTTCACGGACTTCTACAACTTCGACCGCAGCGACAACGATCCCGAGAGTGCTTTCGAGGGTGACCCTGTCACGAAGGCTGGTCTGACCGGCGGCGCCGGCCTCGCGTTCCCGATCGGCGGCACGAGCTTCTTCGTCGAGTCGCGGTACACGACGGCTGACACCGAAGGCACGAACACGAAGTGGGTCCCGATCGTCATCGGCCTCAAGTGGCGGTAACGATGGACCGGATGGTGGGTTGCGCCGTTCGTCGCGAAGGCGCTGGGCGGCGCACCCAGCTGGTGATGGTGAATCGCACCGAACACGGTGCGGTCGTGCGGGCAGTGGCGAGCGCAGCGGCGCTCGCGCTGCTCGCGCTCACCGTGCTATCGTCGTTAGGTGGTGCACAGTCGCGGCGCGACACGAGCGGCTGGGCACGGGTTGGTCAGGTCATCACGCGCACGAACGGTGACACGATCGCCGACCGTCGTGACTCGGCGGCGATCGACGCCGCGGCGATCGCGAGCTCGGTACGCGCCATGGCCGACTCGGTCGCACGCGTGACGCCGCTCGTACCGATCTACCGGTCGCGCAACGACAGCGTGACGTCGGTTCGCACGAAGGCAGCGGCGGATCGGGAGTCCGGGCTTCGGATCGTCATCTCGCTCAACGAACGCAGACTCTGGGTCTTGATCGGGCCGGACACGCTGCTCAAGACGACGGTCGCGGTGTCGACCGACGAGACGCTGCAGTACGCGGGTCGTACGTGGCGGTTCGAGACGCCGCGGGGTGTCCGGTCAGTCATAGCGAAGCGCGCCGACCCCGTCTGGATCCCACCCGAGTGGCATTATGCCGAAGTCGCGAAGGAGCACGGGCTCAAGCTCGCGGTCATGAAGCCGGGGCGGACGGTGCTCAGTGACGGCAACTGGCTCGAGGTGCGTGAGGACCAGGTAGGGGTCGTGGACGCGCGGACCGGCGAGTTCGCGTTCCTGCCGACGGATGAGGAAGTGATCTTCGACAGCACGCTGTTCGTGCCGCCCGTCGGCTCCATCAATCGCCGCATCGAGGGCGAGCTCGGGCGCCACATGCTGGACACCGGGAACGGCTTTCTGCTCCACGGCACGCCGCACAAGGCATCGATCGGTACGGCGGCGACGCACGGGTGCATCAGGCTCCGGGACGAAGACATCGAGTGGCTGCACGACATGGTGCCCGTCGGGACCCGCGTCTACATCTACTGACGCCTAACGTTTCCCGTACTTCTCGATCGCCTCGGCCGCCGCCTGCTGGAGCAGCGTGGCTTCCGCCGCCGGGATCGAGATCGTGCTGCCGTTCCGGAGTCTCAGTCGCGACGGCATGCCGACGGGCGATCGATCGAGCAGCATCGACGCGATCACGAGTCCGCCGACGTACGATCCGCTGACGCTCGGGTGCAGCCCATCACCCGCATACAGGGCGAGATTCGCGTCGCGGCGCCAGGCAGCACGCCAGGCCTCGCCGACGGGGAACAGCATCCCGCCGACATCCGTCGCCGCCAGGGTGTACGACTCGTTCACGCGATCGAAGTCGAACTGCCGCGCCGCGTTCGGCCAGACGGCGTACATCGCCGTCCGCGCCCCGGCGGCCCTGATCCTCTCGTCGAACCGCTTGGTCCAATCCCGCAGGAGGACGCGGCTTTCCTCGAGCGCGGACGAGCCCTGCTGGAGGACGACGACATCCCACTTCGTCTTGTTGTCGATGGCGCGGACGGCATTGCCGTCCGCCCAGTGGTCGTAGAGCGCGAAGTCGGGATAGGCTGCCATCGCCGTCGACAGACGCTGCGCCGGCGTTAGGCCCGGCACCGAGTCGGCGAGTGCCTCCACGATGAGCGGCAGGTCGTTGTAGTAGGTGAGGCTGTTCCCGACGAACAGCACCGGCCGGCCTTCCCGGCCGGAGAGCTCGGGACCTGTCGGGCCATCGGCGCCAAGGCAGCCGAGGACGCTCGCCAGGGCGAGAAGGCGAAGGGCGCGTGATCGCATCCCTCGAATGTCAGAGGGCGTCCGAGGGCCAAACAGCCGAGGGTGATGAGGCGTGGCCCGGAGTGACGAGTCGCCGCGCACCCGCTGAAGGCGGCTCGGTCAGGCCGGGCGCTGCATCTCCGGCACGCCGGCCGCCGGCGGCCCGCCGCGGAGGTGACGTCCCAGCAGCTCGAGCAGACTTCGTTGGTACGCCGGTGCCGTCTCGTGCGGGCGCGTCACTGCCCACCAGCGGCGGTGGAAGCCCCGCGCCGTGAGCGGAATCCCGACGAGCGACCCGTCGCGGAGCTGCGGCGCGATCGCCCACCGCGCGAGGACACTGATCCCGAGTCCTGCCTTCACCAGCTCGACGATCGCCTCGGTGAGCTGAACGCGCGTGAGCTGTCGCGGTTCGACGCCCGCGGGCCGCAGGACCTCGCGGAGCACCGAGCTCTCGGAACTGTGCGTCGTGTAGAGAATCAGGTGCTCGTTCTGCAGGTCGTGTGGGGCGACGAACGTGCGCTTCGCGAGCGGATGGTGGGGCGCGACGACGACGACCTGCTCGTCCTCGAACAGCGATGTGCACCCGAGCTTTCGCTCGTCCACGTCGCCGGCGACGATGGCGAGATCGAGCGCTCCGTCCAGCAGAGCGCGGACGGGGTCTGCCGTCGCTTCGGCCACGATTCGTACGTCGACCCGCGGCCACTCCTGGCGGAACGCGGTGACGACGCCCGGGAGCCAGTGGTAGCAGGTGTAGCACTCGGTCGCGAGCCTGACGACCCCCGCGCCACCGCTCGCCGCTTCCGCCACGAGGTCGCGCTCGAGAGTCTCGACCTCGTGTAGAACCCGGCGCGCGGAGGCAAGGACACGCTCGCCGGTCGCGGTGAGGACCATGCGCCGGCTGGCGCGGATGAACAGCGGTGCGCCAACCCGGGCCTCGAGCTCGCGAAGCTGGTGGCTGAGGGCGGACTGCGTGAGGTTGAGCTTTCGAGCCGCGCGCGTCTGTCCGCCCGATTCCGCTACGGCGGCAACGAGGCGCAGATGACGGAGATCGAGCTGTAGCCGCCGCCCCGGGCTGGTATCACCGTCCATGAAACGCCCTCATGTCGACCATGACGGCAATGTGCATAATTGATCGATCACGCGCAAACAATGATTTCGTGCGGCGAGTCGAACCACCTTCAGCTTTCGACGGTTGGCCACTCGCGCCGCCGGATTGTCGATTGGATTGTGACTCGGACTCGTGCCGCGCAACGGAGCGTTGGGTGCGCACGGAGCGAATCCGGCCGTTTTGTCGTTGATCGGACGTTATCGTGTTGTTCCCTTGCCGACGGCTCCCGCACAGGAATGGGCGTGGCGGTGCGGCAGTCGAGCGTCCTCGTTAGGTCCAATAATCCAAAGAGAAGCAAACGATCAAAAACGATCAACGACAAAAAGGCCGGATACTGCCTCTGGATGGTCGACCCATCGCGCCGAACGGATTGTCGACTCAGAGGGTGACTCGCACTTTGTGCGGCCCAACGGAGTCTTGCGTGCGCACGGGGCGAATCCGGCCTTTTTGTCGTTGATCGGATTTGATCGTGTTTCCCCTTGCGAGGGTTGCCGTACACGGGGATAGGCTTGGCGCGGCGGCGGTCAAGCTCCTCGTCAGGGCCAACATGGAAGGGGAAGGGAACGATCAAATCCGATCAACGACAAAAGGCCGGATACAGCTATTCGATGGTTCGCCCATCGCGCCGAGACTCGATGCCGATTGAATGATCGGAGTCCATGCAGTCAATCCTGCCTAACCTGATCCGTCTATGACGACGCTCGAGTCTCCCGCCCGCGAGCTTGCCGCCTGGCGCGCCGACACACCTGGCTGCGCGCATCGCAATCATCTCAACAACGCCGGGGCGGGGCTGATGCCGCATCCGGTGGTCCACGCGATCACCGGCCACGTGAGGCTGGAAGCGGAGATCGGAGGCTACGAGGCCGCCGATGCGTGTGCGGATGAGATCAGGGACGGCTACAGCGCACTGGCGGACATCGTCGGCGCGCGGCCGCGGAACATCGCCGTGGTCGCGAACGCGACGGCGGGCTTCGTCCAGGCCCTCAGCTCGTTCGACTTCGCGCCCGGCGATGTGATCGTCACGACGCGGTGCGACTACACATCGAATCAGATCCAGTATCTCGCGCTCGCGAAGCGGCTCGGTGTGGAGATCGCTCACGCGGAAGATCTTCCCGAGGGCGGCGTCGATGCGCAGTCCGTCCGGGAGCTGATCGCGCGCCGGCGCCCTCGGCTCGTCGCGGTGTCGTGGATTCCGACCAATTCCGGGCTCGTGCAGGACGTCGAGGCGGTTGGCGCCGAGTGCGAAGAAGCGGGCGTACCGTACGTGGTCGACGCGTGTCAGGCCGTCGGACAGATCGCGATCGACGCGACGCGTCTGCGCTGCGACTACCTCTCGGCCACGGCCCGGAAGTTCATGCGGGGACCGCGCGGGATCGGGTTCATGTATGCGTCGGACCGGGCCCTCGAGCGTGGCGATCATCCACTCTTCGTGGACATGCGCGGCGCGCGCTGGGTGGCGGCCGGGGCGTACGAGGTCGACGCGACGGCGCGGCGCTATGAAGACTGGGAGTTTCCGTACGCCCTCGTGCTTGGCCAGGCGGCTGCGGCGAGATACGCGCTCGATGTGGGTATCGACGTCGCCCAGGAGCGGTCGTGGGCGCTCGCGGCGCGGCTGCGATCGGCGTTAGGCACGATCCCCGGCGTCCGTGTGCTGGATCGGGGCGTCACGCGATGCGCGATCGTCACCATGACCGCCGAGGGCCGGCATGCCGACACGATCGTGCGCGCGCTCAAGGACCGCGGCATCAATACGGTCTCGTCGCTCCGCGAGTTCGGCATCTACGACTTCGAGGCGAAGGGGGTCGAGACCGCGGTGCGTCTGTCACCGCATTACTACAACACCGAAGTCGAAGTGGATGACGCGGTCGTGGCGCTCCGTGCCATCCTCGCCTAACGTGGCTTCGTCAGATAGGGGGCCAGCACGGCGTTCACGTCGTCGCGAATCCAGCGCTCTGCCGGGCCCTCGTGGTAGAATGCCCACGTCATGAGCGAGCCGCTGACGATGGCTTCGACGGTCCGCGCGAGCGCGTCGACGTCGGTGCCTCGTTTGAGCTCGCCGGCGGCCACCGCCGCCGCGAGCACGTCGCGCAGACCGGCACGGGTCAGGCGCGCCTGGACCGAGAGCTGATCGCGAAACTCCGGATCGGCGAGGTCGATCTGGAGGTATGCGAGGTTGCGCGCGAGCGCCGCCGGGGACCGAGCGAGCTGCGCCATGCACTCCGCGTAGGCGCGCACCGCAGCCAGCGGCGATTTGTGCTTCGCGCGGAGCTCGGCGATGAAATCGCCGGTCGACTCCGCCGCTCCCTTGGCGAGTGCCAGGAGCAGCGCCCGCTTCGAGCCGAACCGCTGCGCGACCGCGCCGGCGGTGACGCCGGCCTCCGCGGCTATCTCCGCCAGGGTGAGCTCACTGGGGGCGAGGCGCTGGGTGGCGCGATGCGTCGCGGCGAAGATCTCCTCATCGCTGACTTTTCTCGGGCGGGGACTCACCTGGCTCTTGACGTTTCTAAATGGTCATATAGTTTGAAACTAAACGACGGTATAGTATACCGCGCCGCGTAGTCCACGCCAACAGCCCCAACCGAGGATACGGGAATGCGCATCGTCACCTACGGCGCCGCCTGCAGTCTCGACGGCTTCATCGCCGGTTCGGACGGCTCGATCGACTGGCTGCACTTCAGCAAGGACGTGCAGGACGTCATGTCGGCGTACTGGAGCTCCATCGACACGATGCTGATGGGCCGCAAGACCTGGGAGGTCGCCACTGCTCAGGGCGGCGGCGGTGGGGGCAGCATGGGAGGGATCACCACGTACGTCTTCTCACGCACGCTCCAGAGTGTCGGGCACGGGGCGCAGCTCGTCCGTGAGAACGCCGGCGAGTTCGTTCGCCAGCTGAAGGAACAACCCGGGAAGGGGATCTGCGTGATGGGTGGCGGAGAGCTCGCCCAGTCCCTGATCGCGGCCGGCGTCGTCGACGAGATCGGGCTCAACGTGCACCCGATCCTGCTCGGGTCGGGCGTTCCGTTCTTCCGCGACCCGGGACGGCGCGTTCAGCTCGAGCTGACCGAGTCACGCGTGCTGCACGGCGGCTGCGTGCTCATGAGCTACCGCGTTGCTGCTCCGAAGCCCAAGGCACGAAAAGGCCGTCGCGCTGTGGCGTCGACCGCAGCGTAGTCTCGGAACGACGCCACTCGCTCCACTCGCCCGGGAGGGTTTCTCAGCGAGTGCCGGGCGTTGCCTCGCGGCGGATGCCATCGCCGCGCTGGAAGAAGCCAGGCAGCGATACGGGGGCGACGCCCGTCACTGGAGCACGACCGAGCACGACGGCGGCTGCGGCGCGCTCGAGCGCGTCGCCGACGCCGTAGGTGACGAGGTACGTCGCCGCGTTAGGGAACTGGCGGATGAGATACGGATTCCCGAGCGCGACGGCGACCACCTTCTCGCGTCGCGAGAGCGTGTCGATCCAGCGAGCGATGTGCGCCGGGACGGCGGGGCGTCCTTCGCCTTCGATGCGTCTCACGTACGCGGCGACGACGACGCGGTCGGCGCCTGCGACCTCACGCGCCACGGAATCCAGATCGGCGGCTGACGTCGCGGGCGAGACCTTGAAGACGCGCGTTCCGGGGAACGCGGCGCGGAGCTCGTTACCGAAGATCTTGCCGGCGCGCAGCTCGGTCTCCGGCATATACTGCACGACGGCGATGCGCCGGCCAGTGATCGGAAGTAGAGAGGGATTGTCGCGCAGCAGCGTCACAGCCCGGCGTGCGATATCATCCGCGAGTGCTCGATGCTCACGTGAGCCGACGACCTCTCGCACCGCATCCAGATCCACGACGCGATTGAACGCGACGCCCGTTCGTGCCTTGAGCTCGAGCGCGCGTCGTGCCGCCGAGTCGATGCGTGCGCGAGAGATCTCGCCGCGCTCGACGGCGGCGAGGACGGCATCGATGGCTTTCGTCGGATCGCTCGGCTTGAGGATGATGTCGGCGCCCGCCTTCACGGCGAGCACGGAGCTTTCTTCGACGCCGTAGCCCTTTCCGACGCCTTCCATCGTCATCGCGTCGGTGATGGCGACACCGCGGAACGACAGCGAGTCCCGGAGCACGCCGGTGATGATGCGAGGCGCGAGCGTCGCCGGCGTCGTCGAGTCGCCCTCGACGGCGGGGAGCGCGATGTGCGCGGTCATGACCATTCCCGCACCGGCTTCGATGGCGGCGCGGAACGGTACGAGCTCGACGGACGTGAGCCGCGCCCAGTTCGCTCCGACGACGGGGAGGCCGACATGTGAATCGACGTCGGTGTCGCCGTGGCCGGGGAAGTGCTTTGCGGTCGCGACCGCGCCGCCATCCTGCGTGCCGCGGACGAACGCCGCGGCCAGACGTGCCACCCGCTGCGGATCCTCTCCGAACGACCGCGTGTTGATGACGGGGTTCGATGGATTGTTGTTGACGTCGACCGTCGGCGCGAAGTTGATCTGGATACCGACGGCGCGC
>Ga0075420_100006813_pt1 | contig 10076 bp, 9 predicted proteins | sample SoiMetdeltSBSDD4_FD_75296 | JGI IMG/M metagenome (GOLD analysis project Ga0075420, IMG submission 75296) | Bulk soil microbial communities from a Populus tree surrounding site in Tennessee, USA - Soil MetaG P. deltoides SBSDD4 | ecosystem: Environmental > Terrestrial > Soil > Tree plantation...
CGAGAGGCTGCTACCGCTCGACCGACCGTGCCCCGGCCCGAGCGACAGACGCCGGTCCAGCCGGCGAGCGATACGGTACTCCATGACGTCCCGACCGTCGCGCAGCATCCACCCAAGGTGCCCGCACGGCACCCCGATTACGAGGCACCGGTCAATCTGTGGCCGCTGTTCCTGTTCCTCCTGTTCGTCTTCTTGACTGTCGACGTGGCGTTCGCCTGGGCGGCGATTCGCGCGGCCACGGGGTCATGAATACGGCTGCCGCGGCGATAGTCGGGCGATTCTCGTGGAGCCTGAGCAAGAACTGGAGGTAACCCATGGCGATCTCGACTGTCTTACCGCCGCCACCCGAAGTTGCAGTCCTGGCCCCGTTCTTCGGCGTCGAAGAGCTCGGCCTTGGCGACGACCAGCACTCCGATCACGATGCGCCCGCGGATACCCGACCCGGGCTCCCTCCACATCTGACTCAAGCGGCGGACGCCCGCGACGTCTTGGAGGCGCGTGCGCTCGGCGCGGATGCCGCGCTGCTCCCGGAGTACATCGGCCGCTCGTGGGCGGATCTCGGGCCGCTCCTGGCCCAGGCCTGGGCCGTGCGCCACGACGGCATCTGCTCGCCTCGGCACGACTGGCGCCTCACATTCCACGCCGTACGCCGGGGCTGGCACGAGGCCAGGGCCACGGCGAGGCCCGCCTCGACCGGCCAGGCCGAGGACACCCCATGAACGAGCGGACCGAGACGTGGCTACGGGGCTACGCCACGCTGGCGTTGCGCCTCAACCGCCTGGTCACCGAGACGACCGGCGGGACTGTGCTGATCTACCAAGGCCCGGATGCGTGGCGCTCCGACGTCGAGAGAGAGGGCCGGCCGGCAGCCGGACGGCTCGTCGAGGACGCCGACCGGCTGCTGGACGACCTCCCGTTCGACTCGACGCGGTCTGCTTACCTGGCCGCACAGGTCCGGGCGATGCGCGCCGTCGCGCGGCGCCTCAACGGCGATGCGCTGCCGTTTGCGGAGTACGCCCGCCAGTGCCTCGGCGTGGAGGTCGACCGGGTACCGGAGGGGCTGTTCGAGGCGGCGCACGCCCGGCTCGACGCCGCGTTGCCGAAAACCCCCGGGGCGCTGGCCGATCGGCTCCACGCCTGGCAGGCGTATCATGCCCTGCCGACCGACCGACTGGACCGGCTGCCCGAGCTGGTGAGCAGAGCGGTGGCCGAGACACGGGCTCGCACCAGCCGGATCGTGCCGCTACCACCGGATGAGGTCATCGACTGCCAGGTGGTGTCCAGCACGCACTTCCTGGCGGCCGGTCATCATCACGGCGGCCGCAGATCGACGATCTACGTCAACGGCGGCGCCCCTTTTCAATCTGGCCGATCTGCTGTACGTCGTAGCCCACGAGGGGCACCCCGGACACATCGCCGAGTCAGTGTTAAAAGAGATCCACCTGGTCGAGAAGCAGCGCCGCCTGGAGCAGCAGGTCAGATTCATGATCTCGCCCTCGTTTGTGATCAGCGAGGGGCTCGGTCTGCATGCCGAGGCGCTCCTCTTCATCGGCAACGAGGCGCAGGCCTGGCTGACCGACAACATCCTGCCTGAACAAGGCATCCGGCCAGACGAGAGCGACTTCGGCGCGATCCACGAGGCGAAGACCTGCCTCTGGGGCGTCTGGGCCAACATGGCGTTCATGGCGGTCGAGGGCCGCCCCGAGGGCGAGATCGGCGACTACCTCGCTCGGTGGGCGCTGCTCGACGAGGCCGAGATCGGATCGGCCCTCGGCGTTCTGAAGGCCCCGGGGATGGAGGTCTACGTCCTCGGCTACTACCACGGATGGCGTCTCGTGCGCTCGTGGCTCGACACTCCGAGCCGCCACCAGCGCGTGCGGCGCCTGCTCACCGAGCAGCTCCTGCCCCAGGATCTGCACGCGGGCTGACCTGGAGAGGGAGACGTCGCAGTGCGCCGGCTCCTCTCCCCGCGCCCGTCCGACGTCCGCCTCTGATCTGCATCGCTGCGACGACCCGGTCAGGCGGCCGGCAACGTGAAAGGGGGTGGCGTCACCTCAGCCACCCCCTGACCGGGCCGCGACGACTTCGCGAGCTCGCCGGCTCCGTGTGTCTTGTTGGATCGGACTTCACGATCAGGCCGCGGCCTGGACCTTGATGCTGCGCGGCTTCGCGTGCTCCGCCTTCGGGACGGTCAGCAGCAGGATGCCGTTGCGGTACATCGCCTTGATCTTGTCGCTGTCAACCTCGGCCGGCAATGTCAGCTGCCTCCGGAACTGCGCCGGCCCGAACTCCTGCCAGACCGACTTCGCGCCCTCAGGCGTCCCCAGCTCGAGCGCCCCGTCAATCGTCAATGTGTTGCCGACCGTGGTCAGGTTCACCTTGTCTGGGTCAACGCCAGGCATCATGACAGCGATCTGGTACTCGTCACCGGTCTCCCAGATGTTCGCCGCCGCGCCGGTCTGGTAGCCCGACTGGTAGGAGGACGACCCGTTCCCCAGCACTGGCGTGAAGGCGCTGTCGAATAATTGGTTGAACGCGTCACGCAAGGACGTAGCTGGAGCATCGCTCCATCGCGAGAGTGCCATCATGGTCTCTGCCTCCTTTCTTCAAGCACCCCTCTGACTGGAGGATTCATTTCTGGTGATCGCCCCGCCGTCTCAGAGCCACGTAGGCGGCAGCTTAACGATTGCTAAGAACGGCTCCTGCACGGTCGCCACCCGGCCATGGTCGCGGTATAGATGTGTGCGTCGACGGTGCACGCGACGGTGTTCAACGGGCTCTGCCGACGGGCTGGACCGCGCCATCCAGTGTCGCCGGAGCTGCCGGGGCTAACGGCGGCGTCCGAGTCACGGTCTGGCAGATGGGACGGCAGCATGCGTCCCCGCGGGATAGGCACGTGCGGTCGATCCTGACAGCCAGTGGGAGAGACACACCCGCCGTGAATCAACGGCGCTGGTGCATGACGCTTCGCGGCATCGTCGCCAGGACCACTGGAGATCGCTGCCATGGATCTTGGCGAGAAGATCCTTTTCGACGTGTTCGTGATGTTCGTCGCCGCGAAGCTCGGTGGCTGGGTCGCATCGCGCTTCGGCCAGCCGACGATCATCGGCGAGCTGCTGTCGGGCGTCGTCATCGGGCCGCACGCGCTCTGCCTGGTTGGGAAGCCGTCTGCTGAGCTCGTGCAGGCGCTCGGGCAGCAGCAAGCGGCCGAAGCCGCTCTCCAGGGCGCCCACCGCTCCCTGGCTGAGCTCGGGCTGATCTTCCTCCTCTTCTACGTCGGACTGGAGACGCGCCTCCCTGAGTTGTTCGCCGTCGGCAGACGAGCTCTGGCCGTCGCGGCGCTGGGTGTCTCCTTTCCATTCCTGCTCGGCTACGGCTCTATGCGGCTCATCGGCCGAGCCGACATCGAGGCCATGTTCGTCGGTGCGGCGCTCGTCGCCACCAGCACCGGCGTGACTGCTCGGATTCTCCATGAGATCGGACTGATCCGCTCTCGCGAGGCGCGCATCATCCTTGGAGCGGCTGTCTTCGACGATGTGCTCAGCCTGTTGATCCTCGGCGTCATCGCGGGCATGGGTGGAGCCGGTCGCTCGTCACCGCTGGACATCCTTTTCCTCGTTGCGGAAGTGCTCCTGTTCGTGTGCTTCGTCACGCTCGTCGGCGTCGGGACAATTCGCCGCTACGGCCCACGCCTGCGGACATCGGCCCATTCCAGCACGCCGTTCGTCATCGCGGTCGGGATTTGCCTCGGCCTCTCGGCACTGGCGAGTCGGATCGGCCTCTCGCCGATCATCGGCGCGTTCCTGGCCGGCATGGTCGTCGGCGAAGCGCGGTCCCACCTCAACATCGAGCGCTCGGCGGAGCCGGTCTACAGTTTGCTGGTGCCGTTCTTCTTCGTCGTGATCGGCACCGAGGTCGATCTGCGTCCATTCGTGGACGGGCAGTTGTTCGGCCTCACGGCGGTGCTCACCGGCCTCGCCGTCATTGGCAAGGTTGTTGGATGCGGCCTCGGCGCCAGGGGCTTGGGATGGCGGCGTGCCGCCGTGATTGGCGTCGGGATGACGCCACGCGGCGAGGTAGGCCTGGCAACCGTGAGCCTCGGGCGGTCGCTCAATGCCATCCCCGAGGAGCTGTTCTCCGCGATCGTGGTGGTGAGCGTCATCACGACCTTGATGGTCCCGCCCATATTGCTGCCACTTGCCTCGGGCCTACCGCGCGCCGGAGAGGTTCGTGCAGGCGGTGATGAACGCGCCGATCGTCACGGTGGTAGCGATAGCCGTGACCGTGCTGTGGGGACTGAGGACGCTCGCCTGCTGTCGGTGCGGCGCCACGTACGCACACCGTGAACTGAGTCGTAGGCCGGGTCAACCATCGACGTTGAGCCGTGCCGCCTGTAGGAGGGATTGACATATGTCCAACATACCCACCGCCCGTAACCTGATCCATGGCGCGCGCGTGCGGGCGATCCTCGCAAGCCGTTGGGCATTCGGGTCACCCGACGATCGGGACACCGCCGCGGCGACCGCCCTGGCGTCCGTGCAGGAGGTGCCAGGCCTGCTCGGATTCAACATCTACCGCGAGCTTGATGGCCTATCGTTGTTCGTCCTCTCCTCCTGGGGTGACCCGATGCTGCGCGATGCTGCCTTGACAGCCGAGGAGGCTCGACTCACTGCGCTTCGCACAGCGTCACCGGGTGTCGAGGTGGCATGGCAGGAGACAGCGAGTCCATACCGCACCTTTCTGGGGGAGTCGTGCTCGGACATTGGCTGCCTCGTCGTCGTGCGACAGCCGCTCAAACGCCCGGATCACCAGATTCAGCGCGCGTGGGTGGATACGGTGATGTCGGCGTTGGCATCAGAAGCGGTCCCGATGCCGGGGCTTTGTACGGCCAACTTCTTCCTGTCTGACGACGGCTCCCATGTCCTGAACCTTGCCGCATGGACCACCGCCGACGCCCACCGCGCCGCGTTGCAGCGCGGTCGCGTGGGCCAGTATGGGGGCCTGGGCGACTCGGCCGCGTGGCGCGCCACCCGGACACATCCCGGCATTCTCGCCGAGCATGAGGTCCGACGCTACGAGCCGCTCGCCGTGTTGGAGCTCGGCGGATAGAGCACCAACGCCACGCTCGCCTCACGCCTGCGACCGTCGCGAGACGCTGAGTGCCTCATTCGCGCGCACGGCCTCTCACAGCGCCCCCCTATCTCGACAGGGGCCACAGTGCGGCACCATGAATGCTGCGCTGGGCGAACATTACGTTTGAGGTTGACCCGCCAGGCCGGCCCAAGCGCGTACCGATCCACGAAATCGGGACCCCTCCATCCAGACGAGCTTCGAAAGACGAACCCCCTGCCGAAGCAAGGGGTTTGACGCAAGAGGTTTTCGGTATGGAGGTTGGCGGGACCACTCGGGGGTTCGGGGAAAAGGGTCGAAACCCTTGGTTTTCTGACAAGGTTCTTTGCAGACCCCTGCCTTACCACTTGGCTACGTCGCCCTGAAGCTCCCCACCATCCTGAGACTGACGAGAAAGGCTCGGCTGATGCCGAGCCCCTGCGCCTCGTTCATCTGGAGCGGAAGACGGGATTCGAACCCGCGACCCTCTCCTTGGCAAGGAGATGCTCTACCACTGAGCCACTTCCGCACGCCTCAGGATCGCTCCCTCAGTACACGCGATCATACCGCGACCGGCCGCCACCTGTCAAACGGTTTTCGGGCCGCTAACGGCCGCGCTGGCCCGGCGCCGCCCGCACCGGCTCCGACCACCGCCGCAGCGGGGACCGCGCCACCATGTCGTGCATCAGCGCCTCCACACCGTCCGAGCTGCGCCGGAACAGGTGGCGGATCGGCCGATAGCGGGGGTCGTCCAGCACCCGCGCATCCGACTTGAACGACTGCCAGTGCGAGCTGAACTCCCGGAACCCGCATCGATCGTAGCTCCGCCGCGCCCGCTCGTTGAACGCCGCCACGCTCAGGTACATCTTGTTGAAGCGGGCCGGCCCGAAATAGTACGCCAGGAACGCCCGCAAGGCGTCCGTCCCGTACCCCTGCCCCAGGCAGCGCGCGTCCAGGTCGATCCCCAGCACCGACGTCCCCTCGCGTTGGCGGACGTGCCGCAGGAACAGCCGCCCCACCAGACGCCGATCCAGGTCCTCGATCGCGAACGGCAACTGCCCCTGGCGGTTCACCAGGTCGTCGAACCAGGAGTCGCGCATCGTCCCCGACAGCGGCGTCGGATTGTACGACGAGAACAGCGGATCCTCGTGCCGGCCCCACTCCGACCAGCGGTCGACGTCGCGCCGCGTGAACTCGCGGACCCGCGTGATCTCGCCGATCGCGATCCAGCGGGGCTGTCCGGTCATCGCGCTCCCACACCAAGCCGCCGGCCAAGCTCCTCGGCCGACGCCACGCCGATCCTGACCACCTTCTGCCGAGATCGTACGCCGGAGACCACCGCCACGTCCCGCTTCCGCAGCCCCAGCCGCTGGGCCAGCAACTCGATCAGCCGGGCGTTCGCCTGGCCTTCCACCGGGCGGGCGCGCAGCCGGACGTCGAGCTAGCCGTCCTCGAGCAGCAGGACCGCCTCGCGCGAGGCCCCCGGATGGACCCGCACCGCCACCGTGATCGCTTCCTCGGCCGCCATGTCGGTCGATCCACCCCCGGGCCGCGTCGGCCGCACCTGCACCGTGCGTGCCGACTCCGACCAACCCGGGCCCTGTCGCGACGGCACGAATCGAGCAGGCAGCCCGATCCGCGATGGTATACTTTCGAGGCCCGGCCTCCGAGCCGGGTGCTCTCATTGAAGGGGGTCTCCATGAACCAGGCGGTGCCCGAGGAGGTCTCCGCATACCAGGCGCCGCGGGGTACGCGGGACATTCTGCCCGAGGACACTGTCGTCTGGCGACACGTCGAGGCGTGTGCGGCCGAGACGGCCCGTCGCTTCGGGTACGCGGAGATCCGCACCCCGACCTTCGAGGAGACCGGGCTCTTCGAGCGCGGCGTCGGCGAGGGCACCGACGTCGTCGACAAGGAGCTCTACCGCCTGGCACAGAAGGAGACCGGGGGCGATCTCGCGCTCCGGCCCGAGGGCACCGCCTCGACCGTCCGGGCGTACCTCCAGCACGGCATGGCCAGCCGGCCGCAGCCCGTCAAGCTGTACTCGCTGCTGAACGTCTTCCGCTACGACCGCCCCCAGGCCGGCCGCTACCGCGAGTTCCGCCAGTTCAACGTCGAGGCGATCGGCGACGACGATCCGCTCCTCGACGCCGAGATCATCGCAGTCCTCTGGCGGTTCCTCGAAGACCTCGGGCTGCGCGACCTGACCGTCCTGGTAAACAGCATCGGGGACCGCGTCTGCCGCCCCGGCTACATCGAGGCGCTCGTCGCCTACTACGAGCAGCACGAGGCCGAGCTGTGCGGCGACTGCCGCCGACGCCTGCGCACCAGCCCGCTGCGCCTGCTGGACTGCAAGGTGCCATCCTGTCAGCCGCTCGCCGAGGCCGCCCCGCGGACCGTCGACCACCTCTGCGAGCCGTGCGCCGCCCATTTCGCGGCCACGAAGGCATACCTCGACGCGATGGGCCTCTCGTACGAGCTGACCCCGCGCCTGGTGCGCGGCCTCGACTACTACACGCGCACCGTCTTCGAGGTCGTGCCGCCGCGCGTCGGCTCGCAATCCACGATCGGCGGCGGGGGCCGCTACGACGGCCTCGCCGAGGTCCTGGGCGGCACACCGACCCCGGGCGTCGGGTTCGCGGCCGGCCTGGACCGGATCATCCTCAACTTGCGCGAGCAGGGCTGCCCGATCCCCGCCGCCGAGGCGCCCGACGTCTTCTTCGCGCCGCTCGGCGACGAGGCGAAGCGCGTCGCCGCCCGCCTGGCCGAAGAGGCCCGGCGGGAAGGCCTCGCCGCGGTCGTCGGGACCGGCGACCGCAGCATGCGCGCCCGGCTGCGCCAGGCCGGGGCCAGCGGCGCCAGGCTCGCCGTCATCCTCGGCGACGACGAGGTTCGCGAGCAGCGCGCCACCGTCAAGAACCTCGCCGGCGGCGACCAGCAGACCGTGCCGCTCGCCGACCTGACCACCTACCTGGTCCCGACGGTGCGGCACTCCGATACCGAGGGGGACGCCCTATGACCGCGACGGCCGCACCGTTCCTCCAGCGGCTCGACGAGATGAAGCGGCGCTACGACGAGATCACCGCCGAGCTCTCGAAGCCGGAGGTCGCGTCCGATCCGGAGGCGCTCCAGAAGTACGGCCGCGAGCAGTCCGAGATGGCCGAGGCGGTCGGGCTCTACGAGCGGTACCTCGGCGTCGAGCACGAGCTCGCGGAGGCCACCTCAATGCTCGACGACGGCCTCGACGACGAGATGCGCGCTTTCGTCCGTGACGAGACGCGCCGCCTGGAGACCAACCGCGACGTCCTCCTGGAGAATCTGAAAGAGCTGATGCGCCCCCGCGATCCGAACGACGACCGCGACGTCATCGTCGAGGTCCGGGCCGGCACCGGCGGCGAGGAGGCCGGCCTGTTCGCCGCCGAGCTGATGCGGATGTACCTCCGCTACGCCGAGCGTCGCGGCTGGAAGCACGAGGTCATGAACACGAACGAGACCGACCTGAAGGGGATCAAGGAGGTCACGTTCGAGGTCCGGGGCAAGGGCGCCTACTCGCGCCTCAAGTGGGAGAGCGGCGTCCACCGGGTCCAGCGCGTCCCCGTGACCGAGGCCGGCGGCCGGATCCACACCTCCACCGCCACCGTCGCCGTGATGCCGGAGGCCGACGAGGTCGAGGTCAACATCGACCCGAACGACCTTCAGATCGACGTCTACCGCTCCGGCGGGCACGGCGGCCAGAGCGTCAACACCACCGACTCCGCCGTCCGGATCACCCACAAGCCGACCGGCCTGGTGGTGATCTGCCAGGACGAGCGCTCGCAGCTCAAGAACAAGGCCCGCGCGATGTCCGTGCTGCGCGCCCGCCTCTACGAGCGCGAGCGGCTGCGTGCCCAGGAAGAGTCAAGCCAGATGCGGCGGTCGCAGATCGGGAGCGGCGAGCGCGCCGAGAAGATCCGGACCTACAACTTCCCCCAGAACCGCGTCACCGATCACCGCATCGGCGCGACCCTTCACAACCTGCCGGAGGTGATGGAGGGCGCCATCGAGCCCCTGATCGACCAGCTCTCGCTCGCCGCCGAGCGCGAGAACGAGAGCTAGCCGCTCCTGGCCACCATGGCCAACCCGTCACCGGCCAGTATGCGCCGCCTGTCACTGACCAGCCCATACGGGATCGGCTTGAGCGTGGCGGGTCCGTACCGCGAGCGTGAGCGAGTTGGACCCTTCCACTTCGACGCGGCATCCGTATTAGCCGACCAGTCCCGACGATTCAGTCGGCCCCGCACGTTCATGGTCATGCCGACCGGCCCGTCAACATGCAACACCCGCAACATCTTCCCCTGTCATCCCGAGCGGCCGTCTACTCACCATCCTCACGACATCCCGCCGCGAGGGATCTCATGCTGACCTCCCCCGGACGTCGAGATGGCGTGCGGCCGGATTTCCCCTATCAAGGGAGCTCGGCGACCGTCGACGCCCTGATCGCCGCTGCCCGGGCGATCCTCCACGATGCCGGCATCGACGATCCCCGCCGCGAGGCCCGCTGGCTCCTCGCCCGCGTCTCGGGCATCTCCGAGTCGCGACTGCTGACCTATCCGGACGAGCACGTCGACCCGGCCGCCGCGGCCCGCTTCCAGGACGCGGTGCGGCGCCGCGCCGCCCGCGAGCCGTTCGCGTACGTCGTCGGCGAGCGCGAGTTCTACGGGCGCCCCTTCCTGGTCGACCGGCGCGTGCTGGTCCCCCGCCCGGAGAGTGAGCTCCTGGTCGCCGAAGCGCTGGTGATCCTGGCAGACCGCTCGTGGCCGTCAGCCCTGGTCGTGGACGTCGGGACCGGAAGCGGCGCCATCGCCTGCACGCTGGCGGCCGAGATCGAGGTCGGCCACACCCGCGTCGTCGGTTGCGACGTCAGCCACGAAGCGTTGACCGTTGCGGCCCGCAGCCGCAACCGACTCGGCCTGCGAGGCCGGGTACAC
>Ga0075420_100006814_pt1 | contig 10075 bp, 6 predicted proteins | sample SoiMetdeltSBSDD4_FD_75296 | JGI IMG/M metagenome (GOLD analysis project Ga0075420, IMG submission 75296) | Bulk soil microbial communities from a Populus tree surrounding site in Tennessee, USA - Soil MetaG P. deltoides SBSDD4 | ecosystem: Environmental > Terrestrial > Soil > Tree plantation...
ATCGGGAACGACAAGCCGGCGCCGCCGGTCAGACCAGCCTTCGTGACAGGGTTACCTTCGAACGCGCTCTCCGGATCGTTGTCGCTCCGGTCGGTGTTGTAGAAGTCCGTGAAGCGATAGACACCACCACCACCGACGAGGTACAGCGCGCCCCGACGGCTCTCACCGAAACGAATCAGGTCGAGCGTCGCGTTCGCGGTCGCGGACCAGATGCTCGGATCATCAGGCTGCAGGCCTCCGAGGTCGTCGCGGCCGTTCAGGCGCGAGTAGCCCAGGTCGAACCGGATACCGAACGCACTCTCCATCGGCTGCCAACCAATCGGGACGGTCACGTTGAAGCCCGTCTTGTAGACGTCTTCGACAGTACCGACTGGCACGTTAGGCCCGCCGCCGAGTCCGAAGTACCAGCTGCCGCGACGGACGTTGAACGCGTCGGCCGTCATCATGCCTGGCGTCCGGATCGTATCCGTCACGGTCGGCTCAGCCGGAGCCGGCGTGGCGCGCGCGATCGAGTCTGCGCGAGCTGCCGAGTCGCGGGCGATCGAGTCGAGCCGCATGCGCTCCATGCGCGCGAGCGAGTCGGCGCGAGCGATCGAATCCGTACGCATCTTCTCCATGCGGGCGAGCGAATCCGCGCGCGCGATGGAATCTCTTATGAACGCAGAGTCACGACGGGCGACTTCGCCCCCTGCTTCCTTCGTCACGCGAACACGCTGTTGGGACGTTGTACGACGGGTCGTGTCGGCTTGCGCCGCCACCGTCGAGGCTGTCCCCATAACGAGCGCTGCCGCTACCACGCTCGCCAACGATAACCGAACACTCATACGTTCCTCCCCACACTGTCACCCTGACGTCAGGCCCCGTGGGTGATTGGGCGGGCGGGGCATCCACTTCCGTCGACTTGGCGGGCGTTGACACTCGCCCTCTCCGCTGCCGCGCTCGGCGGCGCCCCGAACGGCGCATCTGGCCGTTGCACCGCAGGTGTAGAAAGCATTCGCCGTGCCGCGGGTTCCTGGACGAGGGAGGACGTCGGCCCCGGCGTATCACGCACGCACGCGACGGCGAATCGGCCAGACTGACCGAGTAGGCCGAGTTGCTCGGGCCGCCTAACGTGCACCCCTGGATGAGCAAGCGGGCTCGGCTGCTGGCTGCCGAGGCCGCCTAACGCCACGCGCGGGGCGGAGATGCGACCAGCTCAAGGGGCCGCGGGCTCCGTCTTCCAGAAATCGATGCCGCCAGCCTGCTGGCCCACGTCGACGGTCGCAACCGTTCGGCGCGTCGCCAGGTCGATGATCTCGACCGTCCCAGGCTCGGCGCCGACGCCTTCGACCGTCACGAAGGCGTATCGGTCGTCAGGCGAGATGACGACGCCGCTGGCGACTTTGCGGCGCGTCGGAATTCGGGCAAGCTCCTTGCCTGTCAGGAGATCTATGACCGAAACCGACTGGCCGCGCTTGTTCGTGGCGACGAGCAACGTGCCGTCGCGCGTGGCGGCGAGGTTGTAGACGCCTGGTCCGGCGGCGAAGCGGCGGGTCATGGTCCATCGCCCGACGTCGATCTCCACGACGTCGTTGGTCTTCGAGCACGCGACGTACACCTTCGCTCCGTCCGCCGACGGCTGTGCCCACGTCGGCGAGCACGTGGCTTCGGCGGCGCTCGTCGTCCCGGTCGTGGCGTGTCCGCCGTGGTCGGGCGCCGCCGCCCCGGTCGCGGACGCGACGTTAGGCGCCCCGGTCATTCCTCCCTCGCTGCCCTTCCCGAGCATGAAGTGACGCGATACGGCGTGCGTCCGGGTGTCGATCTCCACCAGCACGTCATCCATCATGCACGCCGAGAAGTGGCGGGTGCCTCGAGGATCGAGCCGTGATCCGTGCGGCATGGTGCACGTAGTGATCCGCGCGACCTCCACCATCTCGTCGAGGTACACGACCGACACCGATGACGGCTTCATGCCGCCGTGGAGGTTGAAGTTGACGACGTAGGCGTACAGGCCGTCGGGCGAGACCTGAAGCGTCGCCGGGAACGACCCGAGCCTGACGGTCCCCTGCAGCGAGTCGCCGGCGGTCGAGTAGCGCCACAGCTCTCCGTTCGGGAAGCCGTGCGCAGTGGTCACGTAGTACCGGCGGCCGTCGGGGGACACGGCGATCCCGTGCGGTCCGACGGGCTCGGTAGGGTTGCGCCCGATCTTCGACACGCGCTCGACGCTCGCACCCCTGGGCCCGAACCTAACGACCGAGATGCGGTCGTTTCCTTCCGACGCGACGAACACGAGATAGTCCTGCGTCGGCCCCTGCCCCGCGGCCGACGCAGAAAGCAGGGCCGTCAGCCCGAGCCCCCTCGCTGCCATTCTCACCGAAGCGAAGAATGCTCGTCGTCCCGACGGACGGGTGTCATCCCGAGCCGGGCGCCCGCCGAAGGCGTGCCGATGAAGGATCTTCGTCATTCCGGTAGAGCGGCCCCTCTTTCGGGACGATGAGGATCCGTCGCCTGACACCTCAGGATGACAACACAGTCTATCGAAGTCTATCGGGCTGATTACGAGTCCGCTCGGAATGACTCAAGGCACCACCTTGCCCGGCTTCGGGTTCACCCGCACCACCCAGAGCCCGTTGTTGAAGTCGTTCACGTAGAGCAATCCGTCCTTCGGGTTGACCACCACCCCCCACGTGAAGGCGGCGTTCTTCGTCGCACCGTTCATGTCTGCCGTGTTGAGCGACGCCATCGCGCGTCCCTGCGCGTGGAGGTCTCCCTTCAGCTCACCCGAGATGTCGTACACGTGGAGACCGGCATCGTACGCGCCGATGTAGAGCGTATCGCCCACCGCCCAGTAGTTGTGGACACCGCCGTTCTCCGGCTTGTACCACGCGACCGATCGCGGCTTCTCGATGTCGCTCACGTCGATCACCTGCAGCGTGCCGTACATGCGACTCGCCGCCGCGTCCTTCGCCCCTTCGATCGGCGCGTTGCGATAGACCTCGTCGCCGATGAACACGTATTTCCCGTCACGCTGGCGCCACGCCGTGTGCGTCCCCCGCGTAAAGCCGGCGCCGGACACGGCTTCGACTTCGCTGTAGAGCGAGTCGAGGTCGTACTTCATCTGCGACACGACCACCGGCTTTTGCGGGCGACCACCCCACTTCCCGTTGCCGATGTCGAGAATCACGAGGCCGTCATTCCAATAGCTCGCGTAAAGCAGCCCGTCGTGAATGTCGATGTCGTGAACGTATCGCGCCGCATCCGGGCGGTTCGTCTTGTACTCGGTCACGCGCTTCGGCGCCGCCGGGTCGTTGATGTCGATCACATCGATCGCGCCGGTGCCGTCGTTCGTGGCGAACACGAACTTGCCGTGCGTCGCGTGCTCGTAGATGTAGACCGAGTGCACGCCGGCAGTGAGTCCGTCGGTGAAGTCGGCGATCTGCTTCGGACGGAGTGGGTCGCGTGTGTCGGCGATGACGATGCCGTTCCTGCGGTCGTCGGCGCCCTCGCGCGTCAACACCATGATGTTCCCGTCGGCGGTTGTCTGCATGTCGTTCACGAGCCGCGTGTTGACGCGGATCGAGTCGACGATGACGGGATTCGCCGGCGAGCTGATGTCGATCGTGTAGACGCGATCACCGCCGCCATGGGTGCCGAGGTATGCGACCTTACCGTTCGGGTGGATCCAGACCTCGGACGTCGGGAACGCGATGCGCGGCAACCGCCCGACGACGGTGACGGACCGCCGAACGTCGCGAGGCTCGAGCGTCACCGTCGTAGTCGCCTGCTTGCCGCCGAGGTTGGCGGTCACGACGTAGTCCCCGGGCTCATAGCCGACGAACGCGCCGTCCTGATCGAGTTGCCCGTTACCGGGCGAGACGTACCACGTCGGCGTGAGGCCGGCGATCTCGCGTCCGGCAGCATCCTTTGCCGACACCTCGAAGCGGAGCACGTCCCCCTGACGCGCTCGCGGCTTCGACGGCGTGAGACTCACCGACGATACGTTCGCGAGGACTTCGACCTGTTTCGTCGCTCGCGCGTCGCCCGCTCTCGCCGTGAGCGTCGCCCTGCCGGGCGCCACCGCGGTGAGCATGCCGTCGGCGTCCACGCGCACCACGTTAGGCGCGCTGCTCGTCCAACGGATGGCGTCGCGCGCCCGGTCGTTCACCTTCGTGAACGGGAGCGCCGCGAGCCGCAGCTGCTGGCCGGCCACGAGGCGCTGCACCGGCGTCCGGATCTCGACGCGCGATGCCGGACCCGGCACCATGCGAATCTGCATCGCATGAACCTTGGGTCGCGTGCCGGGTACGAGCCCCACGACGTTGATCGGCATCTTGCCGACCGAGCTCGCTATCAGTGTTCCCGTCGAGTCGATCGAGCCCTCGCCCTGCCCGCCACTCGCGACGAAGCGGATGATCGCATTTTCGATCCGCCGGCCGCTGGCGTCGAGCGCTTCGGCAGTGAACCGAACCGTGTCACCCGCAGTGACCTCGGACGTCGTCGGCGTCACCACGATGCGAACGATCGGCGACTCGGGCACGCTCGGGGGTGGCGGAGCCGGCTGCGCCTGAAGGGCGGCGAGCATCGCAACGGGAAGAAAGATCGACATGTTGGTGGAGATTGGACGGTAGACGCGGCAGGGGCTGCAACGTCTGAGAGTGGCCAGAAGGTGTCAATCCCGGCACGACCATTGTACGCCCGAGCAGCGAACCAGTTCGCCCTTTTCGCTCGCGAGGTCGACGCCTCCGAGTGTTGACGGCTCGGGAATCGCACCATAGCTCTAGCGCGAGGACCCGGGGCCTGGTGCGCACGCCGGGCTTGCGGCGGGATCGATCACGAGAGGAGGATCGGTGAAACGACCGGCAACGTCAGGGACGAGCCCAAAAGCCCACGGGACGAACGGCAACGGATCCGCCACGCCAGCGCCGCTCGGCAACGACGCCGGAGCGTTTGCGTCGCGACGCAGCTTCCTCCTCGCGGCGTCGGCCAGTGCGGGCGCCTTGCTGCTCGGGCGGCGCGGCGAGACCTTCGCATGCGCTGCCGAGCCGAGCGCTGCATCTGCCGCGCAGGCGATCGGGATCCAGCTGTACACGCTGCGCGACCTCATGGGGAAGAACTTCGACTACACGCTCGACCAGGTCGCGGCGATCGGGTTCAAGGAAGTGGAGTTCGCAGGGCTCTTCGACAAGAGCGCGAAGAAGGTGCGCGAGAAGCTCGACAAGCTCGGGCTCACCTCGCCGACGAGCCATATTCCATACGATCGGTTCAAGAACGACCTGGCGGGCGTCGCGGAGGAAGCCCGCGTCCTCGGCAACCGCTATGTCGTCTGTCCGTGGATCGACGCCGCCGCTCGACGCGATGCCGCGGCGTACAAGACGATCGCCGCGGACTTCAATCGGTTCGCCACATCGCTCCAGCGTCTGGGGCTGGCGTTCGCCTACCATAACCACGACTTCGAGTTCGCGAAGCTGCCTGACGGTCAGATCGGCTACGACATCCTCCTCGCGGATTGCGATCCGAAGCTCGTGAAGATGGAGCTCGACCTGTTCTGGATCACGAAGGCGGGGTACGATCCGCTGGCGTATTTCGCGAAGTGGCCGGGCCGCTTCCCGCTCGTGCACGTGAAGGATATGGCGAGTGGCGGCACGATGGTGAACGTGGGTCAGGGCGCGATCGACTGGCCACACCTGTTCTCGAAGCGCCGCGAGGCGGGGATCCAGCACTTCTTCGTCGAGCATGACAACCCGAAGTCGCCGCTCGAGGATATCAGGACGAGTTACACGTACATGGCGAAGCTCGGCCTATGAGTCGCGAATCGGGCGGGTGCGCGCCTCCGGCGGGCAGGGGGAATCGGGAATCGGACAAACCTTCCCGGCGCGAATTCGTTGTGGCCGGCGCGGTCGGTCTGTCCGGTCTTACCGGCGTCAAGACCCTCCTGCCAGCGAGTGCACCGGACGATTCCCGATTCCCGATTCCCTATTCCCGACTAAAGCAATCTGTGGCCCGCTGGTGCTTCCAGAACATCCCGCTTCGCGACCTGGCGCAATCCGCGAAACGCATCGGGCTCGTCGGCATCGACCTGCTGCAGCCTGACGAGTGGCCGGTCGTGAAGGAGTACGGACTCCTGTGCACCATGGGGTATCCGGCGAACCGCCGTGATTTTCTCACGGCCGGATTCAACGACCGGGCGAATCACCGGATGCTGCTCAACGAGCTGGAGAGGACGATCCCCCGTGCGGCGAAGGAAGGCGTGCCTAACGTCATCGGCATGTTCGGCAACCGCAACGGACGCAGCGACGCCGACGGCGTCGCCGCGTGCGTCGAGGGGCTGTCGAAGATCAAGCCGCTGGCCGAGGAGCACGGCGTGACGCTGTGCATCGAGCTTCTGAACAGCAAGGTCGATCACAAGGACTATCAGGGTGACCACACCGCGTTCGGCGTCGAGGTGATGAAGGGCGTCGACTCGCCGCGCGTGAAGCTGCTCTACGACATCTACCACATGCAGGTCATGGAAGGGGACGTGATCCGCACGATCCGGGACAACTTCGCGCACATCGCCCACTTCCATACCGCGGGTGTCCCGGGCCGCAATGAGATCGACGCGCGCCAGGAGTTGAACTACGCCGCCATCGCCACCGCCATCGCCGATCTCGGCTTCACCGGATACATCGCGCACGAGTTCATTCCGAAGAACGACCCCATGACGTCACTCGAGGCGGCGTTCAAGGTCGTTACGGTTTGACGCTTCGTCGCGCGCATCGACCACACCCTGGAGTTACAGACGCATGGCGGCCGGACCGGCAGCGGTACCGAAGAACGCCGCCCTCGCCGCCGGCTCCGGGAACGCGGTCGCGTAGCTCTCGAACCAGCAGTCCGCGAACGCCTGCGCGTCCGATTGCCTGACGAGCGCCCAGACGCTCCCGCCGAAACCGGCTCCGAACGCCGACGCCGCCACGGCGCCTAACGAACGCGCGGACCGCGCCAGGTGGAACGTCTCCGGCACCTGGTTACCGAGCAGGAGCTCGGCACCCCGCTGCGAGCGATCCACCAGTCCGCCGAGCGCCGTCAGGTTGCCGGCTTCCAGCGCATCGGCAGCCACCGGGATGATCTCTCGGCTCTCGATGGCGAACTGATCGAGTCGGGTGAGCAGGTCCGAATGGTCGAACCCGTCGTTCGCCACCCCGCGCAGCGCCGGGTCGCGCACGATGCTCCGGAGCCGGTCGAGTGCATCGTCGCTCGACGCCAACACCGCACCGAGCGTCGGATCGCTCCGCCCCGTCGCCGCCCGCCAGCGGTCGAGCAACGCGTGCACCCGGCGCGCCTGGCGATTGTACAGCTCGAGCGCCGCGCCCGTCTTCTCGGCGATCACGCCGCTCGCGCCGATGATGAACACAAGATCGGACGGAAGCGGCACGCTCCGCTCGAACCGCACCGGCGCGAAGGCGTACTGTACGAGCGCCCCCGCCCGAGAGCACAGGATCGCGGTCTGATCCTGGCTTCCGCTGAACGTGCCGACACCCCGATCGCCGGCCAGCGGACCGTATGGAGCGCCACTCTCGATCGCGCCGAGGTACCCTGCGAGATCGTCGGCGCTCGTAATGGCATGACGATACTCGTCGTGAGCGCCGAGCGCGTTCAGATCAGCGATCGCGAGGAACGTCGCGACGACGAGCGCGCTCGAGCTGCTGAGTCCCGCCGCCGGCGGAAGGTCGCTCGCGAACGCAAGCTCGGCGCCGCGTAACGGGCCGGGGAAGTTCCGCGCGATCCGTCGCACAACCGTGATCACGTAGTTCGTCCAGCTCCCCGGCGCCGGTGGAAGAGCGGTGTTGAGCTCGACCTCGACGCGATCACCGCTGACGGCGTCGGTCACGCGGACAGTCCGGTCGTCACGCGGCGACGCCACGATGGCGATGCCGCGCTCCACCGCGCACACCAGACTCCGCCCGCCGGCGTAGTCCGTGTGCTTCCCGAGAAACTCGATCCGCCCGGGCACCCAGAGCCGAAGCGTCTGGCGCTTCGAGAGCGCGGCCGACGCCCGCGCGAACAGTCGCGCCTTCCGCGCGACCTCCACATCGGACATGCCCGCCAGCGTCAGGCGCTCCTCGAGCGCGTGGCCGGTCATATCCCGCACGACGACTCCGCCACCACCGCCTGCCATGCGCTCAAAGTCTGACATCGACCCCCACCAGTGCCTCTCCGACCCTCTCAATGTCAGCTCGGCTCGACAGATCCAGGACCGGCGCCCGAATCGGAACCGCGCGAAACCGCAATCCGTACGCCTCCATCGCGTGCTGCACCGCCACCGGCACCTCGAGCTCCCCGCGCGCCGACGGCGCTACCGTCCGACATGGCTCGAAGATGGTCGGCTCGAAGCACCACAGGTTCATGCTCACGAGCGCCGAACGCCCCATCGCGCGCGCCGTCGCCGCGTCCGGCTTCTCGACGATCCGACGGAGATAACCATCGCCACCGACGTCCAGCAAGGCGAACCGCATGATACGATCGGGATCGATCCGTCCGTCCGCGAGGAGCGCGTCGCGGTCGAATGCGGCAAGCCCGGGCTCGTCGAGCGCGCGAAGCGCTTCGTACGCCGCCACCGGGTAATAGTTGTCCGCATTCATCACGAGGAACCGATCGCCGTCCACAAACTGCTCGGCCGCGAGCACGGCATCGGCCGTGCCGAGCGGACGTTCCTGAATGGCGAAGCTCACACGAATGCGATCGAGCAGCGTGTTACGCTCGTAATGCTCGCGCACCGCGCCATGCTCGGGGCCAATGACGAGACAGACGTCAGCAATGCCGGCATCAGCGAGCGCGCTGAGCACGAAATCGAGAAAGGGTCGCCCAATGGGGATCATCGCCTTGATCCCCTGATCGGCGACGGCGGCTTGCCGGTCGTCGATCGATGCGCGGGAGTCGGCCCTTCGCATCCTCGTTCCCAGACCACGCGCCAACACTACTGCCTTCATTGACGCTCCCCGCGTGGTCCGGGTCGGTATACGAAGATTGCTGCGGCTGCGACCGTCATCTTCGTGCCTTGTTGAGGGCTGGCTTCCTGGTCGCGTGCCGGTGCCCGGCCGTACGACTATTCGTCGGAAGTCGTCGTGGGCTTGCGGCGCAATTGTCGGATCAGCCCGCCTCCCGCGACGATCAGGACGACAGTCCACATGACGGCTTGACCTGTCCGTCCATACAGGAAGCTACCGGCGCCGAAGAGTGCGGCGTAGACGACGAAACATCCGAGAACCCACGAGCGCAACGATTGTGCGATGCTGTCCGGCGACGGCCCCACTCCGGCTTCAGCGCGAACGGATTCCCAGCCTCGGCCCGCCGGTCGTACGAGACGATAGAACGCAACGAGTGTCGCGCGATCGGTCGGCGCGGTGACGTACGTCGCGACCACCCAGACGACCGTCGTGACCGCGATGGTCACGAGCAGCGACGTGTGTGACGCGACGGCTGCACCGCTTCGTTGCGCAATCGCGAACGCGACGGCGACGGCGAACGAGCTCACCATCGCGGCGATCTCACTCCACGCGTTGATGCGCCACCAGTACCAGCGCAGGAGATAGATGAGGCCCGTCCCGGCGCCGATCGAGAGCAGGAGGTTGAAGCTCGCCTGAGCCGTGTCGAGGATGTAGGTCACCGCGGCAGCGACGACCATGAGCAGCGCGGTCACGAGCCGCCCGACGACGATGTAGTGACGCTCGTCGGCGCCCGGCCGCATGAACCGGCGGTAGAAGTCGTGAACGAGGTACGATGTGCCCCAGTTGAGGTGCGTCGAGATCGTGGAGACGTAGGCAGCGAGCAGCCCCGCGACCATGAGCCCAAGCAGTCCGGCCGGGAGAAACGTGAGCATCGCGGGATAGGCGAGGTCGTGGCCGATGAGCGATGGATCGACGTACGGGAACGCGCGCCGGATGTCGTCGAGCGTCGGGAACACGAGCATCGACGCGAGCGCGACGATGATCCACGGCCACGGGCGGAGCGCGTAGTGCGCGAAGTTGAAGAGCAGCGTGCCGCCGAGGGCGTCCTTCTCCGACCGGGCGGCGAGCATGCGCTGCGCGATGTAGCTGCCGCCACCGGGCTCCGCGCCCGG
>Ga0075420_100006817_pt1 | contig 10074 bp, 8 predicted proteins | sample SoiMetdeltSBSDD4_FD_75296 | JGI IMG/M metagenome (GOLD analysis project Ga0075420, IMG submission 75296) | Bulk soil microbial communities from a Populus tree surrounding site in Tennessee, USA - Soil MetaG P. deltoides SBSDD4 | ecosystem: Environmental > Terrestrial > Soil > Tree plantation...
GATCAATGATCCCGACTGGGAGGGCTCTCGCTTTGCGCGCGTGAAGGTCCCCAAGAGCCTGCCGCGCTGGGTGCCGACGTCGACGCCTAACGTGTTCGTGCCCATGGAGGATCTGATCGGTGCGCATCTGGGCGAGCTGTTCCAGGGGATGGAGGTTCTCGGATGTCACGCGTTCCGGATCACGCGCTACTCCGACCTGGACGTTCCAGCGCCTGACGAGCCTGACGACCTGCTGGCGATGATCGAAGAGCAGCTCTTTCAGCGGCGCTTCGGTGAAGTCGTTCGGCTCGAGGTGCAGGAAGGGATGCCGGCGCACCTGCGCTCGCTGCTCATGGACGAGCTGCGCGACGCGGCCGATCCGGAGATCCTACCGTTAGGCGTGCGCGATGTGCACGACGGTGGGCCGCTCCTCGAGCTGGGCGACCTCATGGGCCTCGCCCTGCTCGACATCCCCGATCTGCGCGATCCACCCTTTTCGCCGAGCGTGCCTGTCGAGCTGCGCGACGCGGAGAAGTCGCTCTTCGAATGCATTCGCGAGCGCGACGTACTCGTGCATCACCCGTACGAGTCATTCGGCATGTCGGTCGAGCGCTTCCTCGAAATGGCGGCTCAAGACGATAACGTGATGGCGATCAAGCTCACGCTGTACCGAACGTCAGGCGACACGGCGATTGTGCGCGCCCTGACCGAGGCCGCGCAGCGGGGAAAGCAGGTCGCGGTCCTCGTCGAGTTGCAGGCGCGCTTCGACGAAGTCAACAACATCACGTGGGCGCGCACGCTGGAAAACTTCGGCGTGCACGTGGCCTACGGTCTGCCGGGGCTCAAGACCCACGCCAAGGTGGCGTTAGTCGTTAGGCGCGAGTCCGAAGGCATCCGCCGCTATGTGCACATTGGAACCGGGAACTACAACTCCAAAACGGCGCGGACGTACACCGACTTCGGGCTGTTCACGTGCAAGCCGGAGATCGGAACCGATGTCAGTGAGCTGTTCAACCTCCTCACGGGCTTTTCCCGTCAAAAGACATATCGTCGCCTACTCGTCGCGCCGGCGAATATGCGCGAGCGATTTCTGTCGTTGATCCGACGCGAAGCGGAGCATGCGCGTGCGGGCCACGAAGCGCGCATTGTCGCGAAGATGAACGCCCTAGTCGACGCAGAGATCATCGCCGAGCTTTATGCCGCCTCACGGGCCGGCGTAGAAATCGACCTGATCGTCCGCGGCATCTGCTGTCTGCGACCCGGCGTCGAGAGTGTCAGCGAACGGATCCGCGTCATCAGCATCGTTGGGCGTTTCCTGGAGCACTCACGCCTCTTCTACTTCGCCAACGCCGGCAAAGGCGAGTACTACATCGGCTCCGCCGACTGGATGCCACGCAATATGGACCGCCGCGTCGAGGCAGTCGTTCCAGTGGAGGACCCGATGCAGCACGAGCGACTGCGCACGCTGCTGGAGACGTCGTTAACGGATAATCGGCAGGCCTGGGACCTCGATGCCGAGGGACACTATACGCAACGCACGCCCGGTGTGGGTGGTGAGGCCGCCGAGGAGCGTGTCTCGCAGCAGCGTCTACTGCGCGATGCGTGGGGTCGTGAGCGTGCGGAACCGCGCATGACGACTGCTGAACTGCCTGCCAGCACGAGCACCAAGCGCAACGGAAAGCACACGCGGACCGGAGCGGGGCCGCGCGGGCGCCGCGTCGCTAAGGAGCCGCGCCGCGACTAGTCGCGGCTTCCGCGAACGACCTTGCCGTCCGTGCCGATGATCTCGACCGGCACGCCCGCCACCTTCGCAAGCAACGCGGATTTTCGGCTCGCTCCCCAAAGCTCGAGACGCAGGTTGCGCACTTTGGACGCTGGCGACGGCGTGATGCGTAGCGAGCGCTCGCCCCAGCGCACCTTGATCCGCCCCACAGCGCTCGCGTGCCCGCGATCGAGGCCGTCGGCGACGCGCAGGATGGCAGCAAGACGGCGCACGCGACGCTGCCAGCTGCGATCGAGCTGCATGAACTCTTCGTGCGATTTCTTCGGCGGCGCGCCACGGTGGTAGCGCGCGACATGGGCGATGGCGACTTGTTCCTCGGGGGCGATGCCTAACAAGTCAGCGTGCACGATGAGGTGATACGAGTGCTTGTGGTGGTTCTCGTAGTTGATGTGGTACCCAACATCATGCAGCAACGCCGCGTCGGACAGGATTCGGCGGTCCGCGGCGTCGCAGCCTAACCGCGAGCCGACCGAATCGAAGAGCTGCAGAGCGACGTCACGCACGTGGTGCGAGTGCGGCGCCTCGTAGTGGCAGCGTTCAGCGAACGACAACACCGAGCGTTCGCGCGCCTCCCCTGGATCTGCGGGCTTGGGCGTGACGCGCGCCATCTCCAGAAGCAGCCCTTCGCGGATGCCGTAGCCCGATACTGTTAGGCGACGCGCTTCGACTCGTGCCATGATCTCTGCGCCGACGACCAGCCCCGCCAGAATAATGTCCGCCCGCGCCGGATTTAGCCCTGGGACGCCGGCGCGCTCCTCGGGCGTCATCTCCTGCAGCGTCTGGATGATGTGCTCCAATTCCTCACGAGGAAGCACAGTGCCGTGCACGCGGCCGACGTAGGGCACATCCTGGCGAGCCAGGTACATCGCGCCGAGGTTGGTGAACGTGCCGCCGGAACCAATCAGCTGAGCGCCGCGCCAATCCTTGACAGGCAAAAGCTTGCGGATCGTCTCGCGCACGTGCGCGCGCAGCTTGCGCACGTCCTTGCGGCGGGGTCGATCGCCTAAGAACTGCTCGGTCAAGCGAATTGCGCCGAACGGCAGCGAGATCAGCCGGTCGATGAGCCCGTCGGCGCTGAGCGCGAGCTCCGCCGAACCGCCGCCGATATCCACCACGACAGCGCGGCCGACAGCAAGGTCGAAGTGAGCCAGCGCGCTCCTGAAGCCGAGGCGCGCTTCGTCCTCGCCGCGCAGGATGCGCACGGGAATGTTGGCGCGGCGCCTAACGCGATCCAGGAACTGAGTCCCGTTCTCGGCTTCGCGTACGGCGCTGGTGGCGACTGCTTCGACACGCTGGGCGCCGAGCTGGCGGGCGAGCGTCGCCATGCGATCGATCGCCTCGAAGGCGTGCCGCATCGCCGCTTCATTGAGGCGCTGCGACTGATCCACTCCCGCGCCGAGCCGCGGAGCGGCTTTCATTTCGTCGACGATTCGGATGCCGCCGCCGCGTGAGACGTCCGCAACGATCTGCCGGATCGAGTTGGAGCCGATGTCGATGGCAGCGAGCCGTAGTGCTCGGTCGCCGCGCGCGCCCGGAGCAGAAGCGTTAGGCGACGCTACCTTTCCTGGCGCTGGGGGAGCCGCGCCGTTCCCGCGCGTAACGGACTCACGCGCGCGGGTTTTCTTCTGGGCCGGTGCTCGGCCTTCCGCCATGGCGGAAAGCTATGCGAGTGACATCACCGACCGGTACTGCCCGGTCCGTTCCAACTGCGTGCGGACAACCTCGCGTCTCTACCGCTGCAGAGTTGGAACGGACCCAGCCTCCTCGCGCTCTTCGGCGTGATGCTTGATCGACTTGCCCTCGGCCAAAAAGACCGCGTCCTCACCGATGTTGGTCGCGAGGTCCGCGACGCGCTCGAGGTTGCGGCTGACGAGTAACAGCTCGAGCGACGGGTTGATCGTGCGCGGGTCGCTCATCATGTGCGTCAGCATGATGCGGAAGACGGAGTCGTGCAATGCGTCGACCTGGTCGTCACGGCGACAGACGTCCCGGCCTAACGCGCCATCCGCACGGATGAAAGCGTCCAGGGCGTCGCTGAGCATGCGTCTGGCACGGCGCGCCATGTCTTCGATCGCTGGATCGGGGAGGAAGCTCGCCGGCACGGTACCCATGCGTAGGGCGCACTGCGCGATGTTCACGGCGTGATCGCCCACTCGCTCGAGGTCGCTGGAGATCTTGATTGCCATCACGATGAAGCGAAGGTCGCGCGCCATCGGCTGCTGCAGCGCAAGCAGTTCGACAGCCAGGCGTTCAACCTCGATCTCGAGCTTATCGACGTCGCTGTCACCTTGCAGCACGGCTTCCGCTTTTCCGTTGTCGCGGGTCAGCAGCGCTTCGACAGCCAGGTCAACCAGCTCTTCGGCGTGGGCGGACATTTCGAGCAGACGCTCCTTGAGCGTCGCCAGCTGATCGTGGAAATGGCGAAAGCCCGAGCTTTCGTTAGGACTCATCCGAACCTCCCGGTCACGTAGGCTTCGGTTCGTGCCTCACGTGGGCTCGTGAAAATACGCTGGGTAGCGTCCATCTCGACTAGCTGGCCGAGGTAGAAAAAGGCCGTCCGATCAGAGACGCGTGCTGCTTGTTGCAGATTATGTGTCACAATGACGATCGTGAGCTCGCCTTTCAACTCGTACAAGAGCTCTTCAATTTTCTGCGTTGCGATTGGGTCCAGCGCGCTGCAAGGCTCATCCAGCAGCAGGACCTCCGGTCGATTGGCAAGTGCGCGCGCTATGCAGAGACGCTGTTGTTGTCCTCCGGACAGACCTAACGCCGAAGTCCGCAGGCGATCCTTCACCTCGTCCCATAGGGCGGCTCGCCGAAGTGCTTCCTCCACCATGCGATCGAGCTCTGCGCGCGGGGGATTCGCGTTGATGCGCGGTCCATACGCAACGTTGTCGTAGATCGACTTGGGGAAGGGGTTCCAGCGCTGAAAGACCATCCCCACGCGCTGGCGCAGCTGCTCGGCATCGACGCCAGACGTCAGAATGCTGTCGCTGTCGAGCAGGATGTCACCTTCATAGCGCGTGTTTGGAATGAGCGCGTTAAGGCGATTGATTGAGCGCAGGAAGGTGGACTTGCCGCACCCCGAAGGCCCGATAAGCGCAGTGATTGCACGCGGTCGGATGTCGAGGGTGATCTCGGTCAGCGCCCGCTGCTCGCCGTACCAGAATGAGAAGCTGCGCGCGGCGATTGTGCCCAGGTCGGTCGGCGACTGAGCCGGAGCCGGAGCGACTGCGGTCATCCGAAGCGTCCTGTGATGTAAGCCTCGGTACGGGAGTCGCGCGGAGAGGTGAAGAGCGCGCGCGTCGGCGCGGCCTCGATCAGCTCACCCGTCAGCATGAATGCCGTCGTGTCGGAGATGCGCGCGGCCTGTTGCATGTTGTGCGTCACGATGACGATCGTGATTTCGCGGCGCAGCTCATAGACGAGCTCTTCAACCTTCTGAGTGCTCAGCGGATCGAGCGATGCGGTCGGCTCGTCGAGCAACAGCACAGATGGTTGAGTTGCGATCGCGCGAGCGATGCAGAGGCGCTGCTGCTGGCCGCCGGACAGCCCTATGGCACTCGCCGTTAGGCGATCTTTGACTTCGTCCCAAAGCGCCGCACGACGCAAGGCCGACTCGATGATGTCGTTCACGTCGCCACGCTTCGGCATCCCACCGTCGGCTACTTTGAGACCGGCGGCGACGTTGTCGCGCACGCTCATCGTCGGGAAGGGAGTGGGACGCTGGAAGACCATGCCGATGCGGCGCCGTACCGCAATTGGATTGACGCCCCGGGCATAGATGTCGCGGTCTTCGAGCAGCACCTCGCCTTCTACGCGCGCGGTGGGGACGGTCTCGTGCATGCGATTGAGACAACGCAAAAGCGTCGACTTGCCACAGCCGGAGGGGCCGATAACGGCTGTGACGTCGCCCTCGACCAGATCGAGCGAGACGCCACGCACGGCGTGCGTGGCGCCGAAATACGCGTCCAAGTCGCGCGTGCGCATGCGCATACGCCGCGGCTGCGCCTTGGCTGAAGCAGCCTCGTTAGGCGTCGGCGGCCGCACCGCCGGTCGCAGGTCAGTCCCCACCGACACCGAACCTCGAGCGCGTGGCGGCGCGCGCGGCAACAGAAATGACGAAGACGACACCGATGAGTACGAGTGCTCCGGCCCAGGCCAAGCGGTGCCAGTCGTCGTACGGGCTAATCGCGAAAACGTAGATCTGTAATGGCAGCGCGGCGATCGGCTCACTGAGTCTAAACGACCAGAATTGATTGCCGAGCGCGGTGAACAGGAGCGGTGCGGTTTCGCCAGCGATACGCGCAATCGCGACCAGAGCGCCGGTGACAATTCCGGGAAGCGCGGTTCGCAGCACAATTGCCAGTGACGTTCGCCAACGTGAATAGCCGAGTGCCAGCGCGGCCTCACGCAACGCGACGGGCACCAGGCGAATCATTTCCTCAGTTGTGCGAGAAACAAGCGGGATCATCATCGCACCTAACGCGACACCGCCGGCCAACGCCGAGAAGTGACCGAAGGGACGCACGAGGACCTGCCAAGCGAAGATTCCCACCACGATCGATGGGAGACCGTTCAGGACATCGGCCAGGAAGCGCACTACGGTGGCCAGCCGGCTCTCGCGCTTTTCGGCGAGATACAATCCTGAGCCGATGCCGATCGGGAGCCCGATCAGAGCAGCGACACCGATGAGGACCAGCGTGCCGCCAACCGCGTTTCCCATTCCACCCCCTGTTTCACCTGGTGGGGGAGGGAGGCGAGTGAAGAAGTCGAGGTTGATGCTCGTCGTTCCTTTAAGCAGCAGGTATGCAAGGATGAAGAGCAATGGCAGGGTGGCGACGAAGGCGGCCCCGAACGTTAGGCCGACCATGACCTTATTCGTGACGTGCCGGCGAGTGAGCGATCGGCGTGGGGCCGTGTAGCGCGTCATGCGCGGACCTCGCGCGAAACGCGCCAGACCAGCCAACGGGCGATGACGTTGACGATGAGCGTCGTCAGCATCAGCACGGCGCCAACGGCCATCAGCGCGGAGATATGGACGTCGCCAGTCGCCTCGGCGAACTCGTTGGCGATGAGCGACGCCATCGTGTACGCCGGCGCGTACAGCGACGTCGAGATTTCATGGCGGTTCCCGATCAACATCGTTACGGCCATCGTCTCGCCTAACGCGCGACCGAGACCGAGGATGATGCCGCCCATGATTCCGCTGCGCGCGTAGGGGATGACGGCGTCGCGAATCGTCTCCCATTTCGTGGCCCCTAACGCGAGCGCTGCCTCGCGTTGCGACCGCGGCACCGCGAGCAACACTTCGCGCGCGACCGCCGACGTGTACGGGAGGATCATGATCGCGAGAATGACAGACGCCGACAGCATGTTGTAGCCGTAATCCGCGCCTGCAAAGAACGGCAGCGCACTGAGGCCTAACGTGTCTCGCAAGAACGGGGAGACTGTGGTGCGCAGGAACGGAATGAGTACGAAGATGCCCCACAGTCCATACACGACGCTGGGAACCGCAGCGAGGAGATCGACTGTAAAGGCTATGGGCTGTCGCAGCCACGGCGGAGCGAATTCCGCGAGAAAAATGGCGACACCCAACGCGAAGGGCGTGGCGATGAGTAATGCCAGCGCCGAGGACACGAGCGTGCCATAGATCATCGGCGCGGCGCCGAATTGTTGCCGCACGGGATCCCAGGAGCTGGACGTCAGGAAGCTGAGCCCGAAGCGGCTGAACGCGGGCCAGGCCGCGATGAGCACCTCGAGGGCGATCAGCACGAGCAATATGGGCACCGCGGCGGCGAAGACCGTCGTGACGCCGCGATAAATGCGATCGCCTAACGACTTGCCTTCGATATCGCCGGAGACGAGCGGCGCGATGCCGGTATCGGTCGCGGCCGCACCGGCGGATTCACTCACTGGGCCGCTGTACCGAGGCGAATTTCGGACAAGCGCGCCGTGAGCTGCTGTCGCAGCTCGATCGGCAAGGGCGCGTAATCCAGCGCAGATGCGTAGTCCTCGCCCTCGCCGTACATCCACTTCATGAAGTCGACCAGCTTCTGGCCCTTCGTCGCGTCAGGCTGGGCCTGGTAAACGAGGATCCATGTGAATGAAGAAATCGGGTAGGACTGCGCCCCAGGCGCGTTCACGATGGATACGCGATAGTCGCTCCCTGCGCCGAGGCCGGACATCGCGCCAGCCGCCGCAGCCGTAATCGACTCGATCGTTGGATTAACGAACGCGTCGGTGGTGTTCTTCACGTGCGCGGTTGGGAGGTTGTTCTGTCGAGCGTAGGCGAGCTCCACGTAACCGATCGCTCCCGGCGTCTGCTTCACCTGACCAGCGACGGCTTCGTTCCCCCTGCCCCCGAGCCCGACCGGCCACTGGACTTCTTTGCCTTTGCCAGGGCCAGCCTTCCACGCCGGACTGACCGCGCTGAGATAGTCAGTGAAGATGAAAGTCGTGCCGGATCCCTCGGAGCGGTGCACGACGAGGGCGTCCGTGTTAGGCAGCTTCACGCCGGGATTGAGCGCCGCGATCCGCTGATCGTTCCACTTCGTGATCTTGCCGAGGAAGATGTCCGCGATTACCGGCCCCGTTAGGCGCAGCGGCTGCGTCACGCCAGTCAGGTTGTATGTGATCACGACAGCGCCGAGGACGGTGGGCAGGTGCAGTACGGGCCCGCCCTTCGCCTTGCTTATCTCATCGTCGCTCATCGGCGCATCCGACGCGCCAAAGTCCACAGTCTGTTCCTGCAGCTGTCGGATACCCCCACCGGATCCCACCGATTGGTAGTTGATCTTCACGCCCTTGATCGAGTCGTAGACCGAGAACCACTTCGCGTAAATCGGATACGGGAAGGTCGCGCCCGCACCGGTGAGGTCGACGCGGCCGCTAGACGCGGCGGCTGTGCTGTCTTTGGAGCCGGCGTCGCGCTGGGAGCACGCGGCGAGCGCGAGCATGGCGAAAAGCGCTGTGAATCGTCGCATGGACAATGGGCTGTAGAGAGTGAATGCGCGTTCGGCAGTGAATTGGAGACCGCGAAAGTTGTGCGTCTATGCGTTACCAAACGCTGTTGGTTTGTAACGGCACTGTAAAGGGAATCACTGCCAACGCCACCTCATGAATGAGGCGTCAGAAGTCAGTGCTGTACGAGACAAACTTGAAGAGCCCACCTCGTTCCAGGATATGGCCAAACAGGTGAATTCGTGTCGCACTCCCATTCGCTGACTGTAGAGAAACCGTACAGTTGCGCCAGTAGCGATTCGCGCCCTGACGATCCGGCGGCTCATCGCACACGAGCTGGGAAATGCGCGAAGAATTGCCCGCCACGTTCTTGAGGAGGCGTTCGAGGCCGCTCGTTGACTCGCCGAGTAACTGAGTCCACATGACGATGGGCTTCGTTTTGTACGGCGGTCGCGTGAATGGCGATTCCGGGAAGACGAAGTGTCCGAACTCCGCGCGTGAGATGAGTAACTGGCGCAGCGCCGCGGTGTCGGATCGTCGGAGAGCCGCCGCGAACAGCCTAACGAGCTCGGACCGGCTCGTGGCGCCTCCCTCGAGCTCCTTCGGATGCTCGAGTCCCTCATTGAAGCGGCGTATCTCTTCCTCGATCGGGAAGATGCTGTCGACGATGTATCCCGGCTGCGCGCGATTGATGGAGTCCTGCCTTGCGCGCGCGACGCTATCGGCGTGCGCCGAATCGGTCCTGGCGCTGGCCTCGTAACGCGCGCAGGCGACAACGGCCGCCAGAACGAATCCGGCGGCCGTGGCCATCCTGCACCAGTTTCTCGCTAGTTCTTTGCGTAGATCGTCCATCCGGACCACCACTTCGCTCCTGCCGGATCAGCCGCACCCACATACGCTGTACCGGTTACCGCGCCACTCGCTTGCGTGGCGAGCTTACCGGCGAATGTCGTTAGGCCGCCAGTGGCTGCTAGCGATGCCGCAGCCGGCGTCCAATCAAAGCTCGCGGCGTTTGTCGCAGATCCAACCGTCGATGGGAACGTCGCAAAGAGCGCGCCCGTCGCAGCGGTCGCGTTGCTGCGCAAAGCATTTGCTGTCAGATCGAACGGCGGTTGCTGTCCGCTCTGGAAGTCCGCGGCGTTCTCGACCAACAGCACGTTTCGAATGGCGAGATCCGCCGTGGTGAGATCCGGCGTCGTAACGCTGCCAGCGCGCAAATACGTCTCCGCGTCGCGCACTGCAATCGCGGCGCGCGGCCAGCGAGCGATGACACCATTGACGTAGTAACCCGCGGTGCCTCGACGCAGAACCACGCCGTACCCGCCGCCCGACCCTGACGTTGCAACGTT
>Ga0075420_100006818_pt1 | contig 10073 bp, 8 predicted proteins | sample SoiMetdeltSBSDD4_FD_75296 | JGI IMG/M metagenome (GOLD analysis project Ga0075420, IMG submission 75296) | Bulk soil microbial communities from a Populus tree surrounding site in Tennessee, USA - Soil MetaG P. deltoides SBSDD4 | ecosystem: Environmental > Terrestrial > Soil > Tree plantation...
ATCCAGCCAGAGAACGGGCAGCTCCAGACCCTCCGAACGCGCCAGCTCGATGGCGTCGCGAACCGTCTTCCGAGCGTCAAAGTCCTGGTAACACCAGACGTAGCCCCCCACGGTGCAGCCCTCTGCCCGCGCGGATGCGATCTGCGCGCGGGTGTGGTCCTGCGAGGGTAGCTCGTCCGGTAGGTACAGCCTGACGACGACGTGCTTCGGCCCGTGTGTCCTGATGAGGCTGCCCAGGTCGCTCGACTGGTGGCTCGAAACGTCGATTCCGCGAACGAGAGTAGGCATCGCTCCGTCCCCTTTACGCTGGTACGGCGAGCCGAGAGCATCGGGGGCCTCGGCCGCGATCTGCATCGATCCGCGCATGACCCGTCGGTCATGGCCCTAGCGTAGGTGCGATGTCCCCGGCGGCACTATCAGCCGGGATACGCTTGAACTGTTGGCGTGGCAGCACCGGCGAGCCGCACGAGCGTCCGGTGCTTCCGAGATACCGTAGTAGTGGCCGGACGGGTCAGCGGGCGTTCACCCGCACGGTCGTGAGCGGCATGGCGGCACCGATCGGTTCGACGCGCCGGATCGGCTGGCCGGTCTCCTCGTCCACGAGGGCGGCTTCGAGGGTGTACTGGCCGGCCGGCGTGCGTGAGGGCACCGAGAAGACGTCGCGACGCGCCACCATCCAATCGCCCTCGTCCATGACCGGCAGCGGTCGCTCCGGCTGTTCGGACCTGACGACCTGGCCGTTGGCGTCCACCAGGCGCAGCGAGACGATCGGGCGGGCGTCCGAGCGGCTGGTCAGCCACCAGAGCGTGGTCACGGGAAGGTCGTCGCCGGCTCGGACCTGGCGCTCGACGCGGTAGCCGAGGAGCTGGATCTGACGGTCGTAGCGGGCGACCAGGCGGGACGGCGCCAGCGCCTCCCAGCCCTGCGGACCACGGGACGGGATGAGGGTGATCCGGGCGCGGGCCAGGCCCTCGCGGTTGTTCCGGCTCGGGGCCGGCACGCTGCCGCGCCGCTCGCCGAACCGGTCCAGCGACTCGATCGGGTCGAGGTCCGGCAGCTCGACGACGACGGACGGGTGGAGCATCCGGAAGATCAGGGTGTCGGCCGGCAGGAAGCGCGGCTCGACGTGGGGACGCAGCAGGTAGTCGAGGACGGCCGGCACCTCGGCGATCAGCGGGTCGGTGTCGCCGGCCAGGATCCAGACCTGGCTGGCGCCGGACGCGCTGGCCTCGGCGCTGGCGCGGTCGGCGATGGCCTGCCAGTAGCGGATCGGGGGCTCGACGCCGTACCGCTCGCCGGTGCCGAGCAGGTCGGAGACCTCGCGCGGGATGCCCACGGCGGCAAAGCGGAGGGCCGGCGGCGCCCTCGGCGGCTCCTCCAGCTCCCAGGCCTCCGTCACGCGGTAGACCGCGGCCGTGACCGTGAGCTGGTACGCGGCCAGCAGCCCGACGGCCACGGCCCCGAGCAGCACGAGCGGCAGCCTCGGCCGGCCGAGCAGCCAGCCGAGCGGCAGCGCCGTCACCAGGAAGATCGCCGGGAAGAGGGCGACGAGGTAGTGGAGGTAGACCGAGGAGGACTGGCCGACGAGCGCGCCGATGGGCAGGATCAGCCAGAGGACGGGCAGGAGCGCCCGCTCCCAGCCCGGGGCGCGCCGGACGGCGCCTAGGGCGGCCAGGCCGCAGCCGCCCACCAGGAGTAGCCCGACGAGGGCGACGACGCCCTGGCCCACGAGCCCCAGCGGCGCCAGCCAGCCCGCGACGTCGCTGCTGGCGGGCAGTAGCCCGAAGCCGGCCCCCACCCAGAGGACCAGCTCGGCGGCGCCGTGGTGGGGCACGACGGCCACGCCGCGGTTCCCCTCTGCCAGCTTCGCCGCGATCTCGCCCCAGTTCAGGACGACCCAGGTCAGGTACGGGACGGTGAGCAGGCCGCCCAGTGCGATGCCGAGCGCCGGCCAGCGGATCCCCCAGCGCCACGGCCAGAGCGCGACGGTCAGCAGGGCGGCCGGGCCGAAGATCAGCGCCAGGATCCGGATCTGGACCTGGGCGGCGAGCGCCACGAAGAAGACGACAGCCCAGCGCGCCCGGCCGGCCACGACAACCTCGTAGGCTGCCCAGAGCGCGACGACCGTGAACAGCGGCGCGATCTCGGCCCATGAGCGGCGGCTGAAGTAGACCGCCCACGGATTCACGGCGAACAGCAGCCCGGCCACGAACGCCACCGCCCGGCCGTGGTACCGCTCGGCCAGGAGGTACGTCAGGACGACCGCCGCGACGTTGAGCAGGCCCACCCAGACCACGGCCGCCGTGGGCGGCGTCGGGGCGAGGGCGGCCGGCAGCATCAGGTAGACCGAGCCGGGCGGGTCCGGGACGCCCCACGAGGTCAGCGGGCCGGTCAGGGTCGGCCCGCGCGCCAGCACGTCACGGGCGCGCCAGAGGACGTCGACGTCGTCGTAGCGCAGCGGCGCCAGGTCGACGCGCCAGAGCCTGGGCACGGCCGCCAGCAGCGTGACCACCGCCAGCGGCGTCCACCGCCGCACCGTGCACCGGCGACCTGCTGGCCGACTTACCGTCCGACTCCGGGCGCCCGAGGTCGGTCCGCGGGGTAGTGGCGTGGCTCCTCGTGGCGCATCAGGCCGAGGGTCACCACCAGCGCGATGGCGAACGCCAGCAGGTTTATCACCACGTTGACCACCTGGCCCGCCACCACCCAGCCCGGCAGCGGCTGGTCGGGATCGGGCCCGGCCGCCCAGTTGGCGACCAGCAGCGGATCGTGGAGGGCGAGATTGAGCAGCAAGCTGGCCGAGACCAGGACGAACAGCAGACCGTAGCGGCGATCCAGCGCCCAGGCGACGGCCAGGAAGGGCAGCGCCATGAACAGGTGGTTCTCGTGCGCGCGCACCGTCACTACGAACCAGCCAACCGTCAGCATGCCGACGAACGAGAACAGGCGGTCGCGAGGGCGCAGGCCCGGTAACCGCGACACGACCAGCCCGACCAGCGCCAGGACCAGCGCCATCGCGACGACGCGGTAGCTCAGCGGGCCGACCAGCGGCTCCCAGTCGTTGATGAAGCGCCACTCCAGCAGTGTGGGGATCCACCAGAGGTTGTGGGCCTGGGCCGACAACGCCTGGGCGTTCACCGACTTGTTGTCCAGCGCCTCCAGGAACCGCTCGGCGTGATGGAGCCGATTGGTGACGATCCAGGGCAGCAGGACGATCGCTGAGGCGACGAGTCCGCCGAGCGTGCCGCGCAGGGCCCCGCGCCGGCCGTACCAGAAACAGAGGCCGAGCCCGACGATCGGCAGCAGGACCCAGGCCTGCGGCTTGGTCAGCGCCGCCAGGGCGATCAGGGCGCCGGCCCACAGCGGGCTGCCGTAGACGAGCGCTCCGACGGACAGCAGGGTGAACGCGGCGTGGACCGGGTCGGTCTGCCCGAGGTGGGCGACGTCGTAGGCGACGGCCGGATTGACCGCGTAGGCCGCCGCGACGCCGAACGCGATGCCGGGACCGAACCTCCTGACGAGGAGGTAGATCGACGCGGCGACGACCGGATGGAACAGAATGCCCGGCAGCTTGATCAGGAACGTGTAGATCTGGCTGGCCAGCATCGGGTCTTCGCGGAACGACGAGTCGACAAAACGCTCGTACAGCTCGCCGGCGAACCCGAAGAAGTACAGGAGCACCGGCGGATAGTCGGTCGGGATGCGGTAGATGGTGTGGATGCCCTCACGGGCGGCGTGGCGCCCCCAGACCTTGTTGGTGTTGATGTCCGAGACGTAGCCGGGGCTGAGGGCCGCGATCAGCAGATAGACGATGACCACGCCCACCATTAGGAGCGCGAGGAGCTGTCCCCACGAGAGCGGCGCCCGAGCGAACATGGCCTGACGCCCTCCTCGCGCAGGGCGAGCGGGCTTGACGGGCATGGCGCGCGAAAGGCCCTGGGCCGGCATACTGCGCGCCGATTGTACCAGCCGCGCTCCCGCAGGTTCACCCACTTCCGTGCTGGTGCGCCGAATACCCGCGCGAACGGGTATTGACGGGGCCCGGCGTCGGCGTAGACGCGCGTCTGGCGTTCGTGGCGTTCTGAGAGCGGAGGCGCGCCGCCGATCAGCGCACGACGCGATGACCGGGTCGGACTCGCGTCGCGGTCAAGGCGCGACGGCCTTCTGGATCGTGTTCCAGTTGCGGGTCGTCGCGCCCTTGCCGTACTCCTTCTCCAGGATGGCCATCAGGTCGACGGTCCGCGCGCCCTCTTCGAGCGCCAGGACGCTGTAGACCTCGCGGTCGGAGCGGGAGAGGATGCGGAAGCGGCCATCCTCGGACGCATACGGCAGCTTCAGAGTACTCTTCGTCTTCTCGGCCAGCAGCGTGACGTAGAGCCGCGTCTGCTTCGTAACCTCGACGCCCTTGAACGGGTCGCGGTCGAGCATCGCCTGCAGCTCGGGGATGCTCCGGAGCATCACGCTGACGTCGAAGCCGAGCGCCTTTTCGAGGGCGTGCTCCACCGTCTTCGTCAGCGTCGACTCGGACGTCGCCTCGGCGTCGAACAGGACGTTCCCGCTGGCGATCAGGATCTTGACGTTCTCGAAGCCGAGGCCCGTGAAGACCTTGCCGAGCGCGTCATTCTTGACGCGCCGCTTGCCGACGTTGATGCCCCGCAGGAAGGCGACGTAGCGCATCTACCCCTTGACCGCGCCGGCCGTCAGCCCGGCGACGTAGTGCTCCACGAAGAACGAGTAGATCAGCGCCACCGGCACCGACCCGAGCAGGGCAGCCGCCATCAGCTGACCCCAGTAGAAGACGTCGCCCCGGACCAGCTCCGAGATCGCCGCCACGGGCACCGTCCTGATGGCGCTCTTGGTCAGGAAGATCAGCGCGTACAGGAACTCGTTCTGCGAGAGCGTGAAGGCGAAGATCCCGGCCGAGAGCAGGCCCGGGATGCAGAGCGGGAGCACCACTTTGAGCATCGCCTGGAACCGGGAGGCCCCGTCGATCCGGGCGGACTCCTCCAATTCGCGGGGGACCGTCTTGAAGTAGCCCATCAGCAGCCAGGCGCAGAACGGGATCAGGAACGTGGGGTAGGTCAGCATGACGGCCCAGAGCGAGTTCTGGAGCCCCATCCGGAGGATCACGTCCGCCATCGGGATGAACAGGACCGTCTGCGGCACCAGGTAGGTCGCGGCGATCGAGAGCGCGATCAGGGCGGCGCCCGGGAAGTTGGTCCTCGCCAGCGGGTACGCCGCCATCGTACCAAGCACCAGCGAGATTGCCGTCGTCACGATGGCGACGATCAGGGTGTTGAGCGTCCACTGCACGAATGCCGTCTGCGAGAGCAGCTCCTGGTAGTGCTGGAGGGTGGGCGCCCGAACGATCATCGGGAAGAGCCGGGCGTTGTACAGCTCCGAGTTCGGCTTCACCGAGGTGATCGCCATCCAGTAGAACGGGAAGAGCGTCACCACCATGAAGAACACGAGCGGGATCCAGACGGTCGTGAGGCGATAGCCGAACGCGCGACTGCCGATCACGGCTACGTCCTCCGCAGGTAGAGGCTGAGCGCGGCGATCACCATCAGCAGCGGCGGCAGCATCGAGAGGGCGACCGACGCGCCGCTGCCGAGCTGCCCCGCCCCCAGCGCGATGTTGAACGCGTAGGTGGCGAACAGGTGGGTGGCGTTGGCCGGGCCGCCGGCCGTCAGGACGTACACGAGCTGGAAGTCCGAGAACGTCCAGATCACCGAGAACATGGTGGTGATGATCAGGACCGGCTTCAAGAGTGGCAGCGTCACCCGGAAGAATCGCTGGCGGGCGTTTGCACCGTCGATCGCCGCCGCCTCGTACAGCTCGCCGGAGATCGTCTGGAGCGCGGCCAGCAGGGTGATCGCGTAGAACGGCAGGCCGCGCCAGATGTTGGCGATGATCACCATCACCATCGCCCAGAAGCCGTCGCCGACCCACGAGGGGCCGCGCTCCATCAGGCCGGTGTTGACCAGCGACCAGTTGATGACGCTGAACGTCGGGTCGAAGATCCACATCCACGCGATCGTCGAGAGGACGGTCGGGACGATCCACGGCAGCAGCAGCGCCGCCCTGACGAAGTTCTTGAACGGGAACTGCTGGTTCATCACCAGCGCCAGGCCCATCCCGCCGATCAGCTTAAACATGGTGGCCGCGAAGGTGAAGACGAACGTGTTCTGGGCCACCTGCCAGAAGATCGGGTTCTTCAGGTTGTCGACGTAATTGTCGAGCCCGACGAACACGCCCTCCTGGGCCACGGCGCGCTGCTGGAGGCTCAGGTAGATGCCGTAGATGAACGGGTAGGCGACGAACGCCAGCAGGAAGAGCAGGGCCGGCGCCAGCATCAGCCAGCTGAAGATCGCCTCGCGCTCCAGCAGGCGGCCCAGCGGGCCCTGACGGGCTATCGCCCCGCCCGCCGCGATCGATTGGGAACGTACTGCCATCGTCCGATCTCCCGGGCGTGCCTACGCCTTGCCGTAGATCTCCTTGAGCTGGTTCGTCGCGGTGGTGACGGCCTCCTTCGTCGACATGCCCTTGGCCGCGTTCAGGTACATGTTGACGAGCACGTACTTCGCCAGGCTCTCGGCGGCGGCGCGGCTGTTGGCGGCCGGCCAGCCCGGCGCATGGGCCGTCGGCAGCGAATCCTTGAACGGCTTGAACTTCGCCTCCTTGTCCCACATCGCATGGGTGTCGAACTTCTTGAGGAACGGGGCGTAGTAGGCGTCGGCGGCGTTCAGCCAGTCGGTGTAGTTGTCCTCGCGCGCGAGCCACTTCACCAGGTTCCTGGCGGCCTCCGGGTCCGGCGAGAACGTGAACGCGCCGAACGACCAGGCGTTCAGCAGCGCGAAGCGCTCGCCGCTCGGCCCCTTCGGGTTCGCGCCGTGCCCGATGACGTCGACCAGATGCTTGAACTCGTTCTTGGCGACCTGAAGGATGCTGGTGGCGTTGTTGGTGCAGGAGACTTGCTCGGCCAGGAACGAGCGGTTGTTGTTGACGTCGGTCCAGCCGAGCACGTCCGGCAGCTGGGTCTTCTCGAAGAAGGATCGGGCGAAGTCGACCGATTTCGCGGTCTCGTCCGAGTCGAGCACGACGGTCTTGCCGTCCTTGTCGACCTCGCGGCCGCCGTACGACCAGAGCAGCGGGTACATCCAGCCGTGGTTGTCGCCGAAGCCGTAGCCGTACTCGAAGCCGAACGGCCGGCCCATCGCCTTCAGCTTGGTGCCGACCTCGAGCAGCTCGTCCCAGGTCTCGGGGAACTTGTCGTAGCCGGCCTCCTTGAACCAGTCCATCCGGTAGACCATCGCCTGGCCGACGTTGCCGAGCGGGATCCCCTTCCACTTGCCGCCGGCGACGACCGCCTCCTTGATGTTCTCGTGCCAGCCGCCGCCCCACTTCGCCATCTCGTCGGTGATGTCGGTGACGTCCTGGAGCTTCTGGTCGTAGAGCTGGGGCCAGTTCAGCCCCATCATGGTCGCGTCCGGCCCGGAGTTCGTCTCCACCGACGCGGTGATCTTCGCCTGGAGCCCGCCGACGCTGACGCCGTCGAAGCTCAGGTCGATGCCGGTCTCCTGCTTGTACTTCGGGATGATGACCTTCGTGAAGTGCTCGTCGAACGCCTTGATGAAGGAGTTCTCCTGCATGAAGGTCATGGCGGTGACCTTGCCGGCGGCAGGCTTCTGAGCGGCCGCGCCGGGCTGGCCGGGAACGACGCGTGCCTGGGTCGGGGCGGCAGCGGCGGCCGGAGCCTGGGTCGCGGCCGGGGCGGCGGCGGGCGCGGCCGGCTTGCTCTCGGCCGGCTTCGATTCGGCCGGCTTGGCGGGCGCGGCATCCTTGGCCGGGGCGGCCGGCGTGGTCGATCCCTGGCAGGCCGCCAGCGCCGACAGGGCGGCCGTTCCGGCGGCGACTGTCAGGAAACGGCGTCGTGAAAGCTCGCGGCTAGGCGACGACTCGGACATGCGGGCACTCCTCGCAGCGTTGTGCTCCGGTCAGCCCGTCATCGGGCTGGACCGCATGGTGCCTGTCTCGCGGCCCGCCGTCGGGCCGTGGGTGAGCTGCTGTTGACCTGCTAGAGCGGGTGCGGAGACGACGCATCACGCCCGTGGCAGGACGCGTGCCGACGGAGACCCCGCCAGATGGAGCTGGGGATCGCCCCCTCTCCAGTGTGCCCGGTACTATGCTGCGTGTCGGACGGCGTGTCAAGAACGACGTGAATCGACTCGCGGGTCTGACGAAGCCCACACGCTGGCGATTGGCCGAGACTCCGCCGATACGCCGTTAGCGTACACGTCGACCGTTGCGCGAGACTGTGACATCCTCGGCGATGAAGCGCCCCTGTTCCTCTTTGCCGCCCTGCCAGCCCTCCGCTTCCAGGTAGTCACCCGCCTGGATGTCCGGGCAGGCAGCGTCGGCGCGGCCATTCGTGCACGGAACCTGGACCACGAGCCGTTCGTTCTTGATCAGCGCGATCGTCACCAGAAGGTACTGACCATCCGGCGTACGCTCAACCGCGACCACGTGGCCCTCGGTGCGGTACTCGTCGAGGTTCGCGGCGTTGGTGCGCTCGGCCTGCTGCCGCTGCTCCTCGGTCGGCTTGCGTGGCGTGTCCTCCGGCTCGCTCTTGACGGTCCCCTGGACCTGCGCCGGTGCTACCACGGCGCGACTGCCGAAGTCCACCCCCGCGCTGCCGGGCGGAACCACGACGTCGGCCGGGTTCGAGGTGGTCTGATTTCGGCCGGTCGGCACGGTCTGCCGCACGCGGTAGGTGCCCGGGGCGAGGCCGATGAACGTGTAGGTGCCGGAGCTGTTGGTGGTCGTCGTCTGATCGACCGAGCCGTTGGCACCCAGGTCGAGCTGGATCGTGACGCCCGGGAGGCCCGGCTCGCCGACGTCCTTGACTCCGTCGCCGTCCAGGTCGTCAAACGCCTGCCCGCTGATGCCGGGGGTCGTCGAGCCGAAGTCCACGTTCGGGACGTCCGCGCCCCTCGTGGCGACGACGTCGGCCGGGTTCGCGCTGGTCTGGGTCCGGCCGACCGGCACGACCTGGCGAACGCGATAGGTACCGGGACCGAGACCGGTGAAGCTGTAGAGCCCGCCGCCGGCGGTGGTCGCGGTGGCCTCGACAGAGCCGTCTGCGTCGGCATCCAGCTCGATCGTGACGCCGTTGAGGCCCGGCTCGCCGGGGACCTTGTTGCCGTCGCCGTCCAGGTCGTCGAACGCCTACCCACTGATGGAGATCGGGTCGAATGACCCGAAATTGACATCGCTTTCCTGGTCGCCAGCCCCAAGAACCACCAGTTGCGGCTCGGAGGTCGTCTCGATCCTGCCAGCGGGAGCGACCTGACGGACGAAAAAGGCGCCCGACCCGTCAATTTGGAACGTGTACAGGCCGCCGCCGCTCGTTATCTGAGTGAATGCCGGAGGCGGTCCGCCGACCGTGATCGTCACGCCGTCCAGGCCCGGCTCGCCGCCGTCCAGGGCTCCGTTTCCGTTGAGATCGTCGAAAGCGGTGCCCGTGATGACGGCGACAGGATACGAACCGAAGTGCGCGTCGTCTTTTACCTCGCCATTTGGGAGCACGACGAGCGTTGGACCGGTGGTGGAGATGCGGGTGATCGGCGGAAACAGCGCGACGCGGTAGGCTCCTGATGGAGTCGCGGGAATGTTGAAGGAGTAGAAGCCGCTGCTATTGGTGGTCGTGGTGAGGTCGAAAACGCCGTCATTGCCTACGTCGAGCCGGATGGTCAGACTCGGTTCCATCTTCTGTTGGTCAGCTTGTTTCGGCCCTATCGCCGTATCTGGCCCTATCTGGTCACGACGGGCAGAAAACTCGTCGAACAAGGTCACCAACACACTTTGGAACCGAGTCGATCGTCATGCCGGCAACGGCGGCCTCGCCGACGTTCAGTTGGCCGTTCTTGTTTTCGTCGTTGTACGCCTGACCGCTGATTTCGACGTTGGCGTAGGCCGGAGCAGCGGGCAGCATGAGGACGGTCACGACCGCCAGGCATGCTGCGAGGAGCCGGTGTCCGAGGCGACGCATCACCGTTTGGCTGCTCGGAGCG
>Ga0075420_100006819_pt1 | contig 10073 bp, 8 predicted proteins | sample SoiMetdeltSBSDD4_FD_75296 | JGI IMG/M metagenome (GOLD analysis project Ga0075420, IMG submission 75296) | Bulk soil microbial communities from a Populus tree surrounding site in Tennessee, USA - Soil MetaG P. deltoides SBSDD4 | ecosystem: Environmental > Terrestrial > Soil > Tree plantation...
CGCTTCCCATGAAGGCGCCGATATCGCAATCGACGGCCTGCTGGGGGTAGGGAGCAGGGGGCCGATGCGCCCGGACCTCGCCGCCGTCGCCTCGGCTGTCAACGAGGCACGATCCACCGTGCCGACGCTGCGGGTGGTCGCGGTGGACGTGCCGAGCGGTATCGACGCCGACGACGGGTCCACGCCCGGCCAGGTCGTGCCGGCCGACGTGACGGTCACGTTCGGGGCGGTGAAAGCCGGCCTGTTGCGCTTCCCGGCCGCCAGCTACGTCGGCCGGCTGGTACCGAAGCCGATCGGCCTGTCGGCCGGCTCGGCCGACCGCTTCCCGGTCCACGTGCTCGACGAAGCGCTGGTGGCACCGCTGGTGCCGGCCCGCCCGCTCGACGCCCACAAGTACAAGTTCGGGCGGGTGCTCGTGGTGGCCGGCTCGGATCGGTTCGTGGGGGCCGCCTGCCTGGGATCCGAGGCCGCCGCGCGGGCGGGGGCCGGGCTGGTGGGCGTCGTCTCGACGGAGGCCGTGAAGCGAGTGCTGGCGACCAGACTGCCAGAGGCGACGTATCCGCTGACGCTGGCCGGCTCGGACGACGACCCCGAGGGCGCGGCCGACCGGGTCGCGGGGCTGCTACCGGAGCAGGCTGTGGTGCTGATCGGGCCGGGCATCGACCGGGCCGAGCCGACGGACCGGTTTCTGCGGCGGTTCCTGGCTCACAACGGACAGCCCGGCCGGCACGTCGATGCCGTCGTCGACGCCGATGCGCTCAGCCTGCTGGCGGGCTGGGAGCGGTGGTGGGAGAAGATCGGCAAAGGGAACGTGCTGACGCCGCACGCCGGCGAGATGTCCCGGCTGGTGGCCTCCGACCCCGACCTCGGCGAGGTCGAGGGAGAGGCGCCGTGGGAGACAGCTCGCCGGGCGGCGGCGCGCTGGCGGCAGGTGATCGTGCTGAAGGGGCCATTCACGACCGTTGCCGAGCCCGGCGGTCGGGCCTGGATCTGGCCCCACGCGAATCCGGCCCTCGCGACGGCCGGCACCGGCGACGTACTGGCCGGACTCATCACCGGGCTGCTCTCGCAAAGCATGCTGCCGCTTGATGCGGCTCGACTTGGCGTGGTCGTGCACGCGGTAGCGGGCCGGCGCCTCGTGGAGCGGCGGGGCGCGCGGACCCTCGTCGCTTCGGATCTGCCGCCGGCGCTGCCGGCCGTACTGTCGGCGCTCGCGGCACAGGATCGACCATGCTGACCGACCTTCAGAGCGTCCGGAGCCCCATTGCACGCGACATTCTCTGCTGAATCGAAAATGCTGCTCCAAAACCGTTGCGAAGGTTTTGACACCGTGCCGCCAAAGCCGTATACAGGAGGATGCGTCGGCAGCCGGGCGACGCGCTCGTGGAGGGGCTCATGAAGATCCGGTTCTGGGGCACGCGCGGCTCGATCCCGTCGCCCGGACCCAGGACGGTCCGATACGGCGGCAACTGCTCCTGCGTCGAGGTGCGGACCCCGGGCGGTGAGCTGTTCATCATCGACGCCGGCACCGGCATTCGCGAGCTCGGCCTCTCGCTGATGGGCGAGCAGCCCGTGGTCGCCCACATCCTGCTGAGCCACACCCACTGGGACCACATCTCCGGCTTCCCGTTCTTCCCGCCGGCGTTCGTGCCGAGCAACACCCTGACGATCTATGCCGCGCGCAACATCGACAAGCGCCTCGAAGACGTCATGGCCGGGCAGATGGAGTACACCTACTTCCCGGTGACGCTCGGCGACCTGCCGGCCGAGCTGAACTACCGCGAGCTGCTCGAAGAGACGTTCACGATCGGCTCGGCGCGGATCACGACGCACTACCTGAACCACACTTCGATCTGCATGGGGTATCGCATCGAGTCCGCGGGCCGCAGCGTGGTGTACGTCAGCGACCACGAGCCGTACGGGCTGGCCCTCTTCGGCGCCGACCCGCCGGCCGATCGGATCGGGCGCGGCCTGCGCGACGGCGTCGTGCACGTCGGGGACCGGCGGCTGATCGAGTGGGTGAGCGGCGCCGACCTGGTGATCCAGGACACCCAGTACACGCCGGACGAGTACCCGAAGAAGATCGGCTGGGGGCATGGCAGCGCCGACTACGTCACCGATGTGGCGCTCATGGCCGGCGTGCGGCGGCTCGCGCTCTATCATCACGACCCGCTCCACGACGACGATACGATCGACCAGATCGTCGACTATTGCCGCGCACGAGTGGCCGAAGCGGGCGCATCGCTGGAAGTGTTCGCGGCGGCAGAAGGACAGGAGCTCGTTCTGTAATTTCCAACGAGAACCGTGGCACGGTCATTGCGTTTCTCAGTATGTCGAAGGATCGCTCCGGGTACTCAGTGAGAGGATGGCGCCAGATGCCGGCCGGCTTGGACGAACGCCCGAGACTGCTCATTGCCGAAGATGATCGCGACCTTGCCGAGACGATGCGCGAGGTCCTGGAAGAGGATTTCGCCGTCGACCTGGCTGCGAACGGCTCCGAAGCCGTGGCCCGGGCGCAGGACGGCCACCCAGACGTCGTGCTGATGGACGCCCGGATGCCGAAGATGGACGGCCTGGACGCCTGCCGGGCGCTCCGCGACAACCCCGAGACGGCCGACGTGCCGATCATCGTGGTGACGGCGGGCAGCGCACCGGAGAGTGCGAGCGCCGCCTTCGACGCTGGCGCGACGGACTACCTGCCGAAGCCGTTCAGCATCTCACAGCTCCGGTCGCGGGCGCGCACCTGCCTCCTGCGCCGTCGGGTCAGCTGACCGGCCGACCGGTCCGGCGATCACCCTCGCGGCGCCGAACAGCGCGTGGCGTGCTGGCGCGGCGGCGTCGTTCGGCCGGCCGCCGGCCTGATTCGCAACAGGTGGCCGTGCCCGTGTATCCTGCGTGCGCGTGTGCGCCGTCGCGGATATCGACCGGCGCGGCGAGGCCCGGCCTGGCTGCGCCGCTGGCGAGGTTGCCATGGACCCGGAGCGCTGCTCTCCCGCCGCTTTGCCGACGAGTCGCCCGACGCTCGCCCCGTTCGCCCTCTCCAGGCGCACGTTCCTGACCTCCGCGCTCGCCACTGCCGTCGCCGTCCCGGCCGCGCTGGGCGGCCTGGCCGGTGTCGCACGGGCGCAGGGCGGTGAGGACGACAATCCCGTGTTCGAGCCGGTCGGCTCCGGCGCGGCGCCATCCGGCCCCGGCGCGCACGCCTTCAGCCTGGCCACCGGATCGGACTCGCCGCTCGGCGAGGGCGTCACGAAGAATAAGTACAAGGTCGAGATCGGGTACGCCCGCCACGAGGGTGACAGCTACGTCATCAACCTCCACCCCGGTGATAAGGAACTGGGGCGCCAGGAGTGGATTAGCCGCCGGGTCGGCCGGTTCTCGTTCCGCGACGGCGCCGTCATGGTCGAGGCGAAGGGCGAGCTGAGTCCGACCGGCTGCTTCGCGATCGAGATGCGCCACCAGGCGTACAGGGACCGGCGGTACATCCGCTCGAACTGGCTCTGCCTCGACCCGCACGACGGCCACATCCACATCCAGACGGACGGCATCTGGAACGACATGGAGATCGTGGCCGATCACCACCACGACGGGTACACGCCGGTCCGGCCGCCCGGCGAGTGGAACACGTTCCTGTTCCTCGCCAGCGGGGACTACCTCGAGGGGTGGGTGAACGGCGAGCGGGCCGTCGCGGGCATCGATGGGCGCTGGGGATCAGGCCAGATCAGCCTGGTCGCAATGCGGATCGACCGGCTGCCGTTCCGAGCGCGCTTTCGGAACCTGCGGGTCTGGGACGGCACGCTGCCGGATCCGGCTACCGTCTGGTAACCGCCAGGGCGACAGGTCGGGAGGCGGGCCTGCGCGATCGGGCACGGTTCCCGTGCGCTATTGCAATCGGCGCGAGATCGGAAAAGTGTGGCCCAGCGCACACTCGGTCCTCGCTCGGCCGGCTACACTCGGCCGCGTTACAGTAGACGGGTATGGGAACCTGATGGGCCGTTCTGGCGTCCAAGTGAGCATCTCATGCCGCCGCTCGTCTGCGAGCGTTCTCTCGTGGAGGTCCGACGTGAAGATCCGCTGGCTGATCGCGCCAATTGCCGCGCTGTTACTCCTCTTCGCCGTCGCGCCCGGACCGGCCGGCGCCTGCGGCGGCTTCTTCTGCGGGCCGGTCCCGGTCGACCAGGCCGCCGAGCGGATCGTCTTCACGATGGACGAGGGCACGATCACGACCTACGTCCAGATCAACTACGTCGGGCGGGCCGAGGACTTCGCGTGGGTGCTGCCGATGCCGACCGTGCCGAAGGTCGACACGGCCGAGATGGCAATGTTCCGCGACCTGGACCGGCTGACAACGCCGGTCTACATCGGGCCGCGTCCGCCGGACTGCCTGCGTCGCCCGATGCCGGCGATGGCGGTGCCGGCGCCTCGGGCCGCGGCCGAGAGCTCGACGACGGTGCTGGCGAGCGGTGAGGTCGGGCCGTTCGGCTACCACGTCGTGACGTCGCCCGATCCGGAGGACATGGTCAAGTGGCTGCGGGAGAACGGCTACCACATCACCGACGAGATGAAGCCGCTGGTGAAGGTGTACACCGACGAAGGGCTGGTGTTCCTGGCGATGCGGCTGAAGCAGGACCAGAACGCCAGCGACATCGTGCCGGTGAAGCTGACCTATGAGGCGACCTACCCCTCGATCCCGCTTCGCCTGACCGCCGTGGCGGCCACGCCCGACATGCCGGTGATCGTCTACATCTTCGCCAAGGACCAGACCCAGACGATCAACTACGTCCCGATCACCATCGCCGACTCCGAGGTCCGGTTCAGCCCGTTCGGCGGCAACGACTATCGCCAGCGCGTCGTCGAGGCGGTGGACCAGGCCGGCGGGCGCGCCTTCGTGACGGAGCTCGCCCAGCCGACGAGCGCCATCCGTCCGCCGAGCGACCCCGCCGTCCAGCTCTTGTTCCAGCAGTACCCGTACCTGACGCGGCACTACACGCGGATCTCGCCGAACGAGATGACCGCCGATCCGGCGTTCGACATCGTGCCCGGGCTGCCGAACCTCTCAAACGTCCACGACCTCTCGAACCGGCCGGCGCCCTGGAGCTGCTCGGACGACATGAACACGTTCAAGCCCGTCGCTGGTAGCGGCCCGCCGCCCTGGATGATGGCCGGTGGCCGGTACCTTCAGCGGTTCGGCGAGGGGGGCGGCGGCAAGGCGGTGCTGATGTTCAGCATCGTGGCGCTCTCGGCGCTGCTGGTCTTCCGCCCGTCGCTCGCCCGGTCGGTGGCGACGCGGACGTCGCGGGCGTGGGGTCGATCAGTTGCTCTCGTCCGGCGGGTCGGGGGCGTTCGGCGGAGCTTCGCGCGGACCTTTGCAGGGAGCGTTCGGCATGGCTCGACTGTCGCGTGACGCGGTGATCTTGCTCTTCCTCGAGATGGTGGTGCTGCAAGGCATCCACGAGCTGGAGCACATCGTCCAGGTGGTCCAGCGCACGGTGCTCGGAATTGCGAAGGGCGCCGGCATGCTCGGGAGCGCCTTCGACATCGAGCCCGTCCACATGGTCTACAACCTGGCGTTCCTGGCCCTGCTCGGCGCCGTCTACGTCGGCTGCCGGCGCGACCGCTCGATCATCCCGAAGCGCGCCGACGCGGTGATGGTCCTGCTCAGCATCTCGTTCTTCTTCCAGGGGTTCCACACTGTCGAGCACGTCGTCAAGATGTGGCAGTACTTCGCGACCGGCGTCAACGGCACGCCCGGCATCTTCGGCTACTGGGTTCCGGTGGTGTACCTGCACCTGGGGTACAACACGGCGCTCTACGTGCCGGTGGTGATCGCGTTCTTCCTGGGCGGCTTCCACACGGCGTCCGGCCAGATCCTGTCGTCGGCATTCGGCGGCCGGCGTAGGGCGCGCGCCCGAGCAGCGTAGACGGGGTGCTGGGTTCTGGGTGCTGGGTTCTGGGTGCTGGGGACCGAGCTCCATCCAGAACCCAGAACCTACGAACCCAGCACCCCGGCTTGACGCCGGCCGCCCGGCTTCGCCAGCATTTTCTTCCCGGAGGATGATGATGGTGAAGTACGCGGCGAACCTCTCGATGCTGTACACCGAAGTCGACGTGATGGATCGCTTCAAGAAGGCAGCGGAGGCCGGGTTCACGCACGTCGAGATGCTGTTCCCCTTCCACTACGACCTCGATCAGATCGAGCGTGAGCTGAAGTCGAACAACCTGACGATGATCCTGTTCGACACCGATGCCGGCGACTTCGCCGGCGGCGACCGCGGCTACCTCTGCGACCCGTCGCAGAAGGAGCGATTCCACCAGAGCGTCAAGGATGCCATCGCCATCGCGCCGAGGCTCGGCACGACGCTGCTGAACGCGCTGGCCGGCAAGGTGCCGCCCGGCGTGAGCCTCGAAGCGGCGCGTGCCACCTGCGTGGAGAACCTCAGGAAGGCTGCGCCGCTCTGCGAGGACGCCGGCATCACGCTGATGTCGGAGGGGCTGAACTCGGTCCAGACGCCCGGGTATTTCCTGGACAACTCGACGCTCGGATTCGGCATCGTCGAGGAGGTCGGCAGCCCGGCTGTGAAGTACCAGTACGACGTCTACCACATGCAGATCATGGAAGGGAACTTGATCGACACGATCAAGGCGAACGTCGAGAAGATCGCCCACATCCAGATCGCAGACGTGCCCGGCCGCCACGAGCCCGGCACCGGCGAGATCAACTACCCGAACGTCTTGAAGGCGATCGACGCGAGCGGCTACCAGGGGTACGTGGCGCTGGAGTACGTGCCGTCCGGCGATACGCGGCAGGGGCTGGACGGCTGGCTGCCCCGCGAGCAGCGCGCTGTCCGGTAGGAGGCCCCTACCCCCAGCCCCTCCCATCACTCCTACCATGGAGCCCCCTTCCCCCACGGCGTGCGCGGGGGAGGGGAGTCTGGCCGTGAATCGACAGTGTCACCGGACGGGAAATCCCGGCACCACGAATTCCACCAGGGCGGCCAGATCGAGTAGGCAAAGCGCCACCGCGAGCAACAACGCGAGGGTGACTGGCAAACGGGTCCGGGCCGCACGCGGGGCTGCCAGAACGATGAGTGCGCCGGCGGCCGCCACTGCGATCAAGGCGCTATCGCTCCAGTAGTGCTGAGCGCGAACGGTGCTGTCGGCTGTGCTGAGCGCGCCGTTGGCGACGGCGATTGCGCCGGCCGCCTCGCCGAGGCCCCAGGCGATGGCGCCGGCCAGGACGCCTGCCGTGAGTGACCGACCGAGCGGACCGCGCGTCGCGCCGGATGCTAGGTGCCACCAGCCGCTTGACAGAAAGAGGCCGATCGGGACGAGTGCCGGGAAGAGGTAGCGCCCCTGAGGCTGGATGAACGTCAGGTTGTAGTAGGCGACTTCGCCGAAGACGAGTAGCGCGGCCCAGCCGAGGATGTCCTTGTGCCGAAGTTGCTGGTTGTCAGCCGTCCACCGTCCAAGCACGACGCCCGCAACACCGAGGACGGTCAGGACGAGGTACAGGATGTAGAAGCCGTCGTCCAGCACGACGCCCATCCAACCGAACATGCCCCAGAAGCTGCGGAACAGGATCCGGAAGAAAAAGTCGAACGCTTCGAGGTCGTAGGCAGCCCAGCGAGGCTGGCCGACGACGATCTGGTCGTGGCGGACCATCGCGAGCGGGTCGAGGGGGCCGTAGACGAGCATGTTGCGGACGAGCCACCAGCCGGAGACGAGCAGGCCGACGCCGGCCGCGATGGCAGGCCAGCGGAGTGAGGTGGCCCCTACCCCCCAACCCCCATCATGCCTACCATGGGGCCCCCTCCGCTGCGCGGCGCGAACATCGGCTCCGCCGACGTCCCCACGGCCCCCGGCCGCGGGGGAGGGGGAGCCAGTTCCGTCTCCCAGGGTGAGCGGGCTGGTGTGAGGGTTTCGGCTGGCTAGGAAGAGGGTCACGAGGATCAGCGGCGCGAAGACGTACACCGTGAGCTTGGTGATGACCAGTGCCCCGACCAGGACGCCGAGCCCAACCGCCCAGCGGTCGGAGAACCCGCGCCGCCGGCCGACCATCAGCGCGGCGAGCGTTACGGCCGCCAGCGACGTCGCCAGGCAGTCGTTGTTGACGGCAGCGGAGATGGCGGTGTTCATCGGCACGAATGCGACCGTCGCGGCGGTGAGGACGGCGAGGACTGGACGGTCCGGAGCGGCCTCGCGGGCGACGACGAACGCCGCGACGACCGCGACGGCGCCGATGGCGGCCGAGAAGAGGCGTAGCGCGAGGATCTGGCGGTTGAGCGGCTGGCTTGCCGTCAGGCGGTGGACGGGCGCGGCCAGCAGGTAGTAGAGCGGCGGCTGGTGGCCCTCGTACCGGATGCCGTCGACCTCATAGTCGTTCGGGAACCAGGCGGTGGTCAGGCGGTCGAGCGTCGCCTTGTCCCAATCACCCTCGACCAGGACGGGCAGCGTGCCCGTGGTTGCGATCTGGCGGATGACGTTGACGTGGGCCGGCTCGTCGGGGTTGTTCCAGCGTGGGGTGCCCCGGGCGTAGCCGAGCGAGATGTATCCGTACGCCAGCAGGATCGGGACGAGCAGCAGGCGCGCCGTCCGTGCGCTGAGCGTCACGTCGCGGCGAACGTGCTCGGGTCGATCTTGACGAACAGCGGGCCTGGCTTCGGGAGCGCCGTGCCGGGCGCCAGCGTCTCGATGCGCCAGCCGTGCGACTCCAGCCCGTCCTCGTAGCCGAGCAGCCCGTGGAGCTTCGCCGAGGTGAACGGCAGAAACGGCGCGAACAGCACCTTGAGGGCGTTGATGAGGTTCAGCATCGAGCCGATCGTCTGGCCTGCCGCCGCGTGGTCCTCCTTGACCTGCCGCCAGGGCGCCCGCTCGTCGAAGAAGCGGTTGCCGGCCCGAGCGAGCGCCATCACCTCGCCGATCGTCTCCTTGAAGCGGGCGCTCTCCAGCAGCTTCGTGACCGTCTCCCAGGTCTTCTCGATTTCGGCGGCGAGGGCCGGATCGGTGGTGCCGTCGCCAGGCACCTTGCCGTTGAAGTAGCGCTGGGTGAACGTCAGGGTCCGGTTGACCAGGTTGCCCCAGGCCGCCACCAGCTCGTCGTTGTTGCGGCGGATCAGCTCGTCGGACGAGTAGTCAGAGTCGCTGTTCTCGGGGGCGTTCGCCGTCAGGTAGTAGCGGATTGGGTCCGGGTCGAACGCCTTGAGCAGGTCGGGAACGGTCGTGCCGATGCCGGCGCTCTTGGACGCCTTCTGGCCGCCGAAGTTCATGTACTCGTTGGCGGGGACGTCGTACGGCAGGATCGTGTCGCCGCGCCCGATCAGGATGGCCGGCCAGATCACAGTATGGAACGGGATGTTGTCCTTGCCGATGAAGTAGTACTGGCGGACGCTCTCGTCCTTCCACCAGCGCTCCCAGGCTGCGGGCTCGCCGGAGCGCTCGGCCCACTCGACGCTGGCCGAGAGGTAGCCGGTGCAGGCCTCGATCCAGACGTAGATCCGCTTGTCCTCGTAGCCGGGAATCTCGGGCGGGACGGGCACGCCCCAGCTCATGTCGCGGGTGACGGCGCGTGGCTGGAGGCCGCCCTCGAGGAAGTTGCGGGTGAAGCGGTAGACGTTCGGTCGCCAGTACGTCTTTGGCGTGGCGAACTCGATCAGCGGCTGGTTCAGCTTCGGGAGGTCGATGTAGAAGTGGGTGGTGTTGCGGCGGACGGGCGCCTCGCCGCTGAACCGGCTGCGCGGATCGATCAGCTCGATCGGGTCGAGCAGCTTGCCGCAGTTGTCGCACTGGTCGCCGCGCGCACGGTCGTAGCCGCAGTTCGGGCAGGTGCCCTCGACGTAACGGTCAGGGAGGAAGCGGCCGGCCTTCTCGTCGTAGAATGCCTCGCTGGTCTCTTCGAAGAGGTAGCCGTTGTCGCGCAGCAGCAGGAACTCTTCCTGGACGACCCGGCGGTGCGTTTCCGTGCCGGTGCGGGTGTAGAGGTCGTAGCTGATGCCGAGGTCACGCCAGTACCCCAGGAACTCCTCGTGGTACCGATCGGCGATCTCCTTCGGCGTGACGCCCTCTTGCTCGGCGCG
>Ga0075420_100006825_pt1 | contig 10066 bp, 8 predicted proteins | sample SoiMetdeltSBSDD4_FD_75296 | JGI IMG/M metagenome (GOLD analysis project Ga0075420, IMG submission 75296) | Bulk soil microbial communities from a Populus tree surrounding site in Tennessee, USA - Soil MetaG P. deltoides SBSDD4 | ecosystem: Environmental > Terrestrial > Soil > Tree plantation...
TCGCGATGCGCCGCGGCGATGCCGAGCGGCACCCCGATCGCCATCGACACGGTGGTGGCGCCGATCACCAGCGCCAGCGTTTCGACCGTCTCCTTCCACAGGCCCTGATTGATGATGTAGAGCAATCCGAGCAGCACCCCGAGCGCGATCTGCCAGGAGCGCTGCAGCAGGTAGGCGATCACCACGATGGCGGCGACCACCACCAGCGGCGGCGGATAGAGCAGGGCGGCGATCATCGCATCGAGCACCGCCGTGATGCCCCTGGACAGGCCGTCGAAGAACCAGTCGAAATAGCTCGTCAGAAAGCCGAAGAACTGCTTGCCCCATTGCCCGACGGGAATCTTGTAGCGGGTCAGCTCTTGGGTCAGGCGGGTCAGCTCTTGAGTTAGCCAATCCATCGCTCGCGATCTCTCCCGCGCCTCACCGCCTGCAGCACCTCTCCCCGAAAATGGGGAGAGGGAGAGGGCGAGCGAGGCAAGTTGCCGCCATCCTACGACCCGAGCGTCTTCTTCACCGCAGCCGTTGCATCACCGCCATCGAAGGTGGTGACGCCGTTGAGCCAGGGCGTCGCCGCATCGGGATGCGCCTTCAGCCATTCGGTTGCCGCCTCCTTGGCGTCCTTGCCCTTGAGGATCTGGTCCATCAGCTCGTTCTCCATCGCCAGATCGAATTTGAGATTGGCGACGAACTTGCCGGCATTCGGGCATTCAGTGGCATAGCCGGCCCTGACATTGGTGTACACCTTGGCGGCGCCGAAGCCGGAGTCGCCCATCCCATCAAGATATTTGATTTTCATGTTTCCCATGACCGGATGCGGCGTCCAGCCGAGGAACACGATCCATTCCTGGTTCTTCATCGACTTTTCCGCCTGCGCCAGCATGCCGGCCTCGGAGGATTCGACGAGCTCGAAACCGTCAAGCCCGTTGTCCTTGTTGGCGATCATCGACAGCACGATGCGGTTGCCGTCATTGCCCGGCTCGATGCCATAGATCTTGCTGGAGAACTTGTCCTTGAACTTGCCGATGTCCTTGAGGCTCTTGACCCCGCCATCATGGACATAGTCCGGCACCACCAGGCCGTAGCCGGCGCCTTCCAGGTTCTGCGACAGCGTCTCGACCGTCTTGGCTTCCATGAAGGGCTTCACATCGGCAGCCATGCTCGGCATCCAGTTGCCGAGAAACACGTCGATGTCCTTGTTTTGCAGCGACTGATAGGTCACCGGCACCGACAGGACCTGCACTTCCGGCTGGTAGCCCATCGCCTCGAGCAGCACCGAGGTCACTGCCGTGGTCGCGGTGATGTCCGTCCAACCCACATCCGACAACCTTACCTTCCGGCAGGCATCACTGTCTCCCGCCATGGCGGGAGCGGCAAGCAGCGCGACGGCCAGAACGCCGCCTAGGATCTTCCTGATCATCAAGTCCTCCCTGTACAAACGGCCGGCTTGGCATGCCGACATTCTCGCTCGGGGTCAATTGATTGACCAATAGCTGCACATCGTCCATCATTTTATTTGGCACTTGGCCACCAATTTATTGAGCAATAGGCCGGAGAGACGCCGCGATGGATGCTTTCGATTTCATCGTCGTCGGCTCGGGATCTGCCGGATCGGCCCTGGCATATCGGCTGTCGGAGGACAGTCGAAATCGGGTTCTGGTGCTGGAATATGGCGGCACCGATTGGGGTCCGTTCATCCAGATGCCGGCGGCGCTCTCCTATCCCATGAACATGCCGCTTTACGACTGGGGCCTCAAGACCGAGCCCGAGCCGCATCTCGGCGGCCGGGTCCTGGTGACCCCGCGCGGCAAGGTCATTGGCGGCTCCTCCTCGATCAACGGCATGGTTTACGTCCGCGGTCATGCCCGCGATTTCGATGGCTGGGAGGCGATGGGCGCCTCCGGCTGGGGTTTCCGCCATGTGCTCCCCTATTACCAGCGGCTCGAGGATTCCCACGGTGGCGAGGATGGCTGGCGCGGGCGGGGCGGCCCGCTGCACGTCACCCGCGGCACCCGCCGCAATCCGCTCTATGACGCCTTTGTCGAGGCCGGTCGCCAGGCCGGCTACCCGGTCACGGTCGATTACAATGGCCGCCAGCAGGAAGGCTTCGGCGCCATGGAAATGACGGTGTGGCAGGGCGCGCGCTGGTCGACCGCCAAGGCCTATCTCCGCCCCGCTCTCAAGCGCCCCAATCTCAAGCTCTTGACCCGTGCCCTCGCCCGCCGAATCATCCTCGATGGCCGCAAGGCGGTGGCCGTCGAATATGAGCGCGGCGGCAAGATCGAGCGCGCCGCCGCCAACCGCGAGATCGTGCTCGCCGCCAGCGCCATCAACTCGCCGAAGCTTCTTCTCCTCTCCGGCATCGGCAATTCCGCCGAGCTCCAGGCGGCCGGAATCGCACCGCTGCACGATCTGCCGGGCGTCGGCCAGAATCTGCAGGACCATCTCGAGATCTATTTCCAGCTGCGCAGCAAGGAGCCGGTGACGCTGAACGCCAAGCTCGGCCTCGTCTCCAAGGCGCTGATCGGTGCCGAATGGCTGTTCCTCCGGCGCGGTCTCGGGGCCACCAATCATTTCGAGTCCTGCGGCTTCATCCGCTCCCGCGAGGGCGTCGAATATCCCGACATCCAGTACCATTTCCTCCCTGGCGCCATCCGCTATGACGGCAAGGCGGCAGCGCCCGGCCATGGTTTCCAGGTCCATGTCGGGCCGATGCGCTCGCGCTCGCGCGGCTGGGTGAAGCTGCGCTCGAGCGATCCGCGAGAGCCGCCGCGGGTTCTCTTCAACTACATGTCGCACCCCTCCGACTGGGACGATTTCCGGCGCTGCATCAGGCTGACCCGCGAGCTGTTCCGCGCCCCGGCCATGCAGCGCTACGCCGGCAGCGAGATCCAGCCGGGCGATCACGTCACCGCCGACGCCGATATCGATGCTTTCGTCAGGGAGCATTGCGAAAGCGCCTTCCACCCCTGCGGCACCTGCCGCATGGGGCGCGCCGACGATCCGCTCGCGGTGGTCGACCCGCAATGCCGGGTCATCGGCATTGACGGTCTTCGGGTTGCCGATTCCTCGATCTTCCCGCAGGTGACCAACGGCAATCTCAATGCGCCCTCGATCATGACCGGCGAGAAGGCCTCCGACCACATTCTCGGTCGCGACCCGCTTCCCGCTTCCAATCTCGAGCCATGGATCAACCCGAGCTGGCGCATCAGCCAGCGCTAGGCAGTAGGGCAGTAGGCAGTAGGCAGTAGGGAAGGGTACCACCCACTGCCTATTGCCTAATGCCGACTGCCTTCCCCCTTTACCGCACCCGCTCCAGGATCGACACGTAATTGGCGACCGCCGCCCCACCCATATTGAAGATCCCGGCAAGCTTGGGGTGCTTGACCTGCATGTCGCCCGCCTCCTCCAGCAGCTGGAGCGATGCCATCACATGCATCGACACGCCGGTGGCGCCGATCGGGTGTCCCTTGGATTTGAGCCCGCCCGACGGATTGACCGGCAGCCGGCCCTCCTTCTCGGTCCAGCCTTCCTCGATCGCCCGCGCCCCGCCGCCCGGCGGCGTCAGCGCCATCGCCTCATATTCGATGAGCTCGGCAATGGTGAAACAGTCATGGGTCTCGACCAGCGACAGGTCGGTGAGCGTTGTCCCCGCCTGCCCATGGGCCCGGCTCCATGCCACCCGGCAGCCCTCGAAGGCGACGATGTCGCGCCGCGACATTGGCAGGAAATCCTGGACATGCGCCCGGCCGCGGAAGCGCACCGCCCGCGCGAAGGTGAGCGCCGTCTCGTCATCGGTCATCACGACCGCCGCCGCCCCGTCCGACACCAGCGAGCAGTCGGTGCGGCGGATCGGTCCGGCAACCAGCGGGTTCTTGTCGCTGACAGTGTTGCAGAACTGGAAGCCGAGGTCCTTGCGCAGCTGCGCAAAGGGATTGCCGACGCCATTCCGGTGATTCTTCGCCGCGATCCGCGCCATCGCGGCCGAGTGGTCGCCATAGCGCTGGAAGTAAAGATCGGCGATCCGCCCGAACACCCCGGCAAAGCCGCCGGGCGTGTCGCCCTCCTCCTTGCGATAGGAGGCGTTGAGCAGCACATCGCCCACCTGTTCATTGGGCGTGACCGTCATTTTCTCGGCGCCGACCACCAGCACGATCCGGCTCCGGCCGCCATCGATGTCGCTGGCCCCGAGATGGACCGCGGCCGAGCCGGTGGCGCAGGCATTCTCCACCCTGACGGCCGGCTTGAAGCGCAACGCCGGATCGGCATCGAGGGCGAAGGCAGCCGGGAAGCTCTGTTTCTCGAAGCCGCCGAAATTGCCGACATAGATCGCATCGATATCGGAGAAGCCGACGCCGGCATGGGCCACCGCCTCGGCCGCTGTGCGCGCAATCAGCGTCTCGAGATCCTCCTCCTCGAGCTTGCCGAAGCGAGAATGGGCAAAGCCGATGATCGATGCCATGCGCGAAAATCCTTTCAGTCACACCGTTCTCAGATACCACTCGAAATCCCGCTCGGTCGGCTCGGCGCCGAATCGGTCGGCCTCGACCTCCTTGATCGTCGCGAAGATCTCGACGAACTCCTTGCCGAAATACTCCTTCAGCACCGACGCCCGCCAGAACGCATCGATCGCATCATACCAGTTGCCCGGGATGTATTTGGCCCGCCGCTCATAGCCATTGCCGGTCACCGGCTGGCCGGGATCGAGCTCCTCCGTGATGCCGTGAAGCATGCCCGCGAGCACTGCCGCGATCACCAGATAGGGATTGGCATCGGCGCCGGCCGGCCGATGCTCGATATGGCAGGTCGGCCCCGCCCCCGCCGGAATTCTGAGCGACACCGTGCGGTTGTTGATCCCCCAATTGGCCGCCACCGGCGCATAGGAGTTGCGGCGGAATCGCCGGTAGCTGTTGGCATTGGGCGCAAAGATCAGCATCGATTCCGCCATCGCGGCCCTGAGGCCGCCAAGCGACCAGCGCAGCAGCGGGTGGCTTGCCGGATCATCGCAGGCGAACAGATTCTCTCCCGCCTCATTGGCGAGCGACACATGGACATGCATGCCGCAGCCGGTCCAACCCGAATAGGGCTTGGCCATGAAGCTGGCGATCATGCCGTGGCGCTCGGCCGTCGCCTTGATCAGCCGCTTGAGCATGATCGCCTCGTCCGCCGCCTTCACGATGTCGCTGCGATGCTTGAGCACCACCTCCATCTGCCCCGGCGCATATTCCGAGATCAAAGCCCGGGCCGGCAGCCCCTGGACCTCGGCAAAGGCGTAGAGATCGTTGAAGAACGGCGCGAAATCGTCGAGGTCCTGGAGATTGTAGGCCTGATAGTGCATCGGCCGCGCCGGCACCGTCAGGCCGCGCGGCGCCTGCGGATGGCCGCTCAGCGCCGCGTCCCGGTCCATCAGGAAGAATTCGAGCTCGACCGCCCCGACCGGCACCATGCCTTGGGCGCGGAAACGCACATCCATCCGGTGAAGCAGATTGCGCGGGTCGGGCACCGCCGGCGTGCCGTCGAGATCGTGCATCGTAGCGATATATTGCGCCGCCGGTTCGGCCGACCACGGCATGGTGACGAGCGAGCCCGGCACCGGCCACAGCAGGAGGTCGCGGTCGCCCTCGTCGAAGACGAGCCCCGTCTCCGGAATGTCCTGGCCGGTGACATCGAGCACCATCGCCGAAATCGGCAGATATCGGCCATCTTTCCAGGCCGCCGCCAAGTCCTCCTTGCGCAGCAGCTTGCCGCGCTGGACGCCGCACAGATCGGTCCAGATCAGGTGGAAAGCGCGGATGTCCGGGAACTTCGACAGGAAGGCTTCCGCCTCCATGGCGCGGTCCGGGACGATGATTGACATGCTGGCCTCGGCGGCTGGTTCGGGTCCCTGGGCTCTAGCACCGAGCACCCGGGCAGGGAAAGCTCCTGTTGACGGCCAGTGGACGGAGGCGGGCTTTTCTGGTTTGGATTTGCGCCGGCATCGATCGTGGGAAGGGCCAATGAGTCGGATCGTTTACGTTAATGGCGCCTTTGTTGCCGAGAAGGACGCCCAGGTCTCGATATTCGATCGCGGCTATTTGTTCGCCGATGGCGTTTATGAGGTCGTGCCGGTCTGTGCCGGCCGACTGATCGATGAGGCGCCCTTCATCGCCCGGCTCGACCGCTCGTTGCGCGAGCTCGAGATCGCCTGGCCCTGCTCGCCCGAGGATTATGTCGCCTTCCACAACGAGCTGATCCGGCGCAACGACCTGACCGAGGGGATGGTCTATTCCCAGGTCACCCGCGGCGTCGCCGATCGCGACTTCGCCTTCCCCAAGGGGATCAAGCCCGCCGTCATCGCCTTCACCCAGCGTAAGGCGATCATCGCCAATCCCCTGGCCGAGACCGGCGTCAGGGTGGTGACGGTCGAGGATATCCGCTGGCAGCGGCGGGACATCAAGTCGATCGCCCTCCTCGGCCAGGTGCTGTCGAAGCAGCAGGCAGCCGATGAGGGCGCCTTCGAAGGCTGGATGGTCGAGGACGGCATGGTGACCGAAGGCACCTCCTCGACTGCCTATATCGTCAAGGACGGGGTGATCATCACCCGTCCCCTGTCGCGCGCCATCCTTCCCGGGATCCGCCGCCGCGTGCTGCTCGAGCTCGGCCCGCGCCACGGCATACCGATCGACGAGCGCCCGTTCACCGTCGCCGAGGCGCTCGCCGCTGACGAGGCCATGCTCACCTCGGCATCGAATTTCGTGCTCCCCGTGATCGCCATCGACGGCAAGCCCATCGGAACCGGAACGCCGGGCCCGGTGGCCCGGCGCCTGCGGGAAATCTATATCGCCGCTGCCCTCGCGGAGGCCGGCGTCACCTGAGCATCAGGCAGTAGGGCAGGACCGCCACTCACTGCCTATTGCCTACCGCCTACTGCCTTGAATTTAATCGTCCAGGATGCGGCGCGCGATCACGTCGGTCCGGCTGAGGCCGATGTCTCGCAGGAGATGGTCATCGACATGACTGAGGGTCTTGCGCCGACCCTGTCGCTGCCGCTTTCTGCGCAAGTGGCCGACGACAGGGTGAAGCAGCGCTCCCACCGTCGAGACCACGAGGGTCAACTCAGGGATGCCATGCATAGTCTTTGTCCTTGTGCATATGTCGACGACCGTCATGGCCGACAGACATAGTAGTTGTTTTGGATGTCGTGGCTCAGCTCGTGAACCTCGACGGTCGAAAATCCGGCTTCGGTGAAGAAGCGCTCGGCCGTCTCGCGGCCCCACATCGCGCCGAGACCATCGCCGCCTTGGGCCAGCGATACGGTCATGCAGTGCATGCAGGACACCGTGTAGAGAAGCGTGCCGATCGGATGATCGACGTTCAGATGGTGGTGGCAGGAGCCCTTGATGTCCTGTGCCAGGAAGACGCCGTCCGGCTTGATCGCCCGTCGGATCCCCTTGAGCACGTTCATCGGCTTGGCCTGGTCGTGGATCGCATCGAAGGTGGTGATGAAGTCGAACCCGTTGCGCGGCGCGGTCTCGTGGAAGTCCGTGAGATCGCGCACCTCGAATCCGAGATTGATCAGGCCATGGCGTTCCGCCGTCTCCCGGCCCCAATTGATCGCCTCTGGCGACAGATCGAAGCCGATGAACCGGCTCTTCGGGAACATCCCGGCCATCAGGATCAGCGCCTTGCCGCGGCCGCAGCCGACATCGAGGACGTCGATGCCGGTCTCCAGCCGTTCGACCAGACCGGGTACCAGCGGCAGGATATGGTCGCCGAGCGCCGGCAGGACCGACTGTCCGGAATCCTCGGCCATCACCTCATGAAAGCGGGTGAACCGGCCATAGGGCACGCCGCCGCCCTTGCGGAAGCACTCGACGATGTCGTCCTCGACCGACCCGAGCAGCGGGATATATTGAGCGAACACGCCGAGATTCTGTGCCGGCGACTGGCGCGTCAGCATGCTGGCATGCTCGGCCGGAAGGGTGTAGAGCCCGACATCGGGATCGAGGTCCACCACTCCCGCGGCAACCATGGCGCCGAGCCACTCGCGGACATAGCGCTCGTTCAGCGACGCTGCCTTGGCGATCTGGACGGCGCTCGACGGCGGCAGGTTCGCCATCGTGTCGAACAATCCGGTTCGGTGGCCGATCGACGTCATCAGGCAGAGCGCCCCGGAATTGAGCACATCCACGAAACGAGCCTCGAAATGGGCTGCGCGCTCGGCGTCAAAATGCATGGAGCCGGGGGTGGCGTTCATGATGCTTCTCCGTGATCGAAACAGACTAGTCGGTTTGTTTAAGGTCAGGTGGGCTGTTGATGAATGCGGCTGTCTACCGCTGGCGAACGCTTGTTACGGGGCGCGGGGTGAACGGCAGATGAACCAAAACCCTGTGACATTACGTACATATTGCTTTTTTATTTCGTTTGACCACTTCCGCGCCCGACGGGATTTCGTATTGTGAGACGCTCGCTCAGCAACAGACCATACAGTCTGTTTATAGCGGGAAATGGCTAGGAGAGATTGTTGGGAAAGGACGGAACGCAGACCAAACGCGCCATTATGGACGCCGCCGAGCGGCTGGTGTTCCTCCGGGGCTTTGCGGCGACCTCGGTCGATGACGTGCTCAGTGCCGCCGGCGTGACCAAGGGCGCGTTCTTCCACCATTTCCGCACCAAAGCCGAGCTCGGCCAGGCTTTGGTCGAGCGCTTTGCCCGCCGCGACCGCGCCCATCTCGAGCGCAACATCCAGCGCGCGGAGCGCCTCGCCAGCGATCCCCTCACCCAGCTCCTGGTGCTGGTCGGGCTGTTCGAGGAGGACGTCGAATCGCTGGGCAGCGAAATTCCGGCCTGCCTGTTCGCCTGCTACATCTATGAGGCGCAGCTCTTCGACGAGCGCACGCTCAACATCGTCGCCGAAGGTCTTCAAGCCTGGCGGGAGCTGCTGCGGCCGAAATTCGAGGCGGCGATCCGCCATTGCGAGCCGCAGCGCATTGCCAGTGCCGACGAGCTCGCCGACCTGCTGCTGGCAACCATCGAGGGTGGCATGATCCTCGGCCGCTCGCACCGCGATGCGACCATCCTCCCGCGCCAGCTCCGGCAGTACCGCAACTATCTCGAGCTGCTGTTCGCCCGTTGGATACCGGCCGCTGCCGCCGGCCTGGTGGCGGTCGCCGCTGAGAAATAGCCGGAGTTTCCTCACGGGTAAAATTCCTCCCTCCTATTGCTTACGCCGTTACATTGAAGGAAGCTTGCCCGGCGAGGCGAGAGGGAGATTCACATGTCGACCGAAGCAGTTGCGGCTGGCGGCCGCCAGGAGCTGCGGCGCGCCATTGACTGGCGGGGAGCGTTCTGGGTGGCGAGCGGCGTGCCCGCCCTCGTCCTGTTCTCGATCGGCGGCATTGCCGGCACCACCGGGAAACTCGCATTCCTGGTGTGGATCATCTCGATGATCATGGGCTTCCTCCAGTCCTTCACCTATGCCGAGATTGCCGGCCTGTTCGGCGAGAAGGCGGGCGGCGCCTCGGTCTATGGCGCGACCGCCTGGTTGCGCTATTCCAAGCTGATCGCGCCCCTGTCGGTATGGTGCAACTGGTTCGCCTGGTCGCCGGTGCTGTCGCTCGGCTGCGCCATTGCCGCGAGCTACCTCCTCAACGCCTGGGCGGCGATCCCGGTGGCCGACTCGGTTGCCGTCAAGGACTGGATCGCCGCCAACGCCTCGACGGTCGCCGCCGACTCGCCGCGCGTCGTCGAATGGCTCGCCGCCAATGCCGGCAAGACCGCCGCCGATGCCGCGCAGGCGCTGGCCGTGGAAGCGCTCACCCCGGCGATCAGAACCTGGGAGATCGCCTCCTTCGACGTCCCGGGGCTGGCCACTGCCCATCTCAACGCCACCTTCGTCATCGGCGTCTTGCTGATGCTGATCATCTTCGCAATCCAGCACCGCGGCATCCTCAGCACCGCCACCTTCCAAAAGGGGGTCGGCTCGCTGGTCATCGCCACGCTCCTGATCGTCGGCGTCGTGCCGATCCTGCTCGGCAAGGTCGACTGGGCGAACTTCGCCAATCTCGTGCCGCCCAAGGCCGCCTACTCG
>Ga0075420_100006826_pt1 | contig 10066 bp, 8 predicted proteins | sample SoiMetdeltSBSDD4_FD_75296 | JGI IMG/M metagenome (GOLD analysis project Ga0075420, IMG submission 75296) | Bulk soil microbial communities from a Populus tree surrounding site in Tennessee, USA - Soil MetaG P. deltoides SBSDD4 | ecosystem: Environmental > Terrestrial > Soil > Tree plantation...
CATCGACATCGCCCGCGGCGAAGGCGCCCGCGCCGTTCTCGGTGGCGCGAAGGGCGACGCACAGGAGAGCGGCAACGGCTGGTTCGTGCAGCCGACGATCTTCACCGAGGTGCGCAACGACATGCGCATCGCGCAAGAGGAAGTGTTCGGCCCGGTGCTGTCGGTGATCCGCTTCAAGGACGAGGCGGATGCCCTGCGCATCGCGAACGACGTGCGCTTCGGCCTCGCCGCCGCCGTTTGGACCCGGGACATCGGGCGGGCCATCCGCATGTCGGAACGGCTGCAGGCCGGCACCGTGTGGGTCAACACCTACCGTGCGGTGAGCTTCATGGCGCCGTTCGGCGGCTACAAGGATTCGGGACTGGGCCGCGAGAACGGCATCGATGCCGTGCGCGAATACCTGCAGACCAAGACCGTCTGGATCAACAGCGGCGCCGTCACCGGCAACCCCTTCGTGCTGCGCTGACGCAGCCGATTCATCACCATTCTGGAGACAAGCATGTACAAGACTACCCTCACCCGGCGCGACGTGATCAAGCTCGGCGCCGCGGCAACGCTCGGACTGCCGGCGGCACACGGGTTCGCCCAGGCCACGCTGCCCAAGGGGCCGATCACGCTGGTGGTCCCCTTCGCAGCGGGCGGTGCGACCGACGTCGTCAGCCGACTGGTGGCGCAGAAGCTCTCCGAGCGCATCAGCCGCACGATCGTGGTCGAGAACGTCGCCGGCGGCGGCGGATCGATCGGCGCGGCGAAGGTCGTGAAGGGAAACGCCGACGGCAGCGTGCTGCTGATGGGAACGATCGCCACGCACGTCATCAATCCGCTGTCGGCGACGCAGTCCACGTACGACCCCCAACGGGACTTCACGCCGATCTCGCTCCTGGCGAAGGTGCCCAACGTGCTGCTGGTGAACAAGGACGTCAAGGCGCAGAACCTGAAGGAGCTGATCGCGCTGCTGAAGTCGCAGCCAGGCAAGTTCTCCTACGGATCCTCGGGCATCGGTACGCCGCCGCATCTGTCCGGCGAGCTGTTCAAGGCGATGGCGGGTGTCGACATCGTCCACGTGCCCTACAAGGGCGGCGGCCCCGCGATGAGCGACCTGATCGGTGGACAGATTCCGATGCTGTTCGACGTGCTGTCGGGTGCGGCATCGCACATCCGTGGCGGATCGGTCCGGGCGATTGCCGTCACGCTGGCCCAGCGCGCTCCGTCGTTCCCCGACATTCCGACGATGGCGGAGGCCGGCGTGCCGGGTTACGAGACCTACACCTGGAACGGGGTGTTCGGACCCGCCGGCATGCAGCGCGGCATGGTGGAACTGCTCAGCAAGGAACTGGTCGCGGTGACGGCACTTCCCGAGGTCCAGGCCAAGCTCAAGGAGATCAGCGCCGCGCCGGTGGGGTCCACCCCCGACGTCCTGGCCGCACTCGTGAAGTCGGACCTCGAGAAGATGGGCGGTCTCATCAAGTCGATCGGTGGACTGAAGCGCGAGTGAGCCGCGAAACACCCGTCCGGACCGAACCGCCGCGCGCGATGACGAAGCGCGCCTGACCCAACCTCGTGAAGTCACCCATGTCAGCAGCCACCTGCCTCTCCTTCGACCCCGTCCTGCCGCCACCGCGCGAACGGCTGCCTGCAGGCACCTGCGACTGCCACTTCCACGTCTTCGAGGACGTCGCGCGCTACCCGCTGGCGCCGGGGCGCAGCTACACGCCTGCGGCGGCGCCCATGGACGACTATCGGCGCATGATGGCGGCCACCGGCATCGAACGCGCGGTACTGGTGCAGCCCAGCGTCTACGGATCGGACCACACGCTGTTCGTCGACATGCTGCGCGAGCACCAGGCGTGGCTGCGCGGCGTGGCCGTGGTGCGCGCCGACACGCCGGACAAGGACATCGAGCTCTGGCATCGCGCGGGCTCTCGCGGCTCGCGCGTGAACGCGCTGTACGCGGCCGGTGCGCCGGTGGCGGAGATCGAGGCCATCGTGCAGCGCATCCGGCCGCACGGCTGGCATCTGCAGGTCTGCATCGACGTGGACGCTCAGCCGCAGCTGCTCCAGCGCATCGTCGACATGGGCGTGCCGGTGGTCGTGGACCACATCGGGCATCTGCCCGCCGAGCGGGCGGCGCCATCGCAAGGCTTCGCCAGCCTGGTGAGCCTGCTGCGGGAAGGGCGCATCTGGGCGAAGCTGTCCGGCCCGTACCGATTGACCGCGCAGCGCACCGGCTTCGGCGACGTGCGGCCGCTGGTCGACCGCCTGGTGCAGGCCAATCCCGGGCGGCTCGTGTGGGGGTCGGACTGGCCCCACCCCTCCATCGACGCACCGATGGTGAACGACACCGACCTGGCGAACCTCGCCTGTGAATGGCTCGGTGACGCCGTGTTGCGGCAGAAGGTGCTCGTGACCAACCCGACCCAGCTCTACTGGGGCTGAGCAAGAGGAGACCGAGCGATGTCGCTCTGGACAGAATTCGAGGACGCCGACGTCGTCCAATCGTTTCGCTCGTTTGCCCTCGAGCACGTCAAGCCCGCAGCAGCCGAGATCGACCGCGACGATCGGTATCCCGCCGAGCTCGTGCAGGTGGCAGCCGACCATGGCTTCAATGCGCTGATCGTGCCGAAGCAGTACGGCGGCGCCGGCTGCACGTTCCGGCGCGTCGTCTCCTTCTTCGAGGAAGTCGGGGCGCACAGCGCAGCCGTCGGCATCTCGCTGAACTCGAACTTCCAGGCGCAGAACGCGATCCTGCGTTCGGGTTCGGAAGAACTTCGTCAGCGCTACCTGCCGAAGTTTGCACAGGGACTCAAGGCCTCCTACGCGTTGACCGAGCGCAACCATGGCAGCGACATCCGTTCCCTGGATACGCGCGCCGTGCGCGAGGGGGACCACTGGGTGCTGGACGGCCAGAAGTCGTTCATCACCTCCGGCTCGGGTGCCGACTTGTTCATCATCCTGGTCGAAACGGACGAGGGCCTGGGCGTGTTCGCGGTCCCGCGCGAGGCGCCGGGCGTCAGCACCTTCATCAGCGACCGCAGCGAAACCTTCGGCCTGCGCAACGGACCGCACGTCGAGCTGCTGCTGCAGAACGTGCGCGTGCCGCTGGACCACCTGATCGGCAAGGCCGGTGAAGGCCTGAAGGTCGTGCTGCGCAACCTGAACTACTCGCGCACGCTCAATGCGGCCATGACGATCGGCCTGGCTCGCTCCGCCTTCGAGGAATCGCTGGCGTACGTCAAGCAGCGCAAGGCCTTCGGCCAGTTCGTCTTCGACTTCCAGGGCATCCAGTGGTACTTCGCCGAGTCGCTGGCCGAGATCGATGCGGCGCGCTTGCTGCTGCACTCGGCGGCGGAGGCGATCGACGAGCAACGCGACATCGATCGACATTCGAGCGAGGCGAAGCTGGTCTGCTGCGGCGTGGCCAACCGCGTGACCGCCCACGCCATCCAGGTCTGCGGTGCCTACGGGACGATGGTCAATTCGCCGTTCAACCGCTACTGGCGCGATGCCAAGACCTTCGAGATCGGCGGCGGCTCCATGGAGGTCCTGAAGAACAACCTCGGGCGCTACCTGTCGCGACTGGACATGAGCGAGTACCTCGATCCGTCAGCGGCCTGATCGCACCGCCACGCACGTCGTTTCTCTCACCGGAACTCATCATGTTCAGCAACCAGAATCTGGCTCAACTCATCACCGGCGCGGCCAAGCGGTCCCCGCAGGCGCTCTTCGGCACGGATACGGTGTCGATGCCGCTGGCCGACGCGCTGGAGCTCGCCCGCAAGCTGGCCCGGCAACTCGGCGCGGCCGGCCTGCGGCGCGCCTCCACCGTCGCCTTCATCGGCGTCACCAGCGAGCACTACCTGATCCTGTGGATGGCCTCGCAACTCGTGGGCCTGCGCACCGCGCTGATCAACCCGCACTATCCGCAGGAGTTGCTGCGCGACATGCTGGTCGATCTGCGCCCCGATGCAGTCGCGGTCTTCGACGACCAATTCGCCGCGCCCACCAGTCCCGACTGGCGGCAACTGGATGCGCGCCGCGCCTGGGCTGGAGAAGTCACGGTGACGCCGGCCGCCGGGAAGGCGCCGGCCGTCGGCGCGGGGGACCCTGCCGAATGGGGCGCGCAATGCGATGGCGGCGAGATCGCCAGCTACATGCACACCTCCGGCACCTCCGGGCGGCCCAAGTTCTGCGCGCAGAGCCACACGTACTTCATCCGGCTCGGTCGCTTCATCGCCGACTCGATGGGCTACACCTGGCGCGACGTCGTCTACGCGCCGATGCCGATGTTCCACATCAACCCCTTGGGCTATGGCGTCGTGGCCGGGCTCACCGCAGGCGCCAGCGTGTTCGGCACGCGCCGTTTCTCCTCCGGCGAGTTCTGGAGCACCGTGAAGCGGATCGGCGCGACCGCCGCCGTGCTGCACGGCACGCCGCTGAAGCTGCTGCTGAAGGACACCACCCCGCAGGACAGCGAGGGGCACAGCCTGCGCTGCGTCTTCTTCGCGTCCGAGGAGTTCCTCACCCGCTTCTCCGTGCCGATGGGCATCACGCTGTACGGCTCGACCGAGGCCGGCGGCCTGTGCCACCTCTGGCAGCTGCGCCCGGGCGACGCGCAGCCGGCAGAGGAAGGGCCGACCCAGTACGCCGGCCGCGCCCGCTTCGACATGGAGGCGAAGATTTCCGACGAAGGCGAGATCCTGGTGCGCCAGCTGTCGGAGCACACGATGTTCTCCGGCTATCTGCGCGATGGCGTGCTCGACCCCTCGGTCGACGAGCAGGGCTGGTTCCACACCGGCGACCGGGGCCGCGTCGACCAGTACGGCAACCTGGTCTTCATCGAGCGCCTGAGCGAGGCCATCCGAGTCAACGGCGAATACGTTCCGATCGACTACGTGGAGCGCAAGCTGGAGACCGAAGCCGGTCTCACGGAATTCGCGATCTGGAGCAAGCCCGACGACATCAGCGGCCAGCGCGTCGTGCTGTTCGTGACCGATCCCCAGTTCGACCTGGCCCGCACCACCGCCGTGATCAAGACGTTGCCCGGGATCATGCGACCCGTCGAGATCGTGCGGATCGCGGCGCTTCCCCGCGATACCGGCGTCAACAAGGTCCAGCGCCGGCGCTTGCAGGGCGAGCCCGTGCTCGCGCGCCATGCGCTGTCCTGAGGTGGGGCTCCGCATGACTGCATTTCTCAAGTACGAACAGCGCGACCATGTGGTCACGCTGACCATGTGCCAGCCCGACCAGCGCAATCCGCTGACGGGCAACACCGCTGTCGTCGAGCTGCTGGCCGCGGTGGACCGCATCTCTGCCGACGCGAGCGTGCGCGCGGTGATCCTGACCGGCGAAGGGCCGGCGTTCTCGGCGGGCGGCGACATCCGCAAGATGAAGGAGCAGTCGTTCGGCGACGTCGACGGCATGCGCATCCGCGACGACTACCGCTCGGGCATCCAGCGGGTGCCGCTGGCGCTTTTCAACCTGGAAGTGCCGGTCATCGCCGCCGTGAACGGCCCCGCCATCGGTGCAGGGCTGGACCTGGCCTGCATGTGCGACTTGCGCATCGCCTCGGAAGAGGCGCGCTTTGCCGAGAGCTTCGTGAAGATGGGCATCGTTCCCGGCGACGGCGGCGCCTGGCTGCTGCCTCGCGTGATCGGCCTGTCCCGCGCAGCCGAGCTTTCGTTCACCGGCCGCATGATCGATGCCGCCACGGCGCTGGCCTGGAACCTGGTGTCGCAGGTGGTGCCGCACGAGGATCTGTTGGCCGCTGCCAACCGCCTTGCCGACGACATCGCGGCCAACCCGCCGCAGGCCACGCGCATGACGAAGCGGTTGATCCGCGAGGGCATGCACATGAGCCTGGCCTCGTTGCTGGAGCTGTCGGCCGCCTACCAGGCGCTGGCGCACCAGACCGCGGACCACCGGGAGGCGGTGTCGGCCTTCCTGGACAAGCGCACGCCGAAGTTCGGCGGCTGAGCCCCATCACGAGCAGGACGAAGCCATGAACACCCGCCCATTCAACGTGGTCCGCCTGGAGTTTTGGATGGATCCCGCCTTCGACGAGATCCTGTCCGCCGAGCCTTGCATCGCGCTGCAGACCTGCGCAGTCGATGGTGCCAACGACGCGCTCGGTCAGGCGATGTCGCGTGCACACGTGCTTCAGACCAATTCCGCTCGGGACGAGCTGCCGCCGCACCTGATCGCCGACGCCGCGCTGCTGGAGCGCTGCCCCAACCTGCTGGCCGTCTCTGCCAATGGGTCGGGCTGCGACACCATCGACATCGATGCCTGCACGCACGCCGGCGTGATGGTGATGAACCAGGTCGGCGGCAACGCCGACTCGGTGGCCGAGATGACGCTGGGTCTGATGCTCTCGGTGCTGCGACGCATCCCGGAGTCGGACCGCCGCCTGCGCAGCACCGAGCGGGGCTTCAGCCGTGAGGACCTGATGGGCCGCGAGCTGCGAGGGCGCACCTTGGGGTTGGTGGGCATGAGCGAGATCGGGCGCCGCACCGCCGCGCTGGGTCGGGCCTTCGGCATGCGCGTGCTGGGCTTCGATCCCGCGTTGGACGCCCAGGAGCTCGCACGTCGAGGCGCCGAGGCGGTGTCATTCGACGAATTGCTGCAGCAGTCCGACGTCGTCTCGCTTCACTGCCCGCGCAATGCGCACACCGTCGGAATGATGAATGCCGCACGCTTCGACGCGATGAAGCCCGGCGCCATCTTCATCACGACCGCGCGCAGCGGAATCCACGACGAAGCGGCACTGGCCGACGCCCTGACCCGCGGTCACCTGGCGGGCGCAGGGCTGGATGTGTGGGAGCAGGAGCCGCCGCCGCCCGACCACCCGTTGCTGGCACTGCCGAACGTCGTAGCCACGTACCACACGGCCGGCGTGACGCAGGAGGCGCGGCGCAACAACGCCACGCTCGCCGCCACCCAGATCTTGCAACTGCTCACCACGGGGAAGCGCCCGGAACGGCTGGTCAACCCCCAGGTGTGGCCGATTGCCTGTGCACGACTGGCGGCGCTTGGGCTGCACGCGTGACCTTGAAGAAGAGCGCTGGCGCGCGCGAGTACATGAACGCACTAGTGGCTCGAGCTGAAGGCAGATCACCGTCCCACCCATTGAGCGGGCCAGCTACCGGATCGGACCATGGAGTGGATGAGTTGGACGGCCAGGCCGGCAACGGCTGTGGCAGCGCGCGTGGCTGGACGGGTGACGTTCAGCGCGAGCAAGGGCATCGTCGAAGTGCTCGCCGTCGCGCATCATCGTCGCCGGCCCGCTTACTGGCATCGGCGCGTCGCCAAGGAGTAGGCGCAGACCGTACAGGCCATCGGGTCATCGCCGATGTCGCGGGCTCAGCGACGCAGCGCGGCCGCCAGTGTGCCGAGCGTCTGCGCCTCGGCCGGACGCCGCCGTGGAATAGCACATGGCATCAGCCGCTCGCGGCACTCGCGGCGAGGCGGCAGGCGATGAGCAAGCGAAGGTCGGCAGTGCAACCGGGACGAGCCGTTGAACCTCGCGCCGCCGAATCGACACACACCGGTCGCGGGTACTGACGCTGAAGTGAGGTCGCGCGGCCGCAGAGCGTCCCTTTCGACGACGCGGTAAACCGGTTGGCCGTGAGCCAGACCAATAGCGCTCTCGGCCGCGGCGCGAGGAATGAAGTATCGCCTTCCCATTGCGACGTACTTGTCCTCGCACCGCGCGATCGCCGCGCTGTCTTGTCGCTACGGCGTTGGCTTGTCTCGCAGAAACCGCTCCCAAGTCTGCCGATCCTGGCGCAGGATCGCCGCGAGGACTTCCGGCGTCGCCTGCTCGTCGATCTGAAGATGGTGTCTTTCGAGCCTGGTGCGCAATTCCGAGTCGCGCAGCGCCTGTTGCAGGTCTTGTGCAAGCCGCTCGATGACGCCGGGCGGCGTCTTCGCCGGTGCAAGCAGCGCCTGCCAGGTCGGTACCGAGACGCCGGGAACGCCGGCCTCGGCCAACGTGGGCACGTCGGGCACCGCCACGGCGCGTTGCGGCGACAGAATCGCCAACAAGCGCAAGCGCCCTTCTTTCGCGTGCGGCAGGTGTAGCGAGAGGGGCCCGAAGTTCACGTGCACCCGCCCGGCGACGAGGTCGGACATCAGCGCAGTTCCCCCCTTGTACGGCACCCGAACCATGCGGATACCGGTCGCCTGCATGAACTGTGTCGCCGCCATGTGCTCGCCCATCGCGCCGGTCGCGTAGTTCAGCGGCTGCGACTGCTGCCGCGCATGGGCGACAAGTTCCGCCACCGTCTTTGCCGGTATCTCGGCATTCACCGACAGCGCGAACGTGAACGCGCCGACCGCCGCGATAGGCGCAAAGCTGTCCGCACCATGCGCGCTCTTCTGCAGCGCCGCTGCCGCTACCAAGGCTGACGACGTGCCCCACAGCAGCGTGTAGCCGTCGGCTGCTGCGCCGGCGACGGCGGCGCTGGCTATCGCGCCGTCGGCTTCGGGCTTGTTCTCGACCACCACCGGCTGACCCAACGACTTTTCCAGCGCTTCACCGACGACGCGGGCGACGGCGTCCGAAGGACCGCCGGCCGTGAACGGAACGGCAATCCGCAACGCGTGCGCCGGGAACGTCGGCTCGGTCGGCGCCGCAGCGCCGGCAACGAGCGACAGCGCCATTGACATCGCGAGGAAAGACTGCGCGGCCTTCATGGGCTTCTCCACGAGCGGGGGATGTCTGCACTCTAGATCGAACCGACGCGGGGCAGCAGCAAACCGACGGCATCACTCGGCTTGAACCTTTGGTTCATGAAGAACGCAAGACATGGACAAGCTGCGCGCGCTTCGCTACTTCATTGCGACTGCTGGCCGGCATAGCCTGTCGGGTGCAGCGCGCGAGCTCGGCGTCAGCGTTACAGCGGTGGCCAAGCTCGTCAACGCGCTCGAACGCGAAATCGGGGTCAAGCTCTTCGACCGAACGGTGCAGGGCCTCACGCTCACCGCCGACGGCGTTGCGTACCTTGAAACGTGCCGGCCGTTGCTTGAACAGCTCGACGCTGCCGACATCGGGTTGAAATCGGCCGCGGTCTCTGCGCGCGGCACACTCGTCGTCGGCGCGCCGACGTTCGTCGCGCAGCACTGGCTGTTACCGGCATTGCGTGCCTTTGCCGCGCGGTACCCCGAAATCCGGTACGACGTGCGCGTCGTCGAGCGCGTGGGACAAGATGGCGTGTCGGCCGTCGAGGTTTTCGTCGTTCTCGGCTGGCCGGAGCGCGGCGACCTCGTCCACCGCGTGATCGCGCAGACCCGCTTCGTCGTCTGCGCTTCGCCGGCGTACTGGGCAGCGCACGGGGTGCCGCAGCGCCCGCTCGACCTCGAGCGCCACAATTGCATGGCGTTCCGCACCCCGGAAGGCACGCTGCTGGACCTCTGGGATTTCGACCGCGGCAACGAGCACGAGGCTGTGGCGGTGCAAGGCTGGCTGACGAGCGACCATCGCGACGTTCTGCTCGACGCAGCGTTCGCCGGCGAAGGCGTGATCCGCATGACCGACCTGCTTTGCCGCCCGCACTTGGCAAGCGGCCGGCTCGTCCCCGCGCTGCTCGATTGGGAGGCGCGGGCTGCGCCGCCGCTGAACCTGCTCTACCGCCCGAACCTTCGTCGAACGCCTCGCGTGCGGCTGTTCGTCGACTTCGTCAGCCCCAAGCTGCGCGAACAGCAGGATCGCGACGCGAGCGGATCGACGCCGGCGCCCGAGTGGAGTAAGAGGCACTACGCGCGCGCGTCGACCACGCTGCGGATCCCGACGACGCGGTCGCGCTGAGCGCACATTGTGAAGCGACGCCCGGATAGCGCGCTTCGTTACCGGCGGCTCGTGGCCCCCTGCACCGCGCGGCCAACGAGCAATTTGCCCATCTCATTCGGCCTGAGGCCGGATCACCCCATCGCATGAGCACGTCGGCGCAAGCGGCCAGGGCGCGCACTGCCGACCGGCATACCGCGCGAGACGCACGCACAGTGGCAGGAGGCCGGCGGAATGCCGCCGACCAGTAGGGCGCTAGACGGGCAGTCCGAGTTCACCAAG
>Ga0075420_100006827_pt1 | contig 10065 bp, 8 predicted proteins | sample SoiMetdeltSBSDD4_FD_75296 | JGI IMG/M metagenome (GOLD analysis project Ga0075420, IMG submission 75296) | Bulk soil microbial communities from a Populus tree surrounding site in Tennessee, USA - Soil MetaG P. deltoides SBSDD4 | ecosystem: Environmental > Terrestrial > Soil > Tree plantation...
GAAGCTCCACACGATTTGTGAGGAAGGCCGCTGTCCCAATCGGTGGGAGTGTTGGAATGCCCGCACCGCCACGTTTTTGATCCTGGGCGACGTCTGCACGAGGCGCTGTCACTATTGTTCGGTCGCGACCGGCCGACCTGGCGCCGTTGATGAGGATGAACCGCGGCGGATCGCCGAAGCCGTCAAGGCGTTGCATCTCCGACACGCCGTCATCACCTCCGTCAACCGAGACGAATTGGCGGACGGCGGTGCAGCGATCTTTGCTGAAACCATCCGGCGCACAAGGCGGGCCAATCCTGGTTGCACGATCGAAGTGTTAATTCCTGATCTCGCAGGCAATGCCGCCGCACTCGACGTGATCTGCGAGGCGCGGCCGAATGTCTTGAACCACAACATCGAGACCGTTCCACGGCTGTTTCCGCTCTTGCGTCCGCAAGGCAAGTATCACCGCTCGCTGGAGGTGTTAGCGCATGCGAAGCGCGCCAGACTCACCACCAAGTCAGGATTGATCATCGGGATGGGGGAGACGCCGGACGAAATCCGCCTTGTCCTGCACGATGTGCGGCGTGCCGGGTGTGACATTCTCACCATCGGCCAATACCTGCAGCCGACTACCCAGCATCTTCCGGTCGCCCAGTTTTACGAGCCGGCCTCCTTCGCCGCATTTAAGACCGAGGCGCTGGCCATGGGCTTTGTCCATGTCGAATCCGGTCCCTTGGTCCGCAGCTCCTACCATGCGGATCAACACGCGTCGCGCTAAGCCGGCGTAAGCACTTTCGCAATCAGTGCCTGCGCTTCGGTCTGGATCAGCGAAAGGTGGTCCGGTCCTTTGAAGCTCTCGGCGTACAGTTTGTAGACATCTTCCGTGCCGGAAGGACGGGCAGCAAACCAGCCCTGCGTGGTGACTACCTTGAGTCCGCCAATTGCGGCTCCGTTGCCCGGCGCCGTGGTGAGCCTGGCCACGATCGGATCGCCGGCGAGCGTCTGGGCCGGAACTTGGTCGGGGGAAAGCTTCGAGAGCGCCGCTTTCTGCTGAGGAGTGGCCGGTGCGTCGATCCGCGCATAAATGGGCTCACCCAATTCCGCCGTGAGCGTGCGGTACAGGTGGGACGGATCCCGCCCCGTCGTCGCCGTCATTTCAGCCGCCAGCAGATCCATGATGATGCCGTCCTTGTCGGTGGTCCAAACGAGGCCGTCGCGCCGCAGGAATGAGGCCCCCGCGCTTTCTTCCCCGCCAAAGCCCAGCGAACCATCCAACAATCCCTCGACAAACCACTTGAAGCCGACCGGCACTTCCACCAGCATGCGTCGGAGTTTCTCCGCGACACGATCGATCAAGCTGCTACTGACCAGCGTCTTGCCCACGCGGGCACCGGCGCTCCAGTGCGGCCGATGGGAGAAGAGATAGGCAATGGCCGCGGCCAAATAGTGATTCGGATTCATGAGACCGGCCGAGCGCGTGACGATACCATGACGATCATTGTCCGCATCATTGCCGAACGCCACGTCAAATCGATCCTTGAGCGCGATGAGATTCGCCATGGCGTAGGGAGAGGAGCAATCCATCCGGATTCTGCCGTCCCAATCCAGCGGCATGAACCGAAAGGTCGGATCGACCCTCGCATTGACCATTTCGATGTCCAAACGATAGCGTTCGGCAATGGGTTCCCAATAGGCCACTCCGGAGCCGCCGAGCGGATCAACGCCCAACTTGAGTTTGCTACCTCGGATCGGCTCGAAATCGATCACGTGCTCCAAATCTGCGACATACGCACCGATATAATCATGTTCATGTATCAATGCACTGCGCTTGCTCGACGATCCGGATAGGCGGCTCACCCCCTGCAGCTTGGCGGCCAAAAAGCTATTGGCCCGTTCCTCGATCCATTTCGTCGCCGTCGTATCGGCCGGTCCGCCTTGTGGTGGGTTGTACTTGATGCCGCCGTCTTCAGGGGGATTATGGGATGGCGTGATCACGATCCCGTCACTGTGCCCGGATGACCGGCCGCGATTATGGGTCAGAATCGCATGCGAGATCACCGGGGTCGGCGTATAGCCTCCATGACGGTCCACCATTACTTCGACACCGTTGGCCGCCAACACCTCGAGCGTCGTCTCGAATGCGGGCCGCGAGAGTGCATGCGTGTCGATGCCGACAAAGAGGGGACCCGTGGTCCCTTGGCTATGCCGGTATTCACAAATCGCTTGAACGACAGCGAGAATGTGGTGCTCATTAAAGGATCGCTTGAGGGATGAACCACGATGTCCTGACGTGCCAAAACTCACCCGTTCACCGGGGACTGCCGGATCCGGGACATGCCGATAGGCATCCAGCAACGTGTCGACATTCACCAGAAACGTCTCTGGCGCGGGCTGACCGGCTAAGGGATGAAGACCCATGCCTTGGTGTAGCCTTGCAGGCCCGGCTTGTCAATCTACGAGAGCAGCCGGGTGGAATTGACCGACGGGGGAGAAGAGAGTAAGTACGGAAGCTCCATGCTCTCTACATTCAGAAATTGTGACAAGTTGACATAATATACCTTATCAGACATTCCCTTCGATGTCGCTCGAATTTCTTGGCCGCCTGCAAAGAGAATTGTCGCTGACCGGCAGCGCCGTCTATGAGTCCGTGGTGGCGATTGCCGAACGCGTGAACCGCAAAGTGCATGTCTTGCGGCTCCACGGGCAAGCCGCCAGCTTGTTAACTCAGATGGAAACCGTCCAGGGTGAACTGGGCCAACAGCTGGCGAGTCTCACACCGGCTCGTGCTGGCTTTTCCATGACCGAGTGTGAGCGCACGCTCAATCACGCGACCGACCGTGTCCATCGACTAAAGCAGACCCTCGTTCAAGTTGATGCCCAGATCCGGGAACTCAAACTGGAAGCGATTCATGGCGATCTACTCGCGTTGCAGCGAGACCTGAGTCTCCGCTCGGCCGCCATCGAGCGCCTCTCGGTGTCACACGGCTGTCAGGTGATCGGCAAAGAAGTCGGCGAGCTGACGTGGCCGCCGACCGTGCGATTGGTCACCGTATTTCGGGGTCCTTTCCTCATTCCGCCTACCGACCGGTTCATCTTCCGAACCGACGACATCGTCATTGCGATCGGCTCCCGCACCGATCTGGATCACATCGCCCCCTGGTTTACCGCCGGCCGGACGGGCAAAGCTTGACTCGTCGTAGATTCCCGACATCGCTATTGGCCCGATAGGTTTTCGCGGTCACCTGAGGTACACTAAACGTATGCGCTGCCGCCTCGTCGTCCTGTTGCCCCTGCTCTCTTTGATCGCACTGGTCCCTCATGTGACACCGGTTGTTGCGGTCGAACCAGCCGCCGCACCGGCCGCAGGCTCAAATGGCCTGCGACTTCTCGAGGAGATGCAGGCCGTCATCACGGAACTGGCCGAGACGGCCAAACCCTCCGTCGTCAGCCTCTTTCCTACCAATCCTGTGGGCAAAGGCCGTGACTTTGCACCGGAACGTGTGCCGAATGCGCCCGGCTCCGGAGCGGGCGTCATCATCACCCCGGACGGCCACATCATTACCAACAATCACGTCGTGGGAGATTCCGCGGAAATTGAAGTCCGACTATCCGACCGGTCAAAACTGATTGCGCAGGTCATCGGGAAGGATCCCGACACGGATCTGGCGGTCCTGAAAGTCACGGCGGATCGTCCCCTGCCGCACGCGCGCTTCGGCGACTCGAGCACGGTCCGTGTCGGACAGTGGGTGCTCGCGGTGGGGAATCCGTTCGGGCTCGAGCGCACCGTCACGTTGGGAGTCGTCAGCGGCATCGGGCGGGAAAATGTGAATCTCTCCCGCTATGAAAACTTCATCCAAACCGACGCCTCGATCAACCCGGGCAATTCCGGCGGTCCGCTTTTCAACCTTCGCGGCGAGATCATCGGGATCAACACCGCCATCATCAACTTTGCCCAGGGCATCGGCTTTGCGATTCCCTCCAACATGGCCAAGCAGGTCCTCCAACAGTTACTCGAGCAAGGGCGTGTCGTCCGGGGCTGGCTCGGGGTCGGCATCCAACCCTTGACGCCGGAGTTGGCCAGAAAATTCGGCGTGCCAGAGCAAGAAGGCGTGCTCGTCAACGAAGTGTTCGAGAAGGACCCGGCGGCCGCAGCCGGCATCAAGGCCGGGGATGTCATTACCCGCATCGAAGGCTCAGTGATCGACAGTCCGAACCGTCTCTCACGGATCGTTGCCGGTCTCCTTCCAGGTGCCAAGGCCCGCGTGGAAGTCGTCCGGAATCAGGAACGCATGGTAGTGGAAGTGGCGTTGACCGAACGTCGAGATCACGCCACGGTTGCCTCGTTGCCCCAATCCCGCAATGAATCGAAATTGGGCGTTGATGTGCAAGACTTGACCGTTGCGCTGGCCGAAAAATTCAAGCTTCGCGAAACCCGCGGGGTGCTCGTGACCAAAGTCGAGGCCGGGAGCCTCGCGCAATCCGAAGGTCTCCGCGAAGGCGACCTCATTAAGGAAGTCAACCGTGCAGACGTTGGAACTGTCGGCGACTTTACCAGCGCCGTCGCGAAGGTCCGACGCGGTGACACCGTGCTCTTGCGCGTCCTGCGTGAAAGCCGTGCGTTTTATGTCGTGTTAAAACCAACCGAGCCCTAAACCTCGCACGCGAGTCCTGACGCAGCTTTGAAACCTGTGAGGCCAACGTCTCCCTGATTCGCTAGTGCGCCCCCACGGCCTGCCTCGTGGCTTTCGTCTCTTCGACAATCTTCGCCGCCACCTCTTTAGGCACTTCATCGTATCGGGCCAATTCCATGACATAGCTCCCTCCCCCGCCGGTGAGGGAGTTGAGCGTCGTCGTGTAGGTCATGATTTCGCTGAGCGGGACCAGCGCCTTGACGATTTCGGCATGCCCCCGCGCTTCCACATGCAGAATGCGCCCACGCCGAGCATTCAGATCGCCGATCACGGCCCCGATGTGAGCCGCGGGCGCCTCGACCTCCACCGTCATCATCGGTTCCAACAGCACCGGGTGCGCCGATTCCATCGCTTTCTTGAAGGCCATCGACGCCGCAATCTTGAAGGACATTTCCGACGAATCCACGACGTGATAAGACCCGTCATAGACGGCCACACGGACGTCCACGACGGGAAAGCCGGCCAGCGTCCCGTGTTGCATGGCCTCCACCACACCCTTCTCGACGGCCGGAATGAAATTGCGAGGAATGACGCCGCCCACCACCCGGTTCGTGAACGTAAATCCCTCCCCGCGTGCTGAAGGAGTGACTTCAAGCCAGCAGTCCCCATACTGCCCGTGTCCACCCGTCTGCTTCTTGTATTTGCCCTGCGCCTGCGCAGTCGCACGGATCGTTTCCCGGTACGGAATTTTTGGCGTGTGGATGACGACTTCGGCTCCGTACTTCCGCTGAAGCTTTTCCAACGCCAGATCCAGATGCAACTGTCCTGTCCCGCTCAATACCATTTCCTTGGTATCCGCATTGCGGGAGAAGCCCAACGTCGGATCTTCTTCAATCAGTTTATGCAATCCCAGACTCACCTTATCCACATCTGCACTCGACTTGGGTTCAATGGCAAACGACAAGACGGGCCGTGGCAGCGTCGGCAAAGGATAGCTGATCGGCTGCGCCTCCTCGCATAACGTATCGCCGGTCTGCGCATCTTTGAGTTTGCCAATCGCGATGATGTCGCCGGCCAACGCGGAACTCACGGCCGTATGCTTCTTGCCAAGCAACTGATACAGATGCCCGCTTTTCTCTTTGATCCTGCGGGTGGAATTAAAGAGTACCGAATCGGCGTGCAGCGAGCCGGAGTACAGGCGGACGTACGACAGCCGCCCGACGAATGGGTCAATGATCGTCTTAAAGATGACGGCGGAAAACGGTGCATCGGGGCTGGCAGGGCGCGAGACGTCCTGATGCCCATCGGGATGCTCTCCGACGAGCGGTTGCCGTTCGGCGCGATCGGCGGGTGATGGGAGCAAGTCGACGATGCCATTGAGCAGCGGCACAGTGCCGATATTCTTGAGCACGGATCCCACATACAGCGGGACAACGGTCCCCGCCAGCACGCCCGCTCGAAGCCCGCGGAGCACGTCCGCCGGAGTGAGTTCGCCGGCGGATAGATAGTGTTCGAGCAATTGGTCATCGGATTCGGCAGCGGCTTCCTGAATGCGCTTTCTCGCTTCCCCGATGACGGGTTCCGCGCCGGATGGGATCGGTTGCTGCTGCCATTTCATATTGTCCGCCCGCGACTGGATGGCCTGCTGTCCCATGAAGTCGATGACGCCATGACACTGGGCACCCTCTTTCCACAGGCAGGACATCGGAAGGGGCGTAATCTCCAACTCGCGGTGGCAGACCGCGATGACGTCCTCGACGGACGCGGCCTCCTTCTCGAATTCGTTGACGACGATGAGACAGGGCAGGTGGAGCGCTTTGACGTAGCTCCACAGCCGAAGCAGTTCACTGCGGATGCCGCTGGACGGCGTGATCACCATAATGACGGCATCAGCGGCATGCAGCGCCGTGATGGCTTCTCCAAGCAAACTGAGGGCACCGGGTGTATCCAGGAGGTTGATCGTCGTCTGATTCCAGATGCAGCGAAGGAGGCTGGTGCTCACGCTACTGCGGTGGTGTATCTCTTCGGGTTCGAAGTCCGAGACGGTCGTGCCCTGCATCACAGAGCCCAGAGTCGCAATGGTACCGGTAGTCAAGAGGATCGCTTCAGCCAGGGACGTCTTCCCCGCCCCTCGGTTGCCGATGATCACCACATTTCTGAGAGACCTCGCACCAGGCTCGTTCATAGGACCCTCCTTCCTTCGTGCGGAAGCGTGTGCCTCTTCCGCCTCAATGCAGGTTACATGGTCATTCGCCCCTCTCGTTGTTCATTGCGGTCCCGCGTGGTGCAACCAGCCCTGATCGGCAAAACTGACGTACCGCCCGTCGCCCACGACGATATGATCCAACACCCGGATGCCCAGCAGTTCGCCCGCCGACACCAGCCGCGCAGTCAGCACATGATCTTCCTGACTGGGTGACGGATCGCCGCTTGGATGGTTGTGCAGAAAAATGACGGCGGCAGCGGATTCCCTGACCGCCATCGTGAACACTTCCCGCGGATGCACAATACTGAGTGTCAGGCTGCCTTCCGATACCGTTGCGTCGCGGACGACCGCATGCTTGGCGTCCAATAGCACCACCTTGAAAATCTCATGACGCAGGTCTCGCAATGTTGGATGGTAGTGCTCGAACACTTCTCGGCTGGAGCCTATTTTCATGCCTTTGGACAGCGGCGAGGCGAGGGAGCGTTTGCCGAGTTCGATCGCGGCTTTGATGTGGGCCGCCTTCGCCTCCCCGATTCCGCGCACCGCGCAAAGTTCCTCGATACCGCAGCGGGCCAATCCTGCCACTCCTCCGAGACAAGCCAGAACTTCCATACCGACCTGCACGGCGGAAAAGCGTTGTCGGCCAACACGCAGGAGAATCGCGAGGAGTTGCGCATCGGTTAAGGCTTCGGCGCCCTGCATCAACAGCCGTTCACGTGGACGTTCAGTTACCGGCCAGTAGGCAATGCCCTGTCGCGCCGCCTTTTGCTCCACCGCATTTCTCCTGACAAAAATATGACACGTTGAACGTTTTTGTACTAGCCGAGACCCCTCTGGAGAGGCCTTGGTAACAAATACTTACCACCTAAGATGTTGAAATTACGTATCGACAAAAAATGGTTCGGCTCTTGCTTTGCTTCGCCCCCAGCTGTGCATGTCGCAACCAGGGAGGAAGCGATGGAATGTCCGAAATGCAAAGGGCTCATGATGCTCGAGCGGTTCTCCGACTTCTTTCTGATCTTCTATGCATGGAAGTGCATTAACTGCGGCGCCATTATCGATCGCACCATTTCCAACAATCGCCGGAAGAGCTTGGCCGCCCGCGACGCACAGACGGCCCAGCCGGCGCAGCCTTCGGCCGCCGCGACACGCTGACCCTCTCGCTCGCGCATCCGGACGCGAGCGCTGGAGTCAGCCCACAGTGCGTCTCGTTTCGGCTGCATCAAGCCCCTCTCACACGCTGGCACCCTCACGGTGCAGAATTATAGTCAGCCTCACTCACAGCGTCAAAATGCCAGCAATCCACGCCGCCGGATGTGCCGCCCTCCTGCTCAGCTCTCGTTCGTGACTGATCGAGAATTCACGTTCGCGTCACCCTTGACCCCTGCAAAAACGCTATGTTACAGTCTGGCGCGCCAGCAATGCCTCTCGCCTCACAAGAATGCCGATACAGCTGGACGATGTCTTCTCCTACGGGACCCCTGGGACATGCCCTGTTCCGGAGACCCAGGCGAACCGAGATGTGTGTCGCTGCAGGGCTCGCTCGGCCTCAAATTCACGCCAGGGCTGATGTGTGATGCCGAGTTATTCGCAGGTCGCTGAGCTATTGGACAGAGTGAGCCAAGGACATGCCCCGACTTCTGCGTCGAGTGCGCAAGCAGTGTCATGATCGCGAGCCAGTCAACGCGAGTTGAATAGGTCCTACATTCTATGCGAGTGATCGCTGGTTCCCATCGCGGTCGGCGTCTCAGTGCCCCACAGGGAAGGTCCCTGCGTCCCACGTCCGACAAGGTACGGGAAGCCTTGTTTTCAATCCTGGGCCCGCGCGTATCAGGCAGCCGTGTTTTGGATTTGTACGCCGGCACGGGAGCGGTAGGCATTGAAGCGTTGAGTCGGGGCGCGATTGTCGTCACGTTTGTCGAGTCCGATCCCAAAGCGATGCAGGTCATGCGCAACAATTTGACGACCTGCGGCCTGCTCGAGCAGGCGGAATTGCGCAGCGAGCCGACAGAAATGTTTCTTCGGCAGCGGCGGTGGCAGCACGCTCCGTATGAGATTGTCTTCGCCGATCCGCCTTATGCAGATCCGGCGGCGGTCGATCTAGTGCTGGCCGGTTGGACTATCGGACTTCTTGCACCTGAAGCGGTGATGGTCATCGAACAGGATGCGCGGGCCGAGTTGCCGGTCGCCACCAATGACGCTCAATTCACCCGTCGATATCGGTATGGAGATACGGCACTCTTTGTTTACGGGCCGGCGCCGCGCGGGTTGTCTTCATGAAGATTGGCATTTACCCCGGTACCTTTGACCCCATCACTCATGGTCATACCGACATCATTACCCGCAGCCTGCGGGTATTTGATAGAGTAATGGTGGCTGTGGCACCGAATCCGACCAAGCATCCGCTCTTCAACTTGGCGGAGCGACTGGAGATGGTCCAGCTGGTCTTAAAGGATATCGGCCAGGTGGAGGTCGTCACGTTTGACGGGTTGTTGGTGGACCATGTGCAGCGATCCGGTGCCCATGCCATCATTCGCGGGCTGCGGGCGATCTCTGATTTTGAGCATGAATTTCAAATGGCTCTCATCAACCGCAAACTCGCCAAACAAGTGGAAACGGTATTCCTGATGCCGAGCGAAGAATATTCGTATCTGTCGTCGACGATCATCAAGGACGTGGCAAACCACGGCGGGACGCTGACCGAGTTTCTCCATCCGGAAGTCGCACGTCGTCTCCAAGCCAGAATTCGGAGTGCCAAGTCATGAAGCTTGCGGCCCGCGTCAGCCGGATTACGCCCTCCCCGACCTTGGCTATGGCGGCAACCGCCAAGGCGATGGCGGCGCAAGGCATCGATGTGATCGATTTCTCCACCGGAGAGCCGGACTTCGATACACCGGAGCCGGTCAAAGCCGCCGCCGAAGCGGCCATCCGTTCAGGCTTCACCAAATACACGCCGTCATCAGGCATCGACGAGCTTCGCAACGCGATCGCCGATAAGCTCAAAATTGAGCAGGGCCTGCAATACGACAAATCGCAAATCCTGGTGTCCTGCGGCGCCAAACACTCCCTCTACAACGTGGCCGAGGCGTTGCTCGAAGCCGGTGATGAGATAATCATTCCCACTCCTTACTGGGTCTCCTATGCGGACCAAGCCTTCTTAAATGATGCCACCCCTGTGTTGTTGGCCACCAGCGAAGCGGACAGCTATGCCATCGATCCCGCTGCCTTGGAGCAACGGATCACGCC
>Ga0075420_100006828_pt1 | contig 10065 bp, 10 predicted proteins | sample SoiMetdeltSBSDD4_FD_75296 | JGI IMG/M metagenome (GOLD analysis project Ga0075420, IMG submission 75296) | Bulk soil microbial communities from a Populus tree surrounding site in Tennessee, USA - Soil MetaG P. deltoides SBSDD4 | ecosystem: Environmental > Terrestrial > Soil > Tree plantation...
TTCAGGACGAACTGCAGCGCGATGCGCGCGTTGCCGGGCCAGCGCGCGTGGGGCGGGTGGCGGCCGTGGCCGCGCAGGTCCCTCGGGTAGCTCATGAATCACTCGATCGCGAACGCGGCGAGTGCTCCAGCGTACGGCTTGGGCAGCGGCCGCGCGTAGTCGCCGCGCTTGCTGGTGGCCAGGCGTGCGCGCACGAGGGCCTGCGCGGTGACGGTGGCCGCCGCGACGCCATCGACCACCGGCACGCCGAGCTCGGCCTGAAGGCGCTCGCACAGGTCGGCCATGCCGGCGCAGCCGAGCACGATGGCGGCGCTGTCGTCCTCGGCGAGCGCACGGCGGCACTCGGCCAGGATGGTGCGGTATGCATCGCTCTGGGGATCTTCCAGCTCGAGCACGGGAATCTCGCAGGCGCGCACGCGTTTGCAGTATGGTCGCACCCCGTATTTGTCGACGAGGTGCTCGGCGATCACCTGGGTGCGCTTGAGCGTCGTGACCACCGAGAAGCCGGTCGCCAGGTAGCACGCCGAGCGCATGGCGGCCTCGGCGATGCCGATCACCGGCCCGCGCGCGATCTCGCGCGCGGCATCGAGCCCCGGGTCGCCGAAGCAGGCGATGACGTGGGCGTCCACGCCCGCCACCACGCCTTGGCGCACTTCGTGCAGCAGGCCGACGCACGCCAGGGCCTCGTCGTAGTGGCCCTCGATCGATGCGGGGCCCTGCGAGGGATTCACCGCCTCGATCGTCACGCCGGGGCCGGCCACGAAGCGTGCGGCGGCCCCGATGCGCTCGGTCATCGAGCGCGTCGTGTTCGGATTGATCACCTGGATTCGCACCGTGGTCTCCTCGTGGCTGCGGGTAAATACCGCCTTTGTGCGCAATACGCTAGTCTAGATTGTCGACAATCGCAAGCACAACTTGCGTGCAACAAGTGCATGCAAACTGGTCTGGATCTTGCGTGCCACCCGGCGCGGTCGCGGGCCGCGCACCGACATGGACCCTCTCGAAAAAGGACGCCTCATGAACCACCGTATCCGCTTGCACCTGACCCTCCTCGCCGCTGCCACGCCGCTCGCGCTGTTCGGCGCGCCTTCTCGCGCGCAGGAGGTGCTGCGCATCGGCGTCAACGGCGTGATGTCGGGCGAGGCGGCCTCCTGGGGCCTGGTCAACAAGTACTGCGCCGAGACCACAGCCGACATGGTCAACGCCAAGGGCGGCGCGGACATCGGCGGCAAGAGATACCGCATCGAGATCGTTGCCCTCGACGACAAGAACGACCCCAAGATCTCGGTGACCAACGCCGAGAAGCTCACCAGCCAGGGCATCAAGTACATCATCGGCCCGAACATCGACACCACGGCGCTGGCGGTGAAGCCCGTGGTCGAGCGCGCCAAGGCGCTCAACTTCCCGTACGCCTTCGCCAAGGAGCTGTACAAGGCGCCGGCCGGCAACTCCGTGCTGGGCATGGTGGCGAGCTACCAAGTCGGTCCGATCATGTACGAGTACCTGAAGACCAAGAAGGGCGTGAAGTCGATCGCCTTCCTGGCGCGCAACGAATCCGACGCCAGGAACCAGCAGGCGGAGGGTGTCGAGGCGGCGAAGAAGCTGGGGCTGAACGTGGTCGCCGCCAGCGACAGCTACGAGCCGGGCACCAAGGATTTCATGCCGGTGATGACCAAGGTCATCAAGACCAAGCCCGACGCGATCGTGCTGTCGGGCGTGGCGCCGGCCGACGCGCCGCTGCTCAACAAGGCCGCGCGCGACCTGGGCTTCAAGGGCACGATCTCCACCGAGACGGCGCAGGATTCCAAGATCCTCGCCCAGGTCGCCGGCGCCAAGGCCAACGGCTTCATGAGCGTGGGCGGGGCGTCCACTCCCGAGATCCAGTCCGACTACATGAAGGAGTTCGTCTCGGTCTACAAGAAGCGCGTGGGCGAGTGGAACGACGAGGCCGGCACGAAGGTGTACGCGCTGGAGCTGATTCTCGCGGTGCTGAAGAAGAATCCGAAGGCGCTCGACGACGTCGAGGTGTTCAAGAAGGAGATGGCGACCTTCTCGATGCCCAACCCCTTCGTCAAGGGCGGCGCCACCCGGCTCGAGTTCGCAGGCCAGGCCGACTTCGGCCGGCGCAGCCAGGTCGGCGTGCCGCTGGTGATCAACGAGTTCCAGGACAAGGAATTCAAGACGCTGTTCGTGGGGACGATCCGCAACTGAGCTGCGGGCAGGCAGGGGCGGCGCGATGATCCAGGTGCTCATCAACGGCGCGGTGCTGGGCTGCGTCTATGCCCTCGTCGCGCTGGGCCTGACGATGGTGTTCAGCATCATGCGCGTCGTGAATTTCGCGCACGGCCAGATGTACATGCTGGGTGCGTTCGTCGTCTACTACCTGTACGGCGAGTACGGCCTGCCGTTCTACGTCGCCCTGCCCGCCGCCGCGGCGGCGCTGGCGCTGGTGGGCGTCGCCTTCAACCGCTTCTTCTTCCAGCCGGTGCTGGCCAGCGCCACGCGCGAGGAGAACTCCATGCTGATGGCGGTCGGCACGGCGCTGCTGCTCGAGAACCTCGCCCTCACGGTGTTCGGCGAGAAGCAGCGCGGCGTGCCGCCGGTGGTCGACGGCGCCTTCGTCTTCGGCGATGTCGCGGAGGGCGGCGCCATCCTCACCCATCCCAACGCCATGGTGGCCGCCCTGGCGGCGCTGTCGATCCTCGGGCTGCTCGCCTTCGTGCAGTACACGCGGCCGGGCCGGGCGCTGCGCGCGGTCGCGCAGGACAAGGAGGCGGCGCGCCTGCAGGGCGTGGACGTGAAGGCCACCACCACGCTCGGCTTCGCCATCGGCGCGGGGCTGGCCGGCCTCGCGGGTGGCCTGCTCGTCACGGTGTACGGCGTGAACTCCGGCGTGGGCGTCAACATCTCCACCAAGGCGTTCATCATGGTCATGATCGGCGGCGCCGGCGTGACCTCGGGCGCCATCGTCGGCGGCGTGCTGCTCGGCTTCGCCGAGGCGATCGGCTACGACCTGCTGCCCGGCAGCATCACCTACCTGCTGATCTTCGTCGCGATGATCGTGTTCCTCGTCTTCAAGCCGAACGGGCTGTTCGGCAAGCCGTGGGGTTGATGCCGCCGCATGCGGCGCAACGTCGGGACCCGGCGCAAAAGGACCCCGCATGAATCCTCTCAAGAAGCGCGATCTCGCGATCGCCCTGTGCTTCCTCGCGGCACTCGCGGCGCTGCCGCTGGCCATCGGCCCTTCGCGCTACCTGCTGTCGGTACTGATGAACTGCGCGGGCCTTTCCGTGGTGGCCTTCGGCGTGTGGCTCACCTTCACCATCGGCCGCATCAACATCTGCCAGGCCGGCTTCGCGCTGATCGGCGGCTACACCACGGCCATCGTGCTGTCGCGCCACGGCATGAGCTTCTGGCTCGCGCTGCCGCTGTCGGCGCTCGCCTCGGCCGCGCTCGGGGCGATCATCGGCAGCTTCATCCTGAAGCTGCGCGGCATCTATTTCTCGATGCTCACCATCTGCCTCACCGAGGCGATCCGGCTCGCCTTCCTCAACGGCGGCGAGTTCACGCAGGGCTCCAGGGGCATCACCGGACTGCCGCAGCCGTTCGCCGGCGAGTCGCCGCTGCCGATGTACTACCTCGCCATCGCGCTGCTCGGCGTCGCACTGCTCGTGACCTGGCGCGTTCACTACTCGCGCGTCGGCCGCATCTTCCGCGCGATGCGCCTGAACGAGGATCTGGCCGAGAGCTTCGGCACCGACGTGTGGCGCTACCGCGTGACCGCCTTCGCCATCGCTTGCGCGCTGGGCGGCCTGGGCGGCAGCTACTTCGCCGTATTCACGCAGAGCGTCTACCCGCAGAGCTTCACCGTCGAGCACAGCATCTACTACATGCTGTACTGCTTCCTCGGCGGGCTCGAGTTCGTGAGCGGCGCCATGATCGGCGCGTTCGTGCTGACCCTCCTGTTCGAGGTGCTGAGCCAGTTCCAGCAGTACCAGACGCTGGTCTACGGCGTGCTGATGATCGGCGTGATCCTGCTGCTGCCCAACGGGCTGATGGCGATCCGGGCGCGGGCGCTGGAGGCGAAGGCATGAAGCCGCGAGACGTGCCGCTGGAGGCCACCGCCGGCCTGGCGCAAGCCGTCCTCGAGGCGCGCGGTATCACCAAGCGCTTCGGCGGCCTCGTCGCCAACGAGCATGTCGACCTGGTGCTGACGGGGCCCGCGGGACAGGTGGTGTCGGTGATCGGGCCCAACGGCGCGGGCAAGAGCACGTTCTTCAAGATGCTGTCGGGCTTCCTGAAGCCCTCCAGCGGCAGCGTGCTGCTGCACGGGCAGGACATCACCGGCCTGCCGCCGCACCGCATCGCTCGCCTCGGGCTGGTGCGCACGTTCCAGGAAACGACCATCTTCCCCGACCTGACCGCGCTGGAGCACGTGTCGCTCGCCCATCAGCTGCACCGCGAGGCGAACGACCTGCAGGTCGTGCTCGGCACGCGGGGCGCCCGCGCCGACGAGGACCGGCTGGCCGCGAGCGCGCGCGCGATCCTCGCGCTGATGGAACTGTCGCCGGCGGCCGACGTCGCGGCGCGGCACCTGCCGCAGGGCCTGCTGCGACTGCTGGGCATCGCGATGGGACTCGCCGCGCGGCCGCGCGTGCTGCTGCTGGACGAGCCCTATGCCGGGCTCAACCCCGAGGAGACCGACCGTGCAGTGGCCATCACTCGCAAGATCGCCGCCTCGGGCGTGTCGGTGCTGCTGGTCGAGCACGACATGCGGGCGGTGATGGCGATCTCCGATCGCATCCATGTGCTCCATTTCGGCCGCAAGATCGCCGAAGGCACTCCCGCCGAGATCCGCGACGACCCGAAGGTGATCGAGGCCTACCTCGGACAGGAAGACGAGGAGCTCGGGCTGTGACCGAACTGCTGGAGAAGGACGCGCGACCTCCGCCCGCCGCGCGCGAGGCGGCTGCCGAGCGGCGCGCCCGCGAGCCTGCGCACCTCGAGCTCGCGGGTGTGTCGCTGCGCTACGGCGAGGTGCGCGCCCTGGAGCAGGTGAGCCTCGTCGTGCCGCGCGGGGCGATCGTCGCGCTCGTCGGCGCCAACGGCGCGGGCAAGTCCTCCACGCTGCGCGCCATCACCGGCCTGCGCCGCGTGGCCACAGGCGAGGTGCGGCTGGAGGGCCGCGTCGTCAACTCGCCCGGGCGACAGGAACCCGCGCACGCGCTGGTGCGCCAGGGCGTGGCGATGGTGCCCGAGGGGCGGCATGTCTTCCCGTACATGAGCATCAAGGACAACCTGCTCATGGGCGCCTACACGCGGCACGACAAGGCCGGCATCGCCGCCGACCTGGACAAGGTGTGCGAACGCTTCCCGCGGCTGAAGGAGCGCTTCCATCAGCAGGGCTCCAGCCTGTCGGGCGGGGAGCAGCAGATGGTGGCCATCGGCCGCGCGCTGATGGCGCGGCCGAAGCTGCTGCTGCTGGACGAACCGTCCCTCGGCATCGCGCCGCAGGTGATCCGGCTCATCGGCCGCAGCCTGCTCGAGATCAACCGCAACGACGGCATCACGGTCGTGCTCGTCGAGCAGAACAGCCGGATGGCGCTTGCGCTATCGTCGTACGCTTACGTGCTGGAGACAGGCCGCGTCGCGCTCGAGGGGCCGTCGAAGGACTTGACGACCAACGAGCACGTGAAGCGCCTGTATCTCGGCGGATGATCCGCCGCACGTCGGACTTCCGGCCGTGAACTCGAAGCTGAGCAACCAGGACATCTACGATCGCATCTACAGCGCCATCAGCGAGCGCAGGCTGCTGCCCGGCACCAAGCTGAGCGAGGAGCGCCTGGCGCAGGCGTTCCGCGCGAGCCGCACCCGCGTGCGCGAGGTGCTGCTGAGGCTGGGTCAGGAGCTGATCGTCGAGTCGCACCCGAACCGCGGAGCCTTCGTCGCGAGCCCCACCACGGAGGACATGCGCCACGTGTTCGCCGTTCGGCGCGCACTGGAGCGTGCCATCGCCGCCGAGCTGTCCGAGCGGTGCGGCGGGCAGCCGATCGCCCCGCTGCGCGCGCACCTGGAAAGCGAGGCGCGCGCGCGCGGCGAGGGCGACCGCGCGGCGCTCGCACGGCTCACCGGTGACTTCCACGTCCGCCTGGCCGAAGCGACGGGCAACCGGATCTTCACCGAGAACGTGCGCCGCCTGGTGGCCCTCACCGGCCTGATCATCGCCCAGTACGACGCCCAGGCGAGCAGCGCCTGCCCCGAGAACGAGCACGCCGACATCGTGAAGGCCATCGAGGCGGGCGACGCTCGCCGGGCCGAGCGGCTGATGCTGCAGCACCTGGACCACGTGGAAAGCGGCATCGAGGCGCCCGCCGCCGGTGCGGGCGAGGTGAACTTCGAGCGCATCTTCGGCACCGTCGAGCCGCCCGCGCCGAAGAAGCGCGCGCGCCGCGCCTGACGGGCGGTCGGCAAGGAGCCCCGGCCATCCGCTCGAAGTCACGACAAGACCGTCGTTTGACAAACTCACCGCACCGTCTACGCTTGGTCCTGCCAAACAATGCGTTCGTTTCTGCCATATCTGGCAACAGGAGGCATCATGCGAAGGATCGTCGCGTCGATAAGCGCCGTGCTCATGCTCGCTGCCGTCACCGCGGTGGCGCAGGAAAAAGCGAAAGACCAACCCAAGTCCGGCCACGAGCACATGGCCAAGGCCGGCGGGGCCAGATCCGACGCCGCCGTCATCGCCAAGGCGACGAGTGCCGCCCCGCCGGACATCGGCCGCAACGCCGCGGTCATGGGCACGGGTGCCGACGGCAAGATGAAGGAATTGCGCGCCGGCACCAATGGATGGATGTGCATGCTCGATCTCGTCGGCGACTCCATGTGCCTCGACAAGGAGTGGCAGGCCTGGGGCGACGCCTGGATGAACAAGAAGGACCCGCCGAAGCCGAAGTCGGTCGGCGTGGCCTACATGCTCAAGGGCGACAAGGGCGCCAGCAACACCGATCCATTCGCGACGAAGCCGACCGCCGACAACCAGTGGGTCGTGAGCGGACCGCACATCATGATCCTTCCGACGGACGTCGGTCAGCTCGAGGCGTACCCGACGGATTGGACCAAGGGTGGCCCGTGGGTGATGTGGAAGGGAACGCCTTACGCCCACATCATGGTCCCGACGACGTCGATGCCGAAATCGGCGTCCAAGGCACCGGCCGAGAAGAAGTCCTCCGACAAGAAATAGACCCGGCGAGCCCGGACGCGTGGCCGCAGCTGCCGGCGGTCGCGCGCACGCGCCTGCCGGACATCGCCCTGTCCGGCAGCGGCCGGCGCCGCATCGTCACTCGGCGCGGCGCGGATCCACCAGCCCGTGCCGCACGCAGTACAGCGTCAGCCCCGCGACGTCGTCGATGCCGAGCCGCTCCATGATCCGCGCGCGGTGCACGTCGACGGTCTTCGGGCTCAAGCCGAGCTTGAACGCGGCTTCCTTGCTGGCGTGGCCGCTGGCGATGAGCACCAGGATTTCCAGCTGGCGCTCCGTCAGCACCTCTTCCGGGGCCGGGTCCGGCCGCTGCATCATCTTTTGCGAGACCTGCGGGCTGAAGTAGGTGTGACCGCCCATCACGCGGCGCACCGCCTGCTCGAGCTCCACCGCGGAGCCTTCCTTCATCACGTAGCCCCTCGCGCCAAGCGTCATGGCGCGCCGGATGAAATCGGGCGAGTCGTGCATCGAGACGACCAGGATGCGCGGCGGATCGGGCAGCGCACGCAGCTCCCCGATGGCCGCAAGCCCGTTCATGCCGGGCATCGAGATGTCCGTGACCACCAGCGCGGGTCGTTCGCGCCGGGCCACCGCAAGCAGTTCCTCCCCGCTGCTCGCCTGGCCGACCACCCGCACGCGCGGCACGCGCTCGAGCAGCAGCGTCAAGCCCGCGCGAACGAGCTCGTGGTCATCCGCGAGCACCGTGCGGATCTCCTGCGCGCCGCTCATGTCCATCGCGGCGTCGCCGCCTCGTCGGCGCTGGAAACCAGGCGCACCACCGTGCCGCGCCCGGGGGAGGAACGGAACCTCAGGCGCCCGCCCATCAGCTCGGCGCGCTCGAGCATGCCGTGCAGGCCGAGGTTGCGTTCGCTGAGACCCTCGCCGAGCGCCGCCTTCACGTCGAAGCCGCACCCGTCGTCACCCAGCGTGAGCACGAAGCGGTTCGCGTCCACGAAGCGCACGCGCACCAGGACGCGCCGCGCACCCGCATGGCGCAGCACGTTGGTCAACGCTTCCTGCAGCACGCGCAGCGCCACCACCTGCGCCGCGCCGGCGACGTGCGGGTCGACGCCGCGCAGACGCACGCCGCCCTGCACGCAGGTGGCTTCGAGCTGGCGATCGAGCGTCGCCTGCACCGCCGCCGCGAATCCGAGCAGCTCGAACTGCGGCGGGCGAAGCTGGAACGACATCGTCTTGACCTGTCGGATGCCCTGCTCGGCCAGTTCCAGGGCCCAGCGCCGGCAGCGCTCCGCCTGCTCGGGCACCTGGCTGTTCCCGGCGGCCTGCAGCTGGATCACCACCCCGGTGAGCAGCTGGCCCAGCCCGTCGTGCAGCTCGCGCGCGATGCGCGTGCGCTCGCGCTCCTGGGCGTCGACCAGGTGCGACGAGAGCAGCCGCAGCCGGGTGTTGGCGGATGCCAGCGCCTGCGCGGCCCGCTCGCGCTCGAGCGCCATCGAGCGCTCGGACAGCACGCGCCGCACCACCCCGGGCAGCAGCCCGAGCTTGTCCTTGCCGACGTAGTCCTTCGCCCCGGCGCGAAACAGGCCGACCACCGCCTCCTCGCCGATCGCACGCGTCACCACGACGAGCGGCAGGTGCGGCGCGCGCTCGGCGAGGACGGCCATGGCGCGCTCGGCGCTGAAGCCGGGCATGCTGTAGTCGCACAGGACCAGGTCGGGTGCGGGCTCCAGGGCCCGACGCAGCCCGTCCTCGTCCCACACGGGGATCACGTCGGCGTCGACGCCGCCGCCCTGGAGCGCCAGGCGGATCAGCTCGAGGTCGTCCGCCTCGTCGTCGATGCCGAGCACACGCAGCCGGCCGGGCCACTGGCTCACGGCGGCGCTCCGCCATCCGGCCGGCAGCCGGCGGCTCCGAGGGTCCGAGGTTTGTTCATCGTCGTTCTCCGCGGCGCGATGGTGCCATCGCCCGCCATCGACGGAAGCCGGCCGGCGGCGCGACACTGCCCGCGGCACGGTGAATGACGCCGGCGGCCATCAAGCGAGCGCCGCGCCGAGGCGCTCGCGCTGATGGTGGGCGAAGGCCTCGCGGATGTGGGCGCGCAGCGGCTCGTCCTCCCACGGCTTGGTGAGAAAGCGGTAGATCGCCCCGCGGTTGATCGCCTCGGTCACCGACTGCAGATCGGTGTAGCCGCTCAACACCATGCGCACCGTGTCCGGATACAGCCGCTTCACCTCGCTCAGAAAGTCCGTCCCGCACATGGCCGGCATGCGCTGGTCGGACAGGATGACCTGCACCTCCTGCTGCGCCAGCACCTGGAACGCCTGGTCGGCCCCCCCGGCGGTGAAGATGCGGTAGCCGTCGCGGCGCAGCGTGCGCGTGAGCGCGCTCAGGATGTTGGGTTCGTCGTCGACCAGCAGCAGCGTGGGCGGCGCGGCGTCGTCGCCGGCTGCCGTTTCCACGGCAGGGGGGGCGAAAGCCGCGAGGAAGGCCTCCAGCGCCGCGGGCGGCAAAGGCGCCGACACGTGGAAGCCCTGCGCCTCGTCGCACAGGTGGCGCCGCAGGTAGGCGAGCTGGGCCGGCGTTTCCACGCCTTCGGCGATGACGCGCATGCGCAGGTGGTGCGCCATCGCGATGATGCCGAGCGTGATGGCGGCGTCGTCGCCGTCGGAGGTGATGTCGCGCACGAACGAGCGGTCGATCTTGATCTTGTCGATCGGCAGCCGCTTCAGGTAGCCGAGGCTCGAGAAGCCGGTGCCGAAGTCGTCGATGGACAACCGCACGCCGAGCGCGCGCAGGCGGTGCAGCGCCTCGAAGCTGCATTCGCCGCGCTCCATCATGACCGATTC
>Ga0075420_100006831_pt1 | contig 10062 bp, 7 predicted proteins | sample SoiMetdeltSBSDD4_FD_75296 | JGI IMG/M metagenome (GOLD analysis project Ga0075420, IMG submission 75296) | Bulk soil microbial communities from a Populus tree surrounding site in Tennessee, USA - Soil MetaG P. deltoides SBSDD4 | ecosystem: Environmental > Terrestrial > Soil > Tree plantation...
AGCCCCGCGGAAAAGCCCTTCTTCGTGTGCGTCTGGTTCCACGCCACGCACGAGCCGGTGGACGCACCGGCGGAGTACGAGGCGCGGTACGCGCAAGTCGAGGACCCGTCCAAGCGCGAGTACTACGGCTGCGTCGAGTACATGGACGCGCAAATTGGCCGGCTGCTCGACGCGCTGGATGAGCGGAAGCTTGCCGACAACACCCTCGTCTTCTTCACCAGCGACAACGGCCCCGAAACCCTCGGCCGCTACAAGAACGGATTCCGCTCCCACGGCTCCCCGGGGAACTTGCGCGGCATGAAACTCCACGTCTACGAGGGCGGCATTCGCGTCCCCGGCATCGCGCGACTACCTGGAAAGATCAAGCGCTCCACCGAATGCCGCGAGCCCGTCTGCGCCATCGACTTCTTCCCCACCGCCGTCGAACTTTCAGGCGCAAAGCTACCCCCAGATCTGAAGCTCGACGGCACGAGCCTCCTCCCGCTCCTCCGCGGCGAGGCCATCGCCCGCCGCGCGCCGCTCTACTGGCAGTACGACCAGGCAATCGGCGGCCCGATGCGCTTCGCCCTGCGCGACGGCGCGTGGAAGCTGCTGGCCGACGCGTCACAAACAAAGTTCGAGCTGTACAACCTGTCCGACGACCCCGGCGAAAAGCAGGACCTCTCGTCCACCCAGCCGGAGCGCATCAAGCAGATGTTTCAGCAGATGCGGCGGACGCACGCCGAGGTGAACGCCGATCGAAACTTGTGACCCCTATCGTCGTCCAACCGGCGTGAGCGCCGCCGCCGAACCCTCCGACGTCCGCCTCGACTACGCCCCCGGCGAGCAGGTCCGTCGCCGAAAGCTCGTCCGGCGGGTCGTCTTCGCCGTTCTCGCCCTGATTGTCATTTCCCTCGGCGTCGCCTTCGGCCCCGCGGGCTACCGGTGGGTGCGGATGCAGTCGATCGTTCGCGCCGCCGCCAACCACACGTTCCCGGCCAACTTCGACGTCTACGAGGACGACCCGTCCCCCGACGGCATCCCGCCCGGCCCGAACACGCAGCGCGGCCTCGGCACGCTCCGCCCCACGACGGCCCTTCACCCCGACCCAGTTGAGCTGGCCGACCTTCTCTCCGTCACCGACGGCGGCAGTGGTTTCTCCATGTTCGCCGGCACCGGATGGCAGGGCGCGCCCCTCTTTTTCCTCGGCGAGCGCACCGCCCCTGGCGGCAAACGCTGGCTCGTCGCCGCCCGCCTGACCGGCGTCACCTACTACCCCCACGATGGCGGCACCCTGGCCATGGGCTACCGCTACCTCATCATCGAGCGCGACGGCTGGCGCCGTCCCAAGCGCCACTCCCTCGGCCAGGCCTGGGGCGGCGTCCACATCCCCACCAGCGAGGAATCCGGCCGAGGCGTCGAGGGCGTGTTGAAGAAAGACCCCGCCGCACCGAAGGAGCCGGGGCGCATCCGCGTCTTCGCCGGGCGGGCCGACCCGAACGACGGCGCCGCGTTCACCGTCCCGTACGAGGTGAACGGGAGGACGAAGCAATTCCGATTCCGGGTGACGGACGAGGGGGACTTGAAGCTGGAGGAGCAGGGGAAAGAAATCTCATTACCGCCGACGCCTTCGCGCCAGCAGTGATCCGGCCGCGAGCAGCACAACGCCGCCCGCCGGCTCCGGCACGGGACGCGGGTCCACGGTCATGCCGAACACATACGTGTCCGTCACCACGTCCTCCACGCCGCTGCCGTCCAGGTTCGCCCGCTGGATCTTGAACCGGCTGTGGTTGCCCCAGTACATCTTGCCCCCCGCCACGTCCAGCGCCAGGTCCACCGTGAAGTCGTCCATCGCGAACCCCTCGACGAGCGTCCGCGCGTCCGAGCCGTCGGCGAGGTTGGCGCGCTGGATCAACCCCGTGTCCCCGCCGCCCCACGCGCCGGCCCAGTAGATGTGCCCGTTGGCCTCGTCGAGCACGATCGAGACGTTCGGCGAGAACTCGCGCGTCGGCACGAGCACCACCGGGTTCTCGTACTCAAAGTCGCCGCGGAGGATGTCCTCCAGTTGGCCCGCGTTGTTCCTCCCGGGAAAGTAGGTCTGCGTGCCGGCGGCGTTGATCGGGCGGTCGTACAGGCGCGCATAAACCTGCGGGTCGGTCGGCTCGGTCGGGCCGAGGAGCACGCCGTCGAGCGTCGCGGCAACAGGCCGGTTGTTGAAGTCGATCCAGTAGATCCGGTCGCCGAAGACCTCAAGGGATGCGTACTGCGGCTGGAGCCCCATGTCGTGGAGGACCTCCCGCCGGTTGCCCCCGTCGAGGTCGGACCGGTGGAGGCTGAACCGGTCGCGCGAGTTCTCGAAGTCGTAGTCGACCCAGTAAATGCTCTGCGCCGACGCGCCCGCCGCCGCCAGCGCCAGTACAGTGACAAACGAGAGACGGCCGGCAGCGCACATGGTTCCTCCAGGTGTCGTTTCGAAGGGGGTGCGTCGGGAGTATCGCGTCGCGGGCGACGCGTCGCAATAAAATGTGAATCCGATCCCGTGGTCGGCCGGCGGCTTCCGGGCCGCCTTGACGCTCCTTTTGCATACTTCTAGAGTCACCCCATGACCCCCACGCAAAGTCCTGCGGCGCCCGCGCAGCCCCCCCAGCGGCAGCTAAACTCCGAGCAGATCAACCGTTACAAGCGCCACCTCATCCTCCCCGAGGTGGGCATGGACGGGCAGAAGAAGCTGCTGAACGCGCGCGTGCTGTGCATCGGGGCCGGCGGGCTGGGGTGCCCGATCAGCCTCTACCTCGCCGCCGCCGGCGTCGGCACGATCGGCCTGGCCGACGTGGACGTCGTCAGCCCCTCCAATCTCCAGCGGCAGGTGCTCTTCGGCCTCAAGGACGTCGGCGAGGACAAGGTGAAGGCCGCCGCGCGCCGGCTCAAGGACCTCAACCCCGACTGCAACGTCATCGAGCACAAGACCGTCGTGAACAGCCAGAACGTGCTCGAGCTGATCAAGGACTACGACGTCGTCATCGACGGCACCGACAACTTCCCGACGCGCTACTGCGTGGGCGACGCGTGCGTCATCGCGAAGAAGCCGAACGTCTACGGATCGATCTTCCGCTTCGAGGGGCAGGTGACCGTCTTCGCCCCGCACCTGAAGAACCCCGACACCGGCGAGCGCGGCCCCTGCTACCGCTGCATGTTCCCCGAGCCGCCGGACCCCGGCTCCGTGCCGAGCTGCGCGGAGGGCGGCGTCATCGGGGTACTGCCCGGCATCATCGGCACGCTGCAGGCCAACGAGGTGATCAAGCTGATCCTCGGCATCGGCAAGCCGGCGATCGGGAAGCTGACGTATTTCAGCGCGCTGGACCTGGAGTTCCGGCAGTTCAAGGTGCGGCGTGACCCGAGCTGCCCGGTGTGTGGGGATCATCCGACCATCACGGCGCCGATCGATTACGAGCAGTTTTGCGGGGTGCCGATCCTCGACCCCGCGAGCCTCGCGGAAACCGCGGAGGAGGTGCAACGCGCCAAATCGAATGGTCATCCGGGGGCGAGCACAGCGAGCGCTGTGCCGGGCCGTGCCGGCCCGATCGGGGCGGCACGCCCCGGCTCTGCCCCTTCCACGAACACCGCCCCCCCGCGCCCGAACCTCGACGACAAAGGCCTCCCCCCGGGCTACCAGTTCAAACCGGACTGGGAAACCACCCCCCGCGAGGTGAAGGCGATGCTGGACAAGGGCGAAAAGTTCGTCTTCATCGACTGCCGCCTGCCCAACGAGCACCAGATCACCCACATCGAGGGCGCGCAGCTCATCCCCCTCCAGCAACTCGCGCAGCGCATGGGCGAGCTGCGCGGCAAGGAGGCCGAGAAGATCGTCGTCCACTGCAAGAGCGGCGCCCGCTCCCTCCAGTTCACCCAGGCCCTCCGCCAGCAGGGCTTCAAGAACATCAAGAGCATGGCCGGCGGCATCCTGCTGTGGAACAAAGACATCAACCCCGGCGGGCCGCAGTACTGACCCGTGACTGATCCCGACGCACGGCGGCATGTGCAAATGCCGCTGTCTGAAATCGAAGCGGCCCGGCGAGCAAGAACTTGCCGGGCCGCTGGCATTGGGCCTATACATCCTCATGCCGCGGCGGGCGCGGCGACACGCGTCGTGCAAAACAAGGGAAGGTCATGAACGCACAACTCCACCCCGCGCTGGTCGGTCTCGTCGTCGCCCTCGCGGCCTGCACCGCCGCCCCCTCGGTATGCAGTGCCGCCGCGGGCCAGGACAAGAAGGACTCCAAGTCGTCCGGCGACCTGAAGAAACTCCAGGGCGTGTGGACCACGCCGTCACAGAGCGGCGAGGCCGTCGTCTACACCTTCAAGGAAGACAAGCTCACCGTGAAGGCCCCGACGCGTACGTACAAGATGACCGTGAAGCTCGACGAGTCGGCCAAGCCGAACAAGACGATCGACCTGAAAGTCGACGACGGACCCGAAGACGCCAAGGGTCAGACCTCCAAGGGCATCTACAAATTCGACGGCGACGACAAGTTCGTCTTCTGCTTCACCCCCGCCGCCGAGCGTCCCGAGAAGTTCGAGCAGGTGGGCTTCGAGCAGTTCCTGACGGAGTTGAAGCGGGAGAAGGAATCCCGCAAGTAAGGCAGCGGGCCGACGCGGAGTCATCCCATGACCGCGGACACGCGCGACCGCCTGCGCCAGGTGCTCGTCCTGCTGCTCGCGCTGGCGCAGCCGGTGACGACGTTCCTCGCCTTCGCCCTCGGCACCAGCTTCGAAGAAGCGACCCGCAGCGATGCCGGCGCCCCGCTGCTGGAGCCGGCGGGCTACGCCTTCTCGGTCTGGACCCTCATATACGGCTCTTGCCTCGGGTACGGCATTTACCAGGCGCTTCCTTCGCAACGAAACAACCTGCTTTCGCGGCGCACCGGCTTCCCCGCCGCCTCCGCCTTCGCCGGCACGTGCGCCTGGCTGCTGTTCGCCCGCTTTAACCTGACATGGGGCACCGTCGCGTGCATCCTCTGGATGCTCGCCTCGCTGGCCGTCGCGTTCCGCCGGGTCGTCGCCCTCGCGCCCCCGCGCAACGCCGCCGAGCGGTGGCTGGTGGTGATGCCGATCTCCGTCTTCACCGGCTGGGTCTCCGCCGCCGTCTTCGCCAACACTGCCGCCGCCCTGAAGGTGTCCGGGTGGCACGACCTGGCGCTGCCCGAAGCGGCGTGGGCGGTCGTCATGCTATTGGCCGCCGGGACGGCCGGGGCCTGGCTGACTGTCGCGAGCCGGGGCAACGCCTATTACGCCCTGACGGTCGTCTGGGCACTGGTCGCCATCGCGGTAGCGAACCTTGCCGGCCGCAGTCCCGCCGTTGCCGTCGCGGCGGCCGCCATGGCGTCGCTCGTCCTCGCCGCCCTTGTTTTCTCCCGTAGACCCCCGCCTGAGCCCGCTTCGGCCTTTCTTTCCAACTCCTGAGTGGTACGCTTCTTTGAAAACACCTTCAGGGAGGAAGGATGAACCCGCGTCTGGACGTGAATTCCCTCACGCTGGAAGGGCTGATCGAGCGCGAATGGCTCGCCACCAACGGCCTGGGCGGCTACGCGTGCTCCACCATCCCCTGCCTGAACACCCGCAAATATCACGGGTTACTCGTCGCCGCGATGGCGCCGCCGGTCCGTCGGATGGTGCTGCTCTCCCGCGTCGAGGAGACGCTTCACTGCGACGGCTGGCCCTTTCCCCTGGCCTGCAACGAGTACCCCGGCACCATCCACCCGGAAGGCCACCGCCTCCTCCGCTGCTTCGCCCACGACCCCTTCCCCCGCTGGGCCTACCAGGGCGACGGCTGGACGCTCGAAAAGTCCCTGCGCCTCCTGCCCGGCCAGAACACCGTCGTCCTCTCCTACACCCTCCTCGGCGGCGGCAGGTCGGTGACGCTGGACGTCCGGCCGCTGCTGGCGCTGCGCGACATCCACGAGCTGACCTACCAGTGGCAGGGCCGCCTGACCGTCGAGAGCCGCGGCCGCCACAGCCACCGCGTCCCGGCCACCGGCCGCACGCCGGAGGTCTTCTTCGCGCACGACGGAGTCTTCGAGCCGCAGCCGTTCTGGTACTTCAATACGATCTACCGCCGCGAGCAGGAACGGGGCTACGCGGGCTTGGAAGACCTGTGGACGCCGGGGTTGGTTCGTTACAAGCTGTCGCCGGGGCAGACGGTCCGCTTCGCCTGCTCCAGCGACCCGGTGGACCTGCCGTCGCCGTCGAACGACACGCACGGTAAGTCTTCAAAATCGCGCCGAAAGCTCGCAGCGGTCCCGCCGTCGCCGGCAGTGCAGGCAGATGAAACCTACGCGGCCCTCGTCCGCGCCGCCGGGCAGTTCGTCGCGATCATCCCGGACAAATGCAGCGGACACGCGGGCCGGGCCGTCTCGCACAAGGGACCGCCGGCCGCGGTCATCTGGCAGTACCCCTGGTCCCCGCCGTCGCCGCGCTACTCGCTGATCGCGCTGCCCGGCCTGTTCCTCGTACCCGGCCGCCTCGCCGAAGGGCGCTCACTCCTCGTGTCGCTCGCGTCCCGGCTCGACCACGGCCTGCTCCCCTCCGTGTTGCCGGAGGACGGCTCACCCCCGTCGTACAAGGGCGCCGACGTCTCCCTCTGGTTCGCCTGTGCCGTCCACCAATACCTCCGCCACGGCGGCGACGCGCAAACAGTGCGGCGCACCCTCTATCCGGCAGTCCTCCAGATCATCGAGCAATACACCAAAGGCACGTCGCTCGGCATCCGGACGGACGCCGACGGACTGCTCCGGGCGGGTGAATCCGGCATCGCGGCGACGTGGATGGACGCCGTCACCTCCGACGGCCCGGTCACGCCGCGCCACGGCCGGCCGGTCGAGCTGAACGCCCTCTGGTACAACGCCCTGTGCGTCGGATCGGACCTCGCGGCGCAGTTCGGCGAGAAGGACCGCGCCACCCCCCTGTCCACATCGGCCGCGTTGCTAAAAGAATCGTTCAACCAGAAGTTCTGGAACGAGGCTGCCGGCTGCTGCTTCGACGTGATTGCCGACGACGGCACGCCCGACACGTCGATCCGTCCCAACCAGTTGCTCGCCTGCAGCCTGCCGTTCCCGGTGCTCCGCCTGAGCCGCCAGGAGGCGGTTATCGCGAAGATGCGCGACGAGTTGCTCACGCCCCACGGCGTCCGCACCCTCTCACCGCGCGACCCGCGCTACCACGGCCGCTACGCCGGCAACGTCGCCTCCCGCGACGCCGCCTACCACAACGGCAGCGCGTTCCCGTGGCTCCTCGGGCCGCTGGTGATTGCCTTCATCCGCGCCCGCGGTCGCGGCGCCGCCGCCCGCGCCGAGGCCCTGGAGATGATCCGCCCCTGCCTCGACCACCTCGCCGGCGACGGCCTCGGCCAGATCTGCGAACTGTTCGACGGCGACTCCCCCCACCGCCCCGGCGGCGCCACCGCCTCCGCCCCGGCGGTCGCCGAGCTGCTCCGCTGCTACGCCCAGGACCTGCGCGAGGAGTCGGTCACCGCGCCCGAATCGGTGCCGACCGTCGCGGGCAAATTCATCCTGCCCACGGCACCCCCCGCACCGACAGCGTGACAACTCACTCCCTCTCCCCTGTACTCGGGGGAGAGGGCACGGGTGAGGCACTCCCTCCAGTCGCGCGTTTGCACATCCCCCCGAAAACCCCACAATGACCCGCCGCGCGACAACGCGCGCAGTATTCGACGTCATTTTCCATTGAAGCAAAGGGCATCTTGCCATGGCCGGTCAGGCTTTCGGGGTCATCGGGCTGGAGGTGATGGGCCGCAACATCGCGCTGAACATCGAGCGCAACGGCTTTCCCATCGCCGTCTTCAACCGCACCTACGCCAAGACGCAGGCGTTCCTCGACGGCCCGGCGCGCGGCAAGAACGCCAAAGGCGCCGAAAAGATCGAGGACTTCGTCAGGCTGCTCACGAAGCCCCGCCGGATCCTCCTGATGGTCAAGGCCGGCGACGCCACCGACGCCACCATCAACTCCATCAAGCCGTTCCTTGAGCCCGGCGACATCCTGATCGACGGCGGCAACTCCCTCTACACCGACACCGAGCGCCGCGCCCGCGAATTGGCCCCCACCGGCATCAAGTTCTTCGGCATGGGCGTCTCCGGCGGCGAGGAGGGCGCGCTCTGGGGGCCGAGCATCATGCCCGGCGGCGACCGCCAGAGCTACGAGCACCTCAAGCCCATCCTGGAAAAGATCGCCGCCAAGGCGCCGGAGGACGGCAAGCCCTGCGTCACCTACATCGGCTCCGGCGGCGCGGGCCACTTCGTCAAGATGGTCCACAACGGCATCGAGTACGGCGACATGCAGCTCATTGCCGAGGCCTACGACCTGCTCCAGAACGTCGCGGGGCTGAACAACGGTCAGCTCCGCGACGTGTTCGACGAGTGGAACAACTCGGAGCTCAAGAGCTTCCTGATCGACATCACGCGCAAGGTCATCAACTTCCCCGACCCCAGGAACCGCAAGGCGCCGCTCGTCGAGCAGATCCGCGACGTCGTCGGCATGAAGGGCACCGGCACCTGGACGATCAAGGCGGCCCTCGACCTGATCGTCCCCGTCCCCACCATGGCCGCCGCCGTCGACGCGCGCGAGCTGTCGGGCCTGAAGGACGAGCGCGTGCGGGCGTCGAAAGAACTGAGCGGCCCCGTCCCCGGCCAGACCGGCCGAAAGTTCACCGGCGACGTGAAGCAGTTCGTAAAGGACGTCAAGGACGCCCTCTACTGCTCCAAGATCTGCTCCTACGCCCAGGGCATGGCCCTCATCGCCGCCGCCAACCGGCCGGTCCCGAAGGACAGGAACAAGGACCCCGCCGGCTTCGGGTACGGGATGAACCTCCCGGACATCCCGATGATCTGGCGGGCCGGGTGCATCATCCGCGCCGTCTTCCTGGAGGAGATCACCCGCGCCTTCCGCGAGAACCCCAACCTGTCCAACCTGATGATGCACCCGCGCTTCAGGCAGATGATCGCTGACCGCCAGGACGCCTGGCGCCGCGTCGTCGGCCTGGCCGTCCAGCACGGCATCGGCACGCCCGCCTTCAGCGCCTCGCTCGCCTACTACGACAGTTACCGCCGGGAGCGCATGCCGGGCAACCTGATCCAGGCCCAGCGCGACTACTTCGGCGCCCACACCTACGAGCGCAACGACGCCCCCGGCGCCTTCGTCCACACCGAGTGGGCCCACGACCAGCCCGCCCACGAGCCCCCGGAGGTCGGCCACGGCGCGACGCAGGTGGGGACGACGCAACACCCCCAGGGCGACTGAGCCGAATGCGCCTCCTTGGGATTGACGTCGGCTCCTCTTCCGTGAAATCCGCGGTTCTGCGGGACGGGAAGGTCGTCGGAAAGATCACGCGCGCCTACTTCCCCACCCGCCATGAAGGCGTGCGCGTCGAGGTGAAACCCGAGGCGATCCTCAAGGCGGTCCGCGACACCGTCGTCGAACTCGGCCCCGCCGCAAGAAAGGCCGACGCGATCGCGCTGGCAGTGATGTCACCGGCCTGGGTGGCCATGGACGCCAAGGGTCGCCCCGTCACCCCCGTCGTGACGCACCAGGACCGGCGCAGCGTCGACGTCGCGCAGCAGGTCGAGGACCGCGTCGGAAAGGCGCGCCACCTCGCCCTCGCCGGCAACCGGCCCTTCCCCGGCAGCATCAGCTCTACGACCTGGGCGTGGTACACCCAGCACGAGCCACAAGCGATGAAGCGCGCCGACCTCGTCGGCCACCTCAACACCTTCCTGCACCGCCAGTTGACCGGGGCGCGGGTGGTGGATCCCTCGAACGCCTCGTTCATGGGGCTCTACGGCACCGTCGACCAGTCCGGCTGGCAGGACGAGCTGTGCGACGCGGTCGACGTATCCCGAGCGCTTCTGCCCGACGTGCTCGAAGCCGACCGCATTGGCGGCCGGATCACGCGCGACGCCGCCCGGCGGCTCTCACTGCCGGAGGGGTTGCCGATGACCGTCGGCCTGGTGGACACCAGCGCCGCCATGCTGCTCGCCGGCACCCAGCCGGGCCAGCTGCTGAACGTCTGCGGCT
>Ga0075420_100006835_pt1 | contig 10059 bp, 13 predicted proteins | sample SoiMetdeltSBSDD4_FD_75296 | JGI IMG/M metagenome (GOLD analysis project Ga0075420, IMG submission 75296) | Bulk soil microbial communities from a Populus tree surrounding site in Tennessee, USA - Soil MetaG P. deltoides SBSDD4 | ecosystem: Environmental > Terrestrial > Soil > Tree plantation...
AGCGTTCATCTCGACTTTCACAGCACGTACGAGATGCTCGACTTCGTACAGGTCGCGAGCGATCATCTTGGGAGACTCGCCGGACTCGATGACGACGCGTTGCATTGGGTCGGCGTTGCCCTACGCGAGTCGGTCATCAACGCCATCAAGCATGGCAATAAGGGCGATGAGCACAAGCAGGTGCACGTCGAGTTCACCCCGCTCGATGCCAACCGTCCGCTCGGCATCGTCATTCGCGTCCGGGATGAAGGTCTCGGCTTTGATCCCGAGATGGTCTCCGACCCACTGGCCCCGGAAAACCTCCTGAAAGCGAGCGGCCGTGGCATTTTCCTGATTCGCAGCTTCATGGACGAAATGGTGCTGCAGCGGGCGCCGCAGGGCGGCATGGAAGTCGTCATGATCAAGCGGGTCGCCGCCGCGCCATAAGGTCGTCAGCCGAACATCGAGTGAGCTCGCCCAATCCAGTCTTTCTCGCCACCGCAGTCGAAATCGTCCTCCAGGCCGGGGCCATCCAACTGGCGCGTCGAGCATCGGGTTTCCACGTCGACAAGAAGGGCACGATCGATCTCGTCACCGAGGTCGATCTCGAATGCGAGCGGATGTGCCGCGCCATCCTCGGCGAGCGCTTTCCCGATCACGACATTCTTGCCGAGGAGCTGAGCCGCGATCCGCGCCAGCCGAGTGCGTCGAAATATCGATGGGTGTTCGATCCGCTGGATGGTACGACCAACTATGCGCACGGGCTCCCGATCTTCTGCTCGTCGCTGGCGCTGCAAATCGACGGGCGGACTGCGGTCGGCGCCGTCTACGACCCGACGCGGGCTGAGCTGTTCACCGCCGAGCGCGGAGCAGGAGCGTTTCTCAACGGCCAACGGCTGCAGGTGTCGGCGGCTGGCGAGTTGATCGATGCGCTGCTCGTCACGGGGTTCCCGTACGACGTGCACAAGCAGACGGCGGATCTCGTCACGATGTTTGCGGCATTTCTCGGTCGTGCCCGCGCGGTGCGCCGGCTCGGCTCCGCGGCGCTCGACTTGTGCTATGTCGCCGCCGGCCGCTTCGATGGGTACTGGGAACAGCATCTCTGGCCATGGGACGTGGCCGCCGGTGCGCTGGTCGTGACCGAGGCCGGCGGCACCGTGACAGGCATGGATGGATCCGAATTCGATCCAGCCGCGGCGCACCTCGTCGCCTCAAATGGCCGAGTGCACGATGCCATGCTCGGCGTGATCGCTGAGGTCTGGCAGCGTGCTCTAAACCGGACGAACTGACGCCTGGACGCTACACGGTTCGTGGTTGGTGGTTCGTGGTTGGTGGTGAAGAACCGCGAACTTACACCACGAACCACAACTACCAACCACCAACCAGCCACTGGCATCGCCCGTGCACTCTGGGCGCCCGACGAGGGGACGACGCATCGCGTTGTCGCCCGCATTGGAGACGTCCCATGCTGAAGAACGTGTTAAGGAATGGAGTGCTGTCGGTCGCCGCGATGCTCATGTGCGCGAGCGTGTCGAACGCACAGGGCCTTGGACGACAGACAGTGAACTTCACGCTCGGCTACTTCACGCCTCTCGGCCCCGATGCGCGCGATGACGATGACGTGTTGAATGTGAACAGCACGTTCCTGTATTTCGACCTGGACGATTTCAACGGCGCGTCAGTGGGCGGCGAATGGTTGTTCCCGCTCGCGCGGCACATCGAGGGCGGCATCGGTGTCAGCTTCTCGTCGCAGACCGTCCCAAGCATCTATCAGGACTTCGTCGATCCTGACGGCACCGAAGTCGATCAGGAGTTGCGTCTGCGCATGGTGCCGGCGGCGTTCACGCTGCGGCTGATTCCGGTCGGTCCGCGGTCACCGGTGCAGCCGTATATCGGCGGGGGACTCGCGCTCATCAGCTGGCGCTACAGCGAAATCGGCGAGTTCGTCGACTTCGGCGCGGGCCGAACGATCTTCGACGGCCGGTTCGTGAAAACGGGCGCCAATGCCGGTCCGCTTCTGCTCGGCGGCATTCGCTTCGTGGGCGACAGCTTCGGCGCTGGCTTCGAGATTCGCTATCAGCGGGCGAGCGGCGATCTCGACGCGGACTTCGCGGCGCCGAAGATCGATCTCGGCGGCTGGACGTACAACTTCACTGCCGGTTATCGGTTCTGATCGCTAGTCACGCTTGTAGAGGGAGACTCCGCCCCCTTCGCACACTTTCGTCATCCCTCGCGTGAATGTGTCGTGGCGACGGATTCGCTGAGCGAGCACGTCGCCACCTTCAGATTCCTCCTCGACGAGCATCCATCCGGCATGTGGGGCGGGCCCCGTCTCGAGCGTCAGCTCCCACAGCGCGCCGTTGCCCTCATGGATGAAGTCGGCAATCGCGAAGCCCTCGCCGGAAAGCTCCTGCATGTAATGCGCGAGCGAACCCATGCTGGCCAGCACCTTCTCGCCGTGATAGGCCGGCGCGAGACACGCCGTGACGCGCTGCCGCGCGACGCTGTTGGCTGCATCGAGTTGAGCTTCAATCACCAGCGGAGTGTGTCGGCTCCACAGTGGCGACTCGATCACGGCCGATGTGATGAGCAGTACAGCAAGCAGTCGCGCCATTCGTGCGTTAGGGCCGCGCGTAATCATTGGTCCGTAGGGGCCTTCAGGCGCCCCGAGCGCCCCTACCGCGATGCCACAGAACAATGCGCATGCGGTCACCACTGGCACCATGTAGCGGATCCGAAACGGGTGCGCCTCGAAGAAGGCATAGGCGGGCAGCATCGCGGCCGCGAACAGGGCGATCGTGACGAGATTTGGCGATTCGGTCGGTCGCTGCACACCTCGCCAGAAAACACATGCCGCCGCGATCAGGCCGACAATCTCGACGATGTACCCGCTGAGACGATGAGTTCCCCACCAGATCGCCAGCAGGGTTTTGACGGCCTGTCGGTCGTACGTGGGATCGTGTTGATAGAATCCGCCCGACACGAACCAGGAGCCAACGGTCATACGACTGAGCAGCAGAAAGAGCACGACCGCCGCTGCCGGCCAACGCGCCAATGACCACGTTTCGCTGACGACGATCGGGAGGGGTCGGCCTTGCCGCCAGCGCACAACCGCGGTGATCGCGATTGCTGCGGCAAGAACCGGCCACGCTTCGTACCTCGTCCACGTGGTCAGAAACAGCACCCAACCGAGCGCGATGGGTACGCGATCTGGCGAAGGCGCCGTCAACCACTGGTGCAGCATCAACACCGACACCAGCGTTGCCGCCAGCAGCAGCGGCTCGGTCATCGGCGTGACATGAACGTAGAGGAGATTCGGGTTCACCACGATGAGCGCGGCCGACACCGTGGCTCCGAGGCGTGAGCCGGTGATGTTCAGCACGAGCCGCGACATCGCCCACACCGCCACGCCGAAGCAGGCGATCGAGATCAGCGATCCAAACGCCCCGGTGCGATACAGCACGTCGAGCTGCGTCGGCAGAATCTGGATCAGATGCGGAAACGGCAGCCAGACCGCGCCGATCTGGCGCCATCCTGGCGTCAGGCTGTCGATGACGCGGCGCGCCACGACGAGATGTGCCTTGGCATCGTAGTGCGCGAGGACGAGGCCTTCGTCGAAGTAGAAGACCCACGCGGCGATCCCGGCAAGCAGCGCGACCGCGGCGAGCAGCCGCTCAGGATGCCGGGCGCGGGATATAATCACGTGGCCGCGTAAGGATATCGGATCCGACTGCCACCTCAGTGCGTTCCTTCATCACCTGGCTGCATGGCTTTGCTCTCACGTTGGGCGGGCCAGGACTCTTCGCGGTGGCGTTTCTCGACTCGTCCTTCATCTCGCTTCCGCAGATCAACGACATACTCGTGGTGCTGATGGTGATCGAGCACAAGGAGCGGATGCCGTACTACGCCTTGATGGCGACGGCGGGCTCGGTGGCGGGCTGCCTGGCGATCTACTACATCGCCGAAAAGGGTGGCGAGACATTCCTACGCAAGCGGCTGCATGCTGGACACATCGAACGCGCGCTCTCGCTCTATCGACGACATGGCGTCCTGGCGTTGATGGTGCCGGCGCTGCTGCCGCCGCCGGCGCCCTTCAAGCTGTTCGTGCTCGCAGCGGGCCTGGCCGAGGTGCGTGTCTGGCAGTTCGTATGGGCGATCACGGTCGCGCGCGGCGCTCGCTACCTGGCACTCGGCGTGCTCGCCATCTACTACGGCGACAGAGCCCTGGAGCTGATGCGCACGCACGGGCAGACGATCGCGCTTTGGCTGGCGGGCGCGATCGTCCTGGGTGCGGTGCTGTGGTGGCTGCGCTCCCGTCGTCTCGCGCGGATGAGGGCGGCTGATACGCCGTGAGTGTGGAGCTCTCGATCGTCATCCCGCTGTACAACGAGGAACCGAACATCGCGCCTCTCCATGCGGAGCTGTCGCGCACACTCGCCTCGATGCACGTCGCTCATGAAGTGCTGGCGATAGACGATGGCAGCACCGATGGGACATTCGAGATCCTGCGTCGCATCCAGGCTCCCGATCCCTGCGTACGCGTGGTCCGTTTCACCCGAAACTTCGGGCAGACGGCTGCGTTGGCCGCCGGGTTCGCCTACGCGCGCGGTCAGTTCATCGTGACCTTCGACGGCGACCTGCAGAACGATCCGGAAGATCTTCCGCGGCTGCTCGACATCGCGCGCGCCCATGACGTGGTCTGCGGGTGGCGCAAGGATCGAAAGGATGACTTCCTCACGCGATACGTGCCGTCAGTGGCCGCGAACGCGCTCATCAGCGCGGTGAGCGGCGTCCGCGTCCATGACATCGGCTGCTCGCTGAAGATCTTCCGAGCGACCGTCGTCAAACCGCTGAAGCTCACACCGGGGATGCATCGGTATCTGCCAGCGCTCGCCAGCCAACTTGGCGGCCGCGTGACCGAAGTGGTCGTCAATCACCGGCCGCGGCGGTTCGGGCGGTCGAAGTACGGACTCTCGCGGACGTTCCGTGTGGTATCGGACCTCTTCAAGCTTCGGCGTCTGATGCGGGAGGCGGTCGATCCAGCAACGCCGGTGCCCCGGTTGTACGACGTGGCGGAGATACTGGAGTAGGCTCGAGACGTGGAGGTCGTCTTAAGGCCAGAAATCGTCTGAGTGAGGCGACGGACTCGAGCCTGCGGTGGTCTCTCTTGCCTTGCGCAGCTGCCGTCGGCCGAAATAGTCCAGCAGGACGATTACCGACGCGAACAGCGCGATGCCACCGTACATCACGACGAAGGTCATCATGGCGTCCTCCGGCCGATAAGCGTGATGGCTAGACAAAAGAGCAAGCACCATGCCGCGCCCCCAAATGCTGCAACCGGGAACGAGAACGGAGTCCCTGTCACGAACTGGCCGAGGAACAGGGCAGTCACGGCCAGATTTGCGGCATCCAGTAGTTTGTCCGCGAGCAACTCTCGTTGCCCACGCTTCAATACCAGCATCGCCCTCCGTTGCACTGATAGAGCGAGACCGATGCCAGTCGAAAACGCCCGAGCATTCTGATGATGGGACCCGAGTCTACGCAGTTCGTTCGATCTGCGACAAGGCGCCAACGCGCAGTTTTCGCGCCCGTCGTGCCTAGGCACGACGGCGTCGTGCGGGGAGCATACGACGGCGTAAACTAGGGTTAATGTCGTACCGCAGCCAACTCGAAGCCCGCATCGCCAAGAAGACGACCAAAGCGATTACCGACTTCAACCTGATCGAAGACGGTGATCGCATCATGGTCGGCCTCTCCGGCGGTAAGGACAGCTGGGCGCTCATGCAGATGCTCGACAACCTGCGCAAGCGTGCGCCGATCTCCTTCTCGCTCGTCGCCGTCAACGTCGACTCGGGCTACAAAGATTTCAAGCACGGCGTCATCGCTAGGACGTGTGAGGAGCGCGGCTGGGAGTACCGCATCGAGCACACGTCGATCGGCGAGGTCATGGACGATATCCTCGACTCCGGCGCGACACCGTGCTCGCTGTGCGCGCGCCTGCGGCGCGGAGTGCTCTACAGGATCGCGACCGAAGTTGGCGCGACGAAGATCGCGCTCGGTCATCATTTAGATGACTTCGTCGAGACGCTGCTGCTGAATCTGTTCTTCGCTGGAGCGCTGAAGGCCATGCCGGCCAGGCTGGTCTCCGACAACGGCGAGCACGTCGTGATTCGTCCATTCGCCTTCGTCGGTGAGGACGAGGCACGGCTGTACTGCAAGGAAGTGGAGCTGCCAATCATCGGCTGCTGCTGTCCGGCCTGCGGCGATCTCAGCCTGCAGCGGCAGCGGGTGAAGCGCCTGATCATGGACCTCGAGGTCGAGCACCCAGGCGTCAAGCAGTCGATGCTCAAGGCGCTCGGCAACGTGATGCCCCGGCACCTGCTCGACGTGCGCCTCAATCCAAGCGGCGAGCTGCGCGACAGCGCCGCGCTCAGGCTCGAAGAAGCAGCGGCGAGGCAGCTCATTCAGATCCAGTCATAACCACGAAGCCATGCGCGCCGTGATCCAGCGTGTGACCTCGGCACGCGTCCGCGTCGACGCTCGCGTGATCGGCGAGATCGATCGTGGGTTGCTCGTGCTGCTTGGTGTGGGGCGTGGCGACACGCATGCCGATGTGCAGTACGTAGCCGGCAAGATCCGCGACCTGCGCCTGTTCGAAAGCGATGCCGGGAAGCCGATGGATCGCTCCGTCGTCGATGTCGGCGGGGCAGTGCTCGTCGTCTCACAGTTCACGCTGTACGGCGACGTGCGCAAGGGTCGGCGCCCCGCATTCGATGACGCCGCGCCTCCCGCAGAGGCGCGCGATCTCTACGAGGCGCTCGTGAGAGAATTGCGCGAGGCACATGTGCCGGTGTCCACCGGCGAATTCCAGGCCATGATGCACGTCGAGCTGGTGAACGACGGTCCGGTGACCGTGCTCGTGGATAGCAGACGGCAATTCTGATGAATCGACCGCTCCTCGTTGCAGCAGCGATTGCGCTGCTTCCTCTGTCGGCGTCTGCCCAGCAGCGTCCGCTGGCGACCGAGGATCCCGAAACGATCGGGGCCGGCCGCATCCTGACTGAGGCGGGTTTCGACTACGGCACCAGCGTGAGCTACCCGGCATCCGGTCTCGAGGGCGATCTATTCCGGCTTCCCCTCATAGGCGTCAGCGTCGGCGTCAGCTCTATCGCCGAAATCCAAATTGACGGCGGGTTCTACAACCGGCTCTCGATCAGCGACCGCAATACCGCGCCGCTCTCGGACATGATCACCGCCACAGGGGATACGACATCGAGCGTGGAGGACTGGACGATCGGCATGAAAGTGCGGCTGGTATCGGAGACCGCCGGCCGCCCGGCGTTTGGATTCCGCTTCGCGACGAAACTGCCAAACGCATCGAATGAGAGCGGCCTGGGGTTGGATACCACGGACTTTTTCGCGTCGGTCCTGGGCGGCAAGACGGTGCGGTCGATTCGGGTGGTCGGCAACATCGGGCTCGGAATCCTCTCCGATCCGACGCGAGGCGACCGCCAGAACGACGTCCTGACCTACGGTTTTTCCCTGGCCCGCGCTTTAACCCAGGCTGCCGAAATCGTGGGTGAGATCAACGGCCGCCTCGATACTCGAGAGGGCGAGCCGCCTCCGGGAACCGAGTCGCGCGGTCAAGTGCGCGTCGGGGCCCGCTACACGATCGGCGGTTGGCGCGGCGACGTTGCCGTGCTCGTTGGCGTCACGTCGCATGATCCCGATATCGGCCTGGCGGCAGGGTTCACCTATGTCTTCAACGCGTTCACGGTCCCCTGATGCCGATCCGAGTCACAAAGGCACACGCCTACGGGAACGACTTCCTCTTCGTCCCAGCCTCCGATGCGCGCGGAGACATGGCCGACCTGGCACGTCGGCTCTGCCATCGCCACAATGGCGTCGGCGCCGACGGCCTCATCGTGTTCGAGCCTCGTCCGTCGGGTGCGACGATGGAGCTTCTGAACGCGGATGGAAGCGCCTCGGAGCTGTCCGGTAATGGGCTGCGTTGTCTCGCGGCTCTGATTGCACGAGCCCAGAGCCTTCCGCCCCGGGCATCGGTTGTGGTGGAGACCGGAGCCGGCACCAAGCAGTTGGAGCTGATCGAGCGTGACGGCGAACGCTACACGTTCCGAGCCGCGATGGGAACGCCGGAGAACCTGCGGCAGACGGATATCGAGGTTGCGAACGAATCGATCCGTGCCAGCGTGCTCAGAATGGGCAATCCGCAGTGCGTAGTTCTTGGCCCGCTGCCCGCCATCGAACGCTTTCATCGCATCGGCCCGTTACTCTCGACGCACGCGATGTTTCCTGCCGGTACGAACGTCGAGTTTGCACAGGTCGAAGCACCCGACCGAGTACGGATTCTGATTTGGGAGCGTGGGGTCGGACCGACGACCTCGTCGGGGACCGGATCGTCGGCATCGGCTGTGGCCGCGGCAGCGCATGGCGGCGCGGCGCGATCAGTGGACGTCGTGGCTCCCGGTGGAACCCAGCGCGTGGAGTGGCGTGATGACGGCGTCTATCTCACCGGCTGGGCCGAGGTCGTCATGGAAGGGGAGTGGATCGTTTTCTGATCACTCCGCCTATGTTCCGCGTCGCGCAGATTGCGCAGCGGCCGCCTTAGGCGCAGCGGGCAGGACCTTCTGCAATCGCTCTTTCGACGCAGTCAACAGCTTCTGCGCACCCGCATAGTCGTCCGACTTTAACGCTGAGTCCGCTTTTTGCACGTCGGCAGTGCTCTGTATGACGACCTGCTGTGCCGTGCGTCGCGTGCGTGGTGTGCGCGCGGCCGTGGGGCTGGCGATCCATGCGTTGATCTGGGTGATGAGCGCGTTCACTTCCGCCATCTCGCGCTCGACGTCGCCACGCACCTTGGCGCGAGTATCGGCAGCGACTCGCGCAGCATTCTGCGCTTGCTCGCGGCTGTCGAGCGCGTGGTTCAGCGCCAGCCGATAGTCGCCCTGCTCGACGGCGGCGTTGGCGTTCTTGAGCGCGGTCGTGGCGGCAGCGAACTCGGTGGACGCGTAGCGCTCGGCACCGGCAGCACGCGCCGCGTCGATGGCGCCTTGAGCCTGATCCATTTCCTTGTTGGGAGGGGATGTGCACGCGCCGGCGAGCGCGAGGAGGAGGCACGCCAGAGCAGCGCGGCACCAAAGACGCATGAAGGATTGAGTATAGATGAAAGGTGTCGCACCGCACGACAGGCCGCGCGAGAAGCTGGAGCGCCTCGGACCCACTGGGCTGGGTGACAACGAGCTCATGGCCGTCGTCCTGGGCGGCGGAGTCCGTGGGCACAGTGCCCTCGATCTGGCCAATCACCTGATCGAGCATGCCGGTGGGCTTCATGGGTTTACGCGTCTCAGCGTAAGCGCACTCTGTCACGTCGCGGGGATCGGCCGGGCGCGCGCCGCACAGGTGATCGCCGCCATCGAGCTCGGACGGCGGACGCTCATGCGCGACATGGTCGAGCGTCCGCGTCTGTTGACCCCGCGCGATGTGGCCGGGTATCTGCTGCCCGAGTATGGGTCCTGTGCGGTGGAGCAGTTCGGGATTCTGATGCTCGATTCGAAGCATCGCGTGATTCGCATCAAGCTGCTGTCTGTCGGATCCCTCGATGGCACGATCGTCCACCCGCGTGAAGTATTCCGAGAGGCGGCAGCAGCAGCGGCGGCCGCCATCATCCTGTTTCACAATCACCCGTCGGGCGATGCCACACCGAGTCGTGACGATGTCGTGTTGACCGCCCGACTGCTGAACGCCGGCGAGATCATGGGGATCGACGTCGTCGACCATCTCATCCTGGCCGATCAGACCTACTACTCGATGGTGGAATCGGGGCAGATTCCGCGCCGGCCCGGCTAATGCGTGATAGGTGGTAGGTGGTAGCTAGGAGGCTCGCACCGACCACCAGCTACGAGCTACCGGCTATCGGCAATGGCTACGAGCTACCGCCTGCGAGCTACCGGCTAGCGAGGCCGGACACTACGGGTACAATCGACAGGTTGTGAAGGTCCTGTACTTCGATTGCTTTGCCGGTGCCGCCGGCGACATGGTGCTCGGCGCGCTGATCGACGC
>Ga0075420_100006836_pt1 | contig 10058 bp, 8 predicted proteins | sample SoiMetdeltSBSDD4_FD_75296 | JGI IMG/M metagenome (GOLD analysis project Ga0075420, IMG submission 75296) | Bulk soil microbial communities from a Populus tree surrounding site in Tennessee, USA - Soil MetaG P. deltoides SBSDD4 | ecosystem: Environmental > Terrestrial > Soil > Tree plantation...
ATTTCATCGGGAATTTCCTTCTGTTGGAACATTTTGACAAACGTCTCCTGCGCCGACCTTGCCTCCGCCTCACCATAAAAGATTGATACGATCTCGAATGCCATCTTCATCTTCGCATCACGCGGATGTAATTGCCCTGATTCAATGTCCTTTTCTACTGCATCTATCTCATGCGGACTCCAGCGCGTGGCCAGACGCATGTATTTTCCCATGGCAAAATCTGGCACCGACATCAACTTGCCATACATATCGTCTGCACCAGTATTGATCGGCACAATATTGCCTGTGGATTTGGACATGCGCTGCGTACCATCCGTACCCGGTAGGATGCCTGTAATAATGCCGACCAACGGTTTTTGCCCGAGCGCCTCCTGAAGTTTCCGTCCTGCGACGATGATGTTAAACAACTGATCTGTGCCGCCCACCTGCACATCTGTCTGCATAGCGACTGCGTCATAGCCCTGCATGAGAGCGTAAAAGGTTTCGTGCAGGTAAATCGCCTCCCCTTTTTCCAACCGTTTGGCAAAATTTTCGCGCGCCATGAATTGTTGCACGGTAAAATTCTGTCCAAGGCGGATCAAATCGAGCAAAGACAGCTCGCTCAGCCACTCGCCGTTGTAACGGATTTTCGTCTTCTCGCGGTTAAGCACTCGAAAGGCCTGTTCCGCATATGTCTTTGAATTTTCGGCAACCTGATCCTGCGTTAAAATGGGACGCGCTTTATTCTTATCAGAAGGATCTCCAACCAGTGCTGTGTAACTGCCAATCAGAAATGTAATCTCATGCCCCAGATCCTGGAACTGACGTAACTTGCGCATGGTAATGGTGTGCCCCAAATGCAAATCTGTAGACGTGGGGTCGTAACCGCAATAGACGCGCAAAGGCCTGCCTTCCTTTTCGGCTGTCAGAAGACGATCACGTAATTCCGCGGCCATGGCCTTCTTCAATTCTTCATCGCCGTACTCAGTACCCTGCATCATAAGTTCAACTTGTTCATCAATGTTCACGTTATGCCTCCTCAATAATGCGAGATAATACCTTCCGCTACGACCTCCTAACAAACAAAAACGCGCCCGCGATGGGCGCGTTCGTAACACACCACCGCAAAAGTTCACCTGTGGGTGTAATAATATTGATTGGTGCTGCTCATTTCGAACATATGCAGATTATACAACATCATTGACCAAGATTGAAGGTGAACGCCCATGGGCCCTTGATGGTGTAGAACTCATCACTGTACACGATCTGTTCGGCTTCTTCCTGCGACATGGTGTCTGGCTTGCTTAAGATTTGCATTACCTGCACCCCGTTCGAATCGACGCAATCCAGAGAGATGGCAACGCCACGCTCCGTAAGAGTTTGTTGGATTTTCGGCATGTAAATGGAGCAATAATCCTCCGCGCGGGGCGGAGCGGCGATTGCATCCACAGTGATCGTCACCGCAGAGAGATTAGCGTCGGGAGGAATGTTGAGGAAGGACAGGGTATCGCAACGCAAGCCAGACTGGCCTTCCACAGGCTCCTGTAAACTGACCAGCGTGGATGAAAAATCTGTGATCGCGGCCTCTGTATATTGTAAAGTAGCCCCCCACACCGACCAATCTGAAGCATCCAGTAAAGTAAAGCACACATCCGCATTGACCTGCTTGCCATCACGCCAGGCGCGGTCTACGCGAACTTCAATGCCACTCGTCTGCTGAATATTTGTAAGAGGAGCTGCTTCGACGGTTGGATAGGATGGGTCAATGTAGGCGGTCGGTAACGTGTCCTGCGGAGCCGCTACAGGTACACAGGCAGAAAGCAGGATGCTTACTAAAAGAACAACGATACGTTTCACTGAGAATCTCCTACGTGTTCCAGTGAATGTTTCTCGAAGTTTTCGCTGGAACATAAAACTATTTTAGTGCCTCAACAAGTCTTTCAATGCGTCTTCCAGGTTTCCAAACTCGAACTGGAAACCAAGTTCTGAGAGGCGTTTGGGTTGAGCGCGGCGGCCTTCGGTCAGAACCACATTCATCTCACCCAATACCAGCTGCAACAATGGCTTTGGAATATGGAACCAAAAGGGCCGCCGTAAGGTTTTGGCGACTGCCCGCATAAGCTCTTCACCGAAAGTCAAGGAAGGTGCGGTGAGATTATAAGGGCCATGAGCGTTTTCATTTTCGAGTAGGAATTGGACGGCTCTGACGTAATCTTCGATGTGAATCCAATTCATAGCGTTTTTGCCATCACCGAATTTACCGCCAAAGAAAAGCCGCACCGGCAATGCCATCAGTGGAAATTGACCACCATTTCTGGCCAGTACAACTGCGGTGCGGATGATAACACGACGGACACCTAATTTTTCTACGGATTTCGTTGCATCTTCCCATGGGACCGTAAGTTGACCCAGAAAATCATTCGCCGGAGGTGTGGATTCGTCTGCAATCCCTTCGCCGCGTAGGCCGTAGCGATTAATGCCCGATGCCTGGACGAAGCTGCCCGGGCGGCGCGAAGATTTTTCGAAGGCTTCTGCCAGCACAAGTCCGGGAATGACGCGGGAGTCGCTGAAGCGTTGCTTCTGACGCGGCGTCCAGGGCCAATGCTCCAATCCATATCCGGTCACGTTAATGACTGCATCCATCTCGTCGAGATATTGCGCCCATCCATTTATGGACCGGGCATCCCATTGAATCTGGTTGGCGGCTTTCGGCACATGCCGGGTGAGAATGAAAACCTGATGATTATAGCGCGTGAGGCGCGCCGTAATCGCCGTGCCCAGAAAACCGGAGCCGCCGGCAATTAAGACATTCATAGAAGGCCCTCATGGCAAGTTCGTGGCATTGCAAAAGGAGGTTTTACGAATTGGTTACTCTGGCATATAATCATGCCCATTGCTGAGGCAGAATGCTCGATCCTGTGCTGGTGCTAAACGCCAATTTTGAACCGATCAATGTCTGTACCACACGTCGTGCGGTTGGGCTGCTCCTGGCGGGCAAAGCCGATATGGTCGTAAACGGACGGGGTCACATAAAAACAGTAAAGCAACAAATTCCGCGACCTTCGGTCATTCGCCTGGGAATGCAGATCCACCGTCCGAGACCGCGTGTCAAGTTGACACGGCGTGAGGTATTTCGACGCGACAATTATACCTGCCAGTATTGCGGTAAGCGTGATAATGGCCTGACAGTGGATCATGTTTTTCCACGTCATATGGGCGGCCAGCATGTTTGGACAAACGTGGTTACCGCCTGCCCCACCTGCAATCACCGTAAGGGTGGCCGCAAAATAGAGGAAGCGCACATGCATCTGCTCCACCACCCGAAGGAGCCGCCCGCGAATGCACAGTATATTTTTGGCAGGCATTTGCTTGAGTATCGAGAATGGGAGCCATTTATCAACGGCTGGTAGAGATAAAAAAGACGGTCACTGTGCAAGTGACCGTCTTCTTATATATCAATGGTCATGAAATCTTTGGCGACGATCACTTCGCCCTGAAAAGTCTTGCGCGCTTCCGCAGCGATGTCACCATTTGCAAAACGCCCCGTTGGATAATGGATGAGATAGAGTTTTCCCACTTCGGCTTTGGTGGCAATTTCTCCTGCCTGTTCTGCGGACGAATGACCGAAGGATGCTCCACCTGCTTCGTGGATGAGGATGTCGGCACCGGAGGCTAGCCGTACGGTTTGCTCACAAGGCTCGGTATCACAGGAATATGTAAGTACCGTGTTGGGAGTTTTACACTCCACCCGGATCCCAATCGTTGGAATCATGTGATGAACTGGCGATGACCAGACTTTGAAATCAGAACACTCCATCACTTGCGCCAGTTCCACCTCAGGCAGGCGGAAAAAGCCCACAGAAAAGAAATTGGGCCATTCCGCCCAACCGTAGAAACCCATGAGATTTTCCAATCTATCCATGGTGTAGTGCAAGCCATAAATATTGATTGGTTTGGTTCGCCCCATCAACCACATATCCATGAGCAGCAATGGGACACCGGAAACATGATCGGGATGAAAATGAGTGATGATAATATCCGTCAGATCATTAAAGTCTATGCCGGCTTGTTCAAGCCGCACCACGGGATTGCTTACACAATCCACCAGAAGCATGCGTTCATTACCCACTATAACCAGATGGGTGTTCTCATGGTCTTTGGATGGGACTGCGTTGGAAGAACCAAGTATGATGACTTTAGGCACAGATGCCTCCCTTAAAGGTATGGGAATGCCAGCTTAATAATTTGAGGCGTCACATAGACTTCAATCACTGCCGCGATGGCTAGCAGTGGAACTACCAAACCTATAAACACACGAAACCAATCGGCCAGGGAGAGCAGGAACACTTCTCCGAGGCTCTTGTCTGGCTGGGGTGTGACCAGCACTGCGCCGACTTTTAACACTGCGGCCGTGGCCAGAAAGACGGCTGTCAGCTCAAAAATACCGTGCGGCAGAATCGCCACGCCAAAGACGGCCAATGGCGAGTAATTAATTAAACTAGCTGCGCCCAGCACACCCCCAATCAGGGACATATTGAAGATGAACAGGGCCAGACCTAGCGTGGAAAAAGAGATCAACCCTGCAAACAAAAATCCCACCATTGAGCGAACATTGGAAACGAAAATCCACGGAGCAGGCACATTCTCGTCCAACACATCCAGGTTTCCCAAATTGTTCCTTACATAACTTTGAACTTGTTGTACCCGATTCGGCGTAATATCGATAAACTTTGGCACGTTTAGAACAACCCAGGCATAACTGGCAACAATTGTGATTATTGCAAGGCCAGTCACAACCATGAGAGGTGTACGTAACTGTCGCAGGGTGGCAGGTATTTCGCTTCCATACCATTCAAAAATGGAGCTGGCGTTTCCTGAAACCCGGTCGAGGAACGTCTGCCACATGGACTTAAGATTCAACGTATCAATTTCGCGACCAAGCAGGTACTCGCGCTTGAAATGAGCCAGCCCTAGCCGAATCAAAAGCCCAGAAAGGATGGTCAACCCAAGCACGGCCATAAACAACACATCCTCATTACCCCAGAAGATCAACAGGGTCTCACCTTGCAGCAGAAAAGCCACGGGCACCACCACGAAGGACGCCATTAAATTCGCTGCACGGATAGTTGTTGCCTGAACCGAAATCACAATGGCTGCGCTCACCATCAACACTGCATGTGCGAACGTCAGCAACAGGATCAAGGTCATCATGTACGCGCTGGGAAACTCCACCGGCCGGCGCATGAGCAGCAACAAATACAATGTAATCGAGCCATAGCTGAATAACAGCGGAGTCGCCACCCCCACCAGCAGTTTGCCGAGGTACATGTGGCTATCCTCAAGCGGGGAACTCAGCAAAGGCTCGATGGTGCCGCGTTCCTTCTCACCCACGAAGGCCTCCAGCGCCACAAGCAATGTAAACGACAGAGGGAAAAACCCAATCACGAGAATCGCAAACGGGATCAGCCGGTCCAATATGATGTCACCGCCAAAGCGATTCATAAAATTTACAGCCTGACGGGTCGTATTATCTGCCACAAACGGAAAAATCGACACCATCAGGATCATGGGCACAACAATACGCCAATCGCGGAATTGATCCTGAAATTCACGACGCGCCACCAGCCAGATACCTTCCCAATTACGACGCATAGGTCACCCCTTGCGCATCCGCCATGGTTTTTAGGTAAACATGTTCAAGTTTTTTGGGGACTTCATGAAAGGACAGCAAGGGAGCATTCTGGGCTGTCAATGCCATCAGAAGCTTTGGATTCGACTCCCGCGGCGCGTCCACCCTAAACCGGAGGCTGGTCGTAGTTCGATCCGCCAGTTTCACCCCTGGAGGCAGATCCAAGTCACCAGCATCAAATTCATACGCGAACGTGGCTTCGTATTCCACCGGCCCCAGCACTGCGCGCTTTAATTCTTCTAGCGTTCCGTTTAGCAAGATTTTGCCGCGATAAATGATCGCGATTTGGTCAGACAGCGCTTCAGCCTCGGCAAGGTTATGGGTGCAGATAATGATCGTCCGGCGGGAGGATCTCAACCTGGAAATTTCATTACGCACCAGTTGCGCAGACTCAGGGTCCATGGCTGAGGTTGGTTCGTCCAGTAACAACACGGACGGATCATGGATCAACGCACGCGCAAGTGCAAGTTTCTGCTTCATGCCCTTCGAATACTCACCGGAACGACGCGGAGCAGCTTCCGCCAGACCGAAGTAATCCAAAAGATATTTACTCTGCTTTGTACGTGTCGCGGCATCAAGCCCGTAGACTTTGCCGAAATACTCAAGATATTCTTCGCCAGTCATGCGCATGTAAAGACCATGCTGTTCTGTCAACACGCCGACATTGGCCCGAACATCCTTAGGATGCTTCGTAACATCATATCCGCCCACGCGGGCCCAACCACGTGTGGGACTCAATAGTGAAGTCAACATGCGCACCGTTGTGGTTTTACCCGCACCATTCTGCCCCAACAGAGCCAAAATCTGACCTGGCTGTACTTGGAGATTCACACCATCCACCGCCCAAAAATCTTTATTATATTGTTTGCTTAGATCATAGGTCTCAATCATAGTCTTTCCTAAATTACCGACTGGCTACCAGCATAGCATAGTCAATCTTATGGTCAATAAGACAACGGTCATCCTAAAAATCATATCACCAATTATGGAGAAATCACCTTACGATGACGAAAATACAATGCTCCGACCGAGCACAGTGCCACTACCCCCATCACAGTCTGGTTGATATTAAGCCCCGCAACCATCGAGGCATTGAGCCGCAAAAAGTCCAGGAAGAAGCGGCCAATTGGGTAAATGATCAAGTAAATAAGGAAAACATCACCGCTTTTCAGACGGTCGGCATATCGGCGTGAAATCCAGAGCAGCAGGAACATATTGAAGAAGTTCCATAGCGACTCATAAAAGAATAGTGGATGATAATATTCAACCTCTCGATAGCCATCCAGCCGACGGTCAGGATCAATGAAGATTTTCCAAGGCAGGTTGGTGGGCGCGCCATACAGTTCCTGATTGAAATAATTTCCCCAGCGACCCACTGCCTGACCTAACGCCAGGCTTGGTGCAATGATATCGGCCCATTCTGCAAATTGAATTTGATGTGCGCGCGCGTAAAAATACAGAACAATCGCCCCGCCTATCACCGCACCCGGGATCCCAAGCCCACCATTCCAGATGGCCAGAATATCCAGGATACGAACGGTTCCGCCTGCAAAATATGGGTTTACCATCGCGCCCGTGATGGGATCGCGGACCAAAATATCTGGCGAGGGGGTAAAGATATGCCAAATCCGCGCGCCGATTATTCCTCCAATCATCAAATAAACGAGAAGATCCCAGACCAGATCGGGGTTATAACCGCGCCGTTTCACATCCCGAGTTGCCATCCACGCACCCAGTACTGCGCCAGATGTGATCAAAATCCCGTAATAATGGATAATGCGTTCCCCACCGAACAAAACAAAATGAATCCCATCAAATTGGAAGGAGGGCATTGGCTTTCTCCACAACTCTCATTTCATTATCTTTGTCCGGGCAAATTTACGAACATACCATATTCTCTGCAGCGCCGTGATATTCGCAAACACCGCCAGGATTGCCAAGCCAATATAAAGTTGATTGAAGATCAATGCAGGCGCCAGTACAATGTAACGCTCTGCTCGAGTCAGCAAACCAACTTTGGCTTCATAACCTAGCCCCTCGGCGCGCGCCTTCACATACGAAACTAACACCGAGCCTGCCGCCGCGGCAAAAGTCAACATGCCACCCAACGTATCTCCGATTGTGAGAAAATAATACAAAAGTCCACCATAAATGATCAGTTCGGAATAACGATCTGAAACCGAATCCACATAGGCACCCCAGTCACTGGCTTCACCGCGTAAACGCGCCATTGTTCCATCCAGCCCATCGATCGGCGTCATCAGCGCCACGAGAATACCGCCCGTCAACATCTCGCCGCGCGCCAGATAATATGCGCCCACCGTATTGCCCAGCAGACCAAGCATGGTCATCATAATTGGCGTAATGCCCAGACTGTTGAAAAACCTGCCAAGTGGATCCAACACCCACTTGAACCACAGGCGCAAATAATCAGTAAGAGTCTTCCTGGATGAAACCGCATTGGAAGTTTTTTCCATGTAATTCCTCGTTGGCAAAGACATGCGCTTCACGCGCCGTCTTTGCCTGCTCCTTCTTCCTCAAGTGGACCTAACAACACGTCTCTTTCCTTCCCACCGCCCTGAGATGGACCTACCACGCCCATCTCTTCTAGCTGGTCTAGCAAACGCGCCGCGCGTGGATACCCAATGCGCAGCCGTCGCTGCAACATGGAGGCAGAGGCGCGCTGACTCTGTCGAACGATCAAGACCGCTTGTTCGATCAAACCTTGATCTTCATTTTCATCGGGCTCCGTTAATAAGGTCTCCCAGGGAGGCGCATCCGTGGTTGTTTCGGCATTCTTTTGCCAGTGTGCGATCACACGCTCGATTTCCATATCAGTGACAAATACACCTTGCGCACGGATTGGATTCCCAACTTCAGGATTCTGGAACAACATATCCCCACGGCCTAACAAACTATCAGCACCAGTGGTATCTAATATCACGCGGCTATCCACACTCGAAGCCACTGCAAACGCCAACCTTGCTGGGAAGTTCGCCTTAATCAGGCCTGTCACCACATCTGTGGAGGGACGTTGTGTGGCAACAATCAAGTGGATACCGGTTGCGCGCGCCATCTGTGCGAGACGAACCAGGTTATGTTCCGTTTGGTCAGGCGTAGACATCATCAAGTCTGCCAGTTCATCGATCAACACGACAATACGCGGGAGCGGGTTCTTGTTGGCTTTGCGCAGGCGGCGGTTATAAGTCTCTAGATCTCGTGAGTGCTCGGCTTCAAGCAGGCGGTAGCGATGTTCCATCTCCACCACCACCCAGCGCAGAACACCCAGGATGCGGTCCACATTGGTTTCAACCTTGCCATACAAATGTGGCAATCCATTGAAGCGCAATAACTCCACCATCTTTGAATCGATCATTACCATGCGGAGATCGTCCGGCGGATTATTCATAGCCAGGCAGGTTGCCAGCGCTGTAATACAAACAGACTTGCCTGAGCCGGTGGCACCTGCAATCAAAAGATGCGGCATGCGCGCCAAATCTGCCACCACTGGCTGACCAGAAACATCCCGGCCTAATACCAAAGCCAGCGGAGCGCCGATCTTGTGAAACGCATCAGTTTCCAATAATGCACGCAACCGTACATTCGATTGATGCGAATTCGGAACTTCAATCCCTACGTAGGGCTTGCCTGGTACCGGTGCTTCTATACGCAATCGTTCGGCAGATAGCGCAAGCGCAAGATCCTTTTGTAACGACGCGATCTGCGCCACACGCACCTTGATCTGTTGAGTCTCCTCTTCGGTTGTCCCGGGCTTCTTCATAAATCCAGGCTGCACCGCGAACTGCGTCACGGTGGGACCCACGCGGAATCCAATCACGGTGGCGATAATGCCAAATTCAGCCAACGTTTTTTCGATCATCCCAGCCGTTTGATTGATCGTCCGTTCGTCAGGGCGGGCATTTTGATCGGCCAGCAAGATGTTGAGCGAGGGCAAACGCGCATCACGTTTGCGGGGCTCAGATGGCTTCTTATCCTGATGGTCAGAAACCTTTAGTGACTTGCGAAATTCAGGTGGCAGAGCCTGTGTAGATTTTTTGCGACGTTCATTTTCCTTCTTCTCTACCACAGGCTCAACTTCTTGAACTGGCGGACTTTCTGGCGCTGCAGCAGACGGTTGTCCCTCACCGGCAATTTGCAACAGCCATCCTTCAATCAAGGCCCAGATATTGAAGCCAATCATCACAAAAAACAGCCACAAAACAAACAGCAGCAGTGTGCCCCATTGTTCACGACCCTCACCAGCGACACGCCAAAACAGTTCTGTGAGTCCCCAGCCGATGAGTCCGCCATAGGCGCCGGCCTCTGCTTCGGCGAGATTATTGCCTCCGAAGGCGGCCAACAAGCTCAGGGTCAGGAGAGCCGCGATCTC
>Ga0075420_100006838_pt1 | contig 10056 bp, 5 predicted proteins | sample SoiMetdeltSBSDD4_FD_75296 | JGI IMG/M metagenome (GOLD analysis project Ga0075420, IMG submission 75296) | Bulk soil microbial communities from a Populus tree surrounding site in Tennessee, USA - Soil MetaG P. deltoides SBSDD4 | ecosystem: Environmental > Terrestrial > Soil > Tree plantation...
GACCATGAATTATGACGGCACCTTCGAAGAATTGACTGGCTGCGCTGTGTTGGCCGCTTCGCCGTCCGCTCAATCTTCCATGCACGCATGGTTGAGGCAACATGGCAACTTCAACCAGGGGTCGCTGTCACAAGCCCTGTCCATCTGTCTATTGGCGTGGGGCGTGGGATCGCTTGCGCAGCGCGAGGAAGAACAAACAGGGACGGCCTCGGGCACGACCGTATCTATCAATGTGACGGCGGATGCTTCGCCGTCGGTGCCTGAACGGGATGTTGTGTTGAGGCATGTTCGCCAGGCCGCCATCGACATGTCCGTCGAGTGCGCGATTCTGGCACGGACGGCGTCAGGGACTTCCAAGTATCGGGCGCTCAAGCCGAACGAATTGCCTGAACTGCTTTCTCTCGATCTCAATCCCGCTACAAACGGGTAACATGCTGAATCGCATTTTTGGTCTTGAAACCGAATATGGGCTGCTCATTAACGAGGACCGCCCGGAGCATTCGCCGGCATGGATTGCCCATCGTTTGCGTGACTATATCTTTCGCGTTCAACAGCGCGGTGTTCTGGATCGCCACCATCGCGGACACGATGAGCCGCCCGGGAATGGAGGCTTCCTGACCAATGCCGGCCGCATCTATCTCGATATGGGCCACTTGGAATTCGCCTCACCCGAGTGCACAACACTCGCGGACCTCGTTGCGTCCGACCGGGCGGGTGACCGCATCTTGCATGATGCTTTGAACGACCTCGGCTTGGCGGAGAGTATATTTCTCATCAAGAATAACATCGATCACGAGACGGACGCGACCTTCGGGTCTCATGAAAACTTTCTCGTCACGCGCCGGTTCCCGTTTTCCAGGAGAGGGCTGGCTCCGCTCGTGTCCTTCCTCGTGACGAGACAGATTTTTACCGGAGCCGGGCGCGTAGGCGTGGCCAGCGACCCCAACGAATGGGTTCAGATAGGGGGTCTGATTCTTCATCGACCAGGCCTTCGGGATGCCCCCGATCGGTCAATGCTACCCTTCCAGTTGTCGCAGAGAACCGACTTTATCGTGAACGATTTCTTCGAATGGGTTCAACATAATCGCGCAATCGTTAATACGCGCGATGAGCCGCTGGCGGATCCGAATCAATTCCGTCGCATCCATCTTCTCTGCGGCGATTCGAATATGGCGGAATACGCCACCGCCCTGAAGATGGGCACGACGGGTGTGGTCCTGCAATTGATCGAGGATGGTCATGCGCCACGGGGACTCGACATTAGCGAACCAGTTGAAACCATGCGGGAGTTGTCCCGCGATCCCGAACGCGCGTGGCTTGTGACCCTTGAATCGGGCAAGACGATATCCGCGATCGATCTGCAAAGTCGGTTTCTCGAAGCTGCTCGGCAACACTACAAAGGACAAGACGACGATACCGATTGGGTCTTGGAACAGTGGGAAGCGATCTTGGGGGATCTCTCAGCCGATTACACCAAGCTGGTGGGGCGAGTGGATTGGGCGTCCAAGCTCTGGCTCCTCGAGACATTTCGTGGGGAAGACCCTACCATTGCGTGGGATGATCCCATGCTCAAGAGTCTGGATCTGGAATATCACAACCTTGATCCTGAGCGGGGACTCTATTTCGGCCTTGAACAGGAAGGTCGTGCTCCACGGCTCACGACCGACAAGATGGTAGCTCTCGCGAAGGATGGCCCGCCAAAGAATACCCGCGCGTTCGGACGCGGAGAGTTGGTCCGCCACCTGCTGAGTTCTGCAGGCCCCAACGAGGAAGAAACATGGAAAGTCTCTCCCCCTTACATCATTAACTGGTCGCTGATCCATTTGAAGGGCGGTGATCCGTTTCCAATGCCTGATCCGTTTAAGACCTACGCTCCAGAACTCCGCCAGCACATCGCCCATTGCTTGGAGGGATCGGTCTAACGGAGCGATCCTAGCGCCTTTGAGCGGCGTTTCGACTCTGACTAGTCGAACGGTCGATCTCCTTCACGATACGCCCAGTTCAGTATTCCCCATCGCACCGCAATTCCCACGTTCCAATCCAACTCTGTTGGATTCAGTGCAGTGCTCCCCTCTCAATCCGTAAACATGTTCACGTCTCCGTATAACACTACCCGGTTTGTATAGAGATCAAGGTCCGCATGAGCGACGGAACGGAAGGGCTCACGGCCGGTATAGTCGGGACCAGCAAAATCGTTGTTGCTCTGAAAAACCATCCGGCGACCGCATACGCCGTCAGGCGAATTGCAGCAGGATATGCTAAAGATCACGGATTTCATCGGAAACATGTGTCGATTCGATCCAGGGAGGACCCTGCGCGAACAATTCAGTGCCGTCGAAGCACCTATACGCGTTGAGCGACGAACCGGAAGAGAGTCTAGTGCTGATGGTTGGTCTCATGCGTGAGTTAGCTTACGTATTCTATCCATGGCCATCTCTCTTTGATTGACAAGCTTTCTCGCTTCCTTCATGATGGCGACACGTAAGCGCCCGACAGGATACTCGTATCAACTGTGAGCGCGACAATGCCTACCGTTTTCCATCATATCGCCGTCATACTTCCTCATAGATACTTGAATGCGCCGCGTTTGGCACGACTATTGTCCCGGACCGCCACGAGATTCGAGAGACGTGAATCGGCGACCGCACTTGTTCAGTTGTAGCAGCGGTGTGAGTCTTTCGTCCGGCTAACCATGCGACAGGTAGATGACTCCCAGGGGCCTGGGGTCTATTCACGCGTTGATGAAGCCGAGGGGGAGCATGGTACGACTCCTCGGCAGAGCTGGACTCCGCGTGGTCTTTTCCCTGCTTCTCTCAAGGAGCGGCGCCGGTCGGTCCGCCTCTCGGTTGGAATTGAAGTGACGCTTCACTGCCGGCATGCCGTGTGGCATGGGACGGTACAGAGTGTTGGGTTTGCCGGTTTGTACATGGTATTTCCCACGGTCATCCCGGCCATCACGAATGAGCGAATTCTTCTCAGTTTTGAAAGTACAGTCTCCAAGTTGTCCATCAAGGGAATGGTTCGGGCGGTTCGCGAAATTTGGGATGACCAGCTTGGCTCCGGAAAATCGTCTGCTGTCGGTTTAGGGATTGAATTCTCGGCGATCAAGGACTCGGATGCAAAGGTTCTCGCGTCACTCGTGGACGGTGCGTATGAACGAGTGGCGGTCGTGAAACTTGTCGCCACGCTTGTGCCCCATGATACCGGCGATCTCTTAGTCGAGACTCAGCCCCAGGGTACCTGGTCGTCGAGAGGCATCCATCCATACGCAGATCACGAAACAGTTGACCCGGGATTCGATCGCAGGATGACGTCACGCATGAAGGTCTCGCTGACGACGTATGTGACTTGTGTGAACGGCTCAGAGATCCGGCCAATACCCTCTGCTGTGACTGCGAACTTGAGTTTGGGTGGCCTCTGCATTACGCTCCGGACCGAGGAAAATCTGCGTGGTCAACAGGTCCATGTCCGCATGTTCTATCCTGGTGAGATCGCTGAAACAGGCCCCGGTCGCACATTCTCATCGTCGGATTGCAAGATTACAGGACGTGTCCTGTGGGTGGTGCCGGATGAGCATAGGGGCGCTGCAGAGGGGCCCGTTTCCCAAGCCCCACGGGTTCGCGCGGGCATCCAATTTGTATCGGACGATGACGAGGAACAGCGCCGCATTTCCATGTTGATGAGGAAGTTTCTTGAGCGCCCTGCGCGGGTCGAGGATTGGGCATACACCACGGAAGTGGCGAGCGATCTTAAGCACTGCTGGAACTCCGACCGACTACGAATCGCTCTCTATCATGACCACCCGCGTGTCTCGTTATCAGAGGGAACTCCTGTCATGATTCTTTCGCCAGGGTACGGGGAAACCAAGAAAGACTATATTACGCTGGCCTATTTTCTCGCGAGTAACGGAATTCACGTTCTCAGATATGACCACACGAATCACATCGGTGAGAGCGACGGGGATATATGCCGATTCACTCTGAGTGGAATGCAGAGAGATCTCACTGCGGTGATCGAGTATGCTCGACGCACCTGGCCATCGAGTCGGATCGGATTGGTGGCGGTCAGCCTGGCAGGCCGAGTGGCCTTGCGTCTGCTCACTAATAGTCAAAGAATGTTACATGCCCTGGTTTTGTTGAACAGTGTGCTTGATATCACAAGCACGCTGCACGCTGTCCATCAAGAGGATCTGGTGGGAACCTATCATTCCGGTGTGCGCCGGGGGGTCATCAACATTCTGGGGTTCAATGTGGACTCCAACAATTGGCTTGAGGATGCTACGCGACAGGGATTTGTCGATTTAGACGGGACGCTGCGTGATGCGGGAGCGGTTCAAACACCCGTCCTCTTGTTTACCGCAGAGCATGACGTGTGGATCAACCAACAATCGGTCCGGGCTGTGGAGAGAGCGTTCGGTCAGCATCTTAGACATTCCTATCTCGTTCCCGAAGCATTGCATCGATTGCAGGAAAATCCCAGAAAGGCTCGTGCTGTCTATCGTCAGATCGTCGCGTGTTGCCAAGAAGAGCTTCTGCAGGCAGGTTGTTTTGAGGAATTTGTCGAACCTACTCAGAAAGAAATCGGTCTGCAGAATCGTGTGGAGCGTGATCGTGCGCGATCACGAAAGGTCATCTGCAAGGCGGAGCACCAGGAATTCTGGCGGGACTATCTGGACAATTTTCATTACATTTCCAATGTCAGTGATTTTTGGCAGTTGATGGACCATATCTATGGTCTCATGGGACCCTGCGATCGAGGGGAAACCATCCTTGATTGCGGATGCGGGAATGGGAACCTTGCGATGTTTTTAAGGATCAATCAGGCGTATCGCCGAAGGTTCTCACGGGCTCGCGATTTGAAACCACCGTCCTATTATGGGGTGGATTTCGTCCCCAGTGCGCTGCGTGTGGCTCACGAGAACGTGAACCATATCGGGACTCTTCTGCACCAACAGCTGATGGGTCAGCTCATATCGTCTCCTCCGATGCCTGTGACACTGTGTCGGGCCGACCTTGAATGGCCTCTTCCATTTCCTGACAATTTCTTCGATCGCGTCGTGTGTAATCTCGTGATCGGATACGTGCGCGACCCGTTGTTCACGATACGGGAACTTGTCCGAGTGTGCAGCCCGTACGGGAGAGTCGTGGTCAGCAATCTCAAGGCGCATGCCGATCTCTCTGAAATATTTAGGAACTTCTCGAGAACGGCAGAGAATGAAGAGGAAATTCTCGAGGGCCGCCATTTGCTCAACAACTCCGGCAAGATCAAGCAAGGGGAGGGTGACGGATACTTCCACTTTTTTGACAAGCATGAACTGACAATGCTACTACAAGCTGCTGGTGCCAACCGACCCAGAGTATACTCCACGTTTGCCAACCAGGCATATGTGGCAGTCGCCGATAAGTTCGACGCCCATCCGTAAGTATGGTACAACGTAGTCGATCCTGCGTGCTTTGAGCCGTCGCCCCCCGCATGAACTTCTTTGCATTTAGTGGACTTATTAACGCGCTAGCAGCGACCTTCCTCGGTATCGTCGTCTACGTCCGGGACGCCCGTTCTCCTCGCAACAAGATTTACGGCCTCTACTGTCTGAGTATCGCTGTGTGGAGTTTCTTTTATTGCGCGTGGCAACTTGCTGAATCCTCAAGCCTTGCGCTCAGTTTCGTCCGTCTGCTCATGGCGGGCGCCATTCTCATTCCAATCCTGTATTTCCATCACACGGTGACTTTCCTCGATACGGCCGACCAACATCGACAGGCGCTTCGTGTTGGATATGCGGCCAGCGGCTTCTTTTTAATCGCCGATACCACGCCCTGGTTCGTCGCCGACGTCAAATCTGCCCTGTCCTTTCCCTACTGGCCTGAGCCGGGTCCCTTGTTTCACTTCTATCTGGTCTGGTTCGCGGGCTATGTGCTGTACGCCACTTATTTGGTCGCCGCCGCGTTCCATGCGGCGAGCGGTATTCGCCGGCATCAATACGCCTATATGGTTGCTGCCAGCATCATTGGATACGCGGGCGGAGCGACTAACTTCCCGCTCTGGTATGGGATTCCAATTGCGCCATACGGCACGATTTTAATCACGCTCTACACGGCCTTGATGGCCTATACGATCGTCAGATATCGGTTGATGAATATCAGTGTGGCTCTCAACAAAGGGCTGGCCTATGCCATTGTTCTTGGAATTATCGTCGTTGCCACGTCGATCGGGGCAGTGCTCAGTAACAGAGCGACAGCGCACTCAACTCCTCCGCTCCTTGCCGGCACGCTCTTTCTGATCTGTGGCCTCTGGGTATTGGGCAACAACGTCAGGGCGGCCGCAAATGTCACGTTCAGCCTACTGTGCGCAGCGGCCTGTCTGTGGCTTTTCGGTTGTTTCATGCTCTTTTCAGCCGCTGATGGCAGGGAAGCCCTACTGTGGGTAAGAATCATCTACTGTGGCGTGGTCTTCATCCCCGCGGTAGCCTACCATTTCGCCCAAAGCCTTCTGGGTGTGGGGTTTCGTGATCGACTTGTTGCATGGGCTTATGTCGTCAGTACGGCATTCCTGCTGCTCTCCTTCAGTGATCTGCTGGTAGATGGGTACTACACCTATTACTGGGGACGATACCCAAGAGCCGGTATTCTTCATCCTTTGTTTGTGGTCTACCTGCTAGCCGGCGCCACGGCGACCCTGTATCGATTGCATCAGGGATATCAGGCGAGCCTCGGCTCCTCACCTCTCATTTCCGCTCAGCTCAGATTTACCCTTGTTGCATTGTTTCTCGGGTTCAGTGCCTCCATTGATTTTCTCCAAACTTACGGGGTCGGATTTTATCCCCTTGGGTATCTCTTTGCGGGGTTGTGCGTGACCGTTGTGGCTTACGCAATGGCGAAATATGAGCTGATGGATGTCTCGCTTGTTCCCAGTCAGCCGAAAGTCGTTCTTTCGGTGAAACTACTGGCCTTGATTCCGGCGTATTTGGTCATTCTGCTCGTCATTCGAATCTTCACGGGGAACCTCTATTACTTATTGACCGGGGTTCTGTTCGCGTTGTTTGTCGTGGTGGCCGGACTTTTGTCCAACCTTCAAAAAGGAGTGGAACGGGCCATTGGCCAAACGTTGTTTCGAGAACGGTATGACGCATATGACACCCTGGTCCAATTCTCTAAGTCCCTCGTATCGATCCTTGAGCTGAAATCCCTGACCAAAGAGATTGTTCAGACTTTGGCAAGGGTGATGAATATCAAGACCGCCTCGGTCTATGTCCTGGATAAGGAGCAGGGTGTCTATTCGATGGCGGCTTCCTGTGGCGCAGGAGGGGAAGACCACGCTGCCGTTTTTGTAAAAGTGGATTGCCAATTACCACGTGAGTTGGTTCGAGCAGAAACCGCGTTGGTTCTGGAAGAACTAGCCTACGATGCAAAGGATGAGACGAGTGAAGGAGTCATTGATTCCCTGAAATCCCTCGATGCGGAGGTGTGTATCCCCCTCCTTAACAAAGATCGACTCGTAGGATTCTGCAATCTTGGCCAGCGTGCCAATCAAGGTATGTACTCGACAGAAGAGCTTGCGCTTTTGCGCACATTGGCACAGCATGCTGCGATTGCGATTGACAATGCATTGCTCTATGAGGACCTGCGTCGTTCTCAGCTGCTCATGCGGAGGACAGACCGGTTGCGCTCGCTCGAAACCATGGCCGGAGGGTTTGCCCATGAGATCCGTAATCCGCTCACGTCAATCAAGACGTTCATTCAGCTCGCCCCGGAACGGCGGGATGATGTGGAGTTCATGGAGCAGTTTAGTCAGGTGGTATGCGACGATGTCGAGCGTATTGAACGGCTCATTCATGAGATCCTGGACTATGCGCGGTATATGACGCCAAAATTGACCCAGGAGAATCTCAACGATGTGGTCTCGTCGTGCCTGTACTTTATAGAGGTCAAGGCGAGCAGCAAGTCGATCGCGATTCTGAAGGATCTGGAAGGTGATTTGCCGTCAGTGAAATTGGACCGGCAACAGATCAAGCAGGTTCTGCTCAATCTTTTTATTAACGCCATGGAAGCCATCGATGATGGAAATGGACGCCTGTCCGTGAAAACTCACAAATTAATCAAGCTCGTCAACGATCCATGGGTGCAAATCGAAATCCAAGACAGTGGCCCCGGAATTTCGCCTAAAGATCTTGAGCATATCTTCGACCCATTCTACACGACTAAGCATGCAAGCGGAGAACGTGAAGGAACGGGCCTGGGTCTGACTATTGCTCATCAGATCATCCAGGAACACGGGGGATATATCGAGGTCTCAAGCGAAATAGGCCGTGGCACAACGTTTTTCGTCAATCTCCCCGTGAATCCCCCGATCGATGATTGGCAGGCGGCGCAACCCAACTTTGATGACGGGAGGAAACCCTTTACTCAATTAGTCGCCAAGCCCAACATTGGTCCGCACGGAGAATTCGAGGATAGATCTCCGTCCGTCTCGGCCCCGCCAAGGTAGCGGCGGGAGGCATCTCGATCACCTCTCCAAGTCTAGGGAAGTAGGAGAACTCAAACTAGAGTCCAGAAGGCTGGATTTCTCGCCGTCGTGTCGCTCGGAACAATCTCGACCAGCACGTTGTGAAATCATGCCAATGAGGCGGTTCTCGACCCAATAATTATCCTCTGTGCTTAGGCGGCGCTGAAAGAACCCGCAATGGCCACCGTAACGGGTTACCATGAGTTCGATAAACGGATTGTTTGTGATGTTGGGTGTGCTGAACATCGACGAAGGAATAAAGGGGTCGTCGTGCGCCGCGATAATAACAGTCGGAATTCGAATATCGGCAAGCACGTGACGAGCACCGGAGACGTCATAGTAGTGCGATGCACTGGTATAGCCTCCGTCTGGGGCTGTGTAGTAGTGATCGAGTTCGCGGATCGTTTTAATAGATTGCAGGGTCGCCAGGTCCCATTTGCCAGGCAAGATGGCGGCCTTCCGTCCGATCCGCGCTCTTAGCCGTGTAAAGAAGTAATCATGATACCAACGGTTACCGGGACGCTCTAAAGCCAGGATGCATTGTGCAGGGTCAATGTTGGGACAGACGGCATAGATGTTACGCACGATCGAGAGGTGATTGTTCACCTCACCGGCCATTTTTAGGACCAGGTTTCCCCCCATTGAATACCCGATGATCGAGATAGAGTCGAGACGATCTGTAGACGCCAGTTCGGCCGCCACAACACGGACATCGTCGCTCATGCCGCAGTTATACAGAGATGGGGCCAAGTGTTCGGTTCCCCCACAGGTTCGTTGATTAAGCCGGAGCACGTTGAATCCGGCCTTCCAGGCTTTGGCTGCGAGACCATGCATATAATGTGATTCACTACAACCTTCGAGCCCGTGAACCAAGAGCACAGTGTGACAATTCCTCGGTTCTCGTTGCCAATGACACAGCGCTAAGATCTGAGTTTCCGGAGCTACCGTGAAGAGACGACGTTCAACGGGGATACCTCGAAGCAACTTTCCCCGTGGATAGAACCGAGACACGATAGTCATCGCATGTGCGTTGTGTAGTAAGGGATGAGGAGTGAAGGGTGGGAGACGTCGGCCTTCCATCATCTGATACTTTACCAAAAAGACTTGCCAACATCCCGATCAAGTCAAAGGAATTCTACAAGGGACACGGGATCGCCCAATCTGTCCGATCCGACGTGAGAGAGTGTGAACGATGCCTGCCGTTCCGCATCGTGGATGATGTAACCTGATGGGTGTCGCTTGGTCGTTAGTAGGGTGGATGGATAGATCGGGTCTGGTGTTTAATGGGAGCGCTGCCATTTGTTTCTGAGGGAATTGAGTGGTGGCCCAGAGGTACCCCATTCTACAACTCGTTCGTGGGAGTGGTCGCATCATGAACGAATAATAGCTATTGGTGGTAACTTCTTGCTGCAGTGGAGAATCGGTGGTGATGGGGGGCGGGATAAGAATTCCGTGGAGAGATTCGGAAGAATAACCCATTCCCCCGGAACACTACAATGCATCGGCAATTGACTATGAGCGACCTCAGCCGATGGGTCTTAACAAAACCGTTGTCGA
>Ga0075420_100006840_pt1 | contig 10055 bp, 6 predicted proteins | sample SoiMetdeltSBSDD4_FD_75296 | JGI IMG/M metagenome (GOLD analysis project Ga0075420, IMG submission 75296) | Bulk soil microbial communities from a Populus tree surrounding site in Tennessee, USA - Soil MetaG P. deltoides SBSDD4 | ecosystem: Environmental > Terrestrial > Soil > Tree plantation...
AGGCGTTCATGGACAAGGGCGTGGACTTCGTGGTGCGTGATTCGCTCCGTGACCTCGTGGCCGGCATGAACACGCTCCCCGGAAACGAGCCGGTTGACTTCGCGACGGTCGAGCGGGAGGTGCGCGACCGCGATGCGCAGACGCGGAACGTGGCGGGGAAGGATCCGCAGCTCGCGATCGTGCGGAACGCGCGGAAGATGCTGAGCGAGCGCCTGGTGCGCGTCGCAACGCCCGCGCCGATACTCGACCCGGCGGACGGGCCGCTCATCGCGGTGCGGCTGCATATCCTAACGCGGAAGTCCCTCGGCGGCCTGGAGACCGACCTGCAGGGGCGTGTGCTCGGCGGCGACGGCCAACCGATGACCGGGCTATACGCAGCTGGCGAGGTTGCCGGCTTCGGTGGAGGTGGCGTGCACGGCTATCGTGCGCTCGAGGGGACATTCCTCGGTGGTTGTCTCTTCAGCGGACGGGTCGCAGGCCGCGCCGCGGCTGCGGCCGTCGGCTAGACCGCGGTCGGAGTCAGGCCTACAGGCCGGCCTCGGCCGAATGAAGTCGAAACCGCGGTGGGCGAGCACGAGGCGGGGGAAAGGGATGTCTAACGTCCTCACCTTACGAGCGCCCTGGCCCCTGGATTTACCCAAAGGGGGACGCGCCCTGCTCAGCCACACCGCGGCCGATTGTTTGCTTCCAAAGGTTACTCGCGTGCACTGTCCTCGCCAGCCGTCTTGCGGGATGTCATTCGCCGATGGCGGCCGACGGTGATAGACGGTGGGCGCCGGCGTTCTGGCTTCGTTAGGCTGCTCACCTCGCGGTCCTCACTGGTCCTCGTCCCATCAAACCGGCGTCGGCCGGTCCGGGGGTAACGACCGCCTGCGATGCGAAACGCGAACCAACGCCACGCTTTGCGGCCGCGTCGAACAGGGCCAAAAGGCCTTGTAATGATCGCTACATCAATGTAGCATCCTCTACATGAGGCCCGTATCGCGACAGCAATGGCTCTTATTGATCCTCTCGCTGCCGACGCAGAGCGCCACCGCACGAATGCGCATCTGGCGAACGCTGAAGCAGTTAGGCTGTGCTGCCCTGCGCGATGGTGCCTACCTGCTACCGGCGACACCAGCGCACGAAACGGCATTTCGCGAGCTGGCCGAAGAGTGCGGTCGGGAAGGGGGCGTGGCCTGGACGTTGTCAACGCTGGCCGAGGACCAGCGCGACACGGAAGCATTCCCGCTGCTGTTCGATCGGGCCGACGACTACGCCGTCCTGCTCCGGTCATGGAAGGAAACGGGCCGCAGCCTAACGAGACTGAAACCATCCGAGCTGAGCCGAGTCCAGAAAAAGCTCCGGCGGGACTACGACGCGCTGCGCGCGATCGACTTCTTCCCGACCACAGCGAGCGCGGACGCGGAAGCCGCATGGCAGGAGCTCACCGCCCGCGTCGAGCGCGTGCTATCGCCGGACGAGCCTCGCGAGACGCGCGGGAAGGTCGCGAAAGTGGACCCTGACGAGTATCGCGGCCGCGTCTGGGCGACGCGTCGACGAATTTGGGTCGACCGCGTTGCGAGCGGCTGGCTGATCCGCCGCTTCATTGACAAACAGGCTCGCTTCCTGTGGCTCGCCAAGCCGTCCGACTGTCCGCGTGACGCAGTTGGTTTCGACTTCGACGGCGCCATGTTCAGTCATGTCGGCGATCGCGTCACGTTCGAGACGCTGATCACGAGCTTCGGGCTCGATGAGGATCCCGCACTGCTCCGACTCGGGTCCATCGTCAATTCACTCGACGTGGGCGGTGCCCAGGTGCCGGAAGCCGTGGGCTTCGAAGCAGTCCTTACCGGAGCACGAGAGCGACTGGGCGACGATGACGCCCTGCTCGACGAGATGAGTGTCGTGCTCGACTCGCTCTATGTCCATTTCACGCGCGACGCTCAGGCGGACAAGCGCGCCGGGAGGAAGAAGTGATGCGAACGACCACGCCCACTTCCGAGACGCGCATGCGCTACCGCATTGCGCCGCTCTTCTGCCGACCGTGGACCCTGAACGGCCTCTCGTCGCGCCTCATCGAGAGTCATTACGAGAACGACTACGGCTCGGCGGTGCACCGGTTGAACACCGTCAGCCAGGAGATCGAGGCGCTCGACGCGAGTGAAACGCCACCGGCTGTCATGCATCGGCTCAAGCGTGACGAGCTCGCGCTGTTGAACTCGACGTTGTTGCACGAGCTGTATTTCGCGAGCCTCGGCGGCGACGGGCGGGCCATTCCGGCGCCGATTCACGACGCGCTCACTCGGGACTTCGGATCCGTCAGTCGTTGGCGCGACCAGTTCGTGGCGATGGCCGGCGCACTCGCCGGCGGGTCCGGTTGGGTGCTCATGAGTTACGTGCCGCGTGACGGACGACTCGTCAACCACGCGAGCACGGAGCACGCACAAACCATCGCGGGCGCCGTCCCGGTCCTGGCGCTCGACATGTACGAGCACGCGTACCACCTCGAGTTTGGCGCGAACGCGACGGCGTACATCGCGGCGTTCATGCGCAACATCGACTGGGGTGCGGTGCTCGCCCGGTACGAGGAGGCGCTCGGCGCGCCGCGCCCGCGTCCGCTGGAGCAGAAGCAGTTCGGCGACCTACCGTCGATGTCACCCGAGGAAGTGCGCTCGATGCTGGACGGCGGCGCGCCAGTGCACGTGATCGACGTGCGACCCAGGCACTACGCGACCCGGTCTTACGAGATCGTTGACGGTGCCGTGTGGCGCGATCCGGAGCGAGTGGACGAATGGATCGGGGAGCTGCCGAAGAACGAGCCTGTCGTCACGTTCTGTGCGTACGGCTTCCACATTGGGTGCGAGACGGCGGCGACGCTACGACAGGCCGGAATCGACGCTCGCTTCATGGCCGGTGGCCACTCTGCCTGGAAGGCAATGAAGGGGCGCGTGAAGCTCTTCGAATGACGTCCGCGGCGGGCCGCGACCGCGCGCGGCTGGTCGATGCCCTCGGCCTCGAGCCTAACGTCGTTGCCGTCTCGGCAGCGATGTTCCTCATGGGGCTCGGCGAGAACCTCTGGCGCCGGTTCCTGCCCAAATACCTCGAAGCCCTCGGCGCGCCGGTGACGGCGATCGGCCTGTTCGGCACGACCCAGGACTTCCTCGACGGCGTCTACCAGTACCCCGGAGGCTGGGCGGCCGACCGGTTCGGCCGCCGGCGCGCCCTGCTGATCTTCGTCGCTCTTGCCTCGGTCGGCTACGCGTTGTTGTTCGTCGCGCCGAGCTGGCCGTGGGCGTTCGCGGGACTCGTTTTCGTGATGGCCTGGACGAGCATGGCGAGTCCGGCGCTCTTCGCCGTCGTCGGGGATGCGCTGCCGAAGGCCCGCCGGACGATGGGGTTCACCGTGCAGTCGATCCTGCGCCGCGTACCCATCACCATCGCGCCGTCGTTGGGCGGTGTCGCGATCGTCACGTACGGCGTGCAGTCCGGTGTGCGGCTCGGGCTCGTCATCTCCATCGCACTGGCGCTGATCACTCTCGCGGTGGCGGCGCGCGTGCGGGTCGCCGTCATGCCCGACGAGGCAGCAACGGATGTGCGCGGCGTCTGGCGGTCGCTTCCCGCGCCGCTCCGCTGGCTCCTCGTCTCGGACATCTTCATCCGGACGTGCGAGGGACTCGTAGACGTGTTCCTCGTCCTCTACGCGATCAACGTTGTTGGGATCACCGCGCCGCAGTTTGGCCTGCTCGTCGCCGTGCAGATGGTGACCTCGATCCTCTCGTACATTCCCGCGGCGCGGTTCGCGGATCGGACGGGTCGAAAGCCGTTCGTGATCGCCACGTTCGTCGCGTTCGCCCTCTTCCCGCTCGCCGTCGTTTCGTCCACGAGCTTCGCGTGGCTGATCGCTGCGTTCGTGGTCGGTGGTCTCCGTGAGCTCGGCGAGCCGGCGCGAAAGGCACTAATCGTCAACCTCGCGCAACCGAGTCTTCGGGCGCGCTCGGTTGGCCTCTACTACCTTCTGCGTAGCGTCGCGATCGCGCCCGCAGCCTTCGTCGGCGGGCTACTGTGGGGCATTGCGCCGGCGCTGCCCTTCCACGTCGCCGCCGTCACCGGCCTGGTCGGCACCGCGACCTTCGCGATCACGGTCGATGACCAGTACGCGGGGTAGCGGCCACCGCATCGAGCTCACGACGAGCACCGGCGGAGACGGATACTCCAGACCACGGTCACCGCCACGACGATCAACGGAAGCCACAGCATTCCGATAGCGACCGGCGACAGTACGTCGTGATGAACGTTGATTCCGCCATACCACCATACGGCGGCGAACACCCCCTCGACGGCGAGCACCAGCCAGAGGAACCGAACGAACCGAAGCTCCAACCTGCGCAGGGCACGCACGGCCTCGTCAAAGTCCAGCGCGCTCGAGCCGAGTGCCGTACGCTCCGCGCGCCGGTCCCACTCGCGGAAGCCGGCGACCCCGAGGACGATCGCCGTCGCGCCGATTCCGAGCACTGCCTCGATCAGATTCGCGGCATGACCCATGGCCGCGACGGGGAAGGCCACGCCTAACGCCACAACGGCCCATTCGATGACGCGAAGGGTCGTGTCGCGTCGCTTCGCACGTTCGAAGCGCGCGATCGCTTCATCGAGCTCGCGGCGCGTCGGTATCTGCGCTTGCCAGGAGCTACGCCACTGCTCCCAATCGGTGGTCTCGGTCATGATACCTGCTCGAGAAGTGTCCGAAGGTGTTGCCGGGCGCGCGCGAGTCGTACCCGTACGTTGTTCTCGGTAATCCCCAGGAGCTCGGCGATTTCCCCGGCGGAGAGGTCGTCCAGGTACGGCAGGACGACATCTCGTAGTGTCGGGGGCAGGACGCGGATCGCGCGCGCCAGATGCTCACGCTCATCCACTTCCTCGAGTCGGGCATCCGGTTGGGGCGAGGAATCCTGAAGCGCGTCCGACACTTCGTAGTCCGCGCGCCGGTATCGCCGCCCACGGAACGTTGCCGCGCGGTTCATGGCGACGCGGTAGATGAACGTCCGGAGCGACGACTGACCACGGAAGGTCGGTAAGGCGCGCCACACCGCGAGCAGGATCTCCTGCAAGAGATCGTCGCGGTCGGCTCGCTCGTCCACGTAGCTCGCGGCCAGGCGGGAGAGTCGCGGACCGAACTCGCGGAGAACCACGTCGAACCGGACGTGTGCCCGGTCCGCTTCGGGTATCGGCGAGGATTCGAGAACGTGGTCCATCGCGGCCGTGACGCGCCTCCGGTAGGCGATCAACTATAGTCTCGGCCCAGCCAAGAATCATTACAGGCGTTCACGTCGCTCGGCGTTCGCCCGGGACGCGCCGATCGGCGTGTAGCGTTTTCGCGCTCGTGGAGACTATGGGATTAGCACCCTCGGTCACGAGGCTGAATCGCGCTCCCCCAACCATCTCCCTCATGTTCGACACGTTCCGCATCGACGCGCGCCACACGCTGCGTGGCCTCAGGCGCTCACCGGTTTTCGTCGGTATCACCGTGCTGTCCATCGGAGCCGGGATCGGCGTGAACACCGCGGTCTTCAGTTGGCTCGACAACCTCGTTCTCCGACCGTTCCCCGCGTTGACTCGGCCCGACCGCATCGTCGGTCTTGAAACCGTCTCGCCCGGCGGCGTCGAGTCGCCCGTCCCATACCCTGTGATTCGGGAATGGCGCCGCGAAGCCCGGACGCTGTCCGCGATTGCCGCGTGGTCGATCACGCGTGTGGCCGGTCGCGGTGAGGGCGACGCGAATGCGGCGCCGCTCGTCGCGATGCCAGTGTCCGGAGAGTACTTCGAGGTGCTTGGCGTCGGAGCATCGCTAGGCAGAACCGTGATGGCTTCCGACGAGCGGGAACGCACGCCTGTCGTGGTCCTCGGGGACGGGTTCTGGCGGCGCCAGTACGACGGCGACCTGCGAGTCCTCGGTCGCACGCTGTTCCTGAATGGGCTGCCGTTCACGATCGTCGGGGTCACCGCCCCCAGGTTTACGGGCACATATCTCGGCGTCGTTCCCGATGTGTTCGTTCCCTTGACCCTCCAGCCGTCGCTCGTCGGCCAGAACCTGCTCGATGACCGGCGCGCGCGCGTTATGCAGGCCGTCGCGCGGCTGGCGCCGGGCGTCACGCGCGCCGAGAGCCAACGGGAGCTCGATGCGGTGGCGCGACGGTTGAGTCACGAAGCGGGCGACCGGCCCGTCACCGGGGCGCTCGTCAAGGACATCCGCATGCGGTACCTCGGCGGGCTTGTCTTTCCGATCCTGGCGGCGACGCTGATCGTGACAGCAATGCTGCTTCTCATCGCCTCCGCCAACGTCGCCAGCCTCCTTCTCGTACGCGCTACCGCGCGAGCGCCGGAGACGGCGGTGCGCATCGCGCTTGGCGCGACACAGCCTCGAGTCGTGAGCGCAGTTCTGACGGAAACCGCGTTCCTGGCGCTGGCAGGCACGGTGATCGGGATCGTGTTGGCCTACGCGGCACGCGGCACACTCGCGTCGCTGTTTCCGACCGGCGCGTTCGCCATCACGTTGGCGATCGAACTGAACACACGGGTGCTGCTGTTCGCGCTCGGCACTGCCGGGGTCGTGACGGTTCTCTCCAGTTGGCTACCGGCCTCTCGAGCCCTGCGTTCGGCACCCGCGCTGACCTTGCGCGACACCGGACACTCCGGAGGACGGTCGGGCACGCGGATGCGGTCATCCGTCGTTGCTCTGCAGCTTGGGTTGTCGCTGCTGAGCGTCGTTACAGCCGCGCTGTTCGTGCGGGCGCTGCAGCGAAGCGCGTCGGTGGACATCGGGTTCGCCGATCCGACGCACGTCCTGCTCGTCGGTACGGACCTCTCCGCAGCGCGTCTCGACGACACCGCTGCCGCGACCGCGTTTCGGCAGTTGCTGACGCGCACCCGCGCCCTGCCTGGGGTCGTGAGCGCGTCGGCGTCGACGGTCGTACCCCTCGGACTCGGCGGCGTGCGAACCATCGACCTCAAAGTCGACGGCTTCACGCCGAGCACCGACGAGAGCATGTCGGCCGTCCGTTTCCTCGTCGGCTCCGACTACGCGCGCACGATGGGGATCCAAGTCCTGAGCGGGCAAGACCTGACCGACGCGGACCGCGCCGGATCGACGCCGACGGCGCTGGTGAACGAGACACTCGCACGCCGCTTCTGGCCGAACACGAGCGCGCTCGGCGGCCGGATCGACGCGGGGCGCGGCTGGGCCACGGTGGTGGGCGTGGTAGCGGACGGCAAGTACGGCAGCCTGATGGAGTCGCCGCAGCTCGCGGTGTACCTTCCGCTCGAGCAGTGGGCGCAACGGGCGATCACGTTACACGTTCGCACCTCGGGAGACCCGTTGGCGCTCACCGAGCCGGTGCGCGATGTTCTCACTGGCGTGCACGCCGATTTGCCTGCGCTGCAACCGAGGACGCTCGCAACGCACATCGAGGGCGCAACCTTCATCCCGCGGGTCGGTGTCCGCGTGCTCGGTGCGTTTGCCGCCGCGGCGCTCGCGCTCGCGGGGTTTGGCCTTTACGGAGCCCTAACGATCGCGCTGACGATGCGATCACGCGAACTCGCCATCCGCACGGCGCTCGGTGCAAGCGCCGCGGGTATTCTCAGGTCCGTTGGGCGCCAAGTTGGTTGGATTACCATGACGGGGGTAATGCTTGGGACTGGGCTTGCGGTAGTCGCAACGCGAGCGCTCCAGATGCGGATGCCCGACGTCGGACCCATTGACCCGGCAACCTACTTGGGCGCAGTAGGCGTTCTCCTCGTGGCGGTTACCGTCGCGGCGTGTCTCCCCGCGCGGCGCGCGCTGAGCGTCGACCCCGTGACCGTACTCCGGGAGTGAGCGGGGGGACCGCAGTTGTCTGAGACGGTGCTAGTAACGGAACGCATACTGCAACTTGACGAGCAACTCGTTCGACGCGAACGCCCATCGGCGTCGCTCGAACGGGCTGCTCGGAACCCCCTCGGCGGTGTCCAATCGCGCGACGTTGTGATTGTAGACGACGAACAGATCGCCTAACGGCGAGAACGTCCAGCGGAGCCGCGTGTTGGTGCCGAAGTTGTCGGTTTCGTTGTCATACTGCAGGTAGCTGTTGAGGTGCAGGTCCGGCGAGACGTTCACGCGAAACCGCGTGCCGATGACCTCTTGCGTGAAGTCGCCCTCGGCGAGGCGGCCCGTGTTACGGGTGCCGTTCAACTCGACGATGAAGAGCGGCGACGGCTTCCAGCTGGCCGTAAGCGTCAGCTCGTCGAGCTTCCCGGTATAGAAGTCACCGAACCACCACGTGAGCTGACCGGAGATCTTCCGCTTGGAGGCGAGCCCGCCTTCGAGACGCCAGCGCGTCCAGTGGTAGCTCCCGGGCTGGATGATCACGCCGTCCGCGATCTCGAACGGCGCCGTCAGCCGCTCCCCGGTCGGTACGAAGTTGAACTCGAACCGGTCGCCGCTCTCGAGTCGCCAGTTCACCGGCGCGGTGAAGATCCGGTAGCTCTCCCATTTCCCGTCGAGGTCCGTCACGACGGTGTTCAGAAACTCGTTGAACATCTGCCGGACATGCAGGCCGAAGATCGGGTGCTTCGGGCGCGGTTGGAAGTTCACGTTGAAGTTGATGATCTGCACGCCCGGGCGCGGAACGAAGCCTAACGATGGGTCGAATCCGTCGCCGAGCCACTTGTATGTGAACGCGATGTCCCACAGGTCGTTCGGGTAGTCGATCTTCCCGCCCCACGCGCCCTTTCGCCCGGTGAGGCTGTCGCGGTCCATCTTCAGTCCCCAGACGCCGACGAGAAAATTCTTGTCGCCCATGAACCGGGACGTCTGGTACGTCAGGTCAGGGCCGACCAGCCACGAGTTCGCCCGGGCGATGGGGTCCCCAAACGTGGCGATGAACCCGACCGACGACTCCCGCAGTACGTTCTGGCGCACGCGCACCGCGCCCATCGTGTTGGCGGTTGGCAGCGTGTCGACGCCGGGCGCGTCGGCATCCCCGGTGCGTACGACGAGCGCGCCGAAGTTCGTCTCGCGCTCCCGGCCGTTCGTCTTGAGCCCGACGTCGAGCGGAACCTCCTGACCGTTGAGCAGCCCGATGCGGCGGCTGAAGAACGGCCGGACGTCGTCGTTCAACCCGAGCCCGAACGTGAAGATGTCGGATCCCTCGAGGAAGAACGTACGCTTTTCCGGGAACACGAGCGGGAACCGCGTGAGATTCGTGCGCCGGGTGTCCACCTCCGTCTCGGCGAAATCCGTGTTCACCGTGAGCGACGCCAGCGTGTTCGCGCCCAGCCGCTGGGTCGCGTCGAGGCTCAGGTCGGCGTCGTGCTCGGTACGCTCGTTAGGCCCCGGCTTGCCGGTCCCCGCCGTCAACGCGGGCCGCACACTGAGACCGAGCCCCAGGTCGAAGCCGGGGAGGGCAGTGAGCCGGCCGGCGCGACTGACGTGCGTGATCTTGTAGTCGCGCACCGGACTCGCCCAGCGGTCGGTTTCCTGCAGTCGCTGAACGCGCCGCTGGATGTTGAAGCCCCATTCACTCAGCCCGCGGCGAAACAGTAAACTCTTGAGCGGGATGCGGATCTCCGCGGCCCATCCGGCGTCCGACTGCGTCGTGGCCGCCTCCCAGATCGCATCCCAGTTGCTGTCTTCCCCCTCGCCCTGGTTCGCGACGAGCGCGTCGTAGCGGGCGCCGTTCGGGTTCACCGCGAAGACGTATCCGGATCGACCGTCGAGGTAGGTGTCGAGCACGATCTTGATGTGGTCCTCGCTGTCGAGCGCGGCGTCACGACTCCGCGCAAACGCCACGAGGCCGACCCCGGGAGGATTCTCGGCCCGAATGCCGAAGACGAGGGCACCCCGGTCGGCGACGACGCGCACGACCGTACGCCCCCGGGGCGTGCCGCCGGCGACTGGTTCGATCTCGGTCAGCGACGGGATCGAATCGGCGGTGCTCCACGCGGGTTCATCGAGCACGCCGTCGAGCCGCAGGGCGCCTCCACCATGCGACGCCGGTACGTTCGTCCGCAGCGCAGGCCGTTCCGCCTGGATCCGGCGAACG
>Ga0075420_100006843_pt1 | contig 10053 bp, 8 predicted proteins | sample SoiMetdeltSBSDD4_FD_75296 | JGI IMG/M metagenome (GOLD analysis project Ga0075420, IMG submission 75296) | Bulk soil microbial communities from a Populus tree surrounding site in Tennessee, USA - Soil MetaG P. deltoides SBSDD4 | ecosystem: Environmental > Terrestrial > Soil > Tree plantation...
CGAGCCGCCCTCGTTGAAGAACGCCAGCACGGCGTGGGCGAGGAAATTCGTCGCTGGCGCGGCCGCCCCGAGGTCGAGATCGGCGAAGCCGCCATAGATGCGCTCGAAGTCGCCGTAGCTGGTCAGCAGCTCGGGCGTCTCAGGGGTTTCGTCGCCGGCGCGGAAGGGGCCTTTGCGCGTCGGTCCGACGAAGGCCGTCGTGCTGGTGCCGACGCCTTCGATCGACTTGGCGCGGAAACTGGTCTCTTCCACGTAGACGCCTGGAGCAAGGTATTCAGGCATGAATCAATCTCCCTGATGTGCGGCTCACGCGTGTCATTCCCGAGAAATGGAGAAGGCCGGAGCTTTGTCCCTTGTCCCTTGTCCCTTGTCCCTTTTCCTTCTCCCTAGCCCTTCACTCAGGCCATGCCGATCGACACCGCCACGGCGAGCGGGCGGCCCGCGGCGAGGACGACGGGTGTGATCGTCTGCGGCAGCCCGGCGCGGGCGGCCTCCAGCGCCGGCGGGTCTGGCAGCGGCGCTGTCCGTGGCACGAGGCCTTCGCGGACGTTCGCCGCGGGCGTTCGCGTGCCCGCGGCGCCGTCGAAGTAACACTCGACCGCCGCGGCGATCTCGGTGACGACCACCGCGGCCGGGTCGGCGGACCACGTCGTGACCGGCACACCGGCCACGGGCACGAGCGCCTCGCCGCGCCAGTCGGTCAGCCCACGCGCGAGCACGCGCCCCTCCGCCACGACGCGAATCAGCGCGCCGCCGAGCGCATCGCCGCTCACCGTCTCGCGCACCGTCACTCGGAGCTCGACCCAGTTGGCGCTCACCGGCGCGCTGGCGCTCGGAAACATCGCCACGTCCACTGCCCTGAACAGCGAGTCGGGTTCGCCGGCGCGCGCCGGACTGGGATCGCGCGGCAGCGCTACCGTCACGCGCCGCGACAGGTAGCGGCCGCTCGGATCCCGCACGTCGACCGCCAGAGGTTCGCTGCCCAGTGGCGGCGCGGCCGGCGGCGCTTCGAACGCGTGCTCATGCGCCGCGAGCCGCGTCCAGCTGCGCACCACGTACAGGCCGGTGCGGTTGCGAACCAGGCGTGCGCCCGGCGCCGAGACGATCAGCGGATCGTCGATGGGCGCCAGGGTTGTCGCGTCGATGCAGCGGAGCGCCGCCAGCGCCCGGCGCTCGCCGCGTTCGAGCTCGCGCAGCTCACCGGTCACGGCCGCACCTCCTCGCCGTACGCGAAGCGCGCCGCGACCACCGGCCGTCCCTGCGGCGGCGCATCGGGATCGAGCCGTACCAGGCGCGCGATGTAGGACACCGAGAGCCGGTACGCCGGGTCGAGGGCATCCCAGATTCGCATCACGTCCTCGGTCGGCAGCTCCGCCGGGATGACCTGGATCACTTCGTTCGCGCCCCAGCCGGCCTCGGGCGACAGCGACGACGCGTCGAGGATTGGGAACATGTGCAGCTGCCGGATGGCCCACGCGAGCATCGTGTGCTCGTCGCGTGCGTTGCCCGCCCAGGCGCTCATCAGGAAGTGCAGATCGAGCCCCAGCGGCGTCTGGCGCGCCGCTGCGCCTGTCGTCGCCTGCAGCTGCCGGCTGTGCTCGTTGACGGTGATCCGATAGAGGTAGAGCGTGATCCGCGTCGCGTCCCCGGGCTCGCCGGCGAGCTCTCCGGAGGACACGAGATCGAACGAGCAGTCCGGCATGTCCTGACCGGCGAGCGCGCGCGGGTACGAGTTGCGCAGGTAGGTGACGATGGAGTTGCCAACGGAATGGATGGCAAAGACATTGGCCATGTCCCAGTCGCCCCGTACTCACGCGCCCGGCGGCCGTCGCGTCGGCCGCCACAGGCGTCGGCCGTCGTGGAGCATCACGTTCTCGATCACGCCTCGGCTCTCAAGCAGTTTCAGCGCCTCCCGCACGTCGTCCACCGATGCACGCATCCCCTGTTCGCCCAGCCACCACTCGGCGATGCCCACTTCGCTGTCCGCCGCCGCGGGGTGCCGCTGCAAATAACGCTCGATGGCGTCGGCAATGGACTGGTGACGCATCTTGAGCAGAGTGCCAATGGGCGGTTCCTTGCTGCGATGAGAGAGCACGGAGCAACAGGCGTGCCCTTCTGGCAAGTGAAGGCAGGCGCGCGCGATTTCGGGCGCAACGCGGAGTTTGATCAGCCGGCTGGGTGAGCCGTGACCCAGGTGTTAACGGGCGCGGTCGCGTTTTAGCTCTTTCATCAGCGTGTCGTGAGTGCCGCGGCGGACCCGATTGGGTCATGTTTGACCCAGGAGCTATCGAAGATGACGGAGGCAACCTCCGGCTCTCGAACCTCAGACCTCCGGCTCTCGAACCTCCGGCTCTCGAAACTCCGGCGCTCGACTCCGCCTCTCCATGCCGCCTATGATCGTCACTTCACGGCGGTAGCTGAGAAGGGCGACAAAGACATGCGAGTGGTCAGGTCTGGACTGGTGCTGATGCTGTTGTCGGGGGTCACGGTGGTCGCGTCCGACTTTCTCACCGAGGGCGTGGACAACGCCCGCACCGGCTGGGTGCGCGACGAGAAGGTTTTCACGAAGGCCAACGTCGGAAGCTCGAAGCTCCTCTGGAAGCTGAAGCTCGAGAGCAAGCCGCGCGCGATGCACAACCTGTTCGCACCGCTCGTCGCCGAGCGAGTGACTACCGCGCAGGGCACCCGAGAGCTCGCGGTCGTCGCCGGCGTCAGCGACGACCTCTTCGGCATCGACGTCGCGACCGGCCGGCAGATCTGGCACCGGCACTTCGACAGCACGCTGGCCAAACCCGGCGGCACCAACGACACGTTGTGCCCCGGCGGACAGACCGCCGTGCCGACGATGGCTCAGGTGTCGCCGGGCAAGTACACGATCTATGCCGTGTCGTGGGATGGACGCCTGCGGCAGGTCAACCTGGCGGACGGCCAGGACGTCGCCCCGCCTGAAAAATTCATCCCCGGCGGCGGGAAGCCGTACGCCCTCAACCTGTACAACGGCGTCATCTACACCGCCACCGCACAGGGCTGCGGCGGGTTGACCAACGCGTTCTACTCGTTCGACCTCGGCACACGCCGGGCGAGCGCCTTCATTCCGGCCGGCGGGGGTCTCTGGGGGCGGCGCGGCGCATCCATCGACAGCGACGGCAAGGTCTTTCTCGGCACCGGCGACGCCGAGTTCGATCCACTCAACCGCCGCCTCGGCAACGGCATCGTCGGGGTCAAGCTCGATGAGAAGAAGCAGCTCGATCTCGCGGACTACTTCGGTGCGCCCAACGCGAACTGGCTGTGGCGGCGCGATCTCGACGTCAACACGACGCCCGTCGTCGTCGACTACCGGTCGCGGAAGTTCCTCGTCGGCACCAGCAAGGAATGCCGGCTGTGGCTCCTCGATCGGGAGGGGCTTGGCGGCGAGGATCATCGGACGACGGTGTACACGACGCCCCTCATCTGCAACGACGCGCAGGCATTCGATGCCAAGGGCATCTGGGGTGCGCTCGGTGCCTGGCAGGACGAGAAGAACACGCAGTGGGTGCTGGCGCCATTCTGGGGACCGGTCAGCACGACATTCAAAGCGCCGATCGAGCACGCACGCCCGTCCGGCGGCGGCGTGGCGGCGTTCAAACTGGAGCAGCGCGCGGGGAAATGGCAGCTCACGCCGGCCTGGCTCTCGCGCGACATGGATCTGGCGGACGAGGCCGTGATTGCGAATGGGATCGTCTTCGCGTATGCCGCCGGGGAGGACGCGAGCCAGACCATGCCCGACCGCGCGTGGGACGAGAAGGGCGGGCCGGTCTACGGCGGCGGGCTCAGCTCGGGCCCGGTCCGCCGCGTACCGAACTCGCGGCGTGCCGCGCTCTACGCGCTCGATGGCCAGACCGGCAAGGAACTGTGGTCGAGCGGCACCCAGATCGAGTCGTGGAACCACTTCAGCGGGCTCACCGTCGCGAACGGCCGCGCCTACATCGCGACGTTCGACGGCACGCTGTATTGCTTCGGGGTCGCGAAATGACCCCGCGAATGTTGTCGAGGCCCAGCCAGATGAAGACTCAGCGTCTGATCGTCCTTGCGACCGCCGTCCTCGGGGGCGGCATCGCCTTCGCGCAACCCGGGCGTGGCGGCTCGCAGTGGCTCACGGCCCTGGGCGACGCGCAGCGCACGTCGTGGATCCGCACGGACGACAAGATCTCCGTCGCGTCGCTGTCGAAGCCGGGCTTCGATCTCCAGTGGAAGGTGAAGCTGGACAACCAGCCGCGCGGGCGCACCGGCCTCGTGCAGGGTGTGACGGCCAACGGCGTGACGCTGTTCGTGCCGATGTCAATCGTCTCTGGGAGCTCCAACAAGGTGTACGGCATCGACAACGATCTGGGCTACGTAGTGTGGCAGCGGGACTTCGACGCGGTGATGCCTCCGGCGACCGCAGCCTGTCCCGGTGGCATCACGTCCGCGGCCACACGCATCGTGCGACTCGAGGCGCCGCCCGCCGCTGCCGGCCGCGGATTCGGCGGCGGTGGACGTGGCGCGGGTTATCGCAGCCTGCTCGGCGAGCCCGGCGAAGGGGTGCCTGTCGAAGGACGTGCGGGAGGCGGCGGACGCGCCGCAGCTCCGGCCGCAGGCGCCGGAGCCCCGGCGGGCGCGCGCGGTGCACCGCCGGCCGGCGTCGAGCAGGGCGCGGCACGCGGCGCGGCTCCGCCGGCTGCACGCGGCGGCCAGCCGGTCGACCGCATTCCCGGTTCGCCGCGCCAGGAAGAGGGCAGCAGTGCGTTCGGATTCCTCTTCCGGCCATCGGGCGTCGCCTACGTCGTGTCGAGCGACGGCATGCTGCACGTGGTTGGCCTGCCTTCGGGCAAGGACATCCAGCGGCCTGCGCCGTTCCTGCCCGCCAACGCCAGATGGTCGGCGCCGATCGCGGTGGATACGACGCTGTACGCGGCGACGACCGGTAATTGCGGGGGTGCGCCCAATGGCGTCTGGGCGATCGATCTGGACAGCGAGGCGAAGCCTGTCGTGTCATGGAAGACGAACGGCGGCGGGGTCGTCGGCGCCATTGCGTTCACGGCGGACGGCACGCTGCTCGCCGCGGTCGGGCCCGGGCAGACGACCGGCGACGGCCAGGCCAATGCGATCGTGGCGCTCGATGCGAAGACGCTGCAGGTCAAGGACTGGTACACGGATCCGTCCGCGGAGTTCGTGACGGGTCCCACCGTCATCCGCCAGAACACCAAGGATGTCGTCGCCGCGGCGACGAAGGACGGCCGCGTCCTCCTGCTGGACGCGGCCTCGCTGGGCGGCCCGAATCACGCGACGCCGCTCTCCGCGTCCAAGCCGATCCTCGGCGCGGGCGCGACGATCGGCGCGGATGCGCTGGCGGCGTGGCAGCAATCCGGCGGCGGCTCCTGGATCCTCGTGCCGGTTGCGGGCCGGCCGTCGACCGATGGCGGAGGCGCGAACGGTGCGGTGTCCTCCGGCGCCGTGGTGGCGCTCAAGATCGCCGACGCGGGCGGCACGCCCACCGTCGAACCAGGCTGGGTCTCACACGATCTTGCGTCGCCCTCCACGCCGGTCATCGTCAATGGCGTCGTATTCACGCTCGGGACCGGCGCGGCGTCGACGCCGGCGGGGCGCGGTACTGCGGCGGTCCTCCATGCTTACGACGGCGCGACGGGGAAGCGGGTCTGGAACAGCGGCAAGGCGATGTCGTCCGCCGCATCGCCGGGGAGCATGTGGAGCGGCCTCGGACAGATCTACGTCGGGATGCGTGACGGCACGCTTCACGCGTTCGGCTTCGAAGATGAACGCCGGGCAATAACGGCGACTGCGCCTCAGGGGGGCAAATGACTCGAACGGCAGTTCTCTCAATGGCTCTGATCGGGAGCCTGTTGGCGATGCCGACTGTTGCGGCGTCGGACTCTTCTTTCGTAGCCTTCACACAGGCCGGCCAGGTCACACCGCAGCAGGCGGCGCCGTTCATCGGCGACTGGACGCTCGCGCTGCAGGGCCCGAACGGCCCGGGAACCTTCGCGGTGTCGTTGAAGGTGGAGAAGGAAAAAGTGGTCGGGGAGGTTTCGAGCGATCAGCTGCCGAAGCTGCCGGTCACCAGCATTTCGATGGCGGACAAGAACCTCGTGCTCGGCTACTCGTTCACCTGGGAGGGCAATCCCGTCGAGGCGGTGATCACGCTGACCCCCGGCACCGAAGGGAAGACCGCGGCGCAGATCGATTTCGCGGGCGGCGCGTACGTGATGACCGGCACAGCTACGAAGAAAGAGAAAGCGCCGTAACAAGATTTACAGGAGGGCCAGGAGATCAGGAGGTTCTTTGGTGAAACCCAAGACCCTCCTGATCTCCTGGCCCTCCTGTCAACATCACCGGCGTGGCAACAACCCCGCGGCCTCTGAAAGCGGCCGGTTGCCTCTGACGGCTACCGATCCACTCCGTCGAGCATCCAGATCGTGCCGGCGGACTCGGTAATGGGCAGGAACAGCCGGTTCGACGAGATCGCGATCTCGACGCGGCCGAGCTCGCGGGAGACGCCGTGGCCGGTGCCGTGGAACGACGTGACCCGGAACGCGTCACCGACGGTGGTTCCTGTGTCGGGATCGAATCGCCGGCCCCAGAGGTTGAGCGTGCCGTCGCGCGCGGACAGGAAGTACAACACCCGTCCGTCGGGCGACCATCGCGGCTTGTCGTCGTAGCTGTCGCCGGCGGTCACCTTAATCCACGGGCCGCCTCCGGCCGGCATGACGAAGATCGTCGACACATCACTCCGCGGCTGCGCGACCGCCATGAAGCTGATCCAGCGTTCGTCGGGGGAGAAACGCTGGCACATCAGGTTGCGCGACGGATCCGACGCTATGACGCGGACGTCGCGGATGGTGCCGCCGGTGCTGGGCAGGAGACACGTGCCGAGCGGCTGGCGTGCCGACAGCCGGCACGCGGCGAGGATCCACGATCCGTCTGACGACCAGTCGTCGGGGACGACTTCGGCGTCGGGGGGCAGCGTCAGCAGCTGTTCGGCACCGCCGCCGGCAGGGATGATCGCCACCGCGCGCGCGACCGTCGCGTCGCCGCTGTTGACGCTGCTGCGCAGGTAGGCGAGCCGCATCCCGTCGCGCGACCAGCGTGGACTCGATCGCGTCGCGCCGGCGTTCGATGCCAGCAAGCGCTCGTTCCCGCCGGACGCCGACCGCTGCCAGAGCTCCTGGCGTCCGCCGCGGACCGTGCGATACGCGACCCTGCTGCCGTCGAGCGGCGCCGCCGCGTCGTATTCCGCCGGCCCGCCCGGCGTGACCGGCTGGCCTTCTCCCGTGAGGGCGCCCACCTCCGGCGCGAACGGGAAGCTCCACACCCGCGTCCGATCGTGCCGCACGGTGAACGCCAGCCGGGTCGCGTCCGCGGAGATCGCGAGGTCGCCGTACTCCGCCGGACCGGTCGAGACGCGCTCGGGCGCGGACCTCCAGGCCAGCGTCCGTGGCTCGATCGCGACGCGCCAGATGCCCCGCGCGTCAGAGGACCGTCCCTCGAAATAGAGGTAACGCGCCGATTTCGACCAGACGAAACGCTCCAGCGTCACGTCCTGGCGCCGCAGGTCCTCGACGAGCGTCGATGCGATCGGTGACGAGACGGCGTCCTGCCCCTCGATCGCCGCGGTCACGAAGGACCATTTCGAGCGATCGTACCGGCCCCAGATCGAAACCCGCCTCCCGTCCGGATGCCAGGCGACGTGAGGCGCCCTGAACTGGCGCAGCAGATCGGGCCGCACCGGGATTGTTCTGGAGCCATCGCGGCCGACCACGAATACGCCGCTGTCGATCGCGCGCAGCATCGAGCCGCGGATCAGGAGGCGCGAGCCGTCCGGCGACCAGCGCGGGAAGAAGCCGAACGTGGCGACGCGCTGCGCGGTTCCGCCCGACGCCGGCATCACATAGATGCCGCCGCCATCCCGCTCCGACCGGTACGCGATCCACTGCCCGTCGGGAGACCAGTCGGGCTGCGATTCGTCTTCGGGATCGGTCGTCAGCCGGACCGGCGTGGGATCGGCAAGCGACCGGCGATAGAGATCCATGTTGCCGCCGCTGTCCGCCGCATAGGCCAGCGAGGCGCCGTCGGGCGACCACGTCGGATCGCGCTGCACGCCGGGCTCGAACGTCAGTTGACGCAGCTCGGGCCGCGAAGCCCCCGGATCCTTGACGCGGCCCGAATAGAGGACCACGCCGGCCGCTCCGGCCAGAACTACGGACGCGGCAAGACCGGCCAGGGCGATTCGAGGGAATGACGCCGCCCGATTGTCAGAGGGGCCGGCCGCTTCGACCGCCGTATCCGATGGGATTCCTGCGGGCGGCGTGGTCAAATCAGCTGTGGCCACAGCGTCGGGCCCGGTGGTTTCCGGTGGCTCCGGCTGGCGCACCAGCGTGTGAGTGGGCGGGACCTCATCGGTTTCGACGACCGGGGATACGAACATGTAGCCGCGCCCGGGAATCGTGGATATGAAGTCGTGCTGACCGCGCCGCTGCTGCAGCGCCTTGCGCAAGGTCGAGATGTGCCGCGCCAGGTTGTTCTCCTCGACCACGGCGTTTGGCCAGACGAAACGCAGCAGGTCGTCCTTTTCGACCACTTGGCCGGGCCGCTCGACGAGCACTGCGAGCACCTCCACCGCCTTCGGCGTCAGGGGCACGAGCGTTCCCTCCCGCCACAACAGCCGCCGCACGGTGTCGAGCGTGTAGGAGCCGAACGTATACCTTCGATGAATCGACGAAGAATTGCTCGTCATCTTTCAGCTTTCAGGTTTTTTCAGACCGGTTTCAGAACTTCGACAAAGACATGAGGGCGCCCCTCGACGTACAACCCTGCGCCAGAGGACGCTCGCCGCGGGCCGGGACGTGCCAAGAAGTGTAAACGGTTGCGGGCCGCCTTTCAGGCAATTTTGCTGTGCGAAATAGAATGGTCTGCCTCGGCGGGTGCGCGGCGCTGCTTCTCGCGACGCTGACGCTGTCGTCTGCCGCCGCAGTCGCGAGCCGCGCGACGGATGCCGGACAGGCGCCGGCGGCGCCGCAGAAGTTCTACCGGGAATGGACGATGGCCGACTTGCTGCCGAGTGTCGGCGATTTGGGAACGGGGCACGACTGGGCGGCCGGACGCGAGCTCTTCAAGAAGGCAGGGTGCGGCATCTGTCACGCGTTCGGGGCTGAGTCGGAAGGGACCGGGCTGGCGCCCGATCTGACCGGCGTGGGATCGGCCTTTACGCGGGACTTCATCCTCCAGTCGATCCTCGAGCCGTCCGCCACGATCAACGGCCGCTTCTTCCAGACAACGTTCACGCTGAAGAATGGCACCTCGGTGACCGGCTCGGTGATAGACGAGGCGGGTGGAAAGATTCTGGTCGCGCCCGTGATGATGAATCCACAGGCCACCGTCGAGGTCGTCGCGGCGGACGTGAAGACCGAACAGCCGTCGCGGGTCTCGGCGATGCCCTCCGGGCTGCTGAACGAATTCACGAAGGAGCAGATCATCGAGCTGCTCGCGTTCCTCGATGCCGGCGGCGACCGCGCCGCGCCGGTCTACAAGAAGAAATGAGCGAGGCACCGAACTGATGGCCCAACGAAGAACGCCCGTCCCGATATTGGTCGCGCTGATGCTCTCGGCCGCGGTCCCCGTGTTCGTCGAGCCCGGAGACCAGCAGAATCCGGCTCCGACCGCGCCGCCGCAGGGTGCGGGGCAGGCGCCCGTGCAAGGTCCGGGGACGGGCCGCGGACGGGTGTTCGATCCGATCCCCGAGTATCCCGCCAATCCCAACGACGTCATCCAGGCCCTGAACGGGTTCAAGGTCGAGATCGTCGCCAGGGCCGATCGCGTGAAACAGGGCTCGTGGATCAGCCTCACCGAAGACGATCAAGGCCGATTGATTCTCGGCGCCAACGAACAGCAGCCTTTCACTCGGCTCACGCTCGACAAAACCGGGAAGGTCACGAAGACAGAGACCATCTTCACGCCGGTCTCCGAAGCCATGGGCATCACGTGGCACGACAACGCGCTGTACGTGCAGGGCGGACGGCT
>Ga0075420_100006844_pt1 | contig 10052 bp, 11 predicted proteins | sample SoiMetdeltSBSDD4_FD_75296 | JGI IMG/M metagenome (GOLD analysis project Ga0075420, IMG submission 75296) | Bulk soil microbial communities from a Populus tree surrounding site in Tennessee, USA - Soil MetaG P. deltoides SBSDD4 | ecosystem: Environmental > Terrestrial > Soil > Tree plantation...
GGGCTCGCCCGAGGCGTACTACGGAATGCTGCTGCCGCTCGAGGTAGGGCAGCGCATCGACAGGGACGAGATTCTCCGCAAGCTGGTCGAGATTCAGTACGAGCGCAACGACGTCGAGTTTGGCCGCGGCACCTTCCGCGTACGCGGCGACATCGTCGAGGTCGTCCCGTCCTACGAAGAACACGCACTGCGGATTGGGCTCTTCGGGGACGAAGTGGACGAGCTGGCCTGGTTCGATGCGCTGACCGGCAAGGTTCTCCGTCGCCTCGACAAGGTGGCTGTGTACCCGAAATCGCACTTCGTCACCTCGCGCGATCGCACAAAGCTCGCGGTCGGGACCATCAAGGAGGAGCTCGAACTGCGGCGCGGTGAGCTCGAGGCGGAGGGGAAGCTTCTCGAAGCGCAACGTCTGCACCAGCGGACGATGTTCGACCTCGAGATGATCCGCGAGATTGGCTATTGCCACGGCATCGAGAACTACGCGCGCCATCTCACGGGCCGCCCACCCGGTGCGCCACCTCCAACGCTGCTCGACTATCTTCCCGGCGACGCGCTCGTCATCGTCGATGAGAGTCATCAGACCGTGCCGCAGATCCGCGGCATGTTCCACGGCGACCGCTCACGCAAAGGGGTCCTTGTGTCGTACGGATTCCGTCTCCCTTCGGCGCTCGACAACCGGCCGCTGAACTTCGAGGAGTGGGAAGCGCGCGTCGGCCAGGTCGTCTTCGTGTCGGCCACCCCCGGCCCGTACGAACTGTCCAAGGCGAAGGGTGTCGTGGTCGAACAGGTGATCCGTCCGACCGGACTCATTGATCCGCCCATTGAAGTACGGCCGGTAAAGGGACAGATCGATGATTTGCTGGCTGAAATTCGCGAGCGTGTGGCGCGTCGCGAGCGAGTCCTGGTCACGACCCTCACCAAACGGATGGCGGAGGACTTGACCTCCTATTACCAGGAACTCGGGGTAAAGGTGCGGTACCTCCACTCTGATATCGAGACGCTCGAACGCGTGGAAATTCTGAGGGATCTGCGTCGGGGGGCGTTTGATGTCCTGGTGGGCATCAACCTGCTGCGCGAGGGTCTCGACCTGCCCGAGGTGTCGCTTGTTGCGATTCTCGACGCGGACAAGGAGGGATTCCTGCGGTCGGCGGGATCCTTGATTCAGACGTCGGGTCGTGCCGCCAGAAACCTGAATGGTCGAGTCTTCATGTACGCGGATACGATGACAGCATCGATGAAGAGCGCTATCGCCGAGACGGAACGCCGCCGCGCCTTGCAAACGGCGTACAACATTGAGCATGGCATCACGCCCGAGTCGGTGATCCGGGAGATCGACGATGTGCTCTCGAGCGTGTATGAGCGTGATTATGGATCTGTGCCGGACCCTCAACCTCGATTGCGTTTCAGAACCGAGTCCGAGCTGGACGCCGAGATTACCCGAGTGCAGGCGGAGATGAAGAAGGCTGCCGCCAATCTCGACTTTGAACGAGCTGCTGTCCTCCGAGATACCTTGCGAAGCCTGCGCACCCGCGAACTCGGGTTGGGCGGCGATCAGGCGAACGCGTGAGTCTGCTGAAGCTGCTCGTCGATTGGCTGAAGGCGGCTGTGCTGGAAGTGCAGGAATACGCGCGCCTGCAGATTGCAACCGTCCGGGCGATCCTGACCCCTCCCTACTATACCCACGACATCGTTGAGCAGCTCGATGCCATCGGCGCGGGGTCGCTCACCGTTGTGCTGCTGACCGGGTTCTTTACAGGGGCCGTACTGGCCCTGCAGACGGGCCTCACGCTCGACCAGTTTGGTGCCCGGCCATTCGTGGGTCGCCTTGTCAGTGCGTCGATGATCAAGGAGCTTGGCCCCGTGCTGACGGGCCTGATGCTCGCGGGACGTGTGGGCTCCGGTATTGCCGCGGAACTGGGTTCCATGATGGTGACGGATCAGATCGCGGCACTGCGGGCCCTTGGAACAGATCCCATCCGCAAGCTCGTCGTGCCGCGCGTGATCGCAGGTGTCGTCATGGCGCCTCTTCTCACGGTGATCGCCGATACGGTCGGCATCATCGGCGGCTGGTTGATTGCGGTCCTTCAGTTGAGGGTGGCGTCGAGCGTCTACTGGTCCTCCGTGCTGGAGGGCTTGTATCCACAGGACCCGTGGATGGGGCTCATCAAGCCGCTCTTCATCGGCTTCGCGATTGTGTCGATTGGCTGCTACGTCGGGCTTCGCACGAAGGGTGGCACCCAAGGTGTGGGGCGGGCAACGACGAGCGCTGTTGTGGTGGCGTCGGTGGCAGTGATTGCCGTGGACTTTTTTGCGACCAGGGTGCTCATCAGCATCCTCTACTAGTGGCTGGCAACCTTACCTCATCCGGTTCAGAGCAAGTCGGCGCGGCCGTGGCTGAGCGCGACGACGCGGTCGTGGTGTTCGATAATGTCCACTTGGCCTTTGACGAGAAGGTCATCCTGAATGGCGTCAGTTTCACACTCGACCGTGGGCACACGAAGATCATCCTGGGCGCCAGCGGTTCCGGAAAGTCCACCATTCTGAAATTGCTCCTGGGTCTGCTCAAGCCGGATGCCGGTGAAATCTGGATCAATGGTGAACGAACTGACACGATGCCCGAATCCGGCTTGATGAAGGTCCGGGCCGACCTGGGCATGGTCTTCCAGGAGGGCGCCTTGTTCGATTCGCTGAGCGTCGCCGAGAATGTCGGCTATCGTCTGTACGAGGAAACAAAAATGCCCCTGTCCGACGTCCGCGCCCGCGTCGAAGAGGTGCTGGGTTTCATCGGCCTGCACGAATTCATCGACCGCCAGCCATCGGAGTTATCTGGCGGTCAGCGCCGGCGGGTGGCCATTGCGCGGGCAATGGCATTCAAACCGAAAATCCTCCTCTACGACGAAGCGACGACAGGCCTGGATCCGATAACGGCGACAACCGTGGACGAGGAAGTCGTCAAGCTGCGAGACGTCGAAAACGTCAGTTCGATCGTTGTGACACACCAGTTGCGGGACGCGTTCTTCGTTGCCACCCACGAAGCCGTCCGTGACGGTGATGGTCGAGTACGGGTCGTGCCAGCCGATGAGCAAAAGTGCGACGAGGCGGAGTTCATCATGCTGCGCGAAGGCGTCATTTCGTTTGAAGGTAATGCTCACGACCTGCGCACCTCGCAGGATCGGTATTTGAGAACGTTCCTCTCATAAAGGACCTTTATGCCGCGCACGCGTTCACTGGCCTGGTCAGAACTCAAGGTCGGGCTCATCACCATCACCGCCATAGTCATCACTCTCGGGCTCATCTTCCTGCTGGGGGGTGAGGGCGGTTTCTTCTGGCAGCGCTATTCGGTGAAGACCGTGTTCCCCGATGTGGCGGGCCTGAAGCCTGGTGCGCCCGTCAGGGTGGCCGGCGTGGAAATTGGCTCCGTCGATGCGGTTGATTTTGTCGGCGATCGCGTCGAGGTCGTCATGGAGGTAGGCCGCGACTTCCAGGGCCTCATCACCAATCGCTCGACGGCGGTGCTGGGCTCGGTGTCGCTGCTCGGCGAGGGCGCCGTGGACATCACGCCATCGACCGGAGGTACGCCCATCCCGGAATGGGGCTACATTCCGACGGGCAAGCCACTGGGCTCCATAGCAGGCGTGGCAACGCAGGCGACCGTCGGCCTCGAACAGGTCACGCAACTCATCACCGACATCAGGGGCGGGCGAGGAACGGTGGGGAAGCTCTTCACCGATGAGGCGCTCTACAACGAGTTCAACAGCTTCCTGCTGGCGGCCGAGGATGTCACCAGTCAGCTCAATGATGTCGCCGGAAAGATCAACAGCGGCCAGGGAACGCTCGGGCGCCTGATGACCAACGATGCGTCAGCCAAGTCGCTCGAGGCATCCCTGCAGAATCTTGAGATGGTGACCGGGCGCATCAGATCGGGGGAAGGGAGCCTCGGCAAGCTTCTGAATGACGATGCCCTCGCGAGGTCACTGGCATCGACGACCACTAACCTCGACGCGATTACGGGACGGGTGAGCCGCGGGGAGGGGACGCTGGGCAAGCTCGCGACCAATGACGAGCTGTTCAATCGACTGAATTCGACGACCGACCGGATGGACAAGCTGATCGCGTCGCTTCAGCAGGGTGAGGGTACCGCCGGGCAATTGCTCCGTGACAAGCAGTTGTATGAGAACATGAACGGAGCCGTCGTTGAGTTACGGAACCTCGTGAAGTCCATCACCGCCGACCCGAAGAAGTATCTGAACGTCAGGGTAAGCCTGTTCTGAGACACTGGATCCTCCGCGTATGAGCAACGTCCTGCTGGGCATCATCGCACTCGGCGTCATGGTCATGGCCACCCTCCAGGTGGTCGCGGTGATCATGGCGGCTAAGGCCGCCAAGGGGGTCGCCGACGCGATCAACCGCTTCGATGCGGACGTCCGCCCCATCGTTTCGAATCTTCAGCAGATCACGTCGGATGCGGCCCGTGCGACGGCGCTCGCGGCTGCCCAGGTGGAACGCATCGACCGAGTGATGGGAGATGTGTCCAGGCATATCGAGCACACGGCCAAAGCGATTCCCCTGCTGATCGAGTCGGCCCGCGACGGATTCACGGTGCTTGGCGGCCTGAAAGCGGTCGTCAGCGCGTTCCGCGAAATGCGACGAACGAGGGAGCAGAAGCCCTCCTCAGTTGACGAGGAAGACGCGCTGTTCATCGGGTAGGGCAACAGGAGCGCCGATGGGCGAAAGGAGCCCGACATGATTCGCACGACATGCGTGTGGTGCACTGTTGTTGTTCTCTGGGCGTTCGCGCCATCCCCGGCACTGGCTCAGGATTCGAGAACTGCCGCCCTGGCAACGGAACTAGCCCGGTTGCTCGATTCTCGTAAGCTCGACAGCATCGCCGCGCCTCTCGGAGACCAGTGGGTGGGTGCGTTGCACCTTGCTGGAAGCCAACTGCTGGTCGTGAGCGGCAAGTATTCCGGCTCTGTCCGGATGGACGCGCTCATTGGCCAGAAGGCGTATCGCGAGCTCTACATCAATCTGAACAGTGCGTCGGACCCCGCGAGCAAAGTGCTCATCTCTGACCTTGGCGCCAACGGGCTCAGGCTGAAACGGGAAAACAGCGAGCCGGCCGATCGGGTTGATCTCGGAGGGAAGAGCTATACCTTCGACGGCAACTGGGCGAAAGCGCGGATCTCGGAAGAGGAGTATGCGAAGGCATTTCGCACCGCCGACGATCAGTACGCGCAGATGCTGCAGGCGCTCCTCGCCGAGGCACGGAAGGGTTCGTAGCGCGGGTTCTACCAGTGCATCGTGAAGAAGAACATGGCCGCACTGTCGAGCAGATGGCTGTACATCGTCTTGAGACTGAGCAAGAGCGGCCAGTGCTGATCGAATGGCGCCCAACTGAATAGACCAACGAGTAGTGCTCCCCCGATGAGTCCCTTTTCCATCTCCGGCTTCCTTCCCGCGAATCCCTGAGTTCGTACTGACGCTGCCTGGTCTATCTCACGTCTCGTGCCAGGGCGTGGAGTGGTCTCGCTGGCGTCGTTACCGGACCCCGTTCGGCCAAGCCACGGCCTAAGTTCAAGCAAGTCCTCGAGATCGCGTGTCGCTCAACGGCCGAGCCGCACCTCTGTGAGGTGCATCGACGTGCAGCGCAAGCAGGCGGGCGCAGGACAAACGTCTGGATGGCGCGTGACTTCATGCCCGTCCAATGTCCTGGCGGCTCGAGTCAAGGTAGGCTTCGGTCTAGTTCCCTTCTTTCGAGCCGCTCTCGCGTGCATATTTGGTGAGCACCACGAGCCCGAGCACTTGCGTCCAGTCGGACACGATGTTGCCGATGACCTGGCCGGTCTTACTGTCCACCTCGCTGCGCTGGTAGACCAGGACCCACACAACGCCTGTGAGCGCGAGGACAACGGTGAGGGAGTGCGCCAGGAGAAAACGGCCCACCCGCGCGTGCAGGTGAGCCGGAGGTTTCCGGCTTTCTCCGGAACCAACCTCGAAGAAGTACTTCGTGGCCACGACGAACACGAAGACCCCAAGCCAGTCGGCAATCGCATTACCGTAGAACGCTCCGAGATGCGTTCGCGGATCCGAGCGCGCGTACAGGAACAGCCACATGACCACCAGCCCCGCCACGACCACGCTTAGGGAGTGTGATTGACGTGCCGACGAAGAACGGGTGTGCCGGCCAGGTGGGTGAGTACTCGTTTGGCGAGCCATGCATCGATCCTGACATGGATGCCGCCCCGGCGTGTCTGACCCCGCGTTCGGGAACTCTTCAGGCGCACCGATGCGTCATCGATCGAGTAGAGCACCTGGGGAGATAGCGAAGCGACCGTGTTGTGAAGTGGTGGGCGCGGATGGAATCGAACCATCGACCCCTCGCGTGTGAAGCGAGTGCTCTACCGCTGAGCCACGCGCCCGATCAGGCTGGAAAATACGCGCTGGCGAGGTCAGACCAGCGGCCTTCGGCGGGGCTGGCGCCCTGCGTCAGAACCAACGATGTTAGCACACGGTTCTCGTAGGACCTGAGGCGGTAGTCGTTGCCGGGTCTAAAGACCCGGCCTACGTACTAAAGACGCGGCCTACGTACGGCGCCTACTCGGCCTGCGTTCCAAGTATCGCCGCGTCTTGCGAGAGGCATTCATTTGCGTGGGAGGTGCGCTGCTGCGCGGCCGACTATCGGCGTCGTGACGAGCGTCAGTCGGTAAACTGAGCGCGAAGCGCGAGAGTTTTCCACGACGTCCGATCGGAGGCCGCGCAGCAGCGTACCTCCCGCGCGGTCCGCATTATCACGTCACATGTCGCCGGGTCTGAAGACCCGGCCTACGCGCTGAGCGCCGGGTCTAAAGACCCGGCCTACGTGCTGAGCGCGTGGTCTAAAGACCCGGCCTACGTGCTGAACGCCGGGTCTGAAGACCCGGCCTACGTACGGGCGTTACGTACCGTAGAGGCGATCGCCGAAGTCTCCAAGGCCTGGGACGATGTACTTTTGCGCGTTGAGGTGGCTGTCTACCACTGGCGCATAAACAGCAACGTCGGGGTGATGTGTCTCGAGAGCCGCGATGCCTTCGGGCGCGGCGACGATGCTGATGAGCCGAATGGAGCGACCGCCTGCGGCCTTGATCAAATCGATGGCAGCAATCGCGCTGCCACCGGTCGCCAGCATCGGATCGATGACGACGATGTAGCTGTCGCGCAGGTTCGGAGGCAGCTTCGAATAGTAGGTGGAGGCGATGGCCGTCGTTTCGTTGCGTTGAAGACCGACGTGTCCCACGCGCGCCGATGGCACCAGCTCCAATACCGCGTCCAGCATGCTCATGCCGGCACGCAGCACAGGCATTACTACCACATCGCCTCCGACGCGCTGGCCCGTCGCTTCTTCGCCGAGTGGGGTCGTCACCGTCGCCGTCAGACTTGGGATGTCCTTCAGCGCCTCGGTGCCCAGAAACAGGCTGATGCGATGCGCGGCGCGCCGAAAGGCGGGTGGCGCCGTGGTGAGATCGCGCAGTTCGAGGAGGGCATTCTGCGCCAGCGGATGTTCGACGAGATGAAATGGCACGCCGGAATAGTACTCGATGGCCCAGGAGGAAGCGGGAGCAGCTAGACGTCCGGAGGCTGTTCGAGTACGCCAATGTAGGGGAGGTTGCGATAGCGTTCCCCGAAATCGAGCCCATAACCAACGACGAACTCGTCCTCAATCGTGAAGCCTATGTAATCCACCTTGACGTCGACCTTGCGGCGCGATGGCTTGCTCAGGAGACATGCCGTCCGTAGCTTCCGCGGCGCTCGCGCGCCCAGGATCTCCTGCAGGTATGTAAGCGTGAGTCCCGTATCGACGATGTCTTCGACGATGACGACGTCGCGGCCTTCAAGTGACGAGTCCAGGTCCTTGACCAGCTTCACCTCGCCGGAGGTCATCGTGCTTGCGCCGTAACTCGAGACCGCCATGAAATCGAGGGACGAGTCGCCTGGCAGCGCGCGCACAAGGTCTGACAGAAACACGAAGGCGCCTTTGAGGACGCACACCAGGTGCACGCCATAAGGGTGATCGCGGTGGATGTCTGCCGCGAGCGACCGCACGCGATCCTGGATCTGGGGAGCCGAGAGTAGGGTTCGCATAGGGAGATGGCGCCTTGTTGGGTCGAGGTGCCGAGGGTAACATAGCGTCGCGCCACATGAAACGCTTCGACATGATCACGGAAGCCGACGCCCGCGTGCTCGAGTACGGCAGCACTGTGGTCCTGCTTACGGGTGGCCATGTCACGCCTCTCGCCGCTGATACCCTTCGCCAGCGCCGAATCTCGGTAATCGCCGACTCGGTAGATGTCGACCTTGCCGCGCTGGCACCGCGGGCGGACATTCAGATCGTCGCCATCGGCGGGGATCACTCATCCCTGGAGATGAAGGCTGCCATCGTGTCTCATCTGCGTAAGAGGGGCCTGGCGGCGCATGACCTCGGGACGACGAGCAACGAGCCGGTGGACTACCCGGATACGGCCGCGGCCGTCGCGAGGACCGTGGCAAAGGGAGAAGCCCACGCCGGCATCGTGATTGATGGGGCGGGTCTCGGCTCTACGATTGCCGCGAACAAGGTCCGCGGCGTGAGGGCCGCGATGTGTCTCAATCAGACGCTCGCGCGCTATGCGCGTCAGCACAATGGCGCCAACGTGCTGGCACTGGGCGCCACTCTCGTATCCGTTCCAGACGCCCTGACTATTGTCGATACCTTTATCGACACGCCGATGCGGGAAGCGCGGTATATCCGGCGCCTGGCCAAGATCCTGCAACTCGAGCGCGCGTGACTTCGGCCTGATCCACGTGAGCATGGACGCACGCGACGTCGATCTGTTGATTCGCCTCATCATCGAGGAGCTTGCGGCCGCTGGCGCGACTCCCTCCCCGACGCGCTGCCCGTGCCACTCCTACCTTTATGAATGCTGCCCCGATCGCTTGAGGGGAGTGCTCGACGCAGGGGCAACTCGTATCGGCGTTCATGCCTCGGGTGGCACCTCAGATGGCGTCGCGTCGCTCATCGATCACACATTGCTCAAGCCGGACGCCACGCGTGGTGAGATCGAGCAACTGTGCACCGAGGCCGCCGAGAATCACTTCGCGAGCGTCTGCGTGAACCCGACCTGGGTCGCGCTCTGTGCGACCAGGCTTCGCGGAACGTCTGTGAAGGTGTGCTCGGTCGTTGGCTTTCCACTGGGGGCGACGACGCCGGATACGAAGCATTACGAGACAAGGCGGGCGATCTTCGACGGCGCCCACGAGATCGACATGGTGATCAATGTGGGTGCCTTGAAATCTGGCGACCTGCGTATCGTCGAGCGTGATATCGAGGCCGTGACGACGCCGTGTCGGGAAGCCGGTGTCCTGAGCAAGGTCATCATCGAGGCGGCGCTCCTCACGAACGAGGAAAAAGTAGCCGCCTCCACCCTGGCAAAGGCGGCAGGGGCGGACTTTGTGAAGACGTCGACCGGCTTTGGGCCCGGCGGGGCAACCGCGGCGGATGTAGCCCTGATGCGCTCGGTAGTGGGCGCGGAGATGGGAGTGAAGGCCGCAGGGGGTGTGCGCGATCTGGACTCGCTCAAGGCGATGGTGGCCGCCGGTGCAACCCGGATCGGCGCCAGTGCAGGCGTTCGCATTGTCCAGGAATCACGCGGCGAGAGTCCAACGGCCATGGCCAAGGGATACTGAACGGTGCTTCGTCACGCTGCGCTCCTGATAGCGCTGCTGCTGCCAACCGCGGTGTTTGCTCAGGTCGAACCCGGTCCACCGGGGCCGTACGTGATCGACCTGCACGGCGCGATGCTCGGTGTTCCCAACGCCGGCGAGTTCTATCCGGCATTGCCGACCTCGGGGATCATTCCTGGGCGCGCTTTTGGGCTCGACGCGGGAGCGCACGTCCTCCTGGGGGGACCGGGTTCCTCGCGTCTCGGATTTGGAGCGAGCGTGATCGTCGTGCGTGGTCGCGTGGGTCCGCCCGATGTGTCCGCTAAACTCGCCGCGATCGCGCCACAAGTCTCCCTCAACTTCGGTACGGGTGATGG
>Ga0075420_100006845_pt1 | contig 10050 bp, 13 predicted proteins | sample SoiMetdeltSBSDD4_FD_75296 | JGI IMG/M metagenome (GOLD analysis project Ga0075420, IMG submission 75296) | Bulk soil microbial communities from a Populus tree surrounding site in Tennessee, USA - Soil MetaG P. deltoides SBSDD4 | ecosystem: Environmental > Terrestrial > Soil > Tree plantation...
CATCGAGCCGCGATTACGAGAAGACCGTGAAGGAGTACGGCGCGCTGCTAAAAAGGTGACGCCGCTGGCCCCAAGTTATCTAAAGGCTTTTCCAGGCGCCCTGGAGTCAAATCTAGTACTGGAAAATCGCAGAAATCGAACTAGGACCAAGAACAATGAAGAAAACTCGTTGGTTGCTTTATCGATGTTTCTTGCTGGTGTTTGTCATCGAACTTGTCTCTGCGCGCGAAGCTTTTGCCCAACCCGCGGGACTGGTTACCCTCATCGAGGGTGCCAAAAAAGAAGGAAGGGTAGTGTGGTATGCGACCCTGAATATCAATGACAGCAACGCACTTTTAAGTCGTTTCGAACAAAAATATCCTTTCATTAAAACAGAACTTCTCCGAGCCGGTAGCGAACAACTCCTCAACCGCATTTTGACAGAAGACAGCGCGGGACGCAGCGCTTTGGACTTGGTCAATCTCACTACAATTAACGCACTAAAAAAACGCGGCCTCTTACAGGCCCATCGCTCGTCGGAATTTTCGGCTTATCCGCAGCCATTCAAGGATGCGGAGAGCTATTGGGCAACTCTCTACAACATTTACTATGTTATCGGTTACAACCCGAAGATGGTGCCGCCAAAAGATGCGCCAAAGGATTGGGATGATTTTCTCGACCCCAAGTGGAAAGGCAAAATCGGCATGGATCAAGAGGAATACGAGTGGTATGCGGCGACGATGCGGTATTGGGGCAAGGAAAAAGCCCTAAAATTCCACCGAGCCTTAGCTAAACAGGGTGTGCAGTGGAACCGAGGGCATACGATGATCTCGCAACTGATGGCGGCAGGGGAATTCCCTCTCGGCATCGGTTACGCGCATCGCATCGAATCGATGAAAAAAGCTGGAGCGCCGGTGGAGTGGATCAAGACCGCGGATCCAATATTCGTGACTCTTTCCCCAGTCGCCGTGGCGGCCAAGGCGCGCCACCCCAACGCGGCCAAGCTGCTGATGGATTTTATTCTGTCTAAAGAAGCTCAATTGGTGTTGCGAAACGCAAATCGATCGTCTGGACGGTTGGATGTGGAACCGTTGGTGCCGGAGATGCATCCGAGCAAGCTAAAACTTGCCGCTATTGACCCGAGCGTCGGGGAAGAATTGTCCAAATACAGCAAGGAGTTTCGTGAGATTTATTTTCGCTGAGTTGTTTTGCCTAGAAAGACGGAGTTGTCCCGCAGTGATGAGCGTGTAAGCCCTTCCATCTGTTCTGAGTGTCGTTCCCCGAGTTGAGTTGATAGAACAAGGCCAGCTTGATTTCGCGCGCAGATTAAACGAGAAAGAGGAGCGCACGACCACTTAGCCTTAAACCGACAATAAATTGGGCATTCAAGCAGCCGATTTGAGTTTCTCCTCGATCGATTCGATCAATTTCTGAACCGGTTGAGCCACCGAGAAGCGTAAGACCGAGTAACCTTGAGGTTTGACCAGGCGAGCTGGCTGATGAATAAGTTTGAACCAAATCGTTTTCAAGCTTTTCATTAAATAACAGCAGGTCCGTTTAAGCGATCTCGGTTTTTCGGTGGCGAGGGTCTGGAGCTGAAAGTTTCTTAGCAGATTGTGTCCTAAGATCGCGATTTGCTGCCAGGCGGAGTTAGCCGCATAATGACGGGTGGGTACCGCATCGAGGGCCCATTGCCCTTTGAGTTCGGCGAAGGTTTTCTCCTGAGCTCCTCGACCTGCCATGAAAGCCCACAATGCCGGCGCCCCTAGATCGAGATTAGTGCATATCGCCGAGTACTCGAAGTAGCCGTCGTCAGGGTCAAACAGATCGAGCTGGTAGTTTTTCTGGCTCTCATGGTGAACCTGGTTTCGGTAAACCACCATGCGTAGGGTTTTGTCCCAAGCCGCAACATACAGGGAGACTTCAAAGTATCCCATGGCGTCTCCCAGGCGATGCCAGCGTTGACGCTCTCGGATGATCGGCACCAGTCCCAACCACTTTACAAACGGCACCTTGATCGCGTAGCAACTCTTTGTTCTCTCCAATAGGGCGATAATCTCTCTCTGAAAAAAAGCTCCGTCCATACGGAACTCTAAGGGCAGGGACTTTCCCAATCGTACTCTGACATCGTCGATCAGCTCACGGATAAAGGCCAGCGCTCCCTTGGAGTCATGGACGTTGCCCGGCCGATTCTTCACTCGCAGGATATGGCCCGTCTGGGCCACATGCGCCAGGATCGGATAATACGAGGGATCCTTGCGATGATGCGGATTAAATCCTCGATAGGCCCACGCCACAGTGGCTCCGGTCGTAATCACACTGCCATCAATATCAAAGGTCAGACGTGCCAAGGACTGCTTCTCAATCGCTTCACCGACAATCTGACTGTTGATCTCTACCAACGCCATCACAGACTTGTGCGTAAAGCGCTTTAACCAGCGCGCCACGCTGCGTTCGCGCGGCAGCCTCAACAACCCACAAAATCGTTTCACCAACGGATCATCGCAAATATAGTTCAGATGCTCGAGCCGGCGTCCGCCCACTAAAATCAACACCACGATCACCAAGATCATGTCGATGGCTCGATAATCGCCGCCGACTTCGTAACGCGCAAAAACAGTGCGCACTCGGCGTCCTAATTCGATCAGCGCCAAGTAGCGCCGCACTAGCTCCAGCCCGCCAAACGCCGTGATGTCTTGGGAAGCAAATTCGATGTTCAAAAAACTCTTGCACGAAGAAGAAAAATCCGCTCTACTCAATCTCACTTGGAGTGGCCTCCTTACAGGATGATTCAGTCGGTGTCGCAACTGCTTTATCTCCTGTAGGCGCAGGCCATTTCAAGTTTTATCACACTACTTTTATTGTCGGTTTAGGGTTAGAAGTGCTACGTACCCTGTCAATTATGCCAGCTAGAACGGTGAAAACGGCGACAGATACCGCATTCCAGAATTGTGATTGTTTAGATTCCATCACAGTCCTCCCTACATGCTCACGCAAAAGCTCCATCACCACCGCCACCCTCGAAATAAAGCGCAGACAGTCTTAGAGTAGCCAATTGTCAAGCCGCTTAGGAAAATGCTCGGCCCAGTTGTTCTCTATATCTGCATCCTCGCGGGTTCATTTCCAGTACGTCTAACTAGGGGCCTTCATCGCTTCTCGCGTGCATTCGGATCACAACAAAGAGAGTCTAGTTTTGATCCGTTCGGTCAAGCGTGGATTAATTCTGCACTTCCTGTTTTTCAAAGACGAGATCCGCGACTTCGACGCGATAGCAAAAGGCGAAGATATTAAACTTCCAAGCGAGCAGCTGGAGCTCGGCCGCGGCTTGATCGAGAAAATGTCCTCGCCGGACTTCGAGCCCGAACGCTACGCCGACGAATACCGCGAGCGTGCGCTTGCCATGATCGAGAAAAAAGTGAAAGGAAACGCAAGGCGTAAACAAGCGACATTGATTCCGATGATGGCCGTGACTGAGAATTCACATCATGAACCGAGGCGCGGTACGAACAATCCACGTTTGCCGAGGAAGCCGACTATCAAGCCTTTCATTAGCTTAATCCCATTGTGATCGAATCCAGAAGCTCGCTAGAATCACTGTAGCTAATATGCCCGCAAGCAACCACTCGATACCGTAACGCGGGAGCTTATATGCCTCGACCAAGCCAAGGCCGAAGAGTGTCAAAATAATCGAGGCATGTCTGATTCGGCTACCCCACGTCACTTTAGATATTCTGCGATCCATTACACGTCACCTCATTATTCGGCGAGTCCATGCCGTCGACCATCCGATTTCCGCAGACGGTTGCGGGCAAAGTTTGTCATGTCATAAAATCCACACGGTGAACCCTTCGCCTTGAATCCCCTCAACGATTTGTTTGCAACGGTCACAGATAACTTTAATTGTCTTGATTCGAGAGTGCGAAGAGGCTTTAACTGACATGCTGTTTTTTCTTTTCCTTGGTTCATGAACACCAAATTCGCAGGGTCTACTGGACAATTCCAAATCAAGGCAAACTCGCCGACATTCCTGTGGCGCCGAGGTAAGGAAGTTCAAAAACATGTCGTATCAAAAAGCTGCGACTCCCTTCCTTACCCCAGCTGAAATGACCATGTGCACGGATCGTGCCCTAAACTCGACAGGACTTTGGAGAGATCTGGTCAATGTGCGGTAGTTGAAGGTTTGTAAGCTGGTCGGCAATTTTGCCCTCTTAGGTTTTTCGCACACAATGAATCAGGTCAAATTGTCGGCGCCGGACGGCACTCGAAACTGCCCGGAACTCTATTCGACATCGGTGCAACGGCAAGACGATCAATCCTCACAGCGGCACCAGTCGGTGCACTATCGCCAGCTATTGCAAAGTCTCATTGAACGCTCTCCTCATCTCCGCCGACAATTCGGTCAAGCGAAAAATCTCTTTGACTAGATCCGCACGCTTCGGATCATCGTGATCGTGGGTTCCTACTTCACGCGCGAGCGAATCCATTTGCGCATTCAGCAATGCAAGGGCGTGCTGCGTTGGGTTTGGTGCGTCCTCCGCCATGGTGTCGTCTCCTTTGGTGCGCGGATGAGAAAGTGTGGTTTGCTTATGAGTTTTAGCTCGGGCTTACCTATTTCACGAGTCAAGATCGAGTGTCAAATGCAGCGCGGCTCGAACTGGGCCGGGGAGCTTCCCGACGACCCCCCAGAGATTGCGTTGTTAGTCAGCGATAAATCCCCGGCGTCCTGCCATACGCCGTCAAGTTCTACGCCTACATGTTCCTCGCCAACGTTTTGGCCGTCGTAATCGTAGTACGATGGGTGAAGCCGTTCGGCTTCATCGTGAGCATGGCGTTCCGGGTTACTGTTTGCCTATTTGACGGTTGTTAGCGGTCGTTGGCTGTTTGGAAAGAAGTGGTTGTAGGAAGCAAAGAAGCCTACCCGCGGCCGTGACTAAGGAACATCTAGCTCGCCAATATTTCTAATCAGCCAGCCCGTAATGGTGCTTCAATAGCTCGTATATCTCACGACAAAAATTTGGATCATCAAATGACAGTTGGGAGATGTAGCAATCCACCGTACGACATGGTGAGGAGGATGGCGGAATCGTTGACCGTGGACAGTGGCAAAACTGTTAATCGAGAAGGGCATCATTACGCAGGAATGTCTATTTTTCAATGACGCGGCTCTCTCCGGTGTCTACTATCCGCTCTCTGACTCGCAATCGGACATCCGGATACAATAGGGCTGTGACTCCGCCGATGGCGCTCGACAGTGTCATAGCAATAAGCCACATGGCCCCAAATGCCACCGCCTGTTCACGAGAAAGAAAACCCGGCGCGAGAAAAAAAACGTATCCATTTTCACGCACGCCCAAACCATTCCAACTAATCGGCAAACTACTAACTATGTTCACGACGGGAATTGTGACTAGGAGCGCTCGCCACGGGATATGAATTCCAAAGCCCAACGCCATGACCTGGTGCAGAGATATCTGGAGCAGATGAAATACAAGCGAGATGATCGAGATATATGCAATGGTAACAATATTGCGCGGGAAAACACCGGCCATCGCCTGCAGTTTTTGGTGGAGCAAGCCTTCTTTTGGCACCATGTACATGGCGATACCGGGTCCGAAATACCAACCTAGCATAATGGCACTAACGCAAATTAGCATTAACGCAAGATATTCCGTGGCAATAGTGTGACGGCCGAACGCCGTGATGGACACCAGACCAATACAAGCTAAAACCGTTAAGCCGTGGACCCGGTCGGCGATGACGGAGGCCAGAGCAGCTGTTTTCTGTTTTGACGCGCCTGCGAGCACGAGAGCTCGCGCTACATCGCCGCCAACCGTTCCGACGCCAAAGCAGTTAATGAACATGCCAAAGAAGTAAGCCCTCAACGCCAGAGACCAAGGCACTGCGATTCCTCCGCAGGACGCCAAAAGCCACCATTTGTACGAGCTGAGCAGTTGGCCGAAGGTAAAAATGACGACTGTAAGTCCGAGTATTGGTAAGGGAATGTTTAAAATACTTTGCTTTAGCGCGGCCATATCGACCAAACGCAGAATCAGAATTAGCGCAGCTGAGCTGACCAGTATCTTAACGATTATTTTCATCGGATGGACGAATGATGCCATTGCCGTTCAGCAAAGACTACATTCTACTAGCTCTGTTGCCAACGGCGTGTTCAGGGGATTTGTTGGTTACGCTGAGAGGCCACCGAGCCCGAGCCGAGCCCGGCACCGAGTTGCGGTAGCATGACAACGAGTATCTTCGAGCGCTTAGGCGCACCTGGCACGACAAAACGGGCGCCAAAGCAACCATGCTCCCCGTGCATCGTGCTGCGCGTCGATTCGGCGGAAGATTGCCCGGATAACGTCAGTGACTGTGAGCAGATGACAGCACTTCCTGCCGCTCCCGGTCCGCCGGGACCCGGGCGATAACCCAGATAATCTTTTCAGCGTACTTCCTCGGATAATCTTGGCTTTAAAGCCCATCCATATCGGCATGCCCCACCGGGTACCCTTCGCTTAGACGGTTCCTAGGGAAGCACACCGAAAAAACAAAAAGAGAGGCTAATGGCCTGAAGTAAACGCACAAATCCCACAGCGGCGGTATTTGCCAAGGTAATGCACGACATACCGTTTCATTAGCAAACGCTCTAATCATCAAATAATCACAAGCCGGCACGAACGGCAGTAACAAAGGCATAGAGTTCCTTATTATCGCTGGCCACCTTGCCGGTGCCGAAATCCACACCCCACGCGCTGTGCGTATTCTCCGAGACCGTAGTAGACGACCAGTAGTAGTTATTAATCGTACTCATGAAAGGATGCCCTGCTGGCAACGACGGATTGAATTTTCCCAAATCCAGCAGGCTGTAAAGCTCGCGGACGTTCGGTAGTCGCCAATCGGTCTGCTGCGCACCTCCGTTGCTGGTATCATCACAATTGTAAGTCCCGGCATTGATCCCCGCCACAAAATTTAACGCATGCTGCCAAGTCACCATTCCATCACCAGCGACGCCATCGATGTCAAATGACGTATTCAAGGTATGAATACAATTCGTATTCGTTAACCAAATCAATCCGGTGAGATTATCCGTTGCCGTTCCGTTCCCGTTATTGGTAAAGCGCGGTGATGGCCATACCACTCCCTTTCGCAATTCTCCATCCTGTCCAGTCCCAGCGCAGGAGATTGTGAAGCTTCCATCAGCTGAATAGCAGAGCGTCTGACCAGTTTGGGCCAGTGGCGCTGGTGCAATGGATACGGGGCTACAGTTGAGCACCGCAACGTTAGATGATTGGTGTTCGTCGCTCAGCGTTCCAACGCAGTCAGCTGGCACAACGCCCGAGAAGGAAAAATTACCGCCCTTGTTTGCTTGTTTTACTTTTGAGTCTTCCCAAAATATATCCGCGTTCGGTACTGCCTTGCTCCTTGCACGACGGCGACACCGTTTTGGACTTCGGCGGTTTTGATCGTTATTGTCGCCTGGGCCGCTGATGCAAACACGCTGACGAAACCTAACACAATAAAAATTGTTGCGCTCATTGCGTTCCTCCCAGAGATATTACGGGTAGCGGACTCTATCGGTGAACAGTGTTAGGCGTCAAGAGATTTGTCGGTAGTGGTTCAGTCTGCTTGTGGATGCTTGTCACTGATTCCCGATAAAATTATCCTCTTGCCAATTTCCAGAAGATAGAATTGATCCACGGTAGTCGTATAGAATTCCATACCCGTGAAACCGGCCGTTCTTAAACGCACCTATGTACTTTGTGCCGCTTCTGGACAAAAAGCTACCGAAACAATTCGTCCAGGTAGGCACGTTCGTATGACCCCCATAGTCACTGTCAACAAATGTTCACGCGCTTTTAAATAAAATGAAATTTTAAATGACTACTGTTGGCAAGAAAGTAGAGGATTCGAGTGAACACGGAACGCCTTAGACTTTCGATGCAACGAGCGATCGGCTTTGAAATAGCTGTTTGTGAACTCCTCAATCGCCGATCTCAACCGCACCAGGTCAAGAAATTCTTTGTCGTTATCAGCTGGTTGGGCGACGGTAAAGCTTGGTATTGCCTCATGTTCGTGCTGCCGTTGATGTATGGCGAGGGCGGGTTCGCCACGGCGTGGAGCATGGCAAAGATCGGCGTCGTCAATCTGCTGATATACAAACTAACCAAGCAGCTAACTGGACGGCAGCGACCCTGCGCGGTAAGCGCAAATATCGATCTCGGCATCGCGCCTTTGGATCAATATAGTTTTCCTTCGGGTCACACGATGCACGCCGTGGCCTTCTCCATGATCGCAACAGCGCATCATCCCGAATTGACCTTTCTTGTCGTGCCATTCAGTACGTTAGTCGCTCTGTCCCGCATCGTTCTTGGCCTTCATTATCCCACCGATGTGATCGCCGGCGGCGTCATCGGCGGTTATATCGCTTTCCTTTTGCTATCTTTCTAGAGAACAAATCGTCTCTACTACTTTTCAGCGTTCGAAGTAGGCGCCGAAGCCATAGTAGACAGTTTCAAGAACTGGAAGTAAATACCAGTCGTCGTACGGAAAGCGCATCACTAAGAAGAAACCCCAAATCGTCAGCAATGCGCCAACATACTGGGGATGCTTTAGGCAGGAAAAAGGAAACTTTCGAGACCAAGGAATCCTATAGCCCAGCTTGTTACCGTAGAATACGCCAATTTTGCCCAAACGGTGGAACACGCTCACGTTGAGTGCTTGGCCGGCGGCCATCAGCGCCGCTCCCAAACCAAGGTTGAAAAGAGCAGGGCTTGCCGGCCATAAGGATCCGTCGCCGTAGATAAAGCACCAGCCGACGAATACGGCGCACTGCAAAACTTTAAACAGCCAGAAGAGAAGTTGTAAAACGTCGACCGGTTCAGCGGCAACGCTTCTGAGCGCGGTGTTTGCGCACCAGGCACGGAATCGTTCCGGCGAATGCCAGATCCACAGATAACAAATCCGCTCGAAGGTCAGTAAAACCGCCGCGGCAAGAAATATCCATACACTCACTTTGGAGCGCTGTTTGGATCTCTTGGTAGCAAAACTGCTCTACGCGCGTTGCGGCCAGCGCGGGAAATACGCGACGATATCGGTCAAGGGATCGGTAACGAGTTTGATAAACCAAATCATCGAAATGCGAAAATCATATTTCCATACGAGATAAGCGACTCGCCCCAACACCACCAGCAGGGTCCAAAAAAACCACTGCTGCGCAATTGCCGGAATGATCGAGCTTAAAATATCGAGATTCCATAAATCGGCTTGCGCTATGTGGATGATGGGAATCAAAATATAGCCGAGAACGACAATCGTCTTGTTGCGCGTATTGTATCCCAAGAGCAGCGCTTCCTTGTCGTGGCACGGAGGTTCCAAGATCGCATGGCCGAACTGTCTCACGAACAAAGCGGCTAAGCCCAGGCACATCGCCGTGGTCAGGTCGGAAAAGGCGAGCACATAACAATAAATGAAGACGCTCGAGCTCAGCAGATGAAAAAATTGATTCACTCCATTGCTGTGGGAAGCGTGATGGTCGTCTTCTTTTCGTTGCATTACTTCGGCGTAAAATGTTCGTAGTGGTCGGGGCGCTTGCACGAGACTCCCCAACATTTCCCGCATGAGACGCGTTCGCATGATTTTCTCCCTTCCCGGACATTCAGTCGCTGTGAGCCACCACGCATCGTCTTTCATCTTCTGCGCCGCGCTGACGAGCTTCAACTGTAAGGCGTCATAATCCTCTGCCGTAAAATCCATGCTGCTCAAGCAGCGACCGGTGCCAACCCAGCTCAAGATCACTCCCTCGGCGCGAAGATAATACTGAAGGAGCCAGTTATAGCGGCTCGGCTCTTTGAAAAGCACCGTCCAGACCGTCGCCAGGTTGACCACGCGCAACGGCAGTGCCTTGTCGGCAAGGACGCGATTGGTCGATTGCACCCATTCGCCGCAGCGCCGGTTTGAAGCCTCGTACAGAGTCGCAGTCGCCGGCTGAATCACCCAGCGCAAAAATTCATTCATCGCTCCCATTACTGCCGGATGGGCCGAGAACGTGCCGACAACGTACGCGATGCGCATCGG
>Ga0075420_100006846_pt1 | contig 10050 bp, 6 predicted proteins | sample SoiMetdeltSBSDD4_FD_75296 | JGI IMG/M metagenome (GOLD analysis project Ga0075420, IMG submission 75296) | Bulk soil microbial communities from a Populus tree surrounding site in Tennessee, USA - Soil MetaG P. deltoides SBSDD4 | ecosystem: Environmental > Terrestrial > Soil > Tree plantation...
CGCTCCAAAGATCTGGATACCTAACTTTTGTTTTTCATCAAAAAATATTTTGGTGTCAAATCCAAAGTCAATGAAGGACGAGGATTTTGAATGGCCGTTAGGAGGTAAGTTGTAAGAGAATTGTTCGGCTTGTGTATAATCAGTATAAACATTTGCGTATTCAACATAATTATAACGTGCAGTGATTGCCTGGTGAATATGCTTTGCGTAAAAATGAAGGCTGCTTTGCAAAGCCCAGCGTTTTATATCACTGTTGTAAGAATTATTTTTAATGCCGGGATTTGAATTGCTCGATGATGTTTCACTCATTTTAAAATCTCCATTAGTATAAGTGCCGAAAACGGAAATAAACAACGAAGAAGAAATATCTTTTATCAAGGGGAAATAACTGCCAGCTCCCAAATGAAAACCATTGTGTTTATAGAGCAAGGTTGCATTTGCACGATAGGAAGAAAAAATTGAATAGCTTTCTTCTTCGTCTTTATTCCTATAAGTGAAAAGCCCGCCGAGGATTGCCAGCCTGTTTGTTAATGCATAGCTCCCATGAAGATCAAATCCTGAGGGAGCACTTACTGCTACCGAAAAATTATGATCATGCTTTTCCTGTAATGACGGAGTATTTATTTGTGTGGGCGCATAAAGTTTGCGGTTAATAGTAGCGCAGGAACACAGCAGGCAAATGATGAGGGATATAGAAATCCTATATAACAATTTGCTCATAGCGAGGCTTATCGATCAGGGATGAGCAGCCTACTTTCTTGCCATTACCTTTTCAGCCGCCACAATAATATCCGGCACATCCAAACCATATTTCTTTAATAATTGTGGAGGAGTCCCGCTTTCGCCAAAGGTGTCTTTTGTGCCAACATATTCAATTGGTACAGGAAAATTCTTCGAAGCACATTGAGCAATGGCATCGCCCAACCCCCCAATGATATTATGTTCTTCGGCAGTCACTGCACATTTTGTTTTACGAATTGAATTGATCACTGCTGCCTCGTCCAATGGTTTTATTGTATGGATATTTATTACTTCAACACTGATCCCTTTCTCCTGCAAAATCGCTCCGGCTTGTATGGCATTCCACACTAAATGGCCACAGGCAAATATTGAAAGATCGCTTCCTTCAGAGAAGAATTGTGCCTTGCCAATTTCAAAATCTTCTTGCTTGCTGAATATTGGCCATACAGGTCTTCCAAATCTTAAATAAACTGGTCCAACATAATCGGCGATTGCTAAAGTTGCCGCTTTGGTTTGATTATAATCACAGGGAACAATCACCGTCATCCCGGGTAACATCTTCATCATTCCAATATCTTCAAGTATCTGGTGCGTTGCCCCGTCTTCACCTAAGGTAACACCTGCATGTGATGCACAGATCTTTACATTTTTTCCGGAGTAGGCAATTGATTGGCGTATCTGGTCGTACACACGGCCCGTAGAAAAGTTTGCGAAGGTAGTTGTGTATGGGATTTTTCCGCCGATAGTTAATCCGGCTGCGATACCCATCATGTTTGCTTCAGCAATACCGCATTGAAAAAAACGATCCGGAAATTCTTTTATGAATTGATTCAGCTTTAGCGAACCAGCGAGATCGGCAGTTAGTGCCACAATATTTGAATTTTTTCTTGCTGCTTCTACAATTCCATCACCAAATCCACTACGGGTATCTTTATTACCGGTTGATTGAATTTCTTTGAGCATAGTCGTTTTTTGTTCCAGTACTTCCATAATAATTTCATGTATGGTTGTGACAAAAGTAAGGGTTCAGCGTGAATGGTGAATTGTCATCCCGATAGCTATCGGGAGTGAATGAGGAAAACTTATCAATTGAGGGGTCCTGGTTTGCCCGAAAAAACCTTTTCATCCGCCTTTAATCGTTGCTCCCATTTCCAGGAGGTTGCCACCATATCATCAAGGTTGTATTTTAGCTCCCAACCTAATTCCTTTTTTGCAAGCTCATTACTGGCGTAAATGGCAATGACATCACCAGGTCTTCTTGGCCCTAATGTATAATTAAGTTTTACACCGTTTACTCTTTCAAAGGCATTTATCGCTTCAAGCACTGTTACACCATTACCAGATCCAAGATTGAATACTTCGCAAGAAGATTTATTTCTTCCCTCAGCTATATAATCAAGTGCTAGGGTATGAGCATGCGCAATATCACAAACATGAATAAAATCCCGTACACAGCTTCCATCCCGCGTGGGGTAATCGGTGCCATAAACCGTCATTCCCGGCAGCTTTCCAATGGCAGTTTGCGTGATCGCAGGGAAAAGGTTCTGTGGTTTGCCTACCGGCATTTCACCAATGATAGCAGATGGATGAGCACCAACAGGATTAAAATACCTGAGCAGTATGCATTTTGTCGAAGCACTTTTTGCATATTCATTTACTATTTGCTCACCCATTTGTTTTGTATAGCCATAAGGCGATTCGGCAGGTTTGGGAGGGGTAGCTTCCGTAACAGGACTCGTTTCGGGCATTCCATACACAGTGCATGATGATGAAAAAACAAACCAGGGAATCTCAAAATCCTGAACGCATTTTAAAAGATTGACCAGTGAGAACAAGTTGTTTTCAAAATACATGAGCGGCTGTTCTACGGATTCGCCAACCGCTTTATATGCTGCGAAATGAATGACGCCTTTTATGTCAGTGTTTTCCTGGAAAATGGCAAACGTATCATCGAAATTGCAGAGATCAACTTTATAATTTTTTACTTTTTGACCCGTGATCTTTTCTACACGCTCCAGCATGCTGGCATGTGACCGTGAATTGTTATCAACAGAAATTACGTCATACCCGTTTTCAATAAGATCAACTACCGTATGAGAGCCAATATATCCACAACCTCCCGTAACAAGAATTTTCACCATGAATACCAAGATTTATTCATGCAAAAGTCGGGAAAAGAGAAGAGATCGTGTTAGAAAAAAAGTTTGACAATTGAGTAAATACCTGCAGCCAATAGACCACTGATCGGTATGGTTAAGATCCATGCCCAAAGAAGATTCACGGTGACGCCCCAACGAACTGCCGATAATCTTTTTGTTGCTCCCACACCCATGATCGAACCTGTAATAGTATGCGTTGTACTCACTGGTATCTTTAATGCTTCAGTAATAAATAATGTAATAGCACCGGCGGTTTCTGCTGCCACACCTTCAAAGGGAGTAACCTTGGTAATTTTCGTTCCCATCGTTTTAACGATCTTCCATCCTCCACTCATAGTGCCGGCGCCGATAGCCGCATAACATGCAAGAGGGACCCATACAGGCATCTGCTTGAAATCAGTAATGCTTCCGCCGGCGATTAGTGCCGCAGTAATGATACCCATTACTTTTTGTGCATCATTCCCGCCATGTCCAATACTAAAGGCTGCAGACGATACCAATTGCAATCTTCTAAACCATTGGTTGGATCTGTTAGCATTTAATGTATTGAGGTAAAATGTGAATACGGCCATGATCGTCAGGATCAATGCCAGTAATATCCATTTAAAATTTTTCGAATAAAAGATCACTTTCAATGCATAAGACTCATAGTGCGATTTCAATTTTGATTCATCCAGTTCAAGACTCTTATAAAGAAACCAGCCTACTAATATCAATACAATCACCGAGATAATTTTTGGGACCATTCCTTTTCGGAATGAGTTAAGAAACCAAAGTGAGATGATTAGTGCCATTATCATACCTACCAGCGGAGCCAGGAAAATAAAGCTTGCAGTTTTTAATACTACCGTAGTATTTATGGCGCTAAACCCTCCATGGGCGATGGCAGCACCGGCAAAACCGCCGATCAAAGTATGTGAAGATGAGGAAGGAATTCCAAACCACCATGTAAGCAAGTTCCAGGAAATGGCAGCAATCAGTCCTGAAAAAATTACAACCTTCATGTTTTCCGGTGGCACCATATCACTATGTACGGTTTTGGCCACAGTATCCGCCACGCCATGGTCCTTAAAAATGAAAAAAGCAACAAAGTTGAAAACAGCTGCCCAAAGCACTGCCTGGAAAGGGGTTAACACTTTTGTAGAAACAACAGTGGCAATAGAGTTTGCGGCATCATGAAAGCCATTGATGAAATCGAAGATGAGGGCCAGTGCAATGATAACTATCAGGAAGGTGGTCATAAAATTAATTTGCTAATGTGCCAATTTACGAATGTGCAAATGAAAGTGTATTGCTATTTGCAAATTTGCATATTGGCAAATTGATCAAGCGTATTTAATGATGATTGATTCTATCACATTTGCTGCATCCTCACATTTATCTGTTGCGATTTCCATCACGGTATAGATCTCTCTTTTCTTAATTACTTCCTTGGCATCAGGCTCGGTTTCGAATAATCTTTCAATACTCATGTCAAACACATCATCAGCCTGGTTCTCGAGACTATTGATCTTTACCAGCGATTCCGTTACCTGCCTGAGATTTTTCATATCCCTTAGCGAAGTAACCGCATTGCTTACCAGCGTAGCACTTTGCTCAATGATCTCGGCGAGCTTTTGGATACCAAGATCATTTGGATTCACTTTATAGAAATTGATCTTTTTTGCAGATGCATAAATGGTATCTGCTATATCATCAAGAGAAGTAGCGAGGTAGTGAATATCTTCCCGGTCAAACGGGGTAATAAAATTTCTTCCTAATTCAGTGAAGATATTATGAGTGAGCTCGTCATTGGCATGCTCCAGGTCCTCAATGGTATTTATGATGGCTGTTCTTTTATCGAAGTCGGGTTCTGCAACCAGGGTTCTTAGTTTATTCCCCATAAGAGATGCATTATTTGCCACTTTTTCAAATAGCTCATAAAAAACCCTGTTTTTGGGAACAAATATTTTCATGATTGAATTGAGTCCTGCCATAAAAAAAATTTATTGGTTGCGAAGATACCCGCTGGGCGAACGGCGGATCGGCACAAAAATAGAATTAATAGAAACTTAATATAGAGGTAACGATTTCTTAAACACGCGGTAACATAAATGTTGTATAGGACTAAATAACTTGCGACCGATTATTACCAAATCATTAAAAAATTATTACTCAATGATTAAGTTAAGGTTAAGGATCATATTCCTCAGCATAATAGTCATTGGATCAGGTTCGCAGCTTAAATCGCAACGCTACCTGACAGACATCGATTCTTCCTTTTTTATCAAAGACACTGTTCGACCAATAATAAAACGGTTTGAAAACTTAATTATCTCTGGTTATATGCAGCCTCAATACCAGGTTGCTGAATCGGATGGTGCGCCTTCTTACGCTGGCGGTAATTTCGCCGCATTTTCTCAAAGCAGGTTTATGCTAAGACGAGCCCGGGTGAAGGTTGACTATCTTATGAAAACAAAGGAGAACTTTCCTCAGGCATTATTCACTTTTCAGATCGATGCCACTGAAAGAGGAGTGATCGTCCGTGACATGTTTGTAAGACTCTTTGAAACGAGGCGAAACAATTTTTCTGTCTCAGCCGGTTTGTTTGCCAGGCCCTTCGGATTTGAAGTCAATCTGAGTTCATCTGTCAGGGAAACCCCCGAGCGGGGACGAATGTCTCAAATATTAATGCCTTCTGAAAGAGATCTTGGCGCCATGGTCTCTTTTGAACCACTTCGAAAAGGGCATCCCTTATCACATTTTAAGTTTGATGCAGGTTTCTTTAACGGACAGGGTTTATCAGGAACTACCGATTTTGATGATCACAAGGATTTTATCAGCCGACTGGCCATAAGACCTTATTCACTAAGTTTAAGTCACAATCTTGAGTTAAGCGGCGGCTTATCATTTTTACGTGGTGGCTGGAAAAATCCCACCAAGTATGTTTATCAAATGGGTAATGCAGCCAACGGCGATAAATTATTCGTTGTTGATTCTACGGAATCAAATCTTGGCAATTCAGCGCCACGTCATTATTATGGTGCAGATGCTCAATTTAAAATCAAACATGGTTGGGGAGAAACTGAATGGAGAGCAGAGTATTGGTTCGGGACGCAGCCTGGAACTGCAATCAGTACAACAAACCCTGGAACAATACCAAATACAAATGGAACTCCTGTTCCTACTTATGTGCGGCATTATGATGGTGCTTTTTTCTATTTTCTGCAAAACATCATCAACCGCAAACACCAGTTATTATTAAAATATGATTGGTATGATCCCAATATTAAAGTCGAAAAACAAGAGATCGGAAAAACCGGGACTAATCTTACTTCCGCTGATATAAAATTTTCTACTATAGGGATGGGATATGTATTTCATTTTAACCCCCAGATAAAACTTATACTCTATTATGACATGGTAAAGAACGAAATAACACAACTCAATGGTTACACTGCGGACCTTAAGGATAACATTTTCACGACCCGCATTCAATTCCGGTTCTAAAGTCACCGCTTAACATTAAGTTAATACTGTGGTTACAATTCCATAACCCAGCAGTAACGCAGGCATAATGACTTGGTGCTTCTTTTGCGTCGTAATTAACACGCAATGAAAAGATTCCTGCTCACTGTTTCGGCCCTGCTTGGATTGGTTGTAATAAGTTTTTCCCAAACGGAAAAGCTTACCGGTAAAGTGTTGAATAGCAAGAACGAACCGGTGGTTGGGGCTTCGATAAAATTTGATAATTCTAATGCCGGTGCGATTTCCGGCGTAGATGGAAGTTTCACCCTTAGCTTAGCTGCCGGTAAAAAATATACACTCACAATTTCTTCGGTTAATTATGAAACAAAAACTATCGAAATAGACGTGATAGCCGGACAGCTGAATGAACTACAGATCTTATTAAATGAATCTTCAAAGAATACTTTAACCGGTGTAACGGTTACTGCTGCATCCACGGCACGAAGAGAAACTGCTGCTGCATTAATTCAATTTCAAAAAAATACAAACACTGTTGCTTCAGTTATTTCTGCGGAAAATATTCGTCGTTCTCCCGATAAAAACACAGGTGAGGTGTTGAAGCGTACTCCGGGTACCAGTATTATGGAGGGTAGATTCATTGTAGTTCGGGGATTGGCTGACAGGTATAACCAGGCAATGCTGAATGGAATTTTGCTGACGAGTACCGAACCCGATCGTAAAACATTTTCGTTTGATCTTATCCCAGCACAAATGATTGATAATATTATTATCAATAAGGCATTTGTGCCGGAATATCCGGGTGAATGGGCGGGTGGTTTGATACAAGTAAATACAAAAGATATCCCTTCAAAGAATTTTTTTAATGTACAGGTTGGCGCCGGGGTTACTTCTCAAACAGTAGGAAAAAAATTTTACAGGGATCAGAAAGGGGGTCTCGACTGGCTGGGTATCGATGATGGCACCAGGGGTTTCCCGGACGCGTATACAACCAAGTATGCATTTAGTGTTTTATCACCTGAAGAAAAAACGGCAATTGGGAAAAGCATGAGAAATGCCTGGACACCAAGGGAAACATCTTCTCCTGTCAATTTATCTTTCCAGGCTAATGGTGGTTTCACCGCTAACTTTTTAGGAAAAAAGCTGGGAGGCACATTCGGTATTATTTATGGCAAAACAAACAGAAGACTTGAGATCGTGAACAGAAGGAATGTTATCGACCTTAATTATAATACTACTGTTGAAACAGATTTTCATGATCAGCGATATACACAGGAGATTTCTGTTGGCGCATTAGGAAGTGTTTCAATGCAATTAAATCCACTAAACAAAATATCCATCAAGTCGATCATTAATGTCAATTCAAATAATTTTTATACAGCCCGCAATGGTATTGATGTGAGCAGGAACGATAAGTACCTGATGGGTTCAGAGTTCGCATTTAAACAAAATACTTTTTTTACGTCCCAGATCACAGGTGAACATAGCCTTGCAAAAGCACTTACATTAAAATGGTATGGTGCATTCAATATTTTGGATGGCTATATTCCCGATCAGCGACGCCTGCTTTATTCAAGAGAAACCGAAACCGATCCCTGGAGGGCCGTAATTGCAAATACACTTTCTCAACAAAGCGGTAGCCGTATTTATCAAAGCCTGAGCGATTATATCTACACCGGCGGGGGCGATCTCACTTATAAGTTCAACCTGGGTGAGCAAAAGCAAACTGTGAAAGGCGGTTACATGTTGCAGGTGAAGGACAGGTTATATGATGCGGTTTTATTTGCCAATAATCTTCATGTTGACAATGATGCGCTAAGGAGGTTGTCGCCGGGTGAAATATTCAGACCTGAAAATTTTGGAGATGGTTCGGCAACCAGCAACCAGTTTTCATTTGATGCGATAGCGGGAAGAGCCTATCGCTATATGGCCAATACGATTTTGAATGCAGGTTTTTTGCAATTCGATAACCAGGTCACAAAAGACCTGAGAGTTGTTTGGGGATTAAGAGTCGAGAATTATGATCAGTTAGTAGGGAGTGTAAAAGTTTGGGATGATCGCCATACACATACCGAGGTTACAGATTTTCTTCCCGGCTTAAATGCAACGTGGAAGTTCAATAATAAAACCAATCTTAGACTATCAGCGTCGCAAACGGTGGTTCGTCCTGAGTTGCGTGAACTGGCTTCATTAAATCTTTACGATTTTGAATTAAATGCCTCAGTGCAGGGAAATCCTGATCTTGAAAGAACAAAGGTGATCAATACGGATCTCCGTTATGAGTTGTATCCGGGCTCGGGTGAGGTATTTACGGTTGGTGTTTTCTATAAGAATTTTAAAAAGCCGATCGAGCAATTATTGAATGAAGGTGGTGGTGGTGCCAGCACATTCTCTTATCAAAATCCTGAAAAAGCAATTGCCTATGGCGCAGAGCTTGAATTCAGAAAGAAGCTTGATTTCATAGGAGGCTTTAAAAATTTCACACTGCAGGGAAATGTTGCTTACATCCATAGCCGCGTTACCGATAAAGGATTTGATCTTGACAGGCCCTTACAAGGCCAGTCACCTTATGTATTGAATTTTGGATTGCTTTATGATCTTGAAAAAGCAGGATTCAATGCAACGCTTCTGTTCAACCAAATTGGCCAAAGAATTTATCTGGTGGGTGATAAATCAGCCGGCGCTGGTACGCCGGATACTTACGAAGCGCCGAGAGCATTATTTGATCTCCAGTTTGCAAAAAAATTATTGAATAAAAAAGCAGAGTTCCGATTGAATATTAGTGACCTGCTGAATAAAACACAGTATTTCTATCAGAACACAAACGATGGCCATACTTTCCAGAAAGGATCAGATGCATACCGGTTTACACGTAAAGCCGGGACCAATTATTCTTTAACCTTTAACTACTCTTTGTAAATTTTTATAAACAGCATAAAATGAAAAAGAACATTTTTTACCTGGTAGCAATCTCAACAGTATTGATAAGCGGTTGCAGAAAAATTGAAACTGATGGCGAACCCATCATTATTCAACAACCGGGTGGTGGTGGCGGCAACACAACCGGACAGACAATTACCGTTTCGGGAAGGATTAATGCCGATACTACGTTTCGTAAAGCGAATACGTATATACTGAAGGGAATTGTTTATGTGGTGGGCAATCACACGCTTACCATTGAACCGGGCACAGTGATCAAGGGTTCATTTAGTGGGGCTGATGTGGCAGCATTGGTGATAACAAGAGGTTCAAAGATCGTTGCACCCGGTACAGCAACTGACCCGATCGTATTTACATCGGCTGCAACTAATCCTCAATCTGGTGACTGGGGTGGTATTGTTATTTGCGGCAAGGCAAGTATCAATACAAGTTATAATGGAACCAACGGACTTTACCAGGTAGAAGGTGGTGTTGATAATGGAAATGGCGATGGTCTTGCAGGGTCAGGTGATGCAGTAGTTTCAACACCTGTTGATGCCGACAGTTCCGGAGTGATGCAATATGTACGGATCGAATACGCGGGCTATGCATTTCAGCCAGATAAAGAGATCAACAGCCTTACGATGGCAGCCGTCGGGAATAAAACAGTTATCGATCATATACAGGTGGTCTATGCAAAGGATGATGCTTACGAGTGGTTTGGCGGCACCGTGAATTGCAAATACCTGATCGCTTATAAAACCCA
>Ga0075420_100006848_pt1 | contig 10049 bp, 5 predicted proteins | sample SoiMetdeltSBSDD4_FD_75296 | JGI IMG/M metagenome (GOLD analysis project Ga0075420, IMG submission 75296) | Bulk soil microbial communities from a Populus tree surrounding site in Tennessee, USA - Soil MetaG P. deltoides SBSDD4 | ecosystem: Environmental > Terrestrial > Soil > Tree plantation...
GTCTCGGTCGACCGCCGGGCCGCATAGGCGTCCAGCTTTGTGTCGATCTCGCGCCAGCGAGCCCACAGGCGCACCCGCTCGCCACCTGTTGCGGCGTGAACATGCACGAGACGCCTCCCGTCGATCAGATCGACGGTGGCGTCCGGGTGCGTCTGCAGGTTGAGCCACCAGGCGGGTTCGCCCTCACCCCACCCATTCATGGCCAACGAGACCAGGTTCGGACCGTCTTCGATGTACCCGAGAATGACGCTGCGCTGATGCCCGGTGCGGCGTCCGGTGGTGGTCAGCCGCAGGGTGCCCCAGCCGTTGGCGCGTGGTCGCCACAGTCCGACCCGGCCGCCGAAGAGCCGGTACACACCGCGGTGAACCGACCAGGCCAGACGGATGAACCAGCGCGGCGGAAGCCGTGGCGGTTTCGCCTGGTGTTCGACCGACACAACGACCTCCGCATTTGTTGGCGCGGTTACGAACAGGATGCTAGTCGCACACCAGCTACGAGCGACAACGACCGCTTATGCCTCGTCTAGCGATCCAGATGGCTGCGCCTGGAAGGAGCGACAGACCGACCACAATGGACCCGGAGGAGACCACCGGTCGGTGGATTGGCGGGCGGACCTGGATGGTCGTTTGGATCAGCTAGCCGTGCCCGGTGTCAGTCGTGGCGTTCCCGGTACGCCGGGACTGCGCCGCGACCCATTCGTCGACCAGGTCGGCCAGCGCGTCGAGCGGGATTTCGCCGTGGCGTAGCACGGTGTCGTGGAAGCCGCGGATGTCGAACTGTCGACCGAGTCTGTGTTGTGCCGCGGCACGGATGCGGTCGATTTCCAGCCGGCCGACCATGTATGCCAGCGCCTGCCCAGGGTTGGCGATGTACCGGTCGGTCTCCTGCTCGATGTCGATGAGCGGCGTCGGGGTGTTGGTGCGCAGGAAATCGGTTACCTGTCGGCGGGTCCAGCCGTGCGCGTGGATTCCGGTGTCGACCACGAGCCGGGCCGCGCGGATCGAGTCGCCGGCCAGCATGCCGAGCCGGGCGACGTCGTCGGTGTAGAGGCCCATCTCCTCGGCGAGCCGCTCGGCGTAGAGGCCCCAGCCTTCGGCGAACGCGTCGATCGGGGCCAACCGCCGCAGCAGCGGCAGGTTGGTCAGCTCCTGGGCGAGGGCGACCTGGATGTGGTGGCCCGGAATCGTCTCGTGGTAGACCAGCGCCTCAGCCGTGTAGCGGGGGCGTTCGTGTGCCTGGTGGGTGTTGGCGAAGTAGATGGCCGGCCGGCTGCCGTCCAGGGCGGCGGCCAGATAGTTGGCTGCGGGCGCGGCCGGTGCCTCGTCGGCGGGGACGGCCTGGACCGTGCACCGTTGGCGGGGGAGCCGGCCGAACCACTGCGGCGCCACCTGCTCGGCCCGCTCGATGGTGGTACGAGCGGTGGCAAGGATCTGTGCGCCGTCGCGCCACCGCAGCGCCGGGTCGGTGCGCAGCCGTTGGAACAGGTCGGGCAGGCCGATCCGCCCGAACACCCGCCCGCCGATCGACCGGTACTGCTCGCCGAGCCGCTCGATGTGATCCAGGCCGGTGCGGTGCAGCTGCGCGGGGGAGCGGGCCACCGTGGTGTGCGCGCGGATCAGGCGGTGGTAGGTGCCTTCGCCGTCGGGAAGCCAGCACAGGCCGGTGCGCTCGTCGGGGCGGCCGTGCGGCGTGATCTCGTCGACAAGCACGGTGCGGTACTGCGCGAAGGCCGCGCGTACCACGCCGTCGATGAGCCGGTCCCGTTCGGTCGTGAAAGCCGCGATGTCGACACCGCCGTCGGTGGGCGGCTTGGGTCGCCGCAGCGGGTTGTCGTCTCGGTTGGCTAGGTACCGGTCGAGATGCGCCGCTGCGGCGTCGACCAAGCGGCGCACCGGCCGGCGGCCCGCCGCCACGCCGGCGCGGTGCCGATCCGCCAGGGTGGTCAGCATCCGGGAGATGCCCGCCAGCCGGGCGAGGTAGCCATCGGCCTGTGCCGGCTCGACAATTCCGATCATCGGCAGGCCGAACAGCAGCTGGGCCGCCGGCGCGACGAACAGCGGGGTGATGGTGTACTCGACGCTGCGTGCGGCGACCTGGCTGAGTATCGCGTCGGCCAGCACGCCGATCACCGCGCAGGTCAGCCGGTCGCTGACCGACAGCTCGGCTGGGTCGAGCGCCTCCACTCGGGCGACGATGTCGCCGACCCTGGCCGCGGTCGCGGCCTCACCCGCCTCGCTGTAGTCGCTGAGCCGGTCGTCACGATCCCGGAACCCGGCCAACGTGGCGAACAACGGATGCTGCGCATGCATCGCGTCCAGCATCTCGTCGGCGAGCCCCGTCGCAGTTGCCATACCCCCGACCCCGATCACACGGTACCGATCAGGTTCCTGCGACCTTACGGCGCCGGTCGCGGCCACCCGCTTATGCACCACGCCGCGGCGGAGGATCGTGGGTGGTTTCTCTCCGTAGTTGGCATGTTTGGCCTATGCCGGGTTGTCGCCCCGGTGGGAATGCTTGTCCTATGTCGGCGGGACGGCAACGGGCCATTCAAATCGCCGTCGTCGGCGTGGTCACAATCATCGGACTGGGCTTGCTCGCCGTTTGGCTGCTGGAGATGGAGCTGGAGAAGGCGGCTGCGATCGCGGGCGTGCTTGCCTTGTTCGCCACGGTTGTACTCGGGGTGGTTCAGGTCGTTGCGTCGTGGCGCCGTGATCCGGCCGGGGTGCCGGTGGCGCCGCCGGCTCCGTTGACGGCGGATGCCGGTTCGGCCGAGTTTCTTGCCAGGACTGTGCCCGCCGCGCTGGCGAGTGCCTTCCTCCCGAGGGTGATCGACGCGATCCGGTCGGCGGACGACGGGAGTGTGGTGACGCGCATCGCCGACACCGAGGATGCCGATAGCGACATGGATCTGCTTCGCGTCGTATCGGCCCGGGGCGGCCAATCGGGGCGGGCGCCGGTGGTGAAGGAGTCCTTGATCGGTGTCTGCGACCGCCCCGCGACCGGTCACGACGTGTATCGGCTCCTACAGGTTTACAGCGAACGCTTCGGCGAACCCGATATCGATATTGTGCTCATCTATGGTGGGCCGCCTGCCGATGGCGAACTGCGCCGTAACGCTGCGCGGGAGGGCGTACGCCTGGTCAGCTTCGTCGAGTACAAGGTTGGATATGACCTGCGGCCCTATGCCGAGAAGCAGTTCGCGCAATTGGCGGCTGATTTGCGGTACCCGAGCGGCCTTTATGTGCCGCAGCGCTACAGCGAGATCGATGTGGCCGGCTTGGTGGTCGGAACGGATGAGCGCCAAGATCTGCTCAGCCATTTGTTGATCTGGTTGGATGAGCTGACCGGGCCATTCGTTGTGGTGCTCGGCTCCTTTGGCTGCGGCAAGAGCTATCTGCTGCGGGAAGTTGCCCGCCATCTACACAATCAGGCCGACGCCGTGGTGCCGGTGCTCTTGCAGGTGCGGGACCTGAAGCGGCTCTACCCGGCCGACGAACTGGTGGTGCAGCAGGTCAACCGTCTGTCGGATCAGCATATTTCCCGTGCGACTGCTCGCGAGCTGTTGCGAAATGGTCGCATCGCGCTGTTGGTCGACGGCTTCGACGAGTTGGCGATGCGAGTTTCCCATCAGCGCGCTGCCGACCAGCTCCAAGCATTCGCCGATGCCGCCGACGGCCAAGCGAAGGTCATCATCGTCGGTCGTGAGGACTTCTTCCGGACGGACTCCGGTGGCATGACAGGGCTTGGGGACCGACTCAACGCCATTGCGGATCGCCGCGTCGTCTCGCTGGCTGAATTCAATGACGAGCAGATCCTGGCGTTCCTGGTCAACCGGTTGGGGGATATGGAAGCCGCCCAGGCCCGGCTGAGCCTCGTACGCGGCATCGAGGATTTCGCCGGGCTGGCACGCAATCCTCGCATGCTCGACTTCATTGCGCGTGTGGACGAGACACGTCTTCGCTCGGCGGGGTCGGCCAGCGCCTCGAGCCTGAGCACGGCGCTCTATCACGAAGTTCTCGATCAGTGGCTGGACGGGGAGCAGGCCCGGTTCGCCCAGGCCGGCGCGGAGCCGTTGGCATCCAAGGAACTCTTGTGGCGCACAGTCACCGATCTGGCTGAGCGGATCTGGCGTTCGCCCGATCGCGGTCTCGCACCGTCTGAACTCGACGAAAGCGCCGACGTCGTGCTCGGCCATCTTCTGCGGCAGGCCGAAACCGGCGAACCGGGGGATGACTCCGCGGGCCATAGCCGGCGAATTTCGCGCCTCATCGGCTCCGGCACCTTGTTGATCCGCGGGCAGGACGGCCGATTCCGGTTCATGCACCACTCCGTGCTGGAGTGGTTGATCGCACGGCGAATCCACATACTGCTGGCGGTGGGCGATGCGATGCCCTGGCCACTGCGCGACGAGGTGGGGCGCCTCGTCATCCGGTTCGTATGCGGCTTTGGGCCGCGGGAGATTGGTCGCTGGGCCGAGGCGGTACTCGACGATCGGGTCGCGTCCAGCGCGGCGGTGAGCAACGCGCTCGAGGTGGCCAAGGTGCTCGGGCTGGAGGCACGCGGCCCGGCCCACCTGTCCGGCAAAGACCTAACCGGTGAAGACTTTTCCGGCCGGACGCTGCAGGGAGCGCAGGCGCATGGGGCCGACCTCACTGAAGCCAACCTTTCGGGTTCGGACCTGGCCGTCGCCGACCTCACCGGGGCGTTCCTGGTTCGGTCCCGGCTCAACAGGGCGAAGTTACGTGCAGCGGTGCTACGCAACGCCGACCTGACAGGGGCGCGCTTGCTGGGCGCCGATCTCACCGGAGCGGACCTGAGCGGTGTGAGCGCACGGCGGGCCGCGCTGGTCGGCGCCATCGCGGATGCTGGTGCTTTTGCCGCCGGCGACTTCACCGGGGCAGCTCTGCCCGGCGGGCCGGCGCCGGTGCCACAGTTTCGGCCATCGGCTTCGGCCGCCACGGCGCCGGTTGCCGTCGATGATCGGGGTGGGCTCGTCGCGGCTGGAGGGTCCGACGGCACGATTCGCATCTGGGACACGGGCAGCGGCGAGCTGATCCGGGTGCTGGCTGCCCACACCGGAGCGACACACTCGGTGGCGTTCGCCGCTTCGACGGCCCGGCTCGCCAGCGCGGGAGAAGACGGCACAGTAAGACTATGGAGTTCCGGCAGCGGCGAACTTCTGCGCGAGCTCGCCGGAAATGGGCGACCGGTGTATTCCGTCGCGGTCGGCACCGACGGAGAGGTGGTCGTTGCCGGCGGCCAGGACGGCTCGGTCCGCCGCTGGAACCCCGATACCGGCCACCTCACCACCGAGGTCGCCGCAGGCGGTGGTCTCTGGTCGGTTGCCTTGTCACCGACGGGCCACTTCGCCGCGGCGGGTGCTGCCGGTGCGATCTCCTTCTGGTCGCCGGACGGCGGACCGGACGTGTTGCCTGGTAACGGATCCGTATGGTCGCTCGCGTTCAGTCCGGACGGCGCACTGCTGGCCGCCGGCGGTGACGACGGCACGGTCCGGACCTGGAGTACCACGTCTCTCGAGCCGCGACCAGCGTTGCTGGACGCGACGATGGCGATTTGGTCGGTGGCAATGTCACCGAAGGGTCTGCTTGCGGCCGGCGGGGCCGATGGCACGGTACGGCTGTGGGACGTGTCAACGGGACGGCTGGTCCGTTCCCTCGGCGAGCACAACGGGCCCGTGTGGTCGATCGCGTTCGCTCCGGACGGGCAGTGGCTAGCCACCAGCGACGGAACCATTCGCATATGGAACATCGCCGACGGTCGTCTCATCCGCCATCTCACCGGCGGAAACAATCCCGTACGCGCGTTGAGTTTCAGCTCGGGAGATGTGTTGGCCAGCACCGGCGACGACCGGACCATGCGGCTGTGGTCTGTCCGAAGTGGACGATGTGTGTGGCGTAGCCGTGGCCGAACAGGGGCGGTGCGCGCGCTGGCACTGTCTCCCGACGGCCGACGGATCGCCGGCGCCGGTGGCAAGGTACACATCATCGACGTCGAAACCGGTGCCGTAGAAGAAGAATTCTCTGACTTCATTGGCCCGGTCCGGGCGGTCGCGTTCTCACCGGACGGCCGTGTGCTCGCCAGCGGGGCCGGCACCGTACGCATCACGGAGCTCGCCTCGCGACAGTCGCGGGACCTGACCGGTCACACCGGCTCGATCCGCGCTCTCGCGTTCTCACCGGACGGAGCACGGTTGGCTAGTGCGGGTGACGACAGCATTGCTCGGATCTGGGATGCCCGCTCCGGAGAGGTCGTGATGCGGCTGCCCGGCGTAGACGGATCGGTGCGTGCCGTGGCGTTTTCACCAACGGGTAAGCACCTAGTGACCGCCGACACCGCGATCCGGCTCTGGGACACCAACGATGGGAGTGCCGTGCTCGAGCTGCCGGGCCATGGAGCTGCCGTCCACGCGGTGGCTTTCACACCCGACGGGCTGGCGCTGGCGAGCGTAGGCGCGGATCAGTACGTGCGGCTGTGGGACCTCACCGACGGCCGGCCTATCGGCAGACTCGTCGGTCATGCCGGGCCGATCTGGTCGGTAACGTTCCTTGGGGATCAACGCTGGCTGGCTAGCGCGGGCGACGACGGCACGATCCGGGTGTGGGACCGCACAACCCAGGCATGCCGCCAGATATTGATGCCATTGGCCGACAACGGTTGGATGGCGATCGCGGCCGACGGCCGGTACAAGGTTGAGGGGGTGCTCACCGGCGAATACTGGCTGACGATCAACATGTGCCGGTTCGAGCCGGGCGAGTTGGACCCGTTCTTGCCGCATATCGAACGGGTCGCGCCGGATACCAAATTAGTCGAAGATTGGCTATGACTGGTTCAGTCGACGAAGCACATCCTGGTGAAGATGCCCGTTGGTGGCAACGGCGTTGCCACCGTTCGGCCCCGGCGTTCCGGCCAGATCGGTGAACCGGCCGCCGGCCTCGACCACGATCGGTACGAGTGCCGCCATGTCCCAGACCGACAGCTCGAGCTCCACCATGACGTCCAGCGCTCCTTCGGCGAGGAGCATGTAGCCGTAGAAGTCGCCGAACGCACGGCTGCGCCACGTGTCCCGCATGAGGTCGAGCATCGGCTCGAGGCGCCCGATGCGCTCCCACTCCGGCAGAGATGAATAGCAGAATGAAGCGTCCTCCAGACGGTCTACATCGGACACGTGGATCCGCGTTGGCTCAGCGGTGTGCCGGGCCACGAAAGCGCCCATGCCGGCAGCGGCCCACCAACGCCGGCCCAATGCGGGAGCGGAAACTAGCCCCATGACAGGCTCACCGCCTTCAACCAGAGCAATCAGCGTCGCCCACACGGGCACACCACGAACGTAGTTCTTGGTGCCATCGATCGGGTCGAGAATCCATTGCCGTCCAGTCCGTACGTCACCGCCAACGACACCGAACTCTTCGCCGAGGATGGCGTCGTCGGGAGCGACGCGGGCCAGGGTCGCCCGAATCGCCTGCTCCACCGCGGTATCGGCATCGGACACCGGAGTGAGGTCTGGCTTGGAGCGCACCTGGAGGTCCAAGGCGAGGAAGCGGCGCATCGAGATAGCGTCGGCGGTGTTCGCGAGAGCGTGCGCAGTGGCGAGATCAGCTGAATAGTCAGGCACGTACCCAGACTAGGCGAGCCGCGCCGCTTACCGCGCTCGTCCTAATCCGGGTGCGCGGCGTCGAACTCGTTGCCTTCGGGATCGGCCATAACCCGCCAGCCGTCATGTTCGGACAGCACCGTGGCGCCCAGTTGGAGGAGTTCGTCCAGGTGAGCCCGGTCTCGAAGCCTGACATCGACGTGCATGCGGTTCTTCACGGTCTTGGGTTCGGGAACCTCTTGGAGGAAGAAGACCAGCGAACCGTCCGGGGAGTCGATGGCCACCATCGGATCGGTCTCCGGTGTCAGGTCCAGGGCGGCGAGCCGGGCGACCTCGGCCTCGTCATATGGCCGGATCCGCCAACCGAGCGCGACCTCCCAGAACCGCGCCAGCTTCGATGCATGACGACAATCCAGCACGATCCCCACGAGGTGGCTCATCCTGCAGACGCTACCGATTTGCCGATCAGAGCGAAAGCGACAGCGGTGTGCTCTCCGCGTAGCGGCGCACGACCACGCCGAGGATCCGATCCACGGGTACGAGGCCGAATACGCGCGAGTCGGTACTCGCGTTCGTGTTGTCGCCCAGCACCACCGCGTGTCCCGACGGGACGGCGAATAGCAGGTCGGGATCGACGGCGGATGGTTCGCCGGGCAATGCGGCGAGTCGCTTGATGATCCACTTACGCTGCTGGATGCTGGCTCCGGTAGCCCGCCACGTCCATAGTCCGTCGTAATGCGGGCGCTCGATCACCACAATCTGCCCGGCCCGCAGCCGGCTGGCGGGCAGTCGCCGAACCACCACCCGGTCGTCGGCGTGCAGCGTCGGTTCCATGCTGATGCCCTCGACCCTGACCACGACGATCCGGGCGCGCAGCCAGCAGAGTCCCACAACGGCGGTCACGAGCGCACCGAGCGAACCCAACATGGCGATCACCGGATACCACCTGCCGTCGCCGTGTACCCGTCGGCCTGAAGGTTGAACAGTCGGGCGTAGTGGCCCGCGGCCACCATGAGGTCGTGGTGGTCACCGTGTTCGACCACGACACCACCGTCGAGCACCGCGATCACGTCGGCGCCGCGGACCGCGCTGAGCCGGTGCGAAATGAGCAGGGTGGTCCGGCCGGCGGCGTGGGCTCGCAGCCTGACCTGGATCTGGTGCTCGGCCTCGGCGTCGAGACCGGAACTCGGTTCGTCCATGACAAGCAGATCACGCCGCTCGCGGACCAGGGCCCGAGCCAAAGCGACCCGTTGCCACTGACCACCCGAGAGGACCACGCCGGTCGCGTCGCAACCATCCTGGTCGTCGGCGAAAAGTCGGGTCAGCATCGTGTCGTATCCGCGCGGCAGCCGGTCCAACGCATCGTCGATTCCCGCCTGCCGCGCGGCTTGTCGAATCCGCGCGGGATCCGCGGCAACGTCCAGGTCTCCCAGGCCGATGTTCTCGGCGGCGCTGAGGTCGTAGCGCATGAAGTCCTGAAAGATGGCGCTCATCCGGTTGCGCAGCGACTCCACCGGTACCTGCCGGATGTCGATTCCGTCCCAGTGAATCGAGCCGAGGGTCGGTTCGTAGAACCGACACAACAACTTGACCAGTGTGCTCTTTCCGGCGCCGTTCGCGCCGACGAGCGCCATGGACTGTCCACAGGGGAGCGTGAGGTTGACGCCCCGCAGGATCCAGGGATGCTCATCGGAGTACCGGAACCAGACGTCACGCAATTCGATCCCGAACCGTAGCGGGCCGAGCGGCCGGACGGGTTCCACCGCGCGCAGATCCGGTTCCGTCGCAACGACGTCCAGGTACTGCCCGAACACCAGCAGGTGCTGGTGGCAGAGCGCGAACCCGGTGGCCAGACTACCGGCGCCGGCCTGTACCGCGGCGACCGCGGCCACGAAGACGGACACGTCGCCGACGGTCAACTCACCAGCGGCGGCGGCGCGAACCGCCCAGAGCAGTCCGACCGCGGCGACCCCAGCCGCGAGAGCGGCCAGCACCAGTTGGGTACGCAGGGTTCGCCGGTCCATCCGCCGGTACAGGGTGTCGATTTCGGACCGGTCCCGGTTCATCCGGTGCCGGAAGTGGTCGCCGAGTCGGAAGAGGCGGATCTCCTTGGCCGCCTGTACGTCGGCCAGCAGCGTGCCGTAGAACAGCTCGCGCCGCTCGAGCCGGGACACGGCGAGTGTGGTGTGCACGCGCGACCGGGCGAGCTTCAGCTCACCGACCAGCGTCGGTACGCCGCCGAGCAGGACCAGCCACGCGATCGTCGGGCTGATCAGCAGGAGTGAGCCGAAGAACCCGGCCAGCGTGATGAGCGTGCGGACCAGGGTGAGGGACGTACCCACGATCTGGCCCGGCGTGTCCTGCCCGCACTGCTGCGCCATCCGCAGCCGGTCGAGGAAGGCCGGATCCTCGAACCGGCTCAGTCCCTGGAACCCG